>SDBT01000487.1_pt1 | contig 62637 bp, 64 predicted proteins | sample 2277101 | NCBI WGS metagenome assembly SDBT01 (sample SAMN10404973, study PRJNA504765) | marine sediment metagenome | isolation source: marine sediment core GS10_PC15, 103 cmbsf | place: Arctic Ocean: Southern Knipovich Ridge | collected 2010 | reverse complement strand
AAGCAGTTTACAACCCGAAGGCATTCTTCCTGCACGCGGCGTCGCTGGTTCAGGGTTTCCCCCATTGACCAATATTCTCGACTGCTGCCTCCCGTAGGAGTATGGCCCGTGTCTCAGTGCCATTGTTGGCGGTCAAGCTCTCACCCCGCCTACCCGTCATAGCCTTGGTAAGCCATTACCTTACCAACAAGCTGATAAGCCGCGGGCCGATCCTAGAACGGTTGGAAAACCTTCCGTTTGCTCATCTCTTCTTTTGAAAAAATGAGATTATCAGGAATTAGCCTGGATTTCTCCAAGTTGTTCCTGTTTCTAGGGCTCGTTACCCACGTGTTACTAACCCGTTTGCCGCTGGTTACCCGAAGGTAACCCGCTTGACTTGCATGCCTTATCCACGCCGCCAGCGTTCATCCTGGACCAGGATCAAATCCTCAAAATAACTATTAATAAACCACAAAATTTGAACTAATAATTACGAATAAATTCATAAAATATTAGTTTGAATTCGTATTTATTTGTAGTAGATCGGGACAACTCTAAAAAACTAAACTACTAGGTCCTTAAATATATTCAATTGTGATGTACTTGCCTATCAGAGTAAAAATCAGGAAGAGATTTCCTGATTTCTTTTCTTTCTTTCAAGAATTCAGTTACAAACTAATCCTACATTTTTTCTTTTTCTTTGATTTTCATATCTCTTCCCTTTCATCTTATCTTCTCGAAAATTCTTTGTCAACCCCTTCTTTCAACCAAATAATCCACAAATTCATTCAACCTTTCTTTTGCCTTTGATTCTGGCAAAAGTTCATCTGCTTTTTTCCATGCGTCCCTAACAATTTTTTGAGCAATATTCTTAGCGTATTCAACACTATTGTATTTATTAATGATTTCTATTGCCTGCTTAATTTCATTTAAATCTTCTGTGTGTTTATTCAATATTTCAAGCAACTTTTTCCTGTCTTCATGCTCGGCATTTTTTAAAGCATGTATCACAATCAAACTTCTTTTTCCCTCTTTAATGTCATTACCAAAAGATTTGCCGAACTTCTCTCTTTCTTCTCCAGTTAAGGTTATGTCTAAAATATCATCTTGGATCTGGAAAGCAATGCCCATTGCTTCAGCTACTTTGCCTATTTCTTTAATCATTTCTTCATCTTTCTCTGAAAGAATAACAGCAAGTTTAGCTGCCATTCTTGATAAGCATCCTGTTTTAAAAGAACACATTTGAAAATATTCTTTTTCATTAATATTTTCAGCTTTTCCCTTGTGCCAAAAAATATCTGTCCCCTGCCCAAAATGAATATTTATCATTTCCTGTATATAAACCTCATAAGCATTTAATAAAATTTCTGGCTTGAATTTATGTTTATGTTTTTTAAAAACTATTAAAGGCAGGAAGTATAAGAAATTCCCAGCATTAAGAGCAACATCAATGCCAAAGATTTTATGGAGAGCTGGTTTTCCTCTTCTTAATTCTCCCTTGTCTTCAATATCATCAATAATGAGGCTCCCATTATGAATTAACTCTGGAATAATGGAAAAGTCTTTTAATTTATCAACATCACCGTTAAGAGCATCAACAATCAATAAAAATAAAGCTGGCCTCCATCTTTTCCCTCCCCTGTCTAAAAATTCCCAAATAGGATCCATGAGAACCTCCTGAGCTGCTTTAGGAGTATATTGATAATGAGATTCTTTAAAAATAGACTCCAGCCACTCCTGATTCACCTTTCTGGGAATGTATTTTTCAATAATCTTATCAGTTTCCAGTTTTAAATTCTCTAAATAATCAATGGCCTTGTTTTTATAAGACATAAAATTAAAGAGTTGAAAAGAATGAGATTAATGCAAAAGATAAAATAGTATAAATATCCATTATCTTATAATTTTCCACTATTCTATAGTTTTTGCCAAATAAGAAAAAAATGAGAAAAATAGAACTTAAAAATAAAAATAAAAGAATGTAAACTTGGGAAGTTAATAAAAATATGGGTAAAAAAATCAAAGGGTAAAAAAACACTAAATACCTTAAAAGATTTTCTGATTTATTATAGCCCATAAAACAAACAGAAGTATTAACTCCTGCTTTTTTGTCTGACTCATAATCCTCTAAATGATTTCTAAGCTCAAGTGTAATTGAAAGATAAAAGATGGAAAAAGTAATAAGCCAGTGAAAAACTGTCATCTGATAATTAAAAACCAAAAAAGGTAAAACAAATAAGAAAACACCAGCAAAAAAACCATGGGAGATTAAATCAAAAAAAGGACGAGATTTAAAACGTAAGGGTTCGGCAGAATAAAAAAAACCAATCAATAACCCTATCAAACAAAAAAGGAACACTTTTAAACCAAAAGCTGTTGATAAAATTAAAGCCAAGATTCCGAGCAAGATAGAAAAAAACAAGCTCCCTCTAAAGCTCATTTGTTTATCAAGTAAAATATTTGGTTTTCCTTTATTATATTTATCTTCTTTTGTGTCAAAACATTCATTAACAGAAAAACCAACACCCAAGAACAGTAAAATTATAGCAAAAAAACCTATAATGGTTTTAAAAGGAAATAAAAATCCTTTGGAAAGAATAAAACCGAGCAAGCTCATTAAAAAATACCCTGTCCAGTCTGAAATTCTTAAAATCTTAAAATAAGGTTTCAAGCTTATTCCCATGTTGATTTAAAAGTCTTTTAAAAGCAATTTTGAGCCAAGGAGCGTAATCTTGGGGATTTTTGCTTAATTCTTTTTTTAAATCATCAATGCTAATCCACTTCAAATCAGCAACTTCATTATCATTAAAACTAATTTCTCTCTCATTGTATTGACCTGCCAAAATAGCGCAAAGCTCGTGTTCTGCGCCAACATCTTTGTAAAAAGAGTGATAGGTAAATTTATCTACAACCTTAAGAGGCGTATTAATCCCTAATTCTTCTTTTAATCTTCTTATTCCTGAGTCTTCATAACTTTCATTTTCTCTTGGATGACTGGCACAGGTTGTTTCCCAATAAAGAGGCCATAACATTTTAGATGCAGCCCTTTTTTGAATCAAAACTTGTCCCTGGTCATTAAATAAAAGAATAGCAAAACCACGATGTAAAATTCCCTTGTGCTGATGGCATTTTACTTTTTCTTCAAGGCCAATTGCCTCGTCTTTTTCATTAACTAAAATAAGTTTTTCCATTTTTTAAAAATAAAGATTATTTCTGAGCCACCTCGCGGAATCGAACCGCGGACCTATGGTTTACAAAACCATTGCTCTGCCGGCTGAGCTAAGGTGGCTTACTTCTTTAGCTTTGATTTGTTTTTTGTTGCTTCTTTTATTTCTTCCCAGTAATGATCATTTTCCCTAACCTTCCTTTCTTTAGTATTCCGCTTTAATTCCTGAAGCAAATTAGAAGTTCTATGCTCCAGCCTTGATGAGAATGTTCTGATGCTTGTAAGAATATTTTGCAAAAGTATTTCGTAGGATAAATCTTTAAAGAGATTGAGTTTTTTAATCCCTGTTTTTAATTTCAAACCAAGTTCTTGTTTTTTTTCAAAATCCTGAGAGGGTTTATCAGTTAAAGTACGCAGAACAGGAATTTTTTTGAAAATAATTCCTCCCAATCCAATAGAGCTGCCTAGTAAAATAATTTGAAGAATGGATTCAAATTTCATATTTAATGAATTCTTCTGCAGTTATGTTTTCACCGAATTTTGCAATATATTCATCAATTAAATCTTTGATTGTTTTTTTCTGATCTTTTATCCATGACTGCTCTAAAAGAGGAGCATCTTCGGTTGAAGCAGCAATCTGAAGACAAAGTTCATGAGCCAATTTTTGAAAATCCTGGCTGCGAGCAACAAAATCTGACTCACATTGAAGCTGAAGCAAAACTCCAACTCTTTTGCCAGCATGAATATAGCTGTCAATAATGCCTGCCTTTGTTTCTCTGTGAAGTTTTTTCTGCGCAAAATCTTTTCCCAATTCTTTTAAAATTTCTCTTGCTTTCTTAATGTCACCATCAGCTTTTTCTAAAGCTTTCTTGCATTCATTGATTGAAACTCCTGTTATATTACGAAGTTTTTTAATTTGTTCAATACTAGTCATGCTTCTTCTTTTTTTTCTGTTTCTTTTTCTTCCTTTTCTTGTTTTTGTTTCTTAATTTCCCTTAATTTCCCTCCCTTTTCAACTGCTATTGATAATTTGCTCAAAATATACTTGATTGCGCTCACAGCATCGTCATTGGCTGGAATTGAATAATCAATTAAGCTTGGGTCAGCATTAGCATCAGCAACTCCAATAATAGTAATTTCTTTTTCTCTTGCTTCTTTTGTTGCTAACTTATCTTTTGTAATATCTAAGACAAAAAGAGCATCAGGCACTTTAGCAAGACTTTTTATGCCTTCAAATTTTTTCTTCAGCCTTTTCAACTCTAAATCAAATCCAAGTCTTTCTTTTTTCGTATATTTAGCCAACTCCCCTTTTTCTTTCTTTTCCATTAACTCATTAAAATAATCAATTCTTTTTTTAATAACCTCAAAATTACTGATAGTTCCCCCCAACCATCTTTCACTAACAAATGGAAGATTATGTTTTTGGGCAAAATCCTCTACCCAAACTCTTGACTGAATCTTTGTTCCAACAATCAATAAAACTTTGTCTTCTGAGATTAAGTTTTCTACAACCCCTAAAGCCTTTTCCAATCCTTCTTTTGTTTTCTCTAAATCAATAAGATTCATGCCGTTTCTTGTTCCATGAATAAAAGGCTTCATCTTTGGATGAGTCTTGGATGGTTTGTGGCCGAAATGCAGACCTTTCTCAGCCATTTCTTTTAAATTAATATCAAAATCGTTTTTTGACATTGTTCTAAGTGTTAAAACAGTTAATCTAATTTAAATATATTATCACCTTAAAATGTATTTTACAACTTAACACTTTCTTGATTTTTAATCAATATATGATAATATTTTATTGATAATTAAAAAGTATCTATGAAAAAGAAAATTCATCCAAAATATCATAATAAAACACCGGTTAAGTGCGCCTGCGGTAATACTTTTACCTTAGGTTCTACTAAAGAATTTATTGAAACTGAGATTTGTTCACAATGTCATCCTTTTTACACTGGAAAAGAAAAAGTGATGGATACAATGGGTCAAGTTCAAAAATTTAAAGAAAAACTGGCGAAAAAAGAGAAGTTTAAGAAGAAAAAGAAATAATACCCAATCTATGCCATCAGTTATCATTGAAATAAGGGCAGGAACAGGAGGAAAGGAAGCAGCACTCTTTGCTGCTGATTTATTTAAAATGTATTCCCGTTACGCTCAAAACCAAGGCTGGAAACAAAAAACTCTTGATTCTCATTCCACAGATCTGGGCGGTTTCAAACAGATTGTTTTTGAATTTAAAAACGGTGATGTTTTGAAAAAAATGAAATATGAAGGAGGAGTCCATAGAGTTCAAAGAATTCCAAAAACTGAAAGATCTGGAAGAATACACACTTCAACTGCTTCTGTTGCAATTTTACCTAAACCAGAAAAAACTGAAATAAATATAAGGCCGGATGAAATAAAGATTGATTATTACAGAGCTTCAGGGCCTGGCGGTCAATACGTTAACAAACGTGAAACAGCTGTCAGGATTACCCACATTTCAACGGGAATCGTTGTTACTTCTCAAACAGAAAGAGGTCAGCTCCAAAATAAAGAAAACGCCATGTCAATTCTCCAGGCAAAAATTTTAGAAGAAAGCGAATTAAAAAATCTTGAAAAATTATCTGAAGAAAGAAAAGCTCAGATTAAATGGGCAAGAAGAGTGGATAAAATAAGAACCTATAATTTCCCCCAAAACAGAATTACTGATCACAGAATCAAAAAAAGCTGGCATAAGCTAGCTGAAATCATGGAAGGAAAATTAGAACCAATTATGAAAACATTTAAGAAAATGGAGTCTAAAATTAACGCGCCAGACTCTTAATATCCTGCTCGTATTGAGCAGCAATAGCCAGCACTGATCTCCCATAAAATTCTTCCCATTTTGACCATCTATAACCAGAAAAATATCTCATTACAGCCTTGAACTCATCAGTTGAAGCTCCTAGGTCTCTTAAATAAAGACCTGAAGCCAAAAAAGCATCTCTAATATCCCAGGGGTCAGCTTCCTTGCCAGTGACCTCTTTTACTTTGGCACCATAACCATATTTAGGATTACCCCAAGTATCTGGAATAAATTGGGCTGGACCCATTGCTCCGCCCCAACCAATACTCATTGGACAGGAAACTGGAGTATTAAAAGGATCACGGCCAAGCTTCTGACAAATCTCAAGAAAATAAGGAACATCACGAGTGGGCTTCATTGTTCTTGGCTCTACTTTATTATTGGTGATTCTTATCCCTTCACCTGTCTGAGTATTTTTTAAATAACACTGGCCAACATTTTTACCAATATTTGATTCCTGAGTTAAAACAGCGAGCACCAAAGCAGGCCTTACTCCAGTGACAGAAGAAACATATTTTGCAATTTCATAGGCCTCTCCAAAAGTAGGCGCTTTAGAAACACCAATAAGCTCAAAGATTCTTGCCCTGATTGCACTAGCCTTTTTCTCCGTCTCTTGCTTTTCTTTTAATTGTTTCTGATATTGCTCTTCAGTCAATTTTAGATAACTTTCCTGCTCAACTTTTAATTGACTACTTTCTTGTCTCTGAAGTATTCTTATCTTAACTATTCTTTCCAAGTCCAGCTTTTCTTCATCCAAAGATTCTTTTTGACCTTCAAGGCTAACCTTTAACTTTTTAATATTTATCAGTAATTCATGACTTTTCTCATTTAGAGTTTGAAGGGCCATTAAATCTTTAAAAAAATTAGACAAATCTTCTTCGGCAAGAAAAATTTCAATTAATGATTTTTTATCTTCCTGATAGATCTTCCTTAAAATTGCAGAAAGCCGTTCTTTTGATTTCTCCGTTTTAAGCGAAGTATATTCAATAGAGCCTTGAGTATCATCAATTTGAAGTCCAAGATCCTGTATCATTGTATTGCTTTGCTGAATTTGAATATTTAAACTCTGAACTCTTCTTCTTAATAAATAAACTTCATTTTGAAGGGTCTTTTTTTCTTTTTCTGTTTTACTAATATCACCTTCAATAATTGCAAGCTGTTCTTCTAATTTTCTTAACTCCTCTTCCAGCGCCTGCCTTTCTTCTTGAGGGGTTTGAGCTAAAACCTCATAACTAACCCATCTCAAAGCAGGTAAAACAAAACCAAGCAATAAAGCAAAGCAGACTATTATTTTAATAACTTTCTTGCTTAATATTTTGAGCATTTTAAGAAATATTATTCTTTGGTTTTCTCTTTCTCTTCTTTTTCTTCTGAAACAGGTTTTTCTGCTTCTTCTTCTTTCTCTTCTCTTTCTTTTTTAATCACTTCTGTTTCTTTTTCTTCAATTGGTTTCTCAAGCTCTTCTTCAACTTTTTCAGGAGCAGAAATAGTAATTAAAATTTCCTCTGGATCTTTTGAAATCTCAATTTTAGAAGAAATTTCCAAATCTTTGACCGCAATATTATCTTCAAAAGTTTTCAGATTTGAAATATCTACCTTAATTTCCCTTGGAAGGTCTTGAGGAAAAGCTTTCACCTCAATATCAGAAACATTTTTAACCAAGGTGCCCCCTAAATCCTTCACAGCCAACGCCTCGCCTTCAAGTATCAGAGGCACTGATACCTCAACCTGTTCTTTTAGGTTCGGCTGGTAAAAATCAATATGAGTTGGCTTTCCACTTAAAGCGTCAAACTGAATATCATAAATTAAAACCAGAAATTTTTCTTTTTGACCGCTGACATCAAGAGAAATTAAAGAGCTTTCTCCTGCTTCTTTGTATATTTTTTCAAATTCTTTTAAATTCACTCCTAGATTCAGATTCTTGATTTTAGGACCATATAAAACAGCGGGCACTTTTTCTTCTGCCCTAATTTTCTTTAAATCCTCCTCTTTTCTTTGTTTTGCTTTTAAACTAATCATATTTTATTATCAGAACCAAAGATTTTTATTTTTGTTTCAACGACTTCTTGAACTGAACTAATCACTTCAGGCATTATTTTATAAGGCGTAATTTCCAAGGGCTTATCTTTTAAAACCTTTTTCAAACTATTGATATAAGCCAATCTCAGTTCAGTGTTTATATTTATTTTCACAATTCCAGACTGAACAAGCTTTTTAATATCTTGATCAGATATGCCTGAACCACCATGAAGAACAAGGAATTTATCAGGTATTTGTTCTTTTATCTTTTCCAATCTACTAAAATCAATGATTGGGTTTTTGCCTGAAGCTTCAATGCCATGAAAATTCCCAATATTTACTGCTAAACTGTCAATTTGAGTCTCTTCACTAAACCTATAAGCTTGCTGAGAATCAGTCAAATTCTTTTGACTGGCTTCTGGTATTTCTCCAAGGATTTTTGAAGCTCCTGCTGTGGCATTAAATTCTCCTTCAACTAAAACGCCTTTTTTATGGGCGTATTCTACAACTTTTTTTGAAACTTTAATATTTTCTGTCAGGTCAAGACTTGAGCCATCAAAGTGAACACAATCATAACCTGCATCTATCGCCTTTTTAATATAGTCAAATGATCTGCCGTGGTCAAGGTTTAAAAAAAGAGTAGGATTCTTCTCTTCATGATAGCTATTAATTAAATTGACTGCCTGCTTCAAACCAACAAAATTACTTCCTCCTTCTGAAATCCCTATTATGATTGGTGAATTTAATTTTTTTCCGGCCTGGATTATGGCTTTGAGCTGTTCTAATGTTGAAAAATTAAACTGGCCGATAGCCCAATTCTCTTTCTGTGCTTTTTGAAAATAATCTTTAAGATTCATAATTTTTGTTTTCTTACTTCAACTTTTTGATATTTTTGTCCTTTTTTTAAAATCCCCTCTTTTGCTCCAAACTTCTTAAGATTGGCTCCTGCATTGGCAGTGGCAAATTGAATGGATGCAGCTATGTCATTGGTTTTTATATATTGAGCAACAAACCCAGAGCCAAACGAATCTCCAGCTCCAGTTTCATCAACAACTTTTACTTTCAAGGAAGGAGCAGTATATAAAAATTCACCATCAGAAACTGTCACCCCCTTACTCCCCTTTGTCATAATACAAATTCCTTGAGTTAGCTTATCAAGTTTTTTAAAAACTGCTTTTTCTTTTTTAAAAGGAATTTTTGTTAAGAAACCAGCCTCTTCCTGATTAAGAATCAGAATATCTGTTTTTGCTAAAGCTTTTTTAATCTCTGCCATTTCCAACTGAAACCTGCTTGGATTTAAAGCTGTCTTAATATTTTTCTTTTTAGCAGTCTCAATGATTTTTAGAAAATCCTGAACCAGTTTGCCTGATAAAGGAGCTAAATAAAACCATTTTGCTTTTATGTCTTTAAAAGGAATATCATCCATGCTTAAAATTCTTGATGCGCCCCTGTAAGGTAAAATTACTTTCCCCTTTTTTCCGCCGAAAATAACAGAACAGCTTGTTTGTTTCTTATCTGTTCTAAAAATAAACCTATCATTGATTTTAAACTTTTTTAAATCCTCTAATACAATTGTTCCAAGAGAATCCTTGCCTATCATGGTGCAGAAAGCAGTCTTTAAACCCAAATTCGTAAAAACAGCTGCTGATGTTGCTCCCCCTCCTCCAGTGAAGAAAAGCACTCTCTCTCCTTCAATCTTCTCATTCAAAGGCAGAAATATTCCTTTTCTTTTGTTTTTCAAAGAAACTCCTATCTGCTGATAGCTGACAAAAATATCTAATGTGGCTGAACCAAAAGTTACAACATCAAACATAATTATTTTTGTTTTTTAGAAAGGCTAATAATTGTTTTTATTACACTGTCTGGATTTAAAGAAATTGCATCAATCTTTTCCTTTATCAAAAATTTAGCAAAATCCAAGAAATAACTAGGCGCCTCACCACAAATACCAATATATTTCTTTCTTTTTTTACATTCTCTAATTACCTGGGAAATCATTTGTTTTACTGATTCATCTCTTTCATCAGAAATATATGCTATTTTAGCATTATCTCTATCTATTCCTAAAACAAGCTGGGTAAGATCATTGGATCCAATACTCATGCCATCAAAAATGTTCAAAAACTCTTTAGCTAATATTATATTAGAAGGAATTTCGCACATAACAATAACTTTTAATCCATCTTTCCCCTTCTCAAGTCCGTTTTTAGCCATTAAAGCTAAAACATTTTTACCCTCTTGAACAGTTCTGCAGAATGGAACCATAATCCAGATATTTTTCAGCCCAAACTCTTGTCTTGCTTTCTTTAAAGCTTTACACTCCATCTCAAAGGCAGGTCTAAAGCTTTTATCATAATATCTTGAAGCGCCCCTAAAACCAAGCATAGGATTTGACTCTTCTGGTTCAAATAATCCCCCTCCTATTAAGCTTGCATATTCATTGGTCTTAAAATCTGACAATCTGACAATAACATCTTTGGGATAAAAAGCAGCAGCAATCTGGGAAATCCCTTCAGCCAATTCATCGATAAAGTATTGCTTTTTGTCTTTATAGCCAAAAGTTAATTTATCAATTTCGGACTTAATCTTTTTATCTTTTATCTTCTCATAATGATAAAGTGCTAAAGGATGAACCCTTATCTTCTCAGCAATAATGAATTCTTCTCTTGCCAAACCAACGCCATCTACTGGCAGAAATGAGTGTTGAAAAGCAAGCTCAGGAGCCCCTAAATTAAGACTTATACTCACAGGCAGTTTAGGAATTTTCTTTAAATTATACCTCCTAATCTTAAAAGGAGTTTTTCCTAAAAATACTCTTCCTTTAGTGCAATCTACGGTCACTTCCTGGCCTGTTTTCAAAATCTTTGTTGCTTTTTCTGTACCAACAATACAAGGAACGCCTAACTCTCTTGAGATAATTGCTGCATGAGCTGTTTTCCCACCTTCATCAGTAATAATTGCTGAAGCTAATCTCATAATTGGAACCCAATCAGGATCAGTCATTTTAGTAACTAAAACGTCTCCTTCTTTAAAGTTTTTAATTTTTGAGACATCAGAAACCACCCTCACTCTGCCCTGACCAATTTTACTTCCAATGGCAATGCCAGTTAAAATTGGTTTTTTATTCTTACTGTCAATCTGATATTGTTCATAAACTTTCATGCTCTTAACAGCATGAACAGTTTCTGGCCTTGATTGAACAATGAATAACTTATTTGATTTACCATCTTTTGCCCATTCAATGTCTTGCGGGAATTTATAGTGCTCCTCAATCTTACAAGCCCAATCAGTCAAGATTAAAATTTCTTTATCAGTTAAAGAAAATTTCTGCTGGTCTTTTTTAGCCACCTCTTCTTCTTTTAAGCCTCCCCTTTTATCATAAACGTATTTTTTATTTTTTCTTCCTAAATTCCTGACAATGATTGATTTAAATCCTTTTTTAAAAGTGGGTTTAAAAACATAAAACTCATCAGGAGTAATTTTTCCTTTTACAATCAATTCGCCTATCCCAAAAATTGAATTAATCAAAACCACATCTTTAAATCCAGATTCCGTATCAATGGTAAACATCACACCCGATGAACCCAAGTCAGATCTGACCATTTTCTGAATTCCAACAGACAGGGCAATTTTTAAATGATTAAAACCTTTTTCTTCCCTATAAGCAATGGAGCGGTTAGTAAATAAAGAAGCCATACATTTCTTAATGGCTTTTAATAATTCTTCTTCTCCTTTTACATTTAAATAGGTTTCCATTTGCCCGGCAAAAGAAGCGGTTTTTAAATCCTCTGCAGTTGCAGAAGACCTTACAGCAACATCAGTTTCATGCTCAGCATATTTTTTTGATAATAACTTGTAATTCTTAACAACCTCCTCTTTTAAATCTTTTGGAAATTCACTTTTTAAAATTAATTGGCGTGCTGATGCTCCTGTCTGCCTTAAGCTCTCTAAACTTTTAGGATTAAAATCTTTGAAGATCTCTTTCAATTTTTTATCAATTCCATTTTTCTTTAAAAAATACCAATAAGCTTTTGACGTTAAAGCAAAGCCATTTGGAATATTTATTTCTTTCTTGCTTAATTCTGAAAACATTTCACCCAAAGAAGCATTTTTTCCACCAACAAGCGGAGTGTCTTTAGAATTAATGTCTTTAAACCATAGGACGAGTTTTTTTTGTTTATTCATAGATTATTTTTTAATAATTTCTTTAACTTCTTTAACGCTTTCAGGGTTAGAAAGGGTTGAAAGATCACCAAGAGGTTCTTTTGTAAATAATCTTTTTAAAATCCTTCTCATTATTTTCCCGCTTCTGGTCTTAGGAAGGTCATTGGCTAGATAAATTCTTTTAGGTAAAGCAATTGGACCAATCTTTTCTCTTATTTCTAAGATTAATTCTTTTTCCAGCTTAGATTTAACTACTTTCCCTTTAGAGACAATAAAGGCAATAGGCACTTCTCCTTTTATTTTATCAGGAATGCCAACAATAGCGCATTCTGCAACATTCTCATGTTTAGACAAAACATTTTCCAACTCCCCAGTAGTAACCCTATGACCAGCTACCTTAATCACATCATCCACTCTTCCCACTATCCTAATTAAGCCATTTTTATCCTTATAAGCAGCATCTGAAGTAAAATAAATCTTGTCTCCATACTCGCTCCAGTAAGTTTTTTTATATTTCTCAGGATTTTTATAAACCATTCGCAACAAACTTGGAGCAAAAGGAGGAAGTAAAACCAAGTTTCCTTTTTTATTTGTTTTTACTGATTTTCCTTTATCATCTAAAATATCAAATTTAAATCCTGGAAAAGGAAGCCCTGTATAAGTTGGCTTAAAAGGACCAATGCCAGGCAAAGATGTAACTAAAATTCCCCCTGTTTCTGTCTGCCACCAGGTATCAAGCAAAGGACACTTGCTTCTTCCAACATTTCTAAAAAACCAATTCCAGGAGTGCTCATCAATTGGTTCGCCTACTGAACCTAATAATCTTAAGGTTTTAAATTTAGTTCTGGAAAGCTTATCGCATTGTTTTTTAAACATTCTCACAGCAGTAGGAGCAGTGTAGAAAATAGTTACGCCATGCTTTTTAATAATATCTGCCCATCTATCAGGACTTGGCCAATTAGGAGCTCCTTCAAACATTAAAAAAGTAGCTCCATTTAATAAAGGCGAGTAAACACTATAGGTGTGTCCTGTTATCCAGCCAACATCAGCTGTTGACCAAAGAATGTCTTTATCATGCAAGTCAAATATCCATTTTCCCGTAAAATAGGATTGAACAGTATAACCACCGCAAACATGAAGGCATCCTTTTGGCTTACCAGTTGAACCGCTCGTATAAAGTATGAACTGCGTATCTTCGCTCTTCATTGGCTCTGGTTTGCATTCGTCTTTCTCGTCTTTCACTATATCATCCCACCATAAATCCCTGCTTTTCTTAAAAGAAACCTTATTGTTAGCGCGTTTTACTATTATTACTTTTTTTACTTTTGTTTTGCTTAAAGCCTTGTCAGCATTCTTTTTTAAATCAATAACTTTGCCTCTTCTAAAGTAACCGTCAGCAGTAATCAAAACCTTGGCTTCAGTATCTAATAGTCTAATATTTAAAGCGGTTGAAGAAAAAGCAGAAAAAACAACTATATGGACTGCTCCGATACGGGCGCAAGCCAACATTGCAATTACAACCTCAGGAATCATTGGAAGGTAGATTCCAACTCTATCTCCTTTTTTAACTCCCAATTTTTTTAAAGCATTGGCAAACTTATTAACTTCCGAATATAACTCGTAATAGGTTAGGATTCTTGGTTCTTCGTCTAATGGCTCTGGCTCCCAAATCAAAGCAACCTTGTTTTTTCTAGTTTCAAGGTTTTTGTCCAAAGCATTATAGGTAATGTTAAGCTTTCCTCCTTCAAACCACTTAAAATATGGCGGATAGTGAGAAAATGTCTTTTTTGGACTTTTAAACCAATGAATTTCTTTAGCTAAATCCTCCCAGAATTTCACTGGATCTTTATCAGCTTTTTTATAAATTGACTTGTCATTAATCCAAGCCTTATCTTTAATTTCTTTTGTTGGATAGTATAGCTTCCCTTTTTTAATCATAATTATTATCACTCATTTTCTTGAATAATGCTTTTAAGCGCATTTAAGCCTTGATATTTAAAAGCTTTAATCCCTATACTCTTAGCAGCTTCTATATTTGCATCAGAATCATCAATATAAATACATTCTTCTGGCTTTAAATCATGTTCGTTTAAAATATTTAAATATGCTTGCTTATCAGGCTTAACAAAACCTGTTTCCCAAGAAAAATAAGTCTTATCCACTGCATCAAAAATTTCTTTAAAGTTTTCGCGGTAATACTGTGTTCTTTCTTTAAAATTATTGGAAAGAATAAATATTTTAATCCTTTTTTTTCTTAATTCCCTAACATACTCTAACACTTCATGAACTAATTTTTCTCCTGAAAACCAGAAATTAAAGAACTCCTGTTCTGAAATAGAAAAATTAAGTTTTTTTAAATGTGGTTTTAAAAGGTTAAAAAAACTTGGAGCATTAGGTTTTCTAGCTACCTCTAAAACTTTTTTAAATGCTGGCCAAAATTCATCACTAGAAATACTATATTTCTGCTCAACTCTTTTGCTTAAATATTCAGATTGTAAAAATACTCCGTTTAAATCAGAAATCACTGCCTTTATCATATAAATCTATTCTATCAAAAAACCGCCTGATTGGCGATTTTTAATTCCTTGGTTAATCATTGCAAGCAAAGCTTGATATGTCGCTCCGCACTATAATAACTTCTTACCCACAAATTCAGTAAATTCAGCCAGTCTTGAATTATATCCATACTCATTGTCATACCAAGCAGTAATTTTAACTAAATTATCTATCGCTCTGGTTGATAAAGAATCAACAATAGCTGAAAAAGAGTTTCCAATATAATCAGTTGAAACTAGAGGAGCATCCTCCACCCCTAAAATTCCCTTTAATTCTTTTTGCTGGGAAGCTTTTTTAAAGACATAATTTACTTCTTGGGAGGTTGTTTTCTTTTCTACTTCGCAAGTCAAATCCAAGATAGAAACAATTGGCGTTGGCACCCTTAAAGCTGTGCCGTCTAATTTTCCATCAAGCTCAGGAATAACTCTTCCTATTGCTTCTGCTGCGCCTGTTGTGGTTGGAACAATATTTAAAGCTGCTGCTCTTGCCCTTCTCAAATCTTTATGAGGCAAATCCATCAGGTTTTGACCAGAAGTGTAAGAATGAACTGTGGTCATAAAACCTTTAATGATTTTAAAATTATCATTTAAAACCTTGGCAACAGGGGCTAAACAATTAGTAGTACAGGATGCCATGTCTATAATATCATGCTTCTTAGTATCAAATTTCTCTTCGTTTACTCCCAGAATAAAACAAGGAACCTTATCCTTGTCTTTTGAGGGAGCAGAAATTATCACCTTCTTAGCACCAGCTTGCAAATGTTTTTTCGCACCTTCATAATCTCTGAAAATACCTGTACACTCTAAAACTATATCAATATTCATCTTTTTCCAGGGCAACTTTGATGGATCTTTTTCATTCAGCACCTTGATATCAGTTTCTTCTGATTTTCCATTGATTAAAAGTTTGCCATCTGTAGCTTTTACAGTTTTTTGATAAATCCCATAGACACTGTCATATCTTAAAAGATGAGCTAAAGTCTTAGCATCTGTTAAGTCATTGATAGCAACTATCTTTAAATCGGGGTGGCTCTTTAAAATCTTTTTAAAAACACCCCGTCCAATTCTGCCAAAACCATTAATTGCAACTTTAATCATAGTAAAAAAACTATTCTTTAATTCCTAAAAGTTCTAAAATCTTTACTTTGTCAAAACCAATTACAATGTCATTATCAATCTCTATGACTGGTACGCCCATTTGACCTGTTTTTTCAATCATTTCTTTTCTTGCTTCTTCGTTTTCAGCAACATCAATATCTTCAAACTCAATTTTCTTGTCATTTAAAAACTGTTTTAAAATAACGCAATAAGAGCAAGATTTTGTAGAAAAAACTCGTATCTTTTTCATTTTTTAACTGCCTATTTACCTATTATTATTGACCGCAACCTTGATTGTCAGAAGTTCCGCTCTCCCAACCAAAACCAGAGGTATATACAGTATCAGAAAGGGTTTCTGAACATTCTTCTGGTTGAGAAATAAAAGTCTGACAAATTAATTCTTTGAAGTTCTCGGGAGATCTTTCAAAATCAGGAATGATTAAACATTCTTTCTCCGAAGGACAGTTGCTCTGCTTTGAAACAATCATCACATCATTAATAACCATTGTTGGAGAGCCGCCAACTCCGTATTTTTGATTTAAAAGGTCGTGAACATCAAACTTAGGATATTTTCCACTCAACCAGCTGTCTCTGTCTTGATACTGACTATAAATACTAAATTGTTCGTCTGTATTTTCAATGCAATTTGTAAGATTGGTTTCATTTATCTTTGCCTCCAGAAGACAATTTTGAGCGTCACCATCTCCTACAAAACATGACAGATAGTCGCTGTATTTTTCTCTCTCCTCTTTTTGTATGCAATACTGTGTTAAGTTCTCATCAATTTCCTGCTTATCATGCATAATGTAATTAACAAAATAAACACCTATCTCTGCTTTGTCTTTTAATAGATCATAAACTGGTAAAAACATTTTCTGAGTTTGGAGACCAAAAGGACAATAGCTCATTATAAAAAGCTTTACGTCAGGTCTTTCTTGTTTTGAGATTTCTTGATTAAACTCTTGTTTATCAATATTTAAATCATAACCATCAGGAAATAGATATTGCCCATCCTTGCTTATATAAGACTGGTATTCAGTTCCTTCAACCTCAAGACGAATTTTGTAAACAGTGCCCTGTTCAACAATTTCAATTAAAGAGGCAGTAATTCCTGCGGGTAAAATATTATTATTAAGGTAACTTATAGCTTTATCAGCTGCTTGATCAGCTGATAAATTGTTTGAATTCTGACCGAAATAAAGAAAAATCCCTGTAATTAAAATTAAACCAATAGGAATTAAAAATACGAGAGAGTCTTTAAGTTTTTTGTTCATGATTCTTTAAATCTTTAATTTTTTGACGATATATTAAACTATCACACCTTTTATTTTTTGTAAAATATCCTGCGAAATTTATCTTTCAATCTATTTACCTTTATCCTCTTTATTTAAATCCTTTAAAAGATTGTCAATGTCAATTTTATACATTTCGCAAATCTTACCGATTTTTAAATCTTCCATCTCCAGGCTGGCAAATGGACAGGTTAAACAAGGCAAATTATATTTTGCCAGAATTTTTTCAGCTCCAGGTTTTTTCAGAATTTCAGCTAAGCTTGTGTTTTTTGTTATTTTATTTTTCATTTATACTGCTAACCATCCGCCATCAATCACCATGACAGAACCTGTTATATAGGAAGATTTATCAGAAGCTAAGAATGAAACCAGTTCGGAAACTTCTTCTGGTTTGCCTACTCGGCGCATCGGCACTCTGGTTAACATTGCTTCCATAGCTTTTGAGTCTTGTTTTATTGGGTCAATCATTGGAGTTTCAATCAGCCCAGGAGCAATGGCATTAACGCGAATATTATAAGGAGCTAATTCTGCTGCCAAAGCTTCTGTCATTCCAACAATTCCTCCCTTTGAAGCACAATAATGAACAAGGGTAGGAAAACCTATGCCTGTCTGGCCCATAGCCACTGAAGCAATATTAATCATGACCCCTGATTTTTGTTTTGCCATTTCTTTAGCACAGGCCTGAGCGCAGAGAAAATATCCTTTTAAATTAATATCCAGAGTCCTGTCCCATTCCTCTTCAGTCATTTCTAAAAATGGTTTAAATGAAGCAATTCCAGCATTATTGACCAAAATATCTATTTTTCCAAACTTCTTCAGCGTTTCTTTTATCATCTTCTCAACTTCTTGCTTTTTAGCTACGTCACATTTCACTGCTATTCCTTCACCACCAGCACTTTTAATTTCATCAACTACTTTCTGACAATCTTCTAATGAAATATCAGAAACAACCACTTTAGCTCCTTCTTTAGCTAAAGCCAGAGCATGGGTTCTCCCCATCCCCCTTCTTGCTCCTGTAATAATGGCTACTTTATCTTTTAATTGCATATTTTAAAATTATGTTATTTAGTTAAGCAACCTTTTTATAAATTTATATCTTATTAATTATATTATATTTTAAAAGAAATTTTAACAACCTTGATATTTTGAATTGTTTTTTCAATCAAATCCTCAATTTCAAGTTTCTTCTCATTTAATTCCACTTCTCTTAAATCAGCCCTTGTTTCCGGATGTCGGGGCAGAAATCTGGCACAGCAATCTTGATGAGGAAGAATTGAAATATTAAATGTTTTAATCTCCTTTGCTTTTTTAATTATTTCTTCTTTATCAAAACCAATCAATGGCCTTAAAACAGGCAGGCTTGCTATCTGGTTAATAACACGAATATTGTTAAGTGTTTGAGAAGCAACCTGTCCAATGCTATCACCAGTGACAAGAGCTAATGTTTTTTCTTTTTTAGCAATTTGTTCAGCTATACGGAGCATAAATCTGCGGTAAAGAATAACGCGGAGCTTAGCCTGTGTTTTTAAGAGAATCGCTTTTTGAATATCAGCAAAAGGCACAAGATATAATTTTGAATCAAACTGAAACTGATTTAAAACCTTAACAATTCTTTTTACCTTATCAATTGAAGCTTGATTTGTATAAGGGTGGGCGTGGAAATGGACAAATACAGCTTTAACCCCTCTTTTCATTGTTAAAAAGGCAGCAACAGGCGAATCAATGCCTCCTGACAAAAGAACTGTTGCCCTGCCTCCTGTTCCAACAGGCAAACCACCATAGGCTTTAATTTTCTCTGTGTATAAAAACGCGTGTTTTTCAACTACTTCAATAAAGAAAGTAATTGATGGCTTCTTTAATTTTACCTTTTTCTTTAATTTTTCAACAATCAAAGCTCCTACTCTTTCATTAATTTTTGGGGAAGTTAAAGGAAACCTTTTGTCTGACCTCTGGGCTTCAATCTTGAATGTTTTAAAGGTTTTTGTTTTTAAAATCTCAAGAGCTTGCTTTTCAATCAATTCAATCTCTGGTTTGGAAAAATAAGCAAAAGAAAAATGCACTATTCCAAAAACTTTTTTCAAAGATTCTCTAATTTTCTTTTCTTCTTTTAATCCTTTTTCATTCAACTTTACAATAATTCTTCCTGAAATTCTTTTAACAAATTCAAAACTACCCAAAGGCAAAACTTTTTTAATATTTTCAACAAGCTTGTTTTCAAAAAACTTTCTGTTTTTTCCTTTAAGCCCTATTTCATGATAATGACAAACAACATAACGCATATTAATTGAATTTTAGCAGATTACTCCCCCGCCCAACAGCTTATTTCTTTCATAAAAAACTGCTGACTGGCCAGAAGTAATTGCTTTTTGGGGTTTTCTAAACTTTAATACGTATTTATTTTTTATCTTTGAAATAATAGCTTCGGCTTCTTTGTGTCTGTATCTAATTCTTGCCTTAACATTTAAAGGTAGCTTAGGCGCCTTAGAAGCAATCCAATTAATATTTCTTAAAGCCAATTCTTTTTTATATAAATCCTTCTTATTCTTACTGACAATTAAAAAGTTTTTCTTTTTATCTTTACTTACAACATAAAAAGGACCGCCAGAAAGTCTGATTCCTTTTCTCTGGCCAATTGTATAAAACCATAAACCCTGATGATTACCTATTGTTTTTCCTTTAACATCAACAATTTCCCCTGGTTTTGTTTTAAGATATTTTTTTAAAAATTCATTTGTTGTTTTGGGAATAAAACAAACCTCTTGGGATTCTGGAATATCAAAAACAGGCAGTTTAAAATGTTTTGCCAAATTCCTTACTTCAGACTTTTTATATCCTCCCACTGGAAATAAAACATGTTTTAATTGGCTTTGACTTAATTTCCATAAAAAATAAGACTGGTCTTTTTCTTTATCTCCTGCCTTTATTAAAACTGATTTGCTGTTTTCTTTCTTAATCCGGGCATAATGTCCAGTAGCTACAAAATCAGCACCCAAGCTTTTAGCCTTTTTGAGCAATAATCCAAATTTAATCTCTTTATTGCAAACAACGCAGGGATTAGGAGTTATCCCTTTTTTATAATCAGCTAAAAAAGAATCAACAATTTGATTTTTAAACTCTTTTTTAAAATCAATTACATAAAAAGGGATTTTTAAAATGCCTGCTATTTTCCTTGCTCTTTTTTCTGCTTCTTTTGAGCAGCATCTATTGTATTGTTTATTCAATTCATCTCCTGCCCAGAATTTCATAAAAATACCAATAACATCAAAGCCAGCTTCTTTTAATAAAGCTGTGGCTACTGAAGAATCAACTCCGCCTGACATTGCTGACACAATTCTTGAAGCTGATTTTTGTTTAGTTTTTTTAATATTTATCATTTCTTTTTTAATAACTCTTCATATCTTTTTTCAATCACTTCCAGATCCTTTTTAATTTTCTTATGCCTCTTTTGAAGCTCTTTTGGTATTTCTCTTTTATTCTTTGTCAAATAATCATAAATTGCTTCAGATAAAGCATCAATGGCCAAAATAGAACAATGAAGCTTGATAGCAGGCAAGCCTCCTAAAATTTTAACAATGTCATCTTTGTTAATCTGAAGCGCTTTATCAAGAGTTTTCCCTTTAGCTAAATCAGTAACAACACTACTGGTAGACAGAGCGGCAACGCAGCCAAAGGTTTCAAATTTAATATTCTTAATTATTTCTTTTCTTTTTTTATCCTTTTCAACCTGAATATATATATGCATTACATCGCCGCATGTCAAATTTCCGACCTTGCCTATTCCATTTGGATTTTTCAGCTTTCCTAAATTGTGAGGATTTTTAAAATGCTCAATTACTTTTTTTGTATAAATCTTATTATTATTCATTTTTTATAGGGTGAAATTTCTCTTAATTTTTTAACTACATTAGGCAAGACCCTTAAAACATAATCAATATCTTCTTCTTTTGTCCATCTTCCCAAGCTAAACCGCAAAGAACCATGTATCTGATAAGGTTTTAATTTAATTGCAGATAAAACATGGCTTGGTAAAAGCTTATCAGAAGAACAAGCTGAGCCAGTAGACACAGCTATGCCTAATAAATCAAGCTGAATCACCAATGACTCTCCTTCTACAAATGAAAAAGAGAAATTAACGTTATTAGGCAATCTTTTTTCAGGATGACCATTGAGCTGGATATCTTTTATATTTTCTGATATTCCCTTAATCAATTTATCTCTTAATCTAGCAAGTTGCTTTGATTCTTTTTTCATTTCTTTCTTTGCAAGTTCAACAGCTTTGGCGAAACCAACAATACCAGCCACATTTACAGTTGCGCTTCGCAATCCTGATTCATGCCCTCCTCCGTGAAGCAAGGGTGTAATTTTCACTCCCTCTCTAATAAACAAACAACCCACTCCTTTTGGCCCATAGAATTTATGAGAGCTTGCGCTCAATAAATCAGCATTTATTTCATTGACATCAATTGGGATTTTGCCAAAAGTCTGTGTTGCATCAGTATGAAAGTAGACTCCCTGTTTTTTGCAAATTGCGCCAATCTCTTTAATGGGCTCAATTGTTCCTATCTCATTATTAGCATGCATTACTGAAACAAGTATTGTTTCTTTTTTAATAAGTTTTTTAACTTCTTTGGGGTCAACTAAACCATACTTATCAATGCTTAATCTGCTTATTTCAAAACCATTCTTCTCAAGCCATTTTGCAGTTTCCATTATACAAGGATGTTCAATCGGGGAAATAATAATATGATTTCCTTTTTCTCTATTAGAAAAAGCAATGCCTTTTAAAACCAAATTATTGCTTTCAGTAGCAGAGCTTGTGAAAATTATTTCATTTGCCTTGGCTTTTATTAAATCAGCAACTTGTTCTCTTGATTTTTCTAAAACTAATTTCGCTTCCTGGCCAAAACTATGAAGCGACATTGTATTGCCGAACTTTTCATTGAAAAAAGGAAGCATTGCTTTAATGACTCTTGGATCCACTGGAGTAGTAGCTCCATAATCTAAATATATTCTTTTTTTTGCCATAATCTTTTTATTATTTATTAATTAAATCAGCTAATGTTATGGAATTTAAAGTAGAAATTAAATTCTCCTGAACTTTTTTCCAAACAGTTATAGTTTTGCAATCCTTTTTCAACGGACAATGATATTTTTTTTCCATTGAAACACATTTCACAGGAGCCATTGTCTTTTCAAGAATTTTAATAATTTCCCCCACTTTGATTTTCTTAGGAGAACGGGCCAAACAATATCCGCCTTTGATGCCTCTTTTTGATTTAAGCAATTTATTCTTTTCAAGTTGTGAAATTATTTTCTCAAGATAATCAAAAGAAATATTTTCTTTTTCAGAAATCTCTCTTAAAGAACAAATCCTGTCTTTATTAAAGACAGATGCCAAATAAGCCATTGCTCTTAAACCATATTGTGTTTTTTTAGAAATTCTCATATTAATTTAAAACCGACAATATTTGTCGGTTTTAGTATATATGAATCCAAGACAACGTGTCAATATTTGCTATGCCTGTTTTTCAATTGCTCCATAAGGACAAATTGTTTCTCCTCCGCATCCTTCCACCTGCTCTGCATTTTTAACTTTTGATTTCCCGTCATCATCCCACTCCATTCCATCAGGACAAACTGAGATACAAGCCCCGCAACTAATACATTTGTCTTTATTAACCTTATAATTTACTGCCATAGATTATTCACTTATGAATTTAACCTTAGTTATTTTAGAGATTTCCGAACTTAAAGCTCTTAAATGACCTTTATTTAATTTATGAACATCATTTTCTCCACAAGCGCCAACAATCATTTTCATTTCTTCAGTAGAGTTTTTAACAAAATTAGCTATATTTTGAGCTGCCTGTTCAATATTAATATTTTTTCTTAATTCTGGATCTTGAGTTGCTATTCCGCCAGGACATTTTCCAAGATAACACAAACCACAGCGAATACATCCCATAGCAACTAATAAAGCAGTTCCACAAAATACAGCATCAGCCCCTAAAACCAAAGCTTTAGTAAAATCTGCTGGTCCATTCAATCCCCCGCCAATCCATAACTCCTGCTTGCTCCTCATTTTATCTAAAACTTCTCTTGCTTTTGATAAAGCAGCTAAGGCTGGTATGCCCATATTATTAAGAACGCTGGTTGGTGATGCTCCTGTTCCTCCTTCCATTCCATCAATTGCAATAATATCAGGATTAGCCTGAACTGCTAATTTCACATCATTTTCAACATCACCAGCAGCTATTTTAATTATTATTGGGACTCCTCCTGTAATTTCTCTCAAATACTCAACTCTTTTTCTCAATTCTTTAATATCTGCTATATCCTTATGATAAGGTGGCGAATGAATGTCTTTTCCCATCTCTACTTTCCTGATTTTTGCAATTTCTTCTGTTACTTTATCAGCAGGCAAAAGCCCTCCCATTCCTCCTTTAGCGCCCTGACCTATTTTTATTTCTATTGCATCAGCTTTTTTCAACACTTCTTCACTAATTCCAAATCTTCCTGTTGAGTACTGAACTATTAAATGTTTTGAAAATTCTTTTTCTTCAGGCAGCAAACCGCCCTCTCCAGTATTTGCTATTGTTCCTGCTATGTTTGAAGCTTTAGCTAAAGCAATTTTTGCTTCTTTGCTCAAAGAGCCAAAGGACATTGCCCCAAAAATAATTGGTGTTCTGAGTTTAATTGGCTTTTTGCTGTTTTTGCCAATGATAGTTTCTGTACTGATTTCCTCTTTATAATAATCTACTGGTTTTTTGTTTAATTGAGCAGGAACAAAAACAAGCTCATCAAAGCTAATCCTGTTAACCTTATCAGACCTTCCGCTTGAAACTGGAATTGTTTTTGTTCTTTTTTGAGTTTCTCTTACTAATTTTTGATCCATATTTATTTTATAGTCTTTAAAATCTTTGACATTAAATTAATCTGTTTAAAACGACCGAGCTTGCCTTTTTTACATTCTTTTTCTGAAAACTTAATTTTTGATTCTTTAAATTCCTTTAATGGCTTATATATTAAAACAGGAATTAATTCTTTGCAATGCCTTTTAATCTGACAACAAGTTGAGTGATCGCAGGTAATAACAATAGCTGTGTCTTTAAAATTTAACAAAGGCTTAATGCTTCTGTCAATTTTTTCAATAAATTTTTTCTTAGCAAAACAATCTCCGTCTTCAGCTAAACTGTCACAAGCCTTGATGTGCAAAAACACAAAATCATATTTTTCAAAACATTTTTCAACAGCTTTAATCTTTCCTTTCAAATTTGTATTAACAGTGCCGTCTGCTCCTTTGACTTTTATTAAATCCATGCCCAAAAATCTTCCAATCTGCTGATAAAGAAATTTACCTGCAACACAAGCAGCATTAAGATTATATTTATTCTTAAAACTAGGAATCTTGTGCAGTGAACTTGCCCCTCTAACCAAGACATAATTAGCAGGAAGCAATCCCCTTTTTTCTCTTCTTTTATTTAAAGGATGATTTTTTAAAATCTTGTGCGATTTTTCTAAAAATTCATTTAAAACCTTAGCAGTAAAAATAGATTTTGGATTCTTATCCAAAGCAATAATTTTTTCAACCTTGGTTTTCAAATTTGAATAAAACGGATCAGCGTCTGAGATATTAGCGCTTAAATTCTTGCCCCTTAAAACCACGCCTACTCTATAACCTCCAGTATTTTTCAGAAAAAACTTTACACTATCAATCACCATTCCATTTAAAGATTTTACTAAAACTTGTGTTTCCTCAACTCTCCCAGCCCGCCTGTCAATCATCTTTAAATCATCGCCAACTGTTGCAAAGTTCCCCCGCAAAGCAACATCGCCCTTTTCTAACTTTATACCTACACCCTGAGCAGTAAAAATCCCACGCTTAATATGGTAAGTTTCGGGATTGTAGCCAAATAAACCAAAATGAGACTCTTCTGAAGTAGGAATAGTTTTTCTGATATAGGGCTCTATTAAACCCAAGGCTCCATTGGATGCTAAATAATCTAAGTTTGGAGTTTTGGCTGACTCTAAAGGAGTTTGACTCTCAAATTCTTTAATCGGCTTATCACCCAAACCGTCAATAACCATTAAAAGAATTTTCATTGCTTTAATTCTTCCTCAATTCTTAATAATCTATTGTATTTTATTATTCTTTCTTCTCTTGTTGGAGCGCCTGCTTTAATAAAATCAGCTTCAATGCCAACAGCAAAATCAGCAATAAAATCATCATTTGTTTCTCCTGACCTATGGGAAACCACTATTTTCCAGCCAAATTCTTTGGCCAGTTTCGCTGCTTCTAATGCCTCTGAAACTGTGCCAATCTGATTGATTTTTAAAACCATACCATTCACAGCTTTTCTTGTTTCTGCTTCTTTCATTCTTTCTGGATTTGTAACTAATAAATCATCTCCTATAATAAGGATTTTCTTGCCTAGCTTTTTAGTAATTTGCTCAAATCCCTCCCAGTCATCTTCTGAAAAAGGATCTTCTAATCCCATAATCGGATACTTTGACAATAAGTCTGTGTAATATCTCATCAATCCGTCTCTTGTGAAAATACCAATCTTCATTTCATATTTTCCGTGTTTAAAAAACTGAGAAGAGGCTACGTCCAAAACAACCTTTGTCTTGGTTTTATAATTTAAATCCTCTGCTGCTTTAAAAATAAATTCCAGGGCTTGCTCTGAAGCCACAAAGGGCGGAGCAAAACCTCCCTCGTCTCCAATGTTTATTGCCAGCTTGCCATACCTTTTCAAAAGAAGCTCTTTAAGCTGGTGATAAATTTCAGAAATCGTTTGCAACTTTCTTGAAAACGATTTCTCATCTATTGCAACCATGAATTCCTGAACATCTAATTCACTTCCAGAATGAACCCCGCCATTAATTATATTGAACAAAGGATCAGGTAGTTTGGGCTCTTTTATAGATATCTTATATATTTTTTTAGAAATCTCATTTATATATTTAAAAAGCTCTAATTTTTTAGAGCCTGCTCCTGCCCTGCATACTGCCAAAGATACTCCACAGATTGCATTAGCGCCTAAGCTGGACTTATCGTCTGTTCCGTCTAATTCAATCATTAAATTATCAATTTCTTTTTGCGAGCTTGAGTCTTTGCCAATAATTTTAGGAGCTATAGTTTGATTGATGTTTTCTACTGCTTTTAAAACACCTTTTCCAAAATATCTCTTTCCTCCATCTCTTAATTCTTTTGCTTCATATTTTCCAGTTGAAGCGCCAGAAGGAACGCTGGAGCGAAAAACTCCATAATTTGTTTTTAAATCAACTTCAATAGTTGGATCTCCCCTTGAATCAAGGATTTCCCTTGCTTCAACTTTTTTGATTTTAGAATCCATAAATTAAATAAAACAAGTTACTGATGGTTTCTTAGGCCTTAACTTGTTTTCTTAAATAACCAAACGCAGCTAAAGCTGTTTTTGCTCCCTCACCACAACTAATGACAATTTGCTTAAATCTTCCAGTATTAACATCGCCAGCAGCAAAGAGCCCTGGTGTTTTTGTCTGGTAAGTTTCAAAAGCAACCTCTATTTCACCTCTTTTATTAAAACCAACTAAACCATTGATAAATGAAGTTGCAGGCTGAGAGCCTGTTTCAACAAAAACCCCATCAACTGATAAGGTTTTCTCTTCTTTAGTTGTCCTGTTTTCATAAATAATTGACTGAACAAACTTATCTCCCTTAATTTCTTTTATTTCAGCATTTGTTATTATTTCTACTTTCTCGTTTTTCTTGACTAAGTCTTGATTCTCTTTGTCAGCCTTAACTTCAGGATTAAATTCCAGAATATAGATTTTCTTTACCCAATCCATTAAAAACAAGGCTGACTCAAAACCAGAATTCCCTCCTCCTATTATAACCACCTCTTTATCAGCAAATACTGGACCGTCACAGACCGCACAGTAGCTTACTCCTTTTCCTATAAATTCTTTCTCGCCAGGAACTTTTAATGGCCTTGGGTCAGCGCCTGTAGCAACAATAACAGTTCTTGATTCAATTTTCTCCTTATTGCCATTAATCCAAACTAAAAAAGAATTGTCTTTTTTCTCTACCTTTGTTACTTCACTCATTTTGATATCAATATCCTGCTTCCTTAAATGCTTCTCAAGCTTTCCAATCAAATCAAGCCCTGAAATCTGTTCAAATCCAGGATAATTTTCAATACCAATAACTTTTCTCGCAATCTGTCCTCCAAAATTCTTGGTAATTAAAAGCGTGTTTAATTTTTGCCTGGCTGCATAGATTCCAGCTGTAATACCAGCTGGACCTCCGCCAATTATAATTAAATCGTACATAACTGTTAAAATATTAATCTTGCGGCGCTTTTCTTCTTAAAAAAGCCGGGGCTTCCCAAAGCTTTTCTTTAGAGACTATTTCCGCCTCTTCCTGCTCCAGTTCTTTTTTAATCTGTAAAGCATTTTTTCGTATTTTCACACTCTTTGGCCTGATAGATTGACCTGACGCCAATGAAGCTTTTACTGGCTTCTGAGAGCTAACTTTTTTAATCTTAACTTTTATTTTTTGTGGCTTTGTTTTCTTCTTGATTTTTTTCTTGCTGGATTTAATGGGAGTTTCTGGCTTGGGCTTAGGCTTGGGCTTAGACTTGGATTTGGTTTTAGGTTTTGGTTCTGTCTTTTTAAGAACTCCCTTTCCATCACAACCAGTAGCCAATAAACTTACTTTAATTCTTGGATTTTGATTATCACGAGTAATGCCAAAAATGATTTTTGCTTCTTTGCTCACTAAATTGGAAATAGTCTCAGAAATCTGATTCACTTGAAGCAAAGAAAGGTCTTTTTGACCTGAAATATTAAATAAAACTCCTTTAGCTCCCTCAATGCTATAAGGATAAAGAGGATAATTGATGATTTTATCAAGCGCATCTTTGTCATCGTCTTTTGAAAGTTCCATTGAATTCAGATAGGCTAGTTTTCCTCTGCCCTCAAAAATGGTCTTTAAATCAGCAAAATCAATATTAATTATGCCTGGTTTATATATGATTTCAATTAAACTCTGAAGGCTGTTTGATAAATTCTTATTAATTGCTGACAAAGCTTTTTTCAGCGGAGCGCTTTTGTCAATAATCTGAAAAATTCTCTCGTTGGGGATAATAGAATAAGCATTCAATTCTGTACTTAATTTTTCCAAAGATTTTCTGGCAGTTTCCATTTTCTTACCACCCTCAAAATTAAAGGGCAAGGTAAAAATACCATATGTTAAGTTGTTTAAGCGCTTTGAAATCCTTGCAAAAATTGGAGTTGCACCAGAACCCAAACCTCCTCCTAAGCAAGAAATTAAAACAATAAAATCCTGACCTTCTAATATTTCCTTAATCCTGTCTTTTTCAATTCCAGCAGCTTCTTCACCTATATCAGGATTCATGCCTGTTCCCAATCCATGAGTCAAACTCTCACCAAATTGAAACTTTTTGACTTTTTTGGATAATGCGTTTAAAGCCTTGACATCACTATTTGCAGCATAAAAAGAAGCCCCTTTTACTTTCTGGGCAATTTCAGAAACTATAGAACCACCGCCTCCTCCTATTCCAATCAATCTAATTTTTATCTTTTTTGTTGGTTCTTCAGCTTTTTCAAGTTTAGTTTTCTTGGGCCTTCCTCTTTTTCTAGGTCTTCCTCTTTTTCTGAGCATATTCATTTTTCTGGGTCTTCCCCTTTTTTTAGGTCTTCCCCTTTTCCTTTTTAAGCTAGTTTTCTTGCGATGAATCATTTTTGTTTTTTTTCTTCTTTTCATTGTTTTAGTATAAGATTTTCAATATCAACGGTCAAATCAATCATTCAACCATAATGCTTTATTCTTATCTTTGAAGATTACAATCAAAACAAAAACCCGAGAAAAACTCTCGGGCATCTCAATCTTTCAAACCGAACTCAAGGTTGTTGAGGATTGGGGACGATGTTAAAACTTGTCTGGAGAAAGTTTTAAAAAACTATTTATTCCTTAGGAAAAGATATACTATTCCTCCGACAACACCGCCAACGATAAGCACTATCAAAAATCTTGTTAACAAATCAAGTCCGAATTCAGTTCTTAACCAGCCCGATAAGCCGCCACTAATCGCTCCAACGATTGCTCCAATAATGGCACCTTCTTTTGACCATCTTTTTTTGGTTGGTTGATTATCCATATACTTCATTCTATCTAAAAACCGCCTAAAAGGCGATTTTTACTTGTTGCGGGGCTTGGATTCGAACCAAGATTAGACGCTTCAGAGGCGCCGGGCCTACCATTAGCCGACCCCGCAATTAGGTCTTTAAGTATCTTCTAATAGCAATACTACTTGATAATGTTCCTAAAGATATCCCAGTAATAAACTGCAAGAAAAGCAAGACCCAGAAATTACTAACAAACATATTAAACAAGCTAAACCCATAGAAAAAGCTCTCTGTGCTGGAATTCAAAGACCAGCTTAACAAAGCAAAAAGCAGAAAGCAAATGAGGGTGGCAATTAAGCCAGAAATTGCTCCCTGAATTAAGAAAGGCCCTCGGATTGAGAAATTAGAGGCGCCAACAAGTCTCTGAATCTTTATTTCTTCACTGGAATTATAAATTGACAACCTAATAGTATTAAAAACAACCAAAACAGCGATTATTATTAAAACCACGGAAAGCAGAACCCCTATTTTAGTAGCTGAAGAACTTAAAGAGGAAATTTTTTCAATAACTGATTTACGCTCAAAATAATCAATTTTTTCAATTAAATCTTGAAAGTCAGCAGTTTGTAAAAAACTAGAAACCACTCCGTATTTACTTGGATCCCAGGCCTTAACAGTTAAAGAAGCTAAGAAAGGATTTCTTCCAACCTCCTCAACTGCTTCTATTAATAAAGGATCTTTTTCGTGTCTTTCAATAAATTCTGCCAAAGCTTGTTCGGGAGACACGTACTCTACTGCTTTGACTTCAGAGAATTTAGAAATCTCCTTTCCAATACCCAAGATATCATCTTCATCTGCTTCTTCTTTAAAATAAACTGAAATATCAATTTTTTCCTGGGTGCTTGTCAAAATAAGCTTGGAGAGGTTTGTAAAAAGAAAAAGCGAACTAACCAAAGAGATTGCTAAGAATAAAATAAAAACTGTGGCCAGAGAAACTTCTTTGTCCCTAGAAAAAATCTGCCAGCCCGAACGAAATATTCTTTTAATTGAAATAATCATATTTACAATTAATAATTAAAAACTATTATTCAACATTAAAATATAAATCTTCCTCTTTTCTCATCTCTTAAAATCTTTCCATCTTCCAAAGTAATCACTCTTTTACCAAGCTTGTTAATCACTTCCTTATCATGAGTTGATAAGATAACAGTAGTTCCTATTCTATTTATTTTTAACAAAAGCTCTATGATATCTAAAGTATGATAGGGGTCTAAATTTCCAGTTGGCTCATCAGCTAAAATAACTTCAGGCCTGTGAATTAAAGCTCTGGCAATGGCTGCTCTCTGGCGCTCTCCCCCTGAAAGCTGGGCAGGAAAATTATTTGCCCTATCTTTTAAGCCAACTATTTCTAAAATTGTTGGCACAGTTTTTGCAATTTCCTTATCTGAAGCTCCAATGACTTCCATAATATAAGCAACATTTTCATAAGTAGTTTTTGAAGGAAGCAACTTATAATCCTGAAACACTGCTCCTATTTTTCTTCTAAGATAAGGTAAGTCTTCTAATTCTATTCTATGAACATCTTGATCTTTAAAAAAAACTCTTCCTCTTGTTGGTTTTTCTTCAGCCAAAAGAAGCTTTAAAAGAGTTGTTTTTCCAGCACCTGATTTTCCTACAATTGAAACAAAATCTTTTGGTTTAATTTCAAAAGATACATTTGCCAAAGCTATAGTTGGTTCAGAACCAGGCAAACAAGCTGGATAAATTTTTGAAATGTTTTCAAATTTAATCATTTTTTAAACGGATTTCTGCTTCAATAAAATCATCTAAATCACCATTCAATACTTGTTCAATCTTAGCAGTTTCTATTTGGGTTCTTAAATCTTTTACCAGCTTGTAAGGATGAAGCACATAGCTTCTTATCTGATTTCCCCAGCTGGCAGATACTTTCTCTCCTTTGATTTTAGAAACCTCCTTTTTCTGACTTTGTTGATAAAATTTGTAAAGCCGAGAATAAAGAAGTTCCATTGCTTTTTTCTTATTGTTAGCCTGAGATCTTTCTGACTGGCAAGATGATACAATTTTAGTGGGCAGATGAGTAATTCTTACTGCTGTTTCACGCTTATTCACATATTGACCTCCTGGGCCTGAGGCTCTGTAATAATCAATCCTCAAATCTTCCGGCTTGATTTCAATATCTTTTTCATCTAATTCTTTAATTTCAGGCATCACCTCTACCAGAGCAAAAGAAGTGTGTCTTAATTTTTTCTGTGAAAAAGGTGAAAGCCTTACCAATCTATGAACTCCATTTTCATTTTTCAAAAAACCATAAGCAAACTTTCCTCTAATTTCTATTGTCACTGATTTTGTGCCAATTCTTCCTTCTGGCCCTCCAGCTTCACCAAACGCCTGATCTAATATTTTATTTTTAAAACCTTTACTCTCACAATACCTTTCGTACATTCTCAAAAGCATTGTTGCCCAATCCTGAGCATCCTGTCCTCCAGCACCAGAATAAATTGATAGAACAGCATTTCCTTTGTCATATTTCCCAGAAAAAAGAACTTGAATTTCTTTCTGTTTGATTCTCTTGCCTATCTCTTCTAACTCTTCTTCGCTATCAATTTTTTCTATTTCTTTTTTAAAAGCATCAAACTCAGTTAAGTCTTGTGTCAATTGACTAACCTGCTGAGTAGTTTCTATTGCTTTTTTCTTATCCTGCCAAAGATTAGGGTCTTGAATTTCTTTTTCTAATTCCTTTAATTTCTTTCTTTTACTTTCAACGTCAAAGACAATCCTCAAGATTGAGGAGTTTATTTTTTAAGTCTTCAATTTTCTCGTTGAGATTTTCCATATTAAAAACAATACCATGAATTTGCTTTAAATAAAAGATGAAACTGTCTGAGCCGGAGGCGAGATTTGAACTCGCGACTTGTCCCCCCCTTAAGTAAGCCGATGGACAGAATTGAACTGCCGTCGGTGGTTTACGAAACCACTGCTTTACCACTAAGCTACATCGGCGTATTCATAGTCAACAAACGTCCTTTTTGAGCTCTCTTGCTTGGGGCTCGGTTTTCCCGCCCATTTCCCTTATTAAGGGCGGCGAATGTAGAAGTTAATGAATCACAGTTTGGGCAAATTAAACGTAGGTTTTCTTCAATATTATTCTGCCAATTACCATCAATGTGGTCGGCAACTAATGGAACTTTTCCAGTCTTGGGATTGATCTTTGACCAACCACACAAACAGCATTTATTTTCAAATTTCCTGCGCAAATATTTTTTAATGTATGATGAGACCAAACCCAAACTATTCAATCCTTTAATTTTACCGTTCTTCCATTTTTTGATATAAGATTGGTACTGAAATTCCTGCTGACATTTATTACTGCAATACTTGTAACCTGGCCGTGGCGTCTCTTTACCACAAACTGGACACTTTATTCTTGGTTTTCTAGGCATTGGCATAAATTAAGTATACGAGTTTTATCGACCAACGTCAAAATTAGAAGTGGTTGTAGATTTAAAAAATTGCTCTACCAACTGAACTACGCTGACACATGAGCAGGTGACGGGAATCGAACCCGCGTAACTTGCTTGGGAAGCAAGCACACTGCCATTATGTTACACCTGCAGAGCATTAATCCCGCTTAATGATTCTTTCAAAAAAACCCTTAATCATTTCAAGCAATTCTTTTGCAAAACCTTGCTCTGAATCTATTTCCTGCTTTTCAGCTTCTTCTGGTTGTAAAACAACAACCTGGTTTTCACCCTCTTTTACATATCCCTGTTCTCTAATCCTTTCTTCCCAATAAACATCTTTTTGGGTTTGGGAAATACCAGCTTCTAATCTTTGTCTTTCCTGATCAAGCATCTGAACTTCCTCTATTAATTCCTCTATTCTTTCAGTCAATTCTGCTCTTTTTTGAGTAATCCTATAATTTGAAACTGCTAAATACCATATGAAAAAAACAGCTAGAAATATGGTAATGACCTGAAAAATCAAATCTTCATTTAATCTAGACTTTTTTTGTTTTTTGCGTTTTGCTATCATAGAGTAATATTAAAGTTTTATGAAAAAGAAACAATCTCAGAAATTATTTAGAACGGTCTGGATTTTTCTAGTGGTTTTAGTTGTTTTAAGCATGATCTCGCTCTTGGTGCTTCCTCTGCTTTAATACTAATAAAGCTTTAGGCTAATATCAACTCTTTTTAACTATCTTTAAACATTTCCAGAAATACTTTTGATGGGATGCTGATTTGTCCCCTTGCTTTTAGTTTCTTTTTTCCTTTTTTCTGTCTTTCAAGCAGCTTTCTTTTCCTAGTCACATCTCCTCCATAAAGAGGAGCAGTCACATCTCTTCTCCTTGCTTTTATTGTTTCTCTGGCAATTATCTTCCCTGAAATCGCTGCCTGAACAGGAACAGTGAAAAGCTGAGATGGTAAAATTTCTTTTAACTTTGAAACTATTTTCCTTCCCTGACTATATGCTTCATCTTTTTCAACAATTTTTGAAAAAACATCTTCTTTTTCTCCTGCAATTAAAATATCAACTTTCACTAAATTAGCTGGTCTGTAGCCCAAAATCTCATAATTCATTGAGGCAAAACCCTGGCTCACTCCTTTTAGTTTGTCAAAAAAACCAACAATGATTTTTCTTAATGGTATCTCATAAATCAAAATCAATCTTTCATTGCTCAAATATTTTGTTTCAATCTGAACTGCTTTTGATTCTTTTAAAAGCTCTGAAACGTTTCCCAGATAATTAACAGGAGTAATTATCTCTAATTTTACCCAAAGCTCTTCTGTTTGTTTAATGCTGGTTATTTCTGGCCAATCACTGGCAGAATAGATTAATTTCTCATTGTCCTTTTTATCAATTAATTTATAAACCACGGATGGGGTTGAAATTATTAAATTTAATCCGAATTCTCTTCTTAATCTTTCGCAGATTATTTCAGCATGAAGAGTGCCTAAAAAACCGCATTTAAAACCTCTGCCTAAAAATTCCTTTCTTTCTCTTTCAAAAATCAGCGCAGCATCATTTAATTTCAGTTTTTTCAAAGCTTCCTGAAGTGTTTCAAAATCATTGGAATTTTCAGGATAAATGGAAGCAAAAACCATTGGCTTTGGTTCTTTGTATCCTAGCAAAGAACTAGTTTCTTTATTTTGAACGCTTGTTACTGTTTCTCCCACCCTAACGTCTGATGTTTCTTTTATTCCAGTAGCAATGTATCCAATCTCTCCTGCCTTAAGCTCTTGACAAGATTTTAATTGAGGTAAAAAATATCCAACCTCTTTCACCTGCGTTTCGATTCCAGCTTGCATCAAATAAATCTTATCTCCTGTTTTGATTTTACCGTCAAACAATCTGACATAAGCTATGACCCCCTTATATGAATCATACTTTGAATCAAAGACCAAAGCCTTTAAGGGTTTGCTTTCATCTCCTTTGGGTGGAGGAACTTTTTTAACCACAGCCTCTAAAAGCTGTTCTGTATTAGTCCCCTCTTTTCCTGAAATCGCAAAAACTTGATCTGAGGAAATATTTAATATTTTTGCTATGTCCTGCTTCGTCTCTTGGATTTTAGCATGAGCAAAATCAATTTTATTAGCAGCTGAAATAATAACTAATTTCTGATTTTGAGCAAGCTCTAAATTAGCCAAAGTTTGAGCCTGAATTCCCTTAGTTGCATCAACAAGTAAAATCCCGCCCTCAACTGCTGCTAAGCTGCGAGAAACTTCATAATTAAAATCCACATGGCCAGGAGTATCTATCAAATTAAGAATATAATCTTGACCACCAGTATTCCACTTCATTCTCACTGGCTGCATTTTAATAGTAATCCCTTTCTCTCTTTCCAAATCCATCATATCCAAAAACCGAGAGCGCATTTTATCTTTTGGAATAGTGTTTGTAAGCTCTAAAAACCTATCAGCTAAAGTTGATTTTCCATGGTCAATGTGGGAAAAAATAACGAAATTTCTAATATTAATCATGATTTTGAATTCTAGAGAAAACTTTATTAAAAAGCAAAGCTTTAATGCTTGTTGTTTCAGGTGAATTCAAAGCCAAGGTTGCCAAGAAATAAGTTAAAAATCCAACCAAACTGATTGTTATTATTTGATAAAAATCAGATTCCAGATTCTGAAGTTTTAAAAAACTAAGCTGGATAACAATTATCATTAAACCAGCTGCAAACAAGATTTTTAAAAAAGAATTCATAATTTCTTTGGTCTTAAAATCACCGATTCTTCTTTTCAAAAAGAAAAGGAATAAAAAGAACTCAGCACTCAGGCTTATTAAATAAGCTAAAGGAAAACCTAAAACAGATATATCTTTAACCGAACCAAGAGAAAAAGTATTTGTTAGAAAACCTTTTAAATTTATCAACTCTAAACTAGAAGGACTTAAGCTTTTAGTTAAAACCAAGCTTAAAACAATATTAAGAATGACAAAAACTACGGCAAGCAAGGTTGGTGTTTTTGTATCTTTTAAAGAAAAGAATGCTCTAAAAAATAAGGGTCGCAAAGAGGCAAAGAAAATACCAAAACAAAACAACCCCACGCTGGCGCTAACAAGATTTGCTGATTCAGCGCTGAATTCTCCATGCTTCAAGACAAGATTAACAATTTGATTCCTTAAAACAAAAATTAAAATGGTTGCTGGAATTATCAAGTAAGTAATCTGACGGAAAACTAAAGAAAATCTATGAATAAATTCTTGTTTTTTGTTTTGAACCCAAGCATTGGATAATTTGGGAAATACTGCTACTGCAAAAGAAACTCCAATAATTGAAATTGGAAAAAGTCTAATATTATTGGCAAAATTGAAAACAGAAATAGAGCCCACAACCAAAGTAGAAGCAATGGCATTAATTACAATCTGGTTAATCTGTAAACTGGAAACTCCAAAAGCCCGGGGAATCATTAAAAGAAAAACTTCTTTAATTTTAGGGTCTTTAAAATTAAAAATTGGCTTGTATTTTAAGCCGCAGCTTAGAACTGAAGGAATCTGAATTAAAAAATGGAACAAAGCTCCTAAAACTACTCCTAAAGCAACTCCTAAAATGCCGAAGTGAGGAGCAAGGAATAAAATACCAAATATAATTAATGCATTATATATAATTGGACAAAGGCTATAAATTAAGAACCTGTTAAAATACTGCAGTATCCCGGAAAAGATTGAACTTAATCCAAAGAAAATCGGGCTCAACAACATTAGCCTTGTTAAGAGTATTGTTGTTTCTATCTGCCCATCATTAAAACCAGGTGCAATAATTTTTGTTAAATGAGGGACAAAAATAAAAAGGATTAAAGAAAGACAAATCAATAGAAACAAAAAAATATTCAAAATATTTGAAACAAAATCCCAGGATTCTTCTTGGTCTTCTGAAAAATATTCTGAAAACAAAGGCAAGAATGCTGCGACAATTCCTCCTAAAATGAATATATTGAAAACAAAATCAGGAATTTTAAAAGCAGCAAAATATACATCAAGCTCTGGTCCAGCTCCAAAACTTCGGGCAAGAAGCCAGTCTCTCATTAATCCAAGAATCCTGCTTATAAAATGAGATACTGCCAAAATAATTGCAGCCAGGCCAACTCTTTTTGTCTGATGATTTAAAAAATCTAATTTCATAACTTTATAAAGGTATTTTACATTAATTATCCGATTTGACAAAGTCTCTTAAAATCAGTAAAATAAGGATATCCTAGTAAGTCGGGTAATCGCTCTTTGCAAAAAGAGAGGAAAGTCCGAACACTTACTCCCTATTCAATGGGGGTTAAAAAGGTAGCGGCTAACAGCCGTCGCTCTGGAAAAATATAACTAGAGTAGAGGTGCGAGCAGAGACGCTTCAAATCGAAAGATGAGAAGCACCCTTTCAAAGGGTGAGCTCAACTGAAAAGTTGAGGTGAAACGGCTAAATCCTTATCAGGTGCAAGAACAAATCCTTTGGCTTTGCTAAAGGAAAAAAGTAGTTCGCATGAGCTTTGAGGCAACTCAAGGCCAAGATAAATGATTACTTAAAACAGAATTCGGCTTATGGACTTGCTAGGATAAGCAAAAATCCGTCAATGAAGGCGGATTTTTGCTTTTAAAGGTCGTATTAAAACAATTTTTGCTTTTTAGCTTTTTCATCTAAAGCCTGATTAGCTAAAGAATCTGCTCTTTTATTTTTCATTCTTGAAATATGGCTAAACTTAATTTTTTTAAAATCAAACTTTAAATTCCAAATTTCAAGAAACAATTTTTGGATTTTTTCATCTATAATCTTATATTTTCCGTTTAACTGCTTAACCAATAACTCAGAATCAGACTTCAATTCAATTTCGCTAACTTTAGCTACTTTTTTTCCAAAAAGCAGCTTAAACTTTTTCAAGGCAAAAATAACTGCCGAATATTCAGCTTCATTGTTTGTAAGCTTATCACCCAAATAATGAGCATACTCTTTAAAGGTCTGGCCTCTCTCATTACAAAAAATCACACCAATTCCTGCTCGGCCTGGATTGCCTCTTGAACCACCGTCAGTATAAATTATGATCTTTTTCATAAATGTTTTTCCATATTTTTAATTAAACAATCTTTAAATTTTTCAAGGTTTTCATTTTTTAATCTAAAACCTGAAGCTTGAGCATGACCGCCGTAAGTAATTACGTACTGTCTGCACTCTCTCATTAATGCCACGCTGTCAATCTCAGATGGAGACCTTGCTGTACCCTGGCTTTCTTTTTCAAGTTTTTTAAAAATAAAGGTTGGTTTTCCAAAACTATTACAAAGAAGAGAAGCTACTGGTGAAATTATTGTAAAATCCCAGCCTGAACCTCCTTCAAAAATAATGGGCGAACTGCTTTTTGATACTTTTAATTTTATTCCCTCCACAATACTTCTAATCTTTAGCTTTCTTTCTTCGCTTTTATTTAGGAGCCCCGGGATCATTTTCGTTATCTGATCAAAAGATGGATCTGTTAAAACTCTAAAAGCTACAGGAAGACCATTTTTTACCTCACGCACATTTAAAATTGAGATAATCTTTGAAATCTTTTGACGGAAAGTATAATCTTCTACAGAGTCTGATTCAAAAAGAGCCTTAATTCCTGGGCGCCAGGAATTCCTCATACTGCTCAATCCTTCTTCTATAAACATTTTGTTTTCATCAACCTGAGGCATCATATCAGCAATTGTGGCTAAAGCAACCAGTTCCATGAAGTTTTTTCTTAAATTATCACTCATTTTGTTTTTTAATAATAACTCAGTCAGTTTAAAAACAATGCCAGCTGCAGCAAAATCTTTAAAGGGGTATTTTTCACCGCTTTGTTTTGGGTCTACAACAATATCAGCTTCTGGCAGCTTGTCTAAAATCTTGTGATGATCAACAACTATAACGCTGAAACCAAGCTCTTTTGCTAATTTTATTTCCTTGAAATTGCCGATCCCGCAATCCAAGGCTATTAAAAGTGCGGGCGAGAATCTTTTCAATTTTTCCAAAGCTTGCTCTGTTATCCCATAACCCTCTAGCTCTCTGTCTGGAAAGTAAAGCGCAGATGTTTTACCGCCCAAAGTTGTAATTGTTTCTTTTAAAAGAATAACTGAAGTTGCTCCGTCTAAATCATTGTCACCATAAAGAATAATATTCTCTTTATTCTTTATTGCCTTTAGTATTCTGTCAGATGCTTTTTTTAAATTCTTCATAATCATAATTATTTGTTCTTTAAAGCTTCAATTCCAGGAAGCTTTTCTCCTGCCAAGAATTTTAACATTGCTCCTCCGCCTGTTGAAAGAAAATCAAATTTCTCAATTAAATCAAATTTCTTTATTGCTGAAATTGTATCACCTCCACCAGCAATCTTAAAAGCTGATTTATTCTCAGTAATCGCATTTAAAATTTCTCTTGTTCCTTTTTCAAACCTTTGATTTTCGTACACTCCAATAGGCCCATTTAATAAAATTGTTTTTGCTTCTTCTATAATCCCTCTAAAAAGTTTTATAGTTTTCGGTCCAATATCAAAAATATCTTCTTCTTTTTTAACAGTTGCCATTGCTCCTTCTCTGATTCGCTTATCTGTTTGATCTTTCAAGCCTATTATTCCATCCAGAGGCAAATTGATTTTTTTATTTGTATCAATATTATCTCCATAAGCAAGAATTGCTTCTCCCATTTTACTGCCCAAAAGCAAATAATCAACTTTTTCTAAAAGATTAATAATTGTTTTCATCTTTGTTTTTATTTTTATACCGCCAACAATAACTACAAAAGGACGTTTAGGTTCTTCTAAAATTTTTGACAAAACCTCCAGCTCTTTTCCAAACAAAATCCCAAAAGTGCTTGGCAAATATTTAACAATAGAAACAACTGAAGCATGCTCTCTGTGTGAAACAGAAAAAGCTTCATTAATGAAAATATCTCCTAATTGTGAAAGCTTTTCTGCAAACTCATCATTATTGGTTTTTTCCTGTTCGTAAAATCTTAAATTTTCCAATAATATTATTTGTCCAAATTCCATTTTCTTTATTTTCTCCTTTGCGCCCTTCTCAATGTAATCAGTCAATAATTCAACTTTTTGATTCAACAATTCATTTAATCTGGGAATAATATGAGTCAAGCTCAAATCCTTTTTTTCTAATTCCAAATGACTCATTAAAACAATTCTTGCCTTTTCTTTTATTAAATATTTAATTATTGGAATAGCTTTTCTAATTCTGAAATCATCTAAAATTTCCCCATCTTGGGAGATGGGGACATTAAAATCACATCTTAATAGAACTGTTTTGTTTTTGAAATCAAAATCAGTTAGCTTTTTCATTCTTCTCTTTTAAGCGCTTTTTTTAAAGTTTTTTTCAATGCCTCTAAGTCAACTATTTTCTTTTCTCTTTTTGGTTTTTGTTTTTCAGCAACTTTCTTTGAAGTGGAAAAAGAAACAGGCTCCATGCTTTTTTCTTTTTTAAAAGAGAAACTCTGCTCTTCTCTTTGTTTTTTTATTTTTTTAAGACACGGTTTGCAGTAAACAGGCCTTCCTTTTTCCGGTAAAAATGTTAACTTCGTATTTCTTCCACACGAAGAACATACTGCGTCATATAAAGTAGTCCGCTCTGTTTGAAAACTTTCAGGCAGTTCTGTTTCTCCCATCCAGCGCTTGATCTTATCTTCAACGACTTTTCTCTCAATACTATATCTTTCTCTTGCCACTTTAATGATTTTTTCTTTATGCGATATTTTAGGCTGCTCATAGGGATAAAGAGTGTGGGCTGAAAACGGTCTTCCTGCTATTCCATCAACCATCAGCTTTAGATAAACATTGTATTTAGCCAAGTTAACCAAATCTTCTGCCCTAACTATTGGCACAAATTCTTTTTCCAAGTATTCAGCATCCTCTGCCCCTACTCTGAAAACAATAAAAGTACCGACATTACCGAAAACAGAATCTCTCACCTTAGTACTTCTTCCTAAGGCTGTCATTTCCTCAAGTTGAGCCATGTATTGATTAGCCAGCACCAGAGATAGCCTGTATTTTCTTGCTTCAGATAAGATATTGGCAAATGCTTCAGTGGCAAAGTTTTGAAACTCATCAACATATATAAAAAAGTCTTTTCTTTTCTCTTCGGATATATCAACACGCGACATTGCAGCCAGCTGCATCTTAGTAATAAGCAATGCTCCTAAAAGCTTCGAATTCTCCTCACCAATTCTTCCTTTTGACAAGTTAGCTATAAATATCTTTCCCTCATCCATCATTTTCCGCATATCAATATTTGACTTAACCTGACCAATAATATTTCTAATCAAGGGATTGGAAATCAATTGTCCAATTTTGTTCTGAATAGCAGCTGTTGCCTCAACTTCATATCTTTGGGTGTAACGGGCAAATTCATTAACCCAGAACGATTTAACCATTGGGTCTTTTATTTTTTCAACAATTTTCTTTCTGTATTCAGGATCAGCCAACATTCTGTTGACACCCAATAAAGTCGAACTAGGATCGTCTAAAAGCGCTAAAATAGCATTACTCAAAATATATTCCATTCTTGCTGACCAGACATCAGGCCAGATTTTTTTAAATACATCCATAAGCCCTGAAGAAACCAAATGTCTGTGCTCAGCGTCAACTTTTTCCATCACATTAAAAGGTATTGGATAATTCAAATCAGCTGGATTAAAATAAATCACATCATTAATTCTGTTGGCAGGAATAAAATTAAGAAGCTTTTCAGCAGCTTCTCCGTGAGGATCAATAATGCCAACTCCTCTTCCCGCTCTAATATCCTGAATTGCCATATTTTCAAGCAGCGCAGTTTTACCCATTCCTGTTTTACCAACAATATAAATATGCCGACGCCTGTCATCGATTTTTATGCCGAATTTTTTGTTTTGATTTCTAAAAGTAGTCTCTCCTAAAAAAATTATTTCTTGGTCTTTTTTAGTCATAATTATTCTGTAGGCAGTTTAGGAGGCGCAGTTCTTTTTGCCTCAACTCTTGCAACACTAGGGACTGGCGCTGTTCTCCAAGAAGGAAAGTGGAATAAAGAAGCTAATTCTTCTGTGTTTAACATAAACTTTGCTTCTGGTGGTGGTTTTCTCGGGAAAATCGGAGAAAGTCTGCTTACATAATTTCTAAACATTCTTCTGTTTCTTAAATAAAGCCTTCTGGGAATCAACTTATTAATAGGCAGAAACCTGCCCTTTTTAATCTTACTAAGAGTTGGGCCAAACGGAACTAAACCATTAAGATTGGCAGTCATGTAGCTGCCGAAAAAAGTAAAACCAAGTCTAAAATTTCCTTTATTAAAAACATCTCTTTTGCCAAGAAAGATAAATCTAATATTGACACTAAAAATTGGCTTAGAGATTTTTTCTTCTATGGCAGATAACACTATTCTTTCTCCTGGAGTTAGCTTCATTTCAGGCGGTATAATTGGTTGTTCTTTTGGAGCTTCTTCTCCTGGAACCTTGCCGGTTATAAGAATATCGGCTGCCTCCAACAACATTGATTTTGTTTTCATTGATTCCTTTATCTCTCTCCTTGCCAACCTATCTCTTTCTTCTTCAGCTTGTTCAACCCATTTCTCAGCTGGCTTTTGAGACATAGGCTTACATGACATTTGAATCCAGAATTGTTCACCTGGTTTTACTTTTGCAAAACCCTCTAAAAGACTTGCTACTGGATCAATTCTTTTTTCTTCAAGAGTTTCTCTTTCTGTTTCAAATTTTTTGTAAGTTGCGATTGGATAAAAATCTGGCTTAACCGTCATATAATCTGTTGCCCACATGTTCCATTCATCATTAGGGAGATCTTGGGGAACAGCTTTTGTATAATCATCAGCCAGCGTAATTTCTGCTTCTGGATATTGAGCATAAATACTTGCTTCAACTGCATCCCTGTAACCACTGTGGCATCTAAAATAAAAATGAATATCTCCGCCCAAAGAAACAATTTCAAAAACAATAGAAGTCTGAATCTGGCCATCTATATGTATTTCCCACCAGTCAGGAGGATGATAAACAGAACTGTGAATGCTGTTCATTACATCTTCCATGGCTCTGACTGGCTTTACGCTTTCTTTGGGAAGTTTTATTTCCAATAAAATTGGCTTATAAACTGTTCTTATCCATCTATAAGTTCTCCACTGCTTCCATAAATAAACAAAAGGTTTCCATAGAATAAATGGAGCAGGCAACCACCACCAAGCTCTAAGTATCTGCCATAAATACCCTGAAATCAAAACTGCAAAAGATGAAAATGAAGGGACTGTTGGTATCATAAATTATATTGCTTTCATTGTTATTATCTCATTATACATATCTAAAAACAAAAGAAAAAGAGCTCTTTAAACAAGGCTCCTTTTCTTTTATCTTGCTGAAATTTAGATTTCTTTCACAGTGTATTTTCCTTCAGCGTCTCTTAAAAAATGGTTTTTATTATTTAGATTAAGTAAAACCGTATTTTCTTTAACAATTCTTTGTTTTAAAACCTTTCCCAAAATCTCTTTTTTTGTTAATGATTTCGGAGCTTGTTTTAAAATACTGAAAATGACATCTTTAACCTGGCCTGGATAATAACCCCATTCTGATAAGGCATAGGTTCCCCTTCCAACTAATATAAACCTAGAGTCTTTGATTAATTCATTGTGAACAGTCTGAACATGACTGCCTTCAATTAAATTTGTTACTTCTTTGAAATGAAGAGGTTTTTTTGCTTTTTTAAATACTAAATAAGCTCTATCCTTTATGCCTTTTGGATTAATTTCTGGCCAACTTGAAAGACCATACAAACCCTCTTCGTTTGAGTGGATTTTCTTAGAAACCTCTAAAACAGATAGTAAAGGTTTTCTTTTGAGAGAGGATTTTAAACTTGCAACAGGCGAAGGTGTTTTTATTTTTTGAAGCTGATTAAAAAGAGAACTAATTGTTTTTTTAGCTGAATCAAAATAACTTTTATCTGTTATCCAGCAGGAATAAAAATCATTGCTTTCATTAATCCTTTTAAATGGTTCTTTTAAGGACAAAAGAAAAGAAACTTCGTTTTTATTATCATCACCACCAAGCTCTTCCAATAAAACACTTTCTTTTCTTAAACCTCCAAAAGATTTTAAATGCTTAGAAAAATGCTGAAAAACTTTATTATGCTTTTCAAGTTTCAGACTTATTTTATCTAAGCTGGCTGATTGAATTTGGCGCACTCTTTCTCTGCAAACCCCAAAATCCCTACCAATTGCTTCTAGGGTTTCCTTTTGAGCTTCCTTCAATCCAAATCTACGCACTATTGTTTCCTTCTGCTTGCCGCTTAAGCTAGCAAGCAACTCAGAACAAAGATTTTTATAATCAAAGTTTTCCATATTTAAATATTTAACCATTTTATCAAAAAATAGTCAAGCAGTGCTAAAAACCTGCTAGCAAGGCGGAAAGAATTCCTGTTAAAAGTATGCCGTCAAAAACTCCTGCTCCGCCAATAGAAAGATATCCTCTGTAATTTTTGATTCTTGTAATATTTAGGAGGTCAGCTCCAATCAAGGTTCCCAAAACTCCGGCAACAAAGGCACAGGGAGCAACAAATCCTGGAGCTAAGATTAAAGCAAAAAGCGCTGAAAAAACAGGGGGGATAAAAGCTGAAACAACAACTCCTTTTCCTGGAACAATCCTTGAAAAGAATTTGGACACAAGAGCCATTAAAAGAATGGCTATAAAAATTGGTTTTAACTCAAAACCTTGAGATTTCACAATAAATAAAAAATAAAAAGAAAGCAGGACTGGAATAATCCCTCCTCCTAAATTAATAGCTATGTATTGGCTTTCCATCTTTGGTACGCTAAACAAACCAAAAAATCTTGGCTCTTCAACTAAAACTAATTTCTTTTTCGTTAAAGGAATATTGATTAAAGAGCCTATTAAAATTGAATAAAGAATTAATAGAGTTAGTTGAGGAGAAATGCCCAAAGCCTCAAAGCCAACTACAACAATATGAAAATATCCCAGTAAAAATAGTACAGGTAAAAGTAAGACAAAAAGAATAAATAACAGAAAAGTAAAAGGTAGGAAAAACATTAATGTAAAATTATAATTCTCTAACTTCAAACACTTTTTTTTCTAAAACATTATCAGATTCATCAAAAAAAATTGTGCCTCGAAATTTTTTTTCTTTTAAAAACAATGGTATCCAATATTTATCACCAGACCACATTTGCTCAAATGGAATATCTTTAACATGAAACCATTGTGGTTTCATCTCTTCACTCTCTTGTGGCTCTCCTTTGAATTCTTTAACTTTGAATATATGGACATGATGGATTTCTGGATTATTTAAAAACTTAAAATCCAAGATTCCAAATTTCTCCATGTTTTGTGCAATAATTCCTGCTTCTTCTTTTAATTCTCTTTTAGCAGCTAGATCAATTGATTCATTGCTGTTTACTTTTCCACCAAATCCATTCCATCTTCCCTTGCCAAATCCTCTTTTTTTCATTCCAAGTAACAGCTTTCCATCTTTTTGAATTAAGCACAATGTTAAAAGTTTTTTTGTAGTTTTCATGATTCTTCTTAGAATTTATAAATATTTTCGCGGCAACGATAAACAGCGAGTATGAATATCAACATTACAAACAAGAAATTATTTTTTCAATAGAAATTCCTTTTTTGTTAATCTCAGTAAAATCAACAACGCGCTCCCAAGAGTTAGATCTATTCTTTAAAAAATAAGTCTTTATAATTCTTTTTATTTTTTTTAATTTTGAAATTATTTTTTTCATACACTGTAAAATTACTTATTCATACAACATTTTTTATACTTTAATGGCATCCCGCGGGACTATTTTAAATCAAATTCTTTAATAATATTCGTGCATGTACTATTTGGGCCCATTTCGGAAATACCTATTCCTATAATTTTTACAGTTTTCAAGTCGTTGCCACTGTTTAAACTCCTTACCACCCCCTTTGCAACCTCTTGAGAAGTTAATTTTCCTAGTGTCAGATGAGGGCGATAGAGTTTCAATACATTCGGAGAGCCATATTTTTGTATCATTTCCACTTGCTCTTTGCTATACTTCCCTTCTTTAATCTCGTTTAAATACTTTTCCCGAATTTTCCCATTACGAAATTGATTTAATGCATTGACAACTGCCTCATGAATTTTTACCACTCTGTCGGTTTTTTCGAAATTAATTATCACAAATCCATCTTCCGCATTCAATCCCACTACAAGTAAGTCAAATTTACTTATTCCTTCTGAAATTTCTTCTATCGCCTTGATAATTTGCGGAGTGTTCTTTTCGGGAAACTCTGGCGAATAAACAGTAATATGCGTAAAGTAGTTTTTATCGTCAATGTGAAATATTTCCTTTTTCCCCACTTCAATACTACTGGCAAGATTTAAGGCCTTTTCTCGAGACTTGTTGTTTACTATCAAAATAATATTTAATCTCTTATATTTCATATTATTTTTCATTCTTCATTTTCCACAGCACCTCTTATACTTTTTCCCTGAACCACACGGACAAGGCTCATTTCTGCCAACTTTCTTTTCAGCTTGAGGAACATGTCGCTGTGCTGGTGCACCAGGATCTGGTCCAAGTTTTGCAGTCATAATGGTATGAGCAAATGTTGTTTCTAAAGCCGTAAGCAGTTTTTTAAACATCTTATGACCTTCTTTCTTATACTCAACTAAAGGATTCCTTTGGCCATAAGCTCTAAGCCGCACTGAATCTTTTAAATAATCCATGTTATCTAAATGACCTATCCAAAGCGTGTCTAAAATCCTTAGATAAAGAACTTTTCCGACATTGTTGATCTTTTCCTCTCCAAGCTCTTTTTCTTTATCCTGATAGTCTTTTTCTTTGACTCCAGCCTTCTGAATCATTTCTAAAATTAAAGGTTTTAATTTATTTTCCCTGGCTTTCTCTAAAACCTCTTTTCTCTTTCTATAAATCACATCACGATGCTTATTTATCACATCATCATATTCTAAAACATGCTTTCTAATATCAAAATTCATTCCTTCAATTCTTGATTGGGCATCTTCTAGCGCTTTAGAAATCAGGTTGGCTTCAATGGGCTGGTCGTCTGGAAGATTTAATTTTGTAATTAAAGTTTTTAATCTTTCTCCTCCAAAGACCCTCATTAAATCATCTTCCAGAGACAAGAAGAATTGGCTTGAACCAGGATCACCTTGCCTTCCTGATCTTCCCCTTAATTGATTGTCAATGCGCCTTGCTTCATGTCTTTCAGTCCCAATAATATGAAGACCGCCTAATTCTTTAATCTTGTCAGCCTCTTTTAAATTTATTGGATTGCCGCCCAAAACAATATCAACTCCTCTGCCTGCCATATTAGTAGCAATAGTCACAGCTCCTAATTTTCCTGCCTGAGCAATAATCTGACCCTCTTTTTCATGGTTTTTAGCATTTAAAATCTGGTGAGCAACACCTTCCCTAGACAGAAATCTTCCTAAGCGCTCATTCTTTTCAATGGAGCGGGTTCCTACTAAAACAGGTTGTCCCAATTCATTTCTTTTCTTAATTTCTTCTATGATTGATTTGTATTTTATTTCTTCTGTCTTATAAATTTTATCAGCTAAAGCTTTTCTGATTAAAGGCCTGTTTGTTGGAATAATCATTACTTCTAGATTATAGACTTTTTCAAATTCTTCAGATGAAGTAGCAGCTGTTCCTGTCATTCCAGCCAACTTGCCATACATTCTAAAAAGATTCTGAAAAGTAATAGAAGCTAAGGTGAGTGATTCAGGCTTTACTTCCAATCCTTCTTTTGCTTCAATTGCCTGATGAAGTCCTTGCGACCAGCGTCTGCCTGGCATTAATCTTCCTGTAAATTCATCAACAATAACAATTTTTCCGTCCTTAACAACATAATCCCTGTCTTTTTTAAATAAAGCTTCTGCTCTTAAAGCCTGCTCTAAATGACGAAGATATCTCATCCCCTTCTCTTCGTAAATATTTTTCATGCCTAAAATCTTTTCTATTTTATTGATTCCATCTTCAGTTAAAGTAGAAACCTTTCTTTTCTCATCAATTTCATAATCCTTGTTTGAATCCAGTCTTGGAATAATTCTTGCAAACTCCTTGTACCATTTTGAACTTTCAACATCAGGAGCTGAAATAATCAAAGGCGTTCTAGCTTCATCAATTAAGATTGAGTCAACTTCATCAATGATTGCATAATGAAATTCTTTTTGAGCGCGCTGGTTTAAATCATAAACCATATTATCCCTTAAATAATCAAAACCAAACTCATTATTTGTTCCATAGGTAATATCAGCATCATAGGCCTGTTTTCTCTCGCATGGCCTTAAGAAATCCTCTACTATATGAAAACCACCCATTTCATCTCTCATCTTCTCTTTTTCTTCAGCAAGCTTTTTATACTCTGGGTCATATATAAAGGACTGCTCATGGTTTAAACAACCAACGCTTAATCCTAATCCGTGATAAATCTGGCCCATCCAAACAGCATCTCTTCTTGCCAAATAATCATTAACAGTAACTAAATGAGCTCCTTTACCTGTTAAGGCATTTAAATACAAAGGAAGAGTAGCTGCCAAGGTCTTTCCTTCACCTGTTTTCATTTCAGCAATCTTGCCTTGATGTAAAACTATTCCCCCAATTAATTGAACATCATAATGTCTTTGATTTAAGGTTTTTTTTGAAATTTCTCTCACAGCAGCAAAAGCTTCTGGTAAAATATCATCTAAAGTTTCGCCTTTTTTTAATCTTACTTTAAACTCATTGGTTTTTTCTTTTAATTTTTCACCAGAAAAACCCTCGAATTCTTTTTCAAGGGAATTAATTCTAGCAACAATAGTTTTAAACTTTTTTAAAGACTTTTCACTGGAATCACCAAAGAATTTATTCAAAATTGACATAATGTTTTTTAATTATACAGGTCATTGTAAAAAAAGAAAGCCCGAATTGGGCTTTAGCGAAATCTATGTTAGATTGGCATAGAAACGGACTCTGTCTTTAGGTTCTGATGATTCGAAATGGGGATTTAAGACTTCTCTGTAAAAAGTCTTTGATCCAGCTTCATCTGCAACAACGGTAATACTTACACTAAAGTCAGAGAAGCTGTCTTTGACGTCGATCCAAGAATCTTTTATCAATTTTGTACCGATGCCCGATCTTTGACTATCTTCGTCTACGGCCATCCATGCAATTTCAAGAAGAATCTCTTCAGAATACATGTCTTCAACCATCCAAGCTATAAAACCTAGAATCTCTTCCTTTTCTTCTGCCACAAACCATTGTGTATAGGGGAAGTTGCCATTCTTTAGCCATTCCTCGACCAAGTCTCTAGGGAGGTCATCGTATATCTCCTCACAGGCGATATCGATGACATCATCCCACTCCTGTTCTTTCATTCTTCTTACTTTCAAATAAGCACCTCTAAGTTGTTAAGGTGCTCTTATTATATAACTTTTTAATGAAAAGTCAATAGGATAAAATTATAAGTGAATCTTTGAAGTCTTAAGAAAATGTTTTATAAAAATCTCTTTTTTTAATTCTTTAAAAATCTCTTTAAACAAAGGGCTATCTTCTCCTAATTGTTCTGGGAAAACAAGGCCTTTTTGAGAAATATTTCCCCTTAACAGCTCTTTTGCCAACGCTACTGGGAATATAGCGGTAATTTTTTGCATTGAATTCAATTTTTCGTTTTTCTTAGAAAATGTTTTCATTTTCCAAAGAATTTGTTTTTTAGCAACTTTGATTCTAATCTCCCCTAAAGTTAAATTATCCTGCTTTCTTGATTCTAAAATCTTTTTTGTAAAATCAATGTTTTGATCGTTGAGAAAGCCATAACCATCTAAATATTTAAAAAAATAACTAAAGCCCAAATTCCTTATTACTCTATAGCTCATATTCTTAACTTTTAGAGTATCTATTAAAGAACATAATCCTTCAGCCAAATAACTCTCCGCATCAATTTTCTCAATTTTTTCTTTTCTATAATCAGAAAAGGGAGAAACTTTTATTTTCTTACCATTTCTAAGTACGGTTGCTTTTGATTGATGCCCCTCTATTAAATCTTCAAAACACCATAAAAAAGGAAAAAAGAAACTTTTAGGCGATAAGCTTCCTGCTGAAATCTCAATTTCTTTAACTTTATTTTCTTTTGACTCTCTGCCACAGATAAAATTAACCAAACCCGGAGAAAAACCAGCAAGAGGAATAACTAAAATTCCTTTTTCCTTTATTTTCTTTTTATTCTTTAAATAAAAAGAATGCTCTAAGTCAGAAATATCAATTAAATCTTTTTTAAATTTTAAAGCAAGTTTTAATCCAAGTTCGCCAACATCACCTGGTAAGGCAGAAATTAATAAGTCGCTATTTTTAATATCTTTTTCATTATTAAAAAAACTAACCTTTATATTAAGGCTTTGTTTTCTTAGATAATATTTAACTGCCCTCCCAATCCTTCCCTTGCCTAATATTAGAATCTTTTTCATCTTATCTGCCAAACTTTAGGCATTACCATGCTAGCTTTGTGAATTTCTGGTGAATAATACTTAAATTCTTGTTTTTTCGCTATTTTGTCAAATCTGTTTTTAATCTTTTTAAAATCAATGTTTTCTAAGTTGATTTTTTTAGAACCAACAATAAATGAATATTCGCCGCAGTGATAAGACGGCATTGTGAATCTATAAATTGAAGTATTGGGAAAAACCTTATTCAGTCTTTTAAACGTATTTTTAATAAAGTTTCCGAAATCCAAAAAAGAAGCGCCCAAGGTGATAACGATCCCATCTCTTTTCAAAATCTTAAAAACTTGTTTGTAAAACTCTATTGAGTAAAGGTCAGACGAAAGCCCATCTGGCTCAGGGTTGGTACAGTCAATGATCACTAAGTCATAATAATCAATATAGTCCTTTATAAACTTCTCTCCTCTTGTATTATGAATTTTCACTCTTTTATCAGAAAAAGAATTTTTACAAATAAATTTAAGATATTTTTTTGAAATCTCAATAATACTCTTGTCTATTTCAACCAAATCCACTTTTTTTACCGAATGTTTTAAAATCTCTCTCAGGACACCGCCGTCTCCTCCTCCAATAATTAAAACATTTTTAGGTTTTGGATGAGAAAATAAAGCTGGATGAGCAATCATCTCATGATAAATAAATTCATCTAGTCGAGAGAATTGAACTATTTTATCAAGACATAGAACCCTTCCATAAACTGAATTGTCAAAAATTAAAACTTCTTGAAAATTAGTTTTTTCTTCAAGTACAAGTTTGTCTATAAAAAAACAATGGTTTAATTTACCAGCCCTTTTCCCAAGACCGATTTGTTCACAAAACCACTTTTTATCAAAGGTAGGCATAGAATGGTTTTTTAAATTTTATTCTTTTGGGTCTAAATGGAAGATAGTCAAAAACATATAAGGAAGCGCCTAGTTTAGGAGATTTTTCAATAACCTTTTTATCAATAAAAGTTGAAAGCCTATTTAAAATCACCTTGTCTTCCTTGTAAAGCATAATATGGGGATAATAAACTTTATTCGGAATAAGCTCATTTAAAATTAGATTGTTTTTTGCAAAAAATTCCTGCAGGAACAAAAACCTGTTTCCTATGGCCTCGTCTCCGACTTCTAAAAATACCATTCCCCCATCCTTGCCAAGCTGGTTTATTCCAAACTTCACAAACTCTTTTACGCCCTGCTCTGTATAAACCGGATTAGCTAAAAATCCTGTAAATTTTTCTCCCAGGCTTTTCTGTTTACTCAAGTCAATTTTTTTAGTTTTAATTTTTAAATTAAACTTAGAAGCTAAAATATTAATGCACTTTAAAAGCTGTTCATCAGCATCAATAACCAAACACTCTATGGTTGGTTCAGCTAAAGTTAAAATTACTGAAATAAAATCATCGTCTCCAACTAATAAAAATTTTTCATTAAGAGGAAGCTTGTCCAGTATTTTTTCGGCAACAAAAAAAGCAGATTCAGTCGATATTGGCATCTGATCCCATTTTGCCTTAACTTTAAAAGCGTCGAATCTTTTAAATAAATTAATGACTGGTTCTTTATCTTTAATTTTAACTTTTAACTTTTTAGAAATCTTTTCTTTTATCTCTCTGCTTGTCTGGGGCTGAGGAATTGTTTTTTTAATTTCTTTTTTCAAAAGCAGAACATTACCATTTCTTGAAATTTTAATAATTTTTTCATTGGTCAAAAGTTTTAAATAACGATACAAATCCCAGTCCTCTGAAGCTTCCTTTACAATAAAATCAAATACATTTTTGGAATAAATTATTTGTTTTGTATTCTTTAAAAAAGTTAAAAAAGGAACCTTGTAATAATTCTTGTAAAAATCATCAAGAACCTTATCTGATAACTTCAGGTGTTTTAAGCTGGTTGAATGCTTTTTTGCATCACGAAAAAAATACTCTTTTTCCAGCTTTAAGAATTTTTTGTATAAGTTTCTTAAGAATTTTTCCATAAAAGCTTAAGCTCTTCCTCTTTTTATTTTCTGAATCTCAACTTTTTTTGGAGCAAGCTCTTTTTTAAGATAATCCAGAGCTTTATAGGGAGTAGATTTATCACCACAAGTAAAAATATCAATTGCCAGATACTTGTATTCAGGCCAGGAATGAAGTGCAATATGGCTTTCAGCTAATAAAACAACCCCAGTGATTCCCTGCGGTTCAAACTTGTGAACGACGGTCTTAAGTGCAATAGCGTTAGCCTTTTTAACTGCTTTAGTTAAAATTTCTTTTAATTCTTTCTCAGTTTCAATAATCCTTCCATTCCAAAATTCGGCAATTAAATGAATGCCTGCGTGCTTTATCTTGTTTGGTTTGTTTGTGACCCATTGTATGGATCTCTTTGTTTTTGTGTTCATATTCGTACCAATCGCTTTATCTTGCAACATTAGTTTTAAGTAATGCTGAAAAACTGTCTCAACAAGTTCTTTTGTTGAGAAAAACAAAGAGTTAAAAAAAGCGATTGAGGTTATCCTTATTCCCCCTCCTCTCTTGTCCTAGTTTTTTTATAAAACCTGGCAGAAGGAGAGATTTTAAGTCCTTTTTTAAATACTCGACTTTTTCTTTTAATTTTCGCGCTAGACCTTCTTTTAAGTTTCTTCAATTTTCTTTGGAGCTCATCCTTGACTTGATTAATAGCTACTCTCAAGTTAGTTGATTGAGCTTCTGATCTTATAATCTTTCTGGGAAGCTTCAATTGACATTCAGCTCTGAAAAAAGGACCTTTTTTATGATGAGTGCCTTTTTCGATCTCAACAAAAGCTTCTAAGACTGATTTTACTTTTCCAGAAGGACTGCGATAATCCTCATTATGAATAATCCTGGTAAATTTTTCAAGAGGGGCTATTTTCTTTTCAATAAACTCACGAAGAGCTTGATTGAGTGTAATATTAGTAGTCTTGATATTTATGTTCATATCATAAAAAGGAAAACCCCCACGCTTTTGGTATACCATTTTTCAAAACTTTTGCAAGTTTTTTAATGAAGGTGGGGGAAAGACTTTATCTTCTTTTTCTTCTTTTTGTTGTCTTCTTTTTTTTAGTCTTTCTTTTCTTAGTGGTCTTTCTTTTCTTAGTAGTCTTTCTTTTCTTAGTAGTCTTTCTTTTCTTAGTGGTTTTCCTTTTTTTTGTGGTCTTTCTTTTCTTAGTAGTCTTTCTTTTTGTTGTTTTCCTTTTTTTAGTTGTCTTTCTTTTTTTTCTTGCCATGTTGTAATTTTTTTTATTTTTCCAGGCAGATAGTCGACCCCCTATTGCCTTTTTAGAAATTAATTTTTAAAATTCACTAAAATCTTTTTAAGAATTAAAAATAAATTTGGAAACTTTTTTATTTTTTAATTTATTACTTTATTTTTTCATTTCAAACAATAATGTCAAGTGTGTAAAACTTATTTTTTAATTTTTTAAAAAAAAATTATCTTTTAAAAACAAAAAAGCAAAGATTTTCTTTGCTTCTAAATATTTTATTAATATTTTTTAATTTTTAAAATTAAAATATTGAATCTCTTCTTCTAAAATAATTTGAAATCTATTTTTTACTTTATTTTTTATTAGATCAATTAATTTTTTAACATCTTCTGCCTTTGCATTATTGAAATTCACAATAAAGTTTGCGTGTTTTTCTGAAATTTTAGCGCCTCCAATCTGTTTTCCTTTTAAACTGCATTTATCAATCAAATAACCTGCGGGAATTATTCCTTTTTCAATAAATTTTTCTAATTCTGGAAATTCTTTTAAAAGTTTTTTATTAAAATTAGAAATCTCTGATTTGGTTAAGGTGTAATTCTTAAAAATACTTCCTGCAGAAGGAAGATTCAAGGGCTGTATTTTTATTCTCTGATTTAAATATTCTTTCATCTTCTTCTCAATTTCCTTTTTCCTTCCTTTTTTTAATTGAATCGCACAAGATAAAATAATGAGATTAGGATTTTTTTCAAAAATACTGGTTCTGTAATTGAACTTACAATCTCTATTTTTGAAAATTTTAATTGTTTCTTTTTCTTTATCAAAAATTTCAACAAAGCTCACAACATTTTTCATTGAACTACTAAAAGCTCCGGCATTGCCTCTTATTGCCCCGCCAACTGTTCCTGGGATTCCTTTCAGCCACTCCAAACCAGTCAAGTTGTTTTTAAAAGCAATATCTGTCAACCTTGTTGTTAAAAGACCTGCTTCTGCAAAAATTTCAGAACTAGAAACTTTAAATTCCGAATTTAAAACTTTTATTACAAGTCCATTAAAAGTTTCATCTGATATTAACAGCTTGCTTCCGCCCCCTAAAATAAAAAGCGGCAGATTGTTTTTTCTTGCCAACTCAACTGCTTCAATTAACTCATCCTTTGTTCTAGTAGCTAAAAAGTATTTTGCTTCTCCCCCAATTTTAAAAGTAGAGTAATCTCTTAAAGAAACATTGGATTGGAGATTGGGAAAAATGTTTTTAAATCGAGCAAATCCTTTACTTTCCATATTTTTAACTTTAATGAGCCGGGAGAGTTACTCCTATTCTAAGTCTTTAGTGAGTGCTATCCTCCCGACTCATTTATATTCTAAGGTATTATTCTAAAAAAGAAAAGAGGCTTGCCCTATTGTTCGTTCTTTTCATTCGTGCATTTGTTTATTAACCATGAACTTGATTGAATCTTTCCTCCACCCACCCCAATAACCATTTTAATGCCTAATCTTTCACAAATTTCTTTTTCAGGGACATTATCTAAAGTGCTATCCCCGCCTTTAGAAAAAATATCTGGTTTTATGAGCTCTAAAGTCTTACAAACTGTTTTATCTTTATCAATAGATATAACAACATCATCCACAAACTTTAATGAAGACACTATTTCAGCTCTTTCTTCTGTCTTCATAAAGCGAAAACTTCCTTTTAGTTTAACCTGTTCGTCTGTATTTATTATTACTACTAATTTGGTCCCCAGTTTTTTTGCCCCTTTGAGATACCTTACATGTCCAATATGCAGGGGATTAAAATAACCAGAAGCTACAACTACAACTTCTTCATTAGTTCGAGCGGAGTGAGACTTAAGGTCCTCTAAGAGATCCTTATTTTTTGATTCATTATTTTGGTTCATAAAATTAGTAAATATTATACTCCTAATCCAGCTTAATTATACAACAAAAAAGAATTAGAAAAAAACAAAAAAGCAACCTGCTCTAAAAAGCAAAAACCCCTGCAAGCAGGGGCTTTTGCCGACTGGGAATGGAGTTCTGAAAACAGAACCGCACTCACTGATTTAGATAATAGCAAATCTTAATTATTATGTCAAGTCTCAATATAGATTTCATTGTTCTAAATACTTTAGAAAGTCTTCAAGTTCTGGAGCTAAATCAGGATTCAACTCAATCGCTTTTTGCACAGCTTGTTTAGCTTTATCAAGCTGGCCCATGTCAGCATAAGCAACAGCTAAATTAACCCAGAGCTCAGCTTTTTGAGGATGAATCTCTAAAGCTTCTTGGTAAAGGGAAATTAAACTCAAATTGTCTCCTATGGCTTGATAAATCTCAGCTACCCTCGTTAAATCATTTAAATCTCTCTTCCAGACATAACCTGCATTTTCTGCATCTTTTATTTTCTCAAGAGCCAAATCATACTGTCCTGTTATCTTGTAAGCTATGGCTAAAAACCAATGAGATCTGCCAAATCTTGGCTCTAATTCAATTGCCTTTTCAAACAAATCAAAAGCTGTCTGTTCCTCACCCTTTGCCAAATTCACTTCAGCCATATGCCAATAACCTTGCTGATTAGTAGGGCTTAATTCTATTGATTTCTCTAAAATCTGTTCTGCTAATTGTAATTTTTCAGTATTATTACTAAAACGATAATCATTAAAATAAAGTCTGCCTAAAAAGAGATGGTGGCGGAAATCTAAAGAATTTTTCCTGATACTCTCTTCCATTTGTTCTTCAGCTATATAGAAAGCTGAATTCACAGTCTCTCTATTGTTGTCGGGATTAAAAGCAGATTGGCCAAGCTTCTGACTAAATTGCTCTCTGACTTCATATTTTTCCATGAAACTATTCAACGCTTTCTTATAAAAATCTAATGACCTGTTCAAATTATCATCAGGAGAAATGACCATTTGAACAGTATTTATTGCGCTTGAGAACGGCTGGATATTGCCAAAGTAAATAAAAGAAGCGCTTAAGAAAACAATGACAGTAAGAATAATGTTTTGAACAGGCTTTTTTGATAAAACAAAGCTGGCTGGTTCCTCAAACACATCTAAACCCAATTCTTTTTCATCATCAATTAAAAAACTTGCAAACCCAAGGCTTAAGAAAAACACCATATAGCTGGAAATCATATCAAATACAAGCAAATTTTGGAAAAAATAAACAACAAATAAAATTGTTATTATCAAAGGAGCAGAAATACCTTCTTTTTTCTTATGACAGATCTTTAATAATCCAAAAATTGAAACTGCAAACATCAGCAAATAACTTAAAAGCCCGACTGCTCCAGTGGTAACTAGCGTATCTAGGACAATATTATGAACTCTGTCAAACCAAATCTCTCCTCCGCATTCTGATAGAAAAACACAGGGATTAAAGAATTGAGCGAATAACACATTAAAATTCTCTGGTCCCCAACCAAATATAGGCCTTTCTAAAAATCCTTTCCAGCCTTTTTCCCATACAACGAACCTCGACTTCATTTCTTTTAAGGTTTGTTTGATTATATTCTTGAGAAAAGAAGGCTGATAAACTGCCAAAACCAAAGATAAAATTATTAAAAATATTATTATTAACGCTCCTGTTTTTCTTAGGTTTTTCTTTTCTGAAAATATTAAATAGCCTATTGACAATAAAGCCAAGCCTCCCCAAAAAGATACAATGGCTCCCCGGCCAGTGGACATTAATAAAGTGGGGATTGAAAAAAGCAAGCTCACGCCAGCAAAAGTCTTTAAAAAAGAGTCTCTTTTTGTAAAAAACAAAGCTAGGGCAAAAAATATGTTAAAAAGCAGATAAGTTGCCATAAAAGAGGTGTTTCCAATAGTTCCTCCTCCCCTAGTAGATATTTGATCTTTGGTTAAAACATAGATGCAAAGAAAAAAGCCAGCTAATATTGAAACAGAAAGAATCTTCTCCCAATCTTCTCTTTGTTTGAACACGCTTGTTAAAATAATAAAAAAGGCTAAAAGATGCAGAAGAGTAAAAATCCCTGTCATTCTTTCATAGGTGCTCCAAAAGCTTCTTTCAAGATTAATGCCTAAAAAAGACGTAAGGATTAATATAAAAAGAAAAATCAAAATAGAAACTCCAACAATATTAAGTTTTGGTCGGTAGCGAGGAAAATATATTGCTAAAACCAAGTAAGCAGCTAGTATGATTTCAATTAATATCCTGAAGTAAATGGTCTTTGGAGTAACAAAAGGGAAAAAAGACTCTTTCATAACGAGAAGAGGAGCAAATAAAGCCAAATAAGTGCCTATTTTGATTATGGAAAGACAGGTCTTTTCTAAATGTCTATTTTCTGATTGTTTATTCTTTTTATACATTCAATTATTTTAACTAATATGAATGATATTGCAAATTTTGACTCATTTGATTAAAATATATCTATGTTAAACCTACGAAAGATTCTTCTTTTTTTAGGAGATATTTTCTTAATTTATCTCTCACTTTTCCTAACCTTATTGTTGGGGTTTTTTGGTGAATTCAGCTTTGAAATATTTTCTTTGCACCTTTTGCCTTTTTCTATAATTTATTTTTTCTGGTTAGTTATCTTTTATATTTTTGGTCTTTATGACCTTCATTTAATTAAAACTAAAACCTCTTTTTATGGCAGCACTCTTGGAGCTCTTAGCGTAAGTTTAATTCTGGGGATGCTTTTCTTTTATACAACTCCTTTTTTTGAAATTACTCCAAAAACTAATCTTGTAATAAACATTTTGATTTTTGGAATCTTGTTTTTGGGATGGCGCAGATTGTTTTATTCTTTGTTTTCAGTGCACTTTTTAAACAGAACTGTAATAATAGGAAAAGGCTCTGAGGTTGAAATGTTAAAAAAAGAAATAAATGAAAAGCCTTATCTTGGTTATAAAATAATTTCAATAGATTTAAACAAAGACCTTTTTTCTCAGATTCAGAGCAAAAATATTGACACAGTGATTTTCACAGAAGAATTTGAATCAAATCCTAAAATACTTAAAGCCCTTTATTTTTGTTTACCAGCCAGAGTAAGTTTTTTAGAATTTACCAAGGCCTATGAATTAATTTATGAAAAAATTCCGGTTTCAATAGTTTCTAAGTCTTGGTTCTTAGAGAATCTAAAAGAAAGAGAAAAAGGTTTTTATGATGAAACAAAAAGGTTTTTTGACATAATTCTAGCTAGCTTTTTATTCATTCTCACTCTCCCTTTTTGGCCTTTTATTGTTATAGCCATTAAATTAGAAGATAAAGGTCCTGTCTTTTATTCCCAAAAAAGAATTGGAAAAAACAGAAAATCTTTTATTTTATATAAATTCAGATCAATGAAAATGGGAGCAGAAAAAGAAAAAGCTGTTTGGGCAAAAAAAGAAGATAAAAGAATAACCAAGGTTGGAAAGTTTTTAAGACAAACTCATTTAGATGAAATCCCTCAAATGATGAATGTAATAAAAGGAGATATTTCATTAGTTGGACCAAGACCAGAAAGGCTGGAATTTGTTGGAAAATTAGAAAAAGAAATTCCCCATTATCATTTAAGGCATCTGGTAAAACCTGGCTTTACAGGCTGGGCTCAGATAAAATTCAGATATGGAAGGTCTTTCATAGACAGCCATAAAAAATTTCAGTATGACCTATATTATTTAAAAAATCGAAACTTTTTGCTTGATATAGGGATTTTACTTAGAACTTTTCAATTATTTTTTAAAAAAGAATGAAGATCTTTGAAAAAACAAAGAACTTGATTTATTCCTTGCTGAAAAAGAGTGAAAGATACACTCAGACTGACATGATCTATTTAGCTAAAGGTGGTTTTTGGTTGACTCTGGGGCAGATAATTTCAACAGCTGCCTCTCTTTTATTGGCGATAGCTTTTGCAAATTTACTTGATCCCACCACCTACGGAAACTATAAATATATACTTTCTTTGGTGGGAGTTTTAGGTATTTTTGCTCTCACTGGAATAGGAACGGCTGTAACTCAAGCCGTAGCTCGAGGTTTAGAGGATTCTTTTTATACCGGTTTTAAAACCAAATTAAAATGGGGGCTATTAGGAAGCTTGGTTGCTATAGGAGGAGCTATCTACTATTGGATTAGAGGAAACTATCTTTTACCTATTCCATTGCTTATCTCAGCTATCTTTTTACCCTTAATGCTGGCTTCCCAAATCTATGGTAGTTTTTTAGTGGGCAGAAGACTGTTCAGTATCCAAGTAAAGTATAGTGTTTTCAGTCGAATTGTCTCAGCTGGAGCCATAATCACTACGCTTCTTATTACAAAAAATCTTTTTTGGATAATTGCAGTTTACTTTGTTTCTAATACCTTTTTAAATTATTCTTTTTATTTAATCAGTAAAAGAAAGTTTCAGCCAAACAAAAAAGAGGATCCCCAGACTCTCTCTTATGGAAAACATTTAAGCTTAATGAATGTTTTTAACCAGATGGCTTTTTATTTAGATAGAATTTTAGTTTTCCATTACTTAGGGGCAATAGAACTTGCAATTTATCAATTCGCCATCGCTCCGCCAGAACAAATTAAAGGACTTTTAAAAAATATTCGACCACTCGCTCTTCCAAAGTTTAGCCAAGGAAAAAAGGAGGAAATCAAAAAAACCATCTTTAAAAAAATGGGTAAACTCTTTCTTTTTCTTTTGCCGATTGTCGCAATTTATATTTTTATTGCTCCCTTTTTGTATAAAATCTTTTTTCCTCAATACTTAAAATCAGTTTTTTATTCTCAATTATTTATTCTCTCCCTTCTTTGTGTACCCTTTTCTTTTTTAGGAATAATTATTCTTCAGTCTCAAAAAGCTCAAAAACAGCTTTATCAATTAAATATTTTTAGTTCAATAACCAAAATAATCATATTATTTTTGTTTGTATATTTTTATGGATTATTAGGAGTAATTTTAGCCAGAATTATCTCTCGATTTATTGAGGCTGGACTATCTTTGTGGTTAGTAAATAAAGTTTAGAATTAATTTTTCGTAAGCTTTAATTATTATTGAAGATTACAATTTTTACATAAATCAAACTCTTTTCTAAGAATCTTCTTTCGATATTTTTTATACTTGCTACTATTCCATATTTTTTTAAATCCACCATCTTTAAAAATATTACCAACTACCAATTGACCTTCAAAATCATAACAACAACAAGCCACATCTCCATTCCATAAAATAACAGCCTGACGAACCCACTGGCAAAGTTTTGGTTTATATTTAAGAACCGGTTTTCCTTGTTTCCAAACATATCTTGAGAATTTTTCTGAAGGTAAAAATTTTTTTCCCAATTCTATCTTTTTATTCACATCATGATGAGTACCCAAAGATATACTTTTCAAATCTACTTTATCTATATCTAAATTTTTAGCAAAAGAAATAATAGCAGGTATTTCTGCTTCATTATACTTCATCACTAAAAATTGAAGGTTTATAAATGGCTTTTTTAAATTTCTTTTCTTTTTCTCTATACAAAGTTTTTCAATATTTCTTTTTATTGACTCAAAATTACTACCTATTCGATATCTTTCATGACTTTCCTTGGTAGCTCCATCTAAACAAACAATAAGATTGCTCAATCCAGAGCTTAAAACCTCGTCTATATATTTATCTAAAAAAACAGTATTAGTGCTTATTAAGACTTTGACATCTTTTGCCTCAGCGTATTTCACCATTTTAAAAATGTCTTTATTTAAAAGGGGTTCACCAGCAAAGTTCATACTCACCGATTTTAAACTAGGGATATCATCAATGATTTTTTCAAAATTTTCAAGGGAAAGAAATCCTCTTGCTCTTTTCATTTTAGGAGTAGGACACATAAGACATCTAAGATTGCAAGCATTAGTAGGCTCAATAATTACTTTTTTAGAAAATCCAAAATCGCATAACCACCAAGGAAGATAAGGCAAAATCAAAGATCCAATATTTTGTTTTAAGTTTCTTAGTATAGAATTCATTATTTTTGATAGGTTTAAAATTTCATAATTAAATATCATTCTAAAGTGTTGAATTTTTTTTACGTTCCAATAGAAATTTTTTTGTTGCAAATGAAAATATTTAAAAAACAAAAATTTGGAAAAGCAACTGTTTTGTTCAAAAAATTATACAACCAAAGGGTTTTAGCAGGAAAAGTAATAATTATATTATATAAAAAAGGATATGTCGGAAAAAGTCCTTTTCTTTTTTGAATACAGAAACCAATGCTATCCAACAACTGAAGATATTCTCTAATTGGCCTGTCTCCAGGATGTTTTTTAATGTTTGCTGTTCTTTTTAAGGAACCCTTTAATAAAAAAGAGATTCTGGAATAAAAATGGGCTAAATTGGGAATTGAAATTATTAGTTTCCCGTCATCTTTTATTATTCTTTTTATTTCTTTTAATGCTTTTTCTTGGTCCTGGAAAGACAGATGTTCAATAACATCTAAAAGTAAGATAATATCAAATTGTTTTAGGGAAAATGACGTTTCTAAAATATTTCCTTTTTTTACCAATTCTGAGGAATAATTCAAGTCTATTCCCTTAACGTCAGAAAATCCTCTTAATAGTAACTCCTCAATAAAAACGCCTTCGCCAGACCCCATGTCCAAAATTTTAGAATCTCTCGCCTCTTTTTCTAAAACATCCAAAACAAATCTCTTCTTGGCCAAATAAGTAGGATAATATGACCAATGGGGATCTAATTTTTTATGATAATCCCCTCTGTTTCTATATTCTTCACTTTGATTCCCTATTTTTTCTATTTTCATACTTATATTAAATATTTTATTTTACCAAGAATATATTATAACCAGAAACCTGTTTTTTGCTCTGATATTTTTCAAAAGAGTTGTCTAGGAATCCAGTAAAAGCAACAAGCACGTTAATTGGAAATTTATTCTGATAAGGCAAAATCAAAGATCCAATATTTTGTTTTAAGTTTTTTAGTATAGAATTCATCATCTTTGATAGGTTTAAAATTTCACAATTAAATATTATTCTAAAGTGTTGAAATTTTTTTACGTTCCAATAGAAATTTTTTTGTTGCAGGTATATAAAGACTGCAATTTTCACAAACTGGTAATGTTTTTTTCTTTAAAAAGGATTTTCTGACTTCATCAGCTTTTTTTGAATAAAAAATCTCTTCTAAAGAATTATTTTTAATATTTCCAACAACTAATTCGTCGAATTCATTATTTTTCACTCTACAGGCACATAATCTAACACTTCCATCAAATAATATAGCAGCATCGTAGGTTCTGATACAGGGCAAATATTTAAATTTACTTATTCTTCT
>SDBT01000486.1_pt1 | contig 62679 bp, 64 predicted proteins | sample 2277101 | NCBI WGS metagenome assembly SDBT01 (sample SAMN10404973, study PRJNA504765) | marine sediment metagenome | isolation source: marine sediment core GS10_PC15, 103 cmbsf | place: Arctic Ocean: Southern Knipovich Ridge | collected 2010 | reverse complement strand
GGTGACGATTCCAACCAAATCTCCTTTTTCACCTACTACTGGCAATCTGCCTACTTCTCTCTCGCTCATAAGGTTGATGGCATCAGACAATGTTGCGCTGTGCATGATGGTGACCACATCGGTAGTCATAATGTCTTTTACTACCTCAGCACAGTGGTCTTTGAGGCTCTCATTGAAATCTTCAATCTTGTCCATATAAACAATACTTCCCAAGATGTTGATTCCTCGCGGGGTTTTAAGCGTTGTGAAGTGAGAAATCAGGTCAGATTCTGTTACAATTCCTATAACTCCTCCTTCATCACTGAGTACGGGGAGGCCTAGAATACCATGCTCATCCATCAATTTAAAGACTTTCTTGATGGATTCGTTCTCTTTGACCGCAATAACTTTTTTAGTCATGAATGCTGAGACCATTTTTAGCATTAGTTCATCCATCAGTTTGGTTTGTTAAAGTAGGTATGGTGCCTGGAGAGGGACTTGAACCCTCACTCCCGAAGGAAAGAGATTTTAAGTCTCTCGTGTCTACCAATTCCACCATCCAGGCGTGGTTCCTTACAAGCTCAAATATTTTAGTGAATTTCTTCGCTAAAGGCAATCTTTAGTTGCTCATTGTGGACATTCAGCTTCCCAAAATATATAATTGGGTCTCTAAAGCTTAGTCCTGTGATTTATCCTTGGGACATCATCGGTCACGATAAGCAGCTTCTTGCGCTCGAAAAGGAAATATCTATGGATCAGCTTAGTCATGCTTATCTCTTCCACGGGCCAAAAGATACCGGAAAGTTCACAGTGGCATCTGTTTTGGCAAAGATATTGCTTTGCTCCAACAATCTTTGTCATCAGTGCAGGGATTGTCAGCTTATTAAGTCCGGTTCACATCCTGATTTGATCTCTTTCCGTGATAACGGTGAATCGTTCAAAATTGATGATGTGCGGGCTCTTATTCGTAAGACTAACCTGACTTCTCAGGGTGGACGGCGCATTGTTTTAATAGAAGACTTAGAGCGTATGCCCATTGAGGCTCAGAACTCCTTTCTAAAAACTCTTGAGGAGCCTCCGGGAAATACAATATTTATAATGACTTCCACTCAGATTAAGAAGATTGTTCCTACAATTCTCTCTCGCGTTAGGCAGCAGGATTTTTCTTTGGTGGATGATGAGACGATGCGAAGAGAACTTTCACTTCGTTTCAAAGACCATTCTGATTTTGAAGAGGTTTTGCAGATAGCTCAGGGCAGACCAGGGCTTGCAATCAAGCTTCTTTCTGAGTCCGTTCTCCTTTCCTCTTATAAAAATATTTATAATCAAATAGACAGAATGCTTAAAAGCAATGATTTAGTAGGGAAATTTTCATACATAGAATCCCTGGAGGCTGATAAAAATCAGTTGGAACTGTTTTTTGATGTTTTTTGTCAGATTATCCGAAAATCAGCTTATGATTTCGTTGTTCAGGGCGAATCACTTTTAAGTCCCCGCTATGACCTTAAGGGAATAACCCATCTGTTTGAACATTTACTTAAAACACGCTATCTTATTGATCGGAATGCCAATAAAAAACTGGCTCTGGAGAACTTCCTTTTGTCTACAGAAAGATAATCAAAATGCTTCAGCTTTATCTCTTCATCTTCGCTTTCGTTGTCATTGCGGCTATGCTTAGCCGTCGTGCCTTTTTGCTAGGAAGAAGCGAAAAGCGTGAGTTTAAAGAGCAAGTGTCGGCGAAAGTGGAGGAAAACCGTAAGATTGAACAAACTGAAGGACCTGAACGTTTTAAAGAGGAGTATATAAGAGAAAAGGAGGAAAAAAAGCATGATTTGGGACGTTATAAAGATGAAATGCGGCGTGCCGAAATGGCCATTGCTAAGAATCAGTTCACGGAAGCTAAAAAGTATCTGATTCAGGCTATGTCTATGACTGATGATGATTATTCTGTAGTGATCAGATTGGCCAAAGTGTATTTGGAAAGTGGTGACTTAAAACGCGCCGAAACCATGTACCGTAAACTGCTTGAAGATAATACGGAGAATCCGGAAGTCTATGAGAGTCTCGGCAGGATTTTACTCAAAAGAAAGGCTTACAAAGAAGCAATTCAGGCTTATGTGCGAGCGGTTGAACTTGATGACAAGGATGATCAAAAATTCCTGGCCCTGGGAAAGCTTTACCATCTGATGATGCGTTATTCGGTGGCTGCGGAGTGTTTTAAGCGTGCGGCTGAACTAAGGCCACGCGAAGTGAATTACCTTTTTCTGCTGGCTGATTCATGTGCCGCCGATGATGATTATGAGAATGCCTTATTCACCTATGAACGGATTCTTACTATTGAGCCTTATAACGAGCGTGCCAAGTCATCCACACAGGATGTGCGCTTGATGATCAAAGAACAGGAGGCTTTGTTTAATAAATAGATAATATATGCAACATTTTGCCGATAGGCTGACCAATCGTATCAGTGAGCTGGATAATCCTACTGTGGTAGGACTGGATCCGCGCCTCAATCAGATTCCTGAGCATATCAGGACAAGTGCCATGGAGGAATTGGGAGAGACGACAGAGGCTGCCGCAGAGGCTATTATTGATTTTAATATGGGTATTATTGATGCAATCTACGATATTGTGCCGGCGGTGAAGCCTCAAATTGCTTTTTACGAGTGTTATGGGCACCATGGGTTTAGAGCTTATGAAGAAACTGTTCGTTATGCTCAGGAGAAGGGCTTGATTGTGATTGGTGATGTGAAGCGGAGTGATATCGGATCAACGATGGAAGCCTATGCAAATGGGCATTTGGGGGTTGTGGATGTTTTTGGAGAAGCTCAAAAAACCATTGATACTGATTCTGTTACTGTAGTTCCCTTTTTTGGGACTGATGGCATTAAAGCTATCACAAATGTTTGTCAGGAGCACGGCAAGGGCATCTTTGTCATGGTTCGTTCTTCTAATCCTTCTGCTGATGAAATTCAGGGGCAGGCGCTTGGTGATCATCTGATGGATGAGCATATTGCAGGTCTTGTAGAAGGTTGGGGGAGGGAACTCATTGGTGACAGCGGATTTTCTGCAGTTGGTGCGGTGGTTGGAGCTACATATCCGGAGGAGGCGAAAGTACTTCGGAATATTATGCCTAATCAAATCTTTTTGGTGCCCGGTTACGGAGCTCAGGGCGGCTCAGCTGACGACGTTAAGTATTCTTTTCACAAAAATGGTACCGGAGCTATCGTCAATTCTTCCCGGGGTATTATTTTTGCCTATCAAAAACAAAAAAAGCCCGGTGAAGCTTATGCGGATGCAGCACGCGCAGCAGCTTTGGCTATGAAGGAGGATCTTGGGCGGTTATTTTAGCCTAAGCTCTTTTCTCCAAACTCCTCCGGAAGAATTTTAGACCTTCAACGTAAGCTACACTAAGTAGGCCGGCCGCCAGGCAAATCATCCAGTCACTAAGTGCCAGAGGTACTAGCGAGAAGATGCGTTGGGTTGGTTCGAAGTACATGACAAACAAAGTAATTAGGGCGATAAGCGTGACGCCCATGAGAAGCAGTGGGTTATTAAAAATGCCGGTTACCAGAATTGATTCACGCATGGAGCGGAAATTATAGGTACCCATTATTACCATGACAACTATGGTGGCGAAAACCATGGTTCTGGCATGTTCTACATCAAGCAGTGGATTCTGGCTTATAAAGATAATAAATGAGATAAGGGCCATAAAAATTGCAACTCCAAAAATAAGCATGGCATTTCCCCGGTTCATTAGAGACTCGTTTGGAGGTCGCGGTGCCTGGTTCATAAGATCGCCATGAGCTTTATCCAGTCCTAGCCCTATGGCCGGTATTTCTTCATCAAAGGCGTTGATGAATAGAATTTGGATGGCCAGTAGTGGCAACAATGAAAAATCAAAGAATAATATTCCCATTAGAATCAGAATGACTTCTGTAAAGTTTCTGGAAATCAGATAGCCTGTAAATTTTTCGATATTCTGATATATACGACGGCCCTCTTCGACGGCTACGATAATGGTGGCAAAGTTATCGTCCTGAAGAATCATGTCGGCAGCCTGCCTGCTAACATCTGTCCCTTTGATTCCCATGGCGATGCCTATGTCGGCTTTCTTTAGCGCTGGTGCGTCGTTTACGCCATCACCCGTCATGGCAACGATTTCACCTGATTTTTTAAGCAGACTTACAATCCGAAGTTTGTGTTCAGGTTGGGTTCTGGCAAATACCTGAATAGTTTTAAGTGCTTTCGAAAGCTCTTTGTCAGTCATTTCTTCCAGTTCTTCCCCGGTAATGGCTTTGGCTTTGCTTGATGCAAGTCCGATTTGTTTGGCGATTGAGAGTGCTGTTTCTTTGTTGTCTCCGGTAATCATAATCACTCTTATACCTGCATTGCCCGCTACTCCAATGGCTTCCGGTACTTCCTGCCTTGCTGGATCGCGCATGGCAACTAATCCCAAAAATGTAAGTTCTTTTTCTACGTCTTTCCCCGGAATTGACTTACGTTCTTCATCCTTCATAGCTATTGCAAGAATTCTCAAAGCATTTTTCGCGAATTTATGATTTTGCTTCAGTATTAAATCGATATCTTTTTTGGTGAGTTTTTTCCTACGACCGTTAATAAGCTGATGACTGCATTTTTCCAGAATAACTTCAGGGGCTCCTTTGCTGTAAATTGTGTATCCGTTCTTAACCTTATGAATAGTGGTCATCATTTTTCGATTGGCTGTGAAGAAAATTTCCTCTACTCGCTTATTTGTTTCCTCAAGTTTTTCTTTCTGCAAGCCCGCTTTCTCGCCCATGGTTATCAGAGCCACTTCAGTTGGATCACCAACTGGTGAGAAAATACCATCTTCGTCTTCTCTTAAATTACCGTTGTTACAAAGCAGTGCAGCCTGAAAAAATTCCTTCCATTTAGAAGTACTAACAGTTTTCCTGTTTTTCCTGAAATCACCTTCAGGTTTATATCCTAAGCCACTTACCTTGATGATTTTATTGTCTATAAATAGTTTCTGTACAGTCATTTCGTTCTGCGTCAGCGTGCCGGTTTTGTCGGTACATATAATTGTTGTGCTCCCAAGAGTTTCAACCGCCATCATACGGCGTACAACGGCATTCTGCTTCGCCATCTTACGCATGCCAAAAGACAGAGCAAGAGTCATTGTTAACGGCAGTCCTTCAGGTACTGCGGCCACAGCTAAGGCCAAGGCTACAACTAGCATTTGGGTAGTAGAAACTCCTTTGATTACTCCTATAAATAGTATTAAACCGGTTACTGAAAGGGCTATGATAGCAAGTATCTTACCAAGTCGATCCATTCTTTTTTGCAATGGGGTGATTTCCTCTTTTTCCTGAACAAGGGTTGCGATACCACCCAGTTTTGTTTTCATGCCGGTTTTTACTACTCTTGCCAGACATCGTCCATAAACCACCTGTGTTCCAGCGTATATTTCCTCCTTTTTATGCTTATGAACAGAAACAGATTCACCGGTCAGCTGTGATTCATCTATTTCCAGATTGTTGACGTCAATGATTTCGGCATCAGCTGGTACCTGATCACCCATTTCCAGAGATATAATGTCTTCAGGAACCACTTCACGTACTTCTATCTGCATTAAATTCCCGTTTCGAATGACGGTTGTGAGAGGTTTTATAATGTTTTTTAAGGCTTCCATAACGCGCTCTGCTTTGTATTCCTGAAGAAAGCCCATGATAATCACGAATGCGATGATGAAATTGATTACCCAAAAATTTAGTTCTTCGCCAACAACAAAAGAAATGATTGAGGCAACTATTAAAATCCAGACTATTACATTGGAAAGCTGTCTGATGAAGACAGTTAGAATGGTCCACTGATTCTTTTTTTCAAGTTCGTTAAAACCGAACTTCTTTAGTGCTTTGGCGGCATCAGCATCAGAGAGTCCTGAAAGTTTTTTTGATGGAGTCATGTTCGTTTTGTTTGCATTTTGCAGTATAGCAAATGTGGAATGAATTTATTATCTATTACCCAAAATGCGCCAAACATTATGGTAAGAATCATGTAGTGGCGCTTGCCGAAGTTTGATGGCGGAACGGACGGGACTCGAACCCGCGACCTCTGCCGTGACAGGGCAGCGTTCTAACCAGCTGAACTACCGCTCCGCATAAAAGCCTCGACATATTATAGGAATGCCATGAAATTGTAAACTAGTTTTTAATCAAAAGCCCCCACCCCAATTGCTTAGTGTGAGGGCTTTTAGGTTTGAATTACTGTCCAAGAAGAACTTCCAAAATCTGGTTGGCTATTTTGGCGACTTCAGCTCGTTTTACGTAAGCCTTTGCCCAGTGATTAAGAGCGGCTCTAAGCGCTGGTACTCCGTCACTATTTCCGTTGTTTGAAGTCTCAAGGCCGATTTAAGGGTTTCAGCAACGGTTACATGCCAGGTCGGTATTCACCGATTTCGTTACCTGCTTCGTCCTTGTATTCGCTTACAACGCCCTTTTCTTTCACAATTCTTAGGCTTCAGGAGGTGTTTCAGCCACTGGTATTTCAGTCGCAGTTGGTTCTACGGGTGCTTCTTTTACTGTAGCTTCAGCGGGTTCCGGAGTTTGCTCAGGCATCTGCGTTCCTGCTGCGGAGTAATTCATTTCTTCTGCCTCGGCCTTCCTTTTGCTCAGCATCTCTTCCGGATTGGTCGTGATGATTTTATCTTCGTTATAACTGGCGATTATCTGTATAGCAACGTGTTTTTGCCCTGCAAAAAATAGACCTTGTCCAACATTTGCGTTTAGAAGTAAGTATTTCTCTCCTTCGGTTAAATTGAAGATTTCTGTGAGCTTGTCGATAGCACTCGGTGATTGTTTCAGAAGTAATTGCATCGAGGAATTTGTGATAATCGGCTTGCCGTAACTACTCTTAACAAAATCTTCCACATCCTGTGTGATTGTGGTGATTCCTAAGTAGTATTTTCGAGCTCTTTTAACCAAGCCGTATAGGAAGCGAGCAGAATCTTCGTATTGCATGAGAGACCAAGCCTCATCTACTACAAGTAGTCTTCGCTTGAGTGAAGATCTTACCTGATTCCAGATATAGTTCAGAATAATGTACATGGCGATTGGTCTGAGAACATCTTCTAAGTCTCTTATACAGAAGACCATCAGGCTATTCGCGTTTAGATCGACATTGGTTGGTTTATTAAAGAGTCCGGAAAAGGTTCCGACTGTATATTTCTGTAATCTTTGTGCCAGATTCTCTGCACCCTTCATGTTACTGAGAATGTCGTAGAGATCCTCCATGGTTGGTGGTTCCATCTTGGAAGGATTTTGCGTATCCATGGTTATTCCCTTAAGGGCGTAGGTATCAAGTAGCGCTTTATCCATCATTCCTTCTTCTTCAGGGGTTAGTTTCCCCATCATCAGATTTAATAGACCGTGCAGAGTAATGATGTTGGCCCTAAGAAGGTCTCCGGAGCTTTCGTCACTTTCTCCAATTGGTGAAGGAAGATCAAAAGGATTGATACGTTGTGTTGAGTTTAGAGATACCCTCAAATAGGTTCCGTTGACCGTATTGGCCAATTCTTCGTATTCGTTTTCAGGGTCAATTATGATTACGTCAGTTCCCATCATCAGTGAACGAAGTACTTCCAGTTTTACCGCGTAGGACTTACCTGCACCGGACTTAGCAAATACGACTGAGTTTGCATTCTCCAGATTAAAGCGATCAAAAATTATCAGACTGTCGTTGTGTCTGTTAACTCCATACAAAATACCTTCACTCGATGTCATATCAGATGAGCTGAAGGGGAATGTGGTTGAAAGGGGATTGGTATTCATGTTGTGACTGATCTCCAGGCGATCCTGAGCTAATGGAATACATGAATTAAACGCATGTTCCATTTGAAGATCGGCGGTTTTGGTCAGAATAAGCCTACCGCCGAGTGCGGTTTCTAGCTTTGTCTGAGTCTTTTTGATTTTTTCGTCGTCTTCTCCATAAATTGTGAAGTAGAGTCCGAATTGATAGAATTTTTCTTCACCACGCTGAATGTTTCGACGTAGTTCCTCAGCATCTTGGAGTGCTGTTTCTAGGGCAGGGTCACTTACCATTCCTTTTTCCTGCTCAATACGTATGCTGGACTGAATCTGAGCTACCTTGTTTTTTAGGAACTTCATCATTTTTACACTGCTGCTCGGATATATGAACATTGAAATATCCATACTCACATCAAAATTGATTATCGGTGAAAGCCAATTTACTTCCGTATAGCGAGGATATGCGTAAACGAAGAAGCTCTTTGCTGTAATCCCGCTTATCCGAATCTTATCGAACATGATTTCCATGGACGAAGGTGCAATCAGGTCCTTGATTGTGGCCAGACCTTGTTTATAAATCTTTTCAGCTTCTTTTATTTCCTGCGCGGTGGCTGTTCCACCCTCTTTTGCCGCTGCTTTGTCAACTTGCTCTGCGGTGACTTCTGCCGCCTCGTCAGTCCCTTTACCGGGAACAGGTAATGATGTTTCGTTTTTTTGCTTTTTGGGTGGAAAAAGGGTCAATTTGAGCTTTTGGAAAAATCCAAGCTTTTTAGGTTGGGACTCTTTATCCTTTTCATCAAAAACCACAGCTTTCTTTTCTTCAGCTTTCTTCTTCAAAGAATCAGGTATGCCAGGCGCTGGCGACGTTGGAGGGTTTGTAGCCTGAACTTCTGTGTTTACTGGAGTTTGCGGGGCCATAAGTACTATTTAATCTCTATATTATACCAAAAATAGGGCCTAAAAACAAGGGTTTATGGCTAGGAATAATGCTTTTCTAGTTAATTCCCATCCCCAGTAATCCCACAATAAGTCCGACCACGCCGCACATGGCGCCGATGATCCAAAAGCGCATGGTTATTTTGGCTTCTCCCCAACCTTTTTTTTCAAAATGATGATGCAAGGGGGCCACTAGAAAGACCTTCTTTTTGAAGATTTTTTTGCTGGTGAGCTGAATAATAACGGATAAGGTTTCGATAATGAAGATGGCGCCTACAATTATGAGAACCACAAGTGAATCGATCATCATGGCTATGACGCCCAGGGTGGCGCCAAAAGCTAGCGAGCCCGTATCGCCCATGTAGTACAGGGCCGGGGGTACATTATTCCACAAAAAGGCCATTAGACTGCCTATCATCAGACCGCAGAAAATTGCCAGCATCAGTTGTCCTTCCATAAAAGCAATCACTCCAAAAGCGGCGAATGCTAAAATCAGCAGACCACCAGCCAGTCCATCCAATCCATCTGTAATATTCACGGCATTGGCGGTTGATACGATAACGAGAATAAAGAGGGGAATATACCAAAGTCCAATGTCGAAATCACCAACGCTGGGAATATGGATGTGCGAGAAGCCCAGTTTATAGTAAAACCACCAGGCTCCTAGTGCGGCAAAAAGGGTCAGCCATAAAAACTTTGGTCTGGCCTTAATCCCTTTTACTGCGCCGATTCCCTTAATGTTGAACCAATCATCTACAGCCCCTAGTACCCCTATTGCTACGAGTGTAAAAATGGGTAGGTATACAAGTCCTCTTTGTAGGAGTGAGTGTTCTATTACTCCTACGAGTGCTAGGAATCTAGAAAAAAGAATGATGAGAGCTACCGATCCCCACATGATAATTCCGCCCATGGTGGGAGTGCCGGTTTTCTTGGCGTGCATTTCGTTAAAAATCGAAGCCTTTTCGCCGCTCATAGTGTTGTCCCGAATCTGTTTGCCGAGCTTGAATTTTTTGGCTGCCGCTAAATAAACGGGGGTCAGCAGAAGGGTCAGAATAAATGTCAAAGCTGACCAGCCAAATATTTGTATGAGTTCGGGGACTATTTGCACGAAGGAATGTTAAGTTTCTTTTATTCGCCCTGGTAGGCATGTTGTTTATCGATGTCGTAAAACCTCATTTGCGTTTTATCAAAACGAAGAGAGATTTTGCCAACTGGGCCGTTTCGATGTTTTCGGATATAAACATCAGTAACACCCTGTTCATCTTCACTCAGATTTTCCTCATAATAATCCTTTCTGTAAAGCATTAGTACGATGTCCGCGTCCTGTTCAATCGAACCTGATTCACGAAGGTCGGAAAGCTGGGGGATTTTTGGGTTTCGCATCTCTACAGCACGAGAAAGCTGAGAAAGGGCGATGACCGGAATACGGAGTTCGCGCCCCAAGGCCTTTAGTGCCCTTGAAATCTCGGAAATTTCCTGTACGCGGTTTCCGCTATACGCATGATTGCCTGTAGACATAAGTTGCAGGTAGTCGACTATGATAAGATCCAATCCGTGTTCCATCTGGAGTCTTCTGGCCTTGGCCTTCAGTTCTGGAATTGACATGTTGACTGAATCATCTATGAAAATGGGAGCCTTGTTCAGAATGTCCATGGCTGAACCCATATTCTGGAAGTCTTTGTCAGCCAGACGACCGTGCTGGAGCTTCCAGGAATCCACGCCTAAAACGGAGCAAAACATGCGATCCACCAGTTGTTCCTTGGCCATTTCCAGCGAAAATATGCCCACTGTATACTTTTTGCTCGCCTCAATGGCTATCTTCTGGACAATGGAAAGCGAAAGAGCTGTTTTACCCATACTTGGTCTGGAAGCCAGGATTATTAAGTCTGAAGGTTGAAGACCGGAGAGAACGTTATCCAGGGATTTGAAACCGGTGGATATGCCTTTTACTTTGTCCTTATCATCTGCAATATGTAGTGATGAGAACTCTTCAAAGCGCTTATTTAGGATATCCCGAATATGCACAAAACGATCCTTTAAGAAGGTCTGAGTTATGCCGAAGACCTCTTTTTCAGCTGTTTCCAGCAGTTCCTCTATCTTTTCATCTTCATTGTAACCACATGCGGTAATTACGTTCCCTACTCTGATCATCTTTCTGAGGGTTGCCTTGTGTTTGACGATTTGAGCATATTTAAAGACGTGGGTGGCAGTTGGAACACTTGAAGTAAGTTCCGCCAAATAAGCCGGTCCACCTACTTTATCGAGTAGCTTTCTTTCTTCAAGTAGGTTAGCCAGGGTTAGTAGATCGATGGGGTCATGGCGACTAAATAGGTCTACCATGGCTATATAAATCAGTTTATGTGTGTCATGGTAAAAATCAGTGGGCTCCAGAAGATCTACAATTTGTATCATAGATTCTTTTTCGATTAATATAGAGCCTAAAACGGACTGCTCCGCTTCTTTGTTGTGTGGAGGGATGGCGCCAGGGTTTTGTGACATGGAATGAGAGGCTTAAAAATAATGAAATAACCAATTGAAATGGTATTTCATATCTGTTTTTGGCCCCGTTTTACGAGGCCATCACAGTTTAGCCTTTTTGAAGGTGCCAATCAATCCTTAATTTTGGCTTTTATCTTTGTCTCTACTACTTGTACACCATTCAAGGTAAGACTTGATTGGATGTCTTTCAGCATTTTTGCATTCTGAGATAAGAAGGCCTTTGCATTTTCACGTCCCTGTCCGATTTTTGTGGTTTTATATGTGTAGAATGCACCTGATTTTGTGACCAAGTTCTGGTTTACAGCTGTGTCTAATAGATCGCCAGCGGTTGATATACCTTCATTGAACATAATGTCGAATTCAGCCTGTTTGAATGGCGGTGCAACCTTATTTTTGATGACTTTTACACGTACGCGCCTTCCGGTGATTTCTTTTCCGTTATCGAGTGTGCCAGTGATCTTATCGATACCGCGAATATCCATGCGGATGGAAGAATAAAATTTAAGGGCGTTACCACCAGTGGTGGTTTCTGGATTACCGAACATAACACCGATCTTCATGCGGAGCTGGTTGAGGAAGATAACAGTTGTTCCGGTTTTACTTATAATAGAAGTAAGTTTTCTGAGTGCCTGGCTCATCAGTCTGGCCTGAAGTCCCATGTGAGAGTCACCCATCATGCCTTCAATTTCGGCTTTAGGTGTGAGGGCAGCTACGGAGTCAATCACAATCACATCGATTCCGCCTGAACGGGTGAGGGTTTCGACGATTTCAAGAGCCTGCTCTCCGTTGTCGGGCTGAGAAATGAGTAGTTCCTCGGTATTCACGCCGATTTGTTTTGCGTATTCCGGATCGAGTGCATGTTCAGCATCAATAAATGCGGCTGTTCCTCCGGCTTTCTGAGCTTCTGCGATTATATGCAAGGCCAGAGTTGTTTTACCCGAGGATTCAGGGCCGTAAATTTCGATTACGCGGCCTCTAGGCACACCTCCGCCAAGTGCACGATCAAGAGAAATAGAACCGGTTGAAATAGTTTCAATCTTAACTTTACTTCTTTCACCCAGTTTCATAATTGCTCCCTGACCGAAGTTTTTTTCAATCTGAGCTAGTGCGTTCTTAATAGCATCTGTTTTCTTGTCCATGATTTATTATTAATTTGTTAAGATGTCATTATCCTAGTGAACAAATGTTTACCAGTCAATCTGTTTCTTATAAAAAAAGGACACACAGGTCGAATGTCCTTTTTTTAAGCCAGTATTCTTTTATAGACAGAAATGTGTTACAGTTTATAGCCATATAAATCGTCTAGAGATTGCATAGCTGCTGACAAGAATAAGGGTGGCCATCAGGGCTAGCCAGTGACTTGCACCTACTCCTGGTAGTGCATCAGGAATAACCGGAGCGTCGTAATCTATAGAGAATATGATGGAATCGGTCTGCATGTCCCCGGAGTCATAGGTTTTTACAATATAGGTGTTAAGATCATTCTTCAGAGTGTTGAAGCGAGTGGAGGCTATATAGTCCCATTGTGTACTTCCAGGAATATATTTTTGAAGTACGTATTCGTTTATGGTGATTCTGTACGTATTTTCTGACACAGTTCCTTTAACGACATTGTAACTAAGATTGGTCTTTAAGAAGGCTCCATCAAAGGATGTGATGGCTAGTTTATCACTAGGTGTGACAGCTGGAGTGTTGACTGCTGTCTCTTCTGCAGTTTCTGCATCAGTTTCACCTTCTTCCGGGCTTTCTCTAGTGACTTCAACCTTTTCGCCGTTATTGTAGCGAATAGTATTTTGCCGAGCGCCACATCCGCTGATCAGAATGAGCATAAATAAGGCAACAAAAACAAAGATAAGCTTTTTCATTTGATATATTAGGATTATAAATTAAGCTTTTTTGTCTTTATTTGATGTTGTAGTAGTTTGTTATGGAGTTTTCTGTGCCGAACGATACATATTCTTTGTCACATTCTCCGCATTTAAAACTCAGTTTTTTCCCGATTCGTTTTGGTGATACAGGTTTTTTACATTCCCGGCAGTAGTAGAGTATTTTTGCCGGTTGACCTTCTTCCTCTATATACTTTTTTTCGACTTCACTGTCGGAATTAATGATATCGACATATTCTTTGTCGGTAGGACAGTGTGCATCTCCTTCAGCATGGAGCTCCGCTTCGTTCATAGGGGATTTATTTTATTAGAAAATCAGGTCTTGGCAAGTTATCTTGCCTTATTCCTAATTACATAATCAAGAAATGTGTTTTAGCTTACTTATCTTCATAGAAGCTCATTGATACTCCTTTGCCGGATTTTGGCTTCTTGTCAGTATCGTTAATACCTGCCTCCTTGGTGAAGTAGCTGGCTTGGTTATCGTCAGATTTTGGCTCTTCTTTTATATCTTCAATCATTTCATCTTCGGAAATGTAATCTGATGCCTTGGCTTTCACGGCTTCTTCTGCTACTTCCATGGCCGTGGCATCTTCTCCAAAATACATTGGCTCCGGTTGTGTTTGTGCCGTTTCTTCTTTTGCACTTTCCTCAGATAACTCGTCTTCTATAGATTCTTCACTCTCTTTTTCTTGTTCATGAGAAAAGAACTCCTGTACCTCTTTACCTTTCTTCTTCTGAATCAGGGCATAAGCTGAAATAGCTCCAAAAAAAGCTCCCAACAGCACCAAATACACACCAAAACGCAGACCAGCCTCTGTAAATTCCAGAGACCTTTTAGTGTAAATGGCCATGGTAAGCAGTGTCAGGAAGAAGCTTTGACCTAGGAAGAAGAAAAGCACTTGCTCTCTTTTATAGCCAAATTGTGGCAGTGGCAGGTTCATGTTTTCGGCAACCAATACGATCAGGCTGATCAGACTCATGATAAAAATAACGAAGCCGATGACTCCAAGATCGCCTGAGAAACCCGTTTCTGTCAGGCTTTTTTTATCAAAGTTCATGATTACGCTGTACCACGGCATGAAGGCTCCGACAATCATTGTGAGAGATCCTATTCCTATTACTTTTTCTTCTGCTGTCAGCCGCAATAGGGTGTGTTTTATACGACGCAGATTCATAGATTTTTGTTAGTTTTTACTGTAAGCTATTTTAGCACATTAGGGTACTTTAACCAATAGGGGAATCTTCAAAAATACTTAGATATTCTCACACCTGCGGCGCTCTTACATCTTACGTATTTTTGCCCTCATTACGTGACGGACTTCGGCCTCACTCCACTCGGACCAGATTCCTCGCTACTAAGCATGAAAATAGCCTTCGACATCAGGGGCATTGACGGCGATCGGGGCGGGAAGGGGATTTGGACAGCGAATGTTCTTAAAAGCATTTTGAATAACGATCGGGAGAATGAGTATTACCTGTATACTAATAAGGATTGGTCTAATACATACAAGAATTTGCCCAATGTACATGTGGTAAATATCTGGGGAGGTGGGCTTCTGCGAGGCATTTTTTGGCATTGGAGGTTTTACAAATCGATGCTGTCCAATAAAATCGATGCTTTTATTGCTACAGAGAGCTATATAGTCCCTTTTCTGCATGATCCTAAGAAACTCAAAGTGGGGTTAGTCGTTCATGATTTGGTGGCTTTTAAATCACCAGCAAAACACCAAAAAAAGGCAACCTGGATCGAAAAAATCACTCTGAAGCAGGCAGTTTTGAAGAGCGAATGGATATTCACGGTCAGTCAGTACACAAAAAAGGATCTGGTTGAGAGGTATCCTCATTTAAGGCTGTCAGAAAAAGTGACGGTGGTTTATGCAGGTGTACGTGATGTTTTCTTTAAAAAACGGGACCCCAATCGAATCATTGAAACTCAGCGCCGTTATAATCTGGATCCCGACTACATGATGATGGCAGGAACCTTGGAGCCTAGGAAGAACGTAATAGGTGCTCTCGAAGCTTATAGTCTGATTAGCCCTTTTAACCAACAGCGTTATCGCTTTGTGGTTGCCGGTAAGAAAGGTTGGTATTACAAAAAAATATTCCAGAAAGTGAAGGAATTGAAACTGGTCGGTCGTGTAAAGTTTTTGGAATACATTCCAGATGAAGATCTAGTTACCCTGATGCAGGGGGCACGTCTTTTTTTGTTTCCTACTTTTTACGAGGGCTTTGGACTGCCGATTTTGGAGGCAATGGCCAATGGAGTACCAGTTTTAGCCTCAAGGGTAAGTTCCATTCCGGAGTTGGGAGTGGATGCTATTCATTACGCGGACCCCTATGATACAGTGGATATGGCCGATGGAATAACTCAGCTGCTCGACAACGAGGAATACTGCAAACATCTGGTTGGCAAAGGCTATGAACAGGTAAAAAAGTTTAGCTGGGGGCAAACGGCTCAGCATATTATTAACGCTATTAACGCATGATTGAGACGGTTGCAATCGTTTCGCGCAGGAATTTAGATAAACACCTCAGTACTTTTAAGCGCGTTGTTGATTATCTGCATTCTAAAGATAAAAAGGTATATCTGGAACCTCGAGTTGGCATCATGCTTGGTCTTAAAAAATATAATAAATTCGTGCCTGGTGACACCAAGGTGGATCTGATTCTGGTAATGGGAGGGGATGGCACTATTTTGCGGGTTATTTCTCAGTTGGATAGTTTTGAGACGCCGTTTTTTGGGATTAATATGGGGCATCTTGGTTTTCTGTCGGAAATCCCCCCTGTGCAGATTCGCAAGACTCTTGATAAGATTTTTGCCGGTAAGTTTACGGTGGATCGCAGAATGATGATTCATGTGGAGCTTTATCGAAAGGGGAGAAAGCTTCGCCAATTTTATGCTTTAAATGAAGTAGCTATTTCGCAGGCAACTCTGAGCCGTTTGATAGTCCTTAAAACGAAGGTCGATGGACTTAAGCTGGCGAATTTTAACGCTGACGGTCTTTTGGTGGCAACGCCTACCGGTAGTACCGCTTATTCGCTTTCGGCGGGGGGACCTATCGTACATCCTGCCTTATCGGCTATCATTCTGACGCCTATTTGTCCTCATAGCTTCAATCAAAAACCAGTTGTTCTTCCTGATAATAAAAAAATTGAGATAATTGTCGCTAGTGATTATGAGGCTATGAATATGACGATTGATGGCCAAAGAAATGTGAAGGTAAAAAATGGAGATGTCATTAAAATAAAAAAAGGAGCTTATGTAGAATTTCTTAGGCTTCCTAGCGAACACTACTTTATGAATCTTCGTGATAAGCTTGGTTGGGGTGAGCGTGTAAAGAAGTGCTATTGACTTTTTTATAGCTTTGGTATACTTTTAACCTCTAGTCAACTCTCGCTTTTTGTGAGTGGTTGCACTGATCTTTAAAACTACTTGCGGAACTGAAAATGGTTGCAAGATTCTGAGTGTAATGCAAATTGCCTTTAGGATTTTGCAACCTTTTCACATTTTTGTGCAGTAGGAGGGCGTTAATTAGTATGAAGCAAGCAATAATATTGGGAGAGATCGCGATTGTTGTACTGGCATTGCTGGCGGGATGCATCAGCGCCCCTCAGCAGGCGGCGGTCAATCCGCCACCACCAGTGTTCAAGTCGATGGACTCCTCTGAAGCAGTGGTGGGTGAGGCCGCATCACTTGAGCAGGTGGTGCAGAATGAGGAAGCCCCTGAGCTCCTTGTGGTGTGCCCTGGCCCGACCTACCAAGTCAGACTGGTCTGTGACTACCAGCAGGCCTATAAGCGGAGGTTCCCCTTGCCAATGAAGCGGCCGGTGTTTGGTTGGCCCAAGCCGGATGCTGATTGCCAGGAAGGGGCCTTGGTTGAGGTCTGCTTCTTTTCCTTGGACTTTCCCTGGCTGGTCGATGGAGACAGCATGGCCAAGGAGATGGCCAAGGTGGGATACCAACCTGGCAAATGGTATCACCTGATATCTCTGTTTATCGACCACCCCGACTCTCTGCCTGAGATGAACTCACTCAAAGTTGTGGCCTTTGGGTCAACGTGGAGGAGCAACTCAAGTCAGAGATGGGGGTGGAACGACCAGTGGAAGTACGCCATCGACAACAATTCGGAGAGTGTGGAGGCAATAGATCTAGTCATGATCGTGGCAAGATCGACGGGAATCATGTCCCTCTCTGGGAAGCCTGAATACGAGCTGTACTTCGACTTTCACAAATTTGAGGGCACAGAAGGTTTCCGATGGAGTGGGATGCCCTGCATCAGCAGGCAACATCGTTTCATTGGAGTCCGCATCCGCGAGTAGCACTTCCGCGCTTCGGCGCTGAAGACAGAGTCCCCCGATTCGTCTACCGGGGGACTCTTTAAAAAACATCATTTTCATATAACTTCAAAATAAAGTATTGTGATATATTAGGTGTATGAACTTTAATGAAGAAATACTAAGCAGGGGGGTTGAGGCGATTGTTCCCAAAAAGGGGCTGTATGAAAAAATGAAGGCTGGCAAAAAATTAAAGGTCTATCTGGGTCTCGATCCGACTTCCACTCGTATTCATTTGGGTAACGCGGTGCCGCTTCGCAAACTGCGTGACTTCCAGATTGCCGGACACGAGGTGATTTTTTTGGTGGGTAGTTTTACGGCTTTAATTGGGGATACTTCCGATAAAGATGCTATGCGCAAACCTCTGACGCCCAAAGAAATCGAGGACAATTTTCATACCTACAAAGAACAAGCCAGTAAGATTTTGGATTTTAAAAAGGCCAAAATCATGTACAACGGTGACTGGCTCTCTAGTCTAAGTTTTCAGAACGTGGTGGAGCTGGCTCAACATTTCACCGTCCAGCAGATGATTGAGCGTGATATGTACCAGAAGCGATTAGAGGCCGGAAAGCCCATTGGATTACATGAATTCTTTTATCCGCTTATGCAGGGTTACGATTCCGTACATATGGAAGTGGATTTGGAAATTGGCGGAAACGATCAGCTATTTAATATGCTGGCTGGGCGCACTTTGCTTCAGGCTTATAAGGGAAAAGAGAAACATGTTCTCACAACACCTTTGATCGAAGGATTAGACGGGCGCAAGATGAGCAAAAGCTATGGCAACACCATTAATATCACTGATGAACCTTCCGATATGTTCGGAAAGATCATGTCTATGTCGGACGAACTTATCATCAAATACTTTTTACTTTGTACTGATTTATCGCTCAAGGAAGTGGATGAAATAGACAAAGAACTGAAGGGAGGAATGAATCCCCGGGACGCAAAGATGAAACTGGCTGGTGAAATTGTGGCTTTGTATCACGGTAATGATGCCGCAACGCAGGCTCAGCAAGATTTTGTGAATGTCTTTAAAAAAGGTGGCGTGCCGGACGATATGCCTGAATTTAAGTTAAGCGGCGAGCGCAACATAATAGACCTGCTGGAACTGTGCAAGCTGATTACTTCAAAGTCTGAAGGGCGGCGTGCGGTGGAACAAGGTGGAGTAAAAATTGATGATAAAAAAGTGAAGTCAGTCGATAAAGTCATCAAACTTAAAAAAGGCATGATTGTTCAGGTCGGCAAAAGGCGTTTTGCAAAGATTGTTTAACTATTTATGCAGCACCTTTCATACTAGAAATTCCAATACCTTGTTTGGCTCGGTTATAAATGATGCCTGGGCCTGTTTCGTTTGACTCCATACACATGGCTGCATAATCAATATCCTGCAATCCAGGTACTTCTGCTTTGTATCTATTGAACTTCGCTCTGGCGCTATTGGCATATGCATTAATAGAGGAATGTCCACCATGCTGCGTATTATTGAATTTCTCCGAATTTGGATTTGCTTTGTATTCATCAGCGACTTCTCCACCTGCGTAGTAGGCAACTGCTACAAGACCTACATCTTTGTATTTACTCCATTGGCCTGAAATAATTCCTTTAAAGACGGCAATTTGGCGTTCTGTGGAACGTATAAAATTATACATAGCTCTCAATCCCTCCTCTCCGGTGGTTGGCCAATTCTTTTTTTCGAAATGGTAGATTGGTAAGATTTGAAATCTCCCAACTGCGCAACAGGATAAAATAACCGCCGCCTGTCTGATTCTTTCTTCTTTGTCTTCTTTAGTTACATTTTTCACGCTTTTGTGGACCAGATTATCAGTTACATTCTCCTTGAAAGATGCAAAAGAGCCTACACCATTCTTAAAGAGAGCGTAGGATTTTTCGAGAATAAAGGTGGAAGGAATGGCACCTGCTTTCATGCATGTTCTGGCTAGACCGTTCGGCTTGGAATACTTGTCACCTTTTTTGTTTTTATAGTATCTGATGGCATACATGTTGGTGGCTGTCTGTTGTTTTGAAATGACTTCATCCGCTTTTGGATCGAATTCTTCTTCCATTTCTTCCTCTGTTATTTCACCTTCTTCAAACGCTTCTTCAGCTTTTTTCTTATTATCGACATAGGCTTTTTCAGCAACGGTGTTTTCCAGAGTTTCGCCCTCTTTGGCGCTACCTTGTCCTTTCATAAAATGCTCTATATCTTCTGGTTTTGTCAGCCAGGCTAGAGTGATCAGGGCGACGAGACCTCCAAATTTGAAAAGTTTTTCCCTATTTGTCATGTTCGGCAATTTTTCCTTAATTTTTTTCCACTGTTCACTCGCTACTTTCAGGATTTTGAATTTTGCCTTCACTCCTTTCAAGGCTTTTTTTGTATCAGCTGCTTTACCGACTTTTTCGCCGACTGCTTTTTTGGCTAATTCCAGTGCTTTGTCTGCGGTATCTCCCATTATTAGGATTTTATTATATAGGCTGTGCCTATGTGTGGCTGGCCAAGGGTTTTTGAGTTTGTCTCCGATCGATTCCAACAATGTATCTCTTTTACCATTGTCACTTTTATTCCATCTACAACCATGTCGATTCCGGTAAATAATGGCATGCGAGGATCGTGTTGGAGAGCGACGGCAATTCTTGCTAGTTTTTCGTGAGTTTTTGCAGGTGCATTTTTCCTCTTTCCTACAATCATATCAACTTTGTATTCCCCTTCCTTAATTAGTTTGTCGGTGTTGTTTCCCTCTTTTCCATAGTCCCAGTTATCTGTCTTGTTGCCCTTTTCCCACCCGGGGATTCCGTTTACGGGATAAGGCTTATAATCTGGCTGTGTGAGCCTACTTTTTATTTCGGCATATGGACAATTTATTGCGAGAGAATCGAATAAGTCTCCTTTTCGGAATTTTGCTATGTCTATTTTGGGTGGTGTAGTAGTGGTCTCTGGTTTTTTTGGTTTATTGGGTTCTGGCGTATTTGGATCTTCGAACTCTTTCTGTTCTTCAGAGGTTTCATCTTCTACTGCTCCTTTGGGCTCTTCTTTTTCGCTTTGAATTTTCTTTTTCCGTTTCTCGACTTCCTTCATGAGTCCACCAAGTTTTCCGGTTGTAATTCCAACTATGATTGCTATTGCTGAGTGCACGGCTTCTGAATGTTTTCCATTCTTCCACTGCTCTATCACGCTTTTGAATAATATAATCACACTTTTCGTTGATAGTTTTTCTTTGGCAGCCTTTGCTTTATTTAGAGTTTCGGACATTAAGCGTTATCTTGGTTTGTCGCGGCTTTTTGTTCTGCCTCAAGTACTGCGATGCGTTTTTTGGCATTTTCTATGTTTTCCTCGTAATACTTTTGATCCTTAGCACTCATATCGGCCTTGATGAAGCGATTGTAATATGTAATCGCTTTCTTTTTATCACCCGTTTTATCACTCATTTTATCCAAACATTCTGCAATCGCGTATTTCGTCGCATAAGATGGGTAAATCTTGTCTGATTTTTGGAAATTAGGAAGTGCTGCCTCATATTTCCTTGCTTTGCGCAGTTTATATCCAGCCTCCCAGGCTGTTTTGGCCTGTGCCTTCCCTTCAGAATTTTTATCATCAATTGCTTTTCTTATGTCTGCATCTGCCTGGTCTAGTTTCTTGTAATCTACTTTTTCCTTTTCCTTTTCCTTTTTAGCCTCTGTTTCTTCGGGCTTGCCCTCCATTTTGAAAAGTACGTAGGCCAAGCTTCCGGTGCCGCCTGTCGTATTTTGTACTTTTCTATTTGTGACATCGGTTTTTACCAGGTGTAGACTGCCATCGTCTTCTCTGGTTTCCATTTTTTTCTTGGTTACTAAGGTCTGACCTCCTCTTTGTTCCAGAGTAATCTTGTAGGTACCAGTTTCTGAGGTGCAGTCGATAACTGTTTTACTTGTGGACTCTGTTTTCATTTTATCGATAGTAACACCTAGGTCGCTTTGGAGGCGCTCTTTGATGACATGTTTTAGCTTTATACGATAAGTTGCGGGAATCTTTTTTCCATCTGGTGCTTTTTCGGTAAATAATTTGTCTGCCTTTGCGCTTTTGGGATTATTGTATAAATCAATAAGGTCACCAGTGTCTTTAATTTTATCTATTCCATCTTTGTAAATGAGTGTTACCGCTTTGATATGATCCATTGGATTGAGCCCATTTTTAAAGTCATTTAATCCATCTATAAGCGATCCGAAGTCCTGGGACTCCATTGCTTCCTTGAACAGTGCATAAAGCTGTATGAGAGTGGTTAGTATGTCACCTTTTTTCATTCCCTCGAAGCCTTTGATTTTTCCTGGGTTGCGCAATATTTCTCCGAGTTGTTCCATTCCTTGCAACGTTTTTAGACCTTTTTCCCCCGCTTCACCTAATCTTTTTTCGAAGTTATCAGAAGGATTTTTTGAATCTAGTAATTGTTTGAAATTCTCTTGAGCAGATGGTGGTAGGTAGTCTGTCAAACCTCTTACATTTTCTATATGAACCGTTTTTCCATTATCATCCGTAAGCGATAGTCCGCCTTTAGAACGGGCTGTGAAGTCGTAGCGGTGAACCAGATATTGTCGCAATGGATCATCTTTATCATCAAACAGATTCTCAATGATATCGGCTGCTGCTGAGCTAATATCTTCATCTTCATCCGCATCGTTTGTTAATTGGTCATGAATCATCTTACCTCTTTCATCGTCATATTTGCGGAGTTTTGGTACCACTTTACCCATTATTGCTTTCAGTTGAGCCGTGCTTAATTCCAATTCAGCATTTGGGTCTTTTACGTCTTTTAATTGCTCTTTGGTAATGCGTAATTCTGGCACTAGTTTAAGAATCTCTTTTTTGATTTCTTTATCGGTGATTTCGGATTGATTAATAATTGCTTCAGATATTTTCCTCTGGTCTGCCTTGTTCAGTTTAACGACTTCTTTGGACTTTTCCTTAGTTTTTTCTTTGCCTTTGGGTTTTTGGGGAATCTCGGCTAGCCTAGGTTGGTTTGCTTCAATATGCTTCTGAACATCTTCAATGGAATTGAATTTTATACCTGGTTTTTTCCCAGGTTCTCTGAGTTCATAGGTTCTTGGCTTTGCTTTTGCACCTTTTTTAGCTTCAGGTGCTCCGGCTGTTATATATAAGGTGGCAGCCAGTGTATGAGTTTTATCTTTTTTATTGAAAGTTCCAACTTGGATTAACTCGCTTGAATTGCTGAAATTACCCTTGGTTTCTTTTTCACGGGTAAAAAGTGGATTTGCATCCTTCTTAAGCATTGGTAGCTCTTTTTTCAGATCAACTTCTAGTTGCTTGTCGACACCTTCCATATTTACCTTAGCCCGATCTGCAACTTTTTTCATTCTTGGTACATTTTGCCAATTGCCCAGCGTGTCTGCCAGTCTGTTGACGTCTGCCTTTTGCGGTTGTACTCCATCAATATGTATGGTGACTGTTGCTTTTTTATTTGGGTTTCCTTTAACTTCTTTCGGTACGGGATGGAACTCGAGATGGCCTACTCTGTGACCATCTTTCCAAAGGGTTGGCTTATTTGGTGTTTTGTAATCACTTTTGTGTCGCTCCCCCGCATCTCCCCCGTCATATTTTATTTCGACACCCTTTTTCTTTAGTCCTTTATTCGCCTCAGTACAAGCATTTCCGATTCTGCCAACTTCTTTGTTGTTATTGACCCAGTTCTCTTTGGTTTCTTTGCCCAGCTTAACAAGGTCACCTGCTTTTTTCTTGAATTGTTCGGGGCTTAAATTGCTATATTTTACGTTGAGATTCTTCGGATCTTTGTGTTTTTCAATCGGGGTTATACTAACGGTAATTTTGTGCTCAGTATTTAGGTCAATCCTGATTCTTATGTTCTCTTTCGCATTTTCGATGACTTCGTATCCTTCGAAGGGTTCTTTTTCTGGCTGTTTTCCATCTGTTACTTTATATCCACTTTCTTCTGTTGTTGCTTCTACGATTGCTAGGTGTAAATCGGCATTCTTTATTACCTTTACGTATGCATCTTTCAATTTTTCTCTTTGGGCAGCTTCTCTTTCTTTTACTACTTCAGTATCTTGCGTACCTTCAATGTTTTTAGAACGTTTTCGAACTTGATTATTTATTTTCATCAGGAATTCAGCTTCTTCATGACCTTTCCATTCATTCCAACCTGTAATATTGCCACCGTTCCAAAAGTTGTCACCTTCATCAATTGTCTTTCGTCTTGATCTTAACCATTCAGTGTCCGTTTCCACTTTAGCTGTATAAGTGTCCAGTCCTTCATTACCACTGAAACTGTACAATTCCTCCTTAACGCTAGCCTCGAACTGCGTTGCATTATGGACTGTAATGCGTGGCCGTGTCGTTAGATCAGTCGCGTAGATAACCTCTTCTTTTTCATTAAATCGTATATCAAATTTTCTGGCAATTGCCGTGGCTGCTTTGGTAATATATGCATTTGAAGGATCCGCACCAAACTTCTTTTTTAACTCCTTGTCTGCCAAGATGATTTTTTTGACCTCATTGACTTCGTCTGGATTTTCGTTTGGATTAGGCATTTCTTCTAAGAACCTATCAACAATATTTTTCACTTTTCCTTCAAGTGTTTTTGCAATTTCCTTATTGAACGAGTCAACATCTTTGAAGAAAGCTTCTAGGTCATTGCTGTAGGCGTCTGCGTCGACCCTTTCCAGATGTGATGATATTAAATTACCCTCTACGATAAAGTGGGCCAGCGTCTTTTTCATTGCCGGCTTTAAATTCTTTGTGGCCTCTGCCTGATCCAGATAGCTGATGACGATTTTCTTTTTAACTTCTTGAACCTTTGCTTCAGCTTCTCTCCTTTCTTTTGGTGTTTTTGCCTCTTTAGCCTCTTTGTTCGCCTGATCAATTTGGTCCTGTCTGGTTTGATGCTCGGAATATCTTTCATAGTTCCTGCCCTTATCAAGCCTGTCTTTTATTCGTTTCAGAACTTTGGCAGCCCTATCTATGTATGGCTTTTCTTTGAATGTGTCTTTGCCTACAGCTTTTAATTGTGCTGAATATTCTGCGGAAATTCTATTAAATCTTGCATTGACGTGAGTACGTAGTTTATTGGTTAGTTCGCGTGCACCTGGTTTGTTGGCTTTTGTTACTGCACCAATCACTGCCCTAAGATAAGCTTCGGTTTTCGTTCTGATCTCTCCAATTTCTTTACTTTCATCTTTTGGGACTTCATCCTTTTTCTCATTATCTGGCTTACCCTTTGCGGTATCGTGGGATTCCACTGCACCGCCGAATCCTTCAGCATTAAAGACGAGTCTCCCCCAGTTAAATTCCCGGTATTGTTCTTTGTTGATCAACATTTATAGGTCGTTAATTTCTTTTTCAAGTTCATCCATTTCCACTTTCTCTTCCTTATTATCGAAGGCTTCGAATTGTTCACGAATGTATTTTTCTTCCTCGTGCAGACTATTCTGTAAGTGCGTTTTAAGAGCGGCGTTCAATCGAGCAAGTTTTTCTATTCTTTGATCTTCGTAATTGGCTTTCGCTTTGCTACCTTCTTCAATAATTACAATCAATTCCGCTTTTTCCTCATCATTCATCTTGTCTAATACATCACCATAGGCTGTTTTCAGTTCGTCAGAAAGGATGCTTTCGGCAAGCATTTTTTTGAGTTCCTTAATCGTGATTTTGGTTGTGGTGCTAATTATGGTCTATGTAATTAGAAATTATTTTAGGCTATTTTGTTATTTTCCTCTTCATCCTTTTTTTCACTTAGGTACATTCCAAATCGAATTCGTTTTGCATATTCACTTTGATTAACATGGACAGGGTCGCCATGGTGATCCATACCTTCTGCCATTGCTGTTAGTTCATCATTGCTCACTCCGCCATTTGCTACAGTGGCAGCCATATCAATTACTTCATCAAAATCGAACTCCTTCTTTGCTAGAGCAACTCTGATCATCTGATTCAGTTTATTCCTTTTATCGTTAGTTGCTTTGTGGTTCTCTATCTGGGGTTTTTTCCCCCAGTTGCCATTGAGTTTTACTTTCGTGCCATCTCCAACAGGTGGAGTCGTTACTATGAAGATTTTTGTCTTGAAATTGTCTCCTCTTTTCTTATTTGCCTCTCGAACAAGCCTTACAATTTTCTTGTAACTTTCAAGTATTTCATAGGGTTCTTTTGCACCCAAATCATTTCCTCCAAATCCAAGTACTAAGTTGTGATACCCATTGATTCGGTCATCACTCATTTGTTCAATTTTTTCTACTGCCCAGCTGGCATGCATTGAGCCTTTGGCGACCAAATCGTCTCGTCCCTTTTCAAAGATTAATTGTTTGTTTTCCGCCAAATTCGAATCACCCATAACGAGTGTTTTTCCTCGCGGTGCCCATGTTTTCGGTAAGCTCGCCAACGTTTCTTTTGGCGCTTCATCTTTCTTCTCTATACCTTTTTTTGGTTTTGGCTTCTTTTTGGCATCAGGTTTCTTGTCCTTTGCTTCACTTGTTGCGGCTACCTCTTCCTTCAGAGAGCCTAGTCCAAACATTGTCAGAAGTGGCCCCAAGAAACTTAAATATGGCTTTAGAGAAGGGAACTGTTCAGTGAGCTGGGTAAGAAATGCCCCTAATGGTTGGTCTTGTGGTTTATAGTTACTGATTGCGTCTTCGAGTGGCTTTAATTTTTCTACCTTCTTAAGTAGGAGGGCATCTAGCTCTTTTATCTCGTCACAATTCATAATTTCTTTGTTCTGCCTACCCTCCTGGTGCTCTTCCCATGCCTTATCAAGAGCTTCCAAGGCTTTCTTTCTCTTTTCACCGGTAATGTTTACCTCATCCAAATCTACTATGAAGGCTATTCTTATAGATTTATATACACTGGCGGCTGTTAATGGAAGCTTCCCTTGCTCTTTGAGCTTGGCAATGGCTTCCCTTGCTTTATCCAAATAAGGATTTACTTCTTTGCTTGGTTTGCCAAAACTGCCAAACAGGCTGGTTATGCTGAATGCTGGTATTTTGTCTGTCGATGGTATTTTGTCAAATTTGGACATGTATTAGCTGGTTTTATTTTTATCTTTATCTTGTTTATTTTTATCTACAAATGCCTGCAGTTCTGGCGTTATGTATGGGGTTCCGAGTTCTTGCGCTTTAAATTCAAATTTTTTCGCATATTTTTTATTGGCGCGAAACGCTGTATATGACATTCTCTTTTCTTTTCCATTCTCCGTTACTACTACACTTTTTGGAGTATTTTTAACAGGATACAGTAGATTTGCATAGTCGGAATAACCTGGTCCGTGAAATCCACTACTTACCGGCTGCACTCTAGCTCCATTGGCGTGACGGCCACCGTATATTTCGAGCATTCCCTTTTTAGTTTTACCTGGAACCGGGTGCACTATGTTTTTGGAATCACCTCTTGTTAATTGGTCGTCGCTGATATTGTTTTCTTTGCGGTAATCAGCAAGAAGCTTTGCGCGTTCTATAGCAAATTTGGGGCTCATTCTCATTAAATCCTTATCATTTCGGCTTTTTGCCTGCCAATCTATTTTGAGGCTTTTGGCAATGGCTGGGGCGGCAATGAATGGAATGTGCCCTTTTGTTCCAGCCGCCTTGAAGGACTTATCTACTAACCATGGGTCGGGCAGAGTGCAGCCCGAGAGCAGCGCCGCGGCCATGGCCGTTGGTCCATCTAATTGAATGGGTACGCCGGCAACTTCCAGACCTCGTGTAGATACACCTATTACAGCCGACATTTTGTTATCCGTACTCATTATTCTTAGCTTCTTAAACGCGTTGCTTTTATTGCCTACTGCTATCTGTGCGAGTACGAACTCGTTTCGCTTCTTTCTATTTTTGATGCTCAGGTACTCTTTTTTGAATTCTTTAGAACTTAGTTTCTTCGTTGTGTATTTAGGATTGATTTCGTACTTTGCTGAGCCTACTGATTTTACTTCGGTTTTGCCCCCCTTAAATGAGGATTTTGCAGTTTTTGCAATGGCCTTTTTGTCTGCCTTATTTTCATCTTTTGTTTTTGCCATTTTCTTCTTTCCCTCCTCCTCCTCCTCCTCCTCCGGTTTTTTGTCAGCCTTAGCCAATGCTGTATCGACTCTGGTAGCTGCTGTTTCTAGTTTGGATGGTTTTTGCCCCTTTTCGTCTTCTTTTTCCCCTTCATTAAGCCATGCCATGAGGCTGGTTCCAATGCCGGTAAGTAATGGGGTGCTGGCTCTTGCCAGCTTAACTATCCTGTAAAGTGGTTTTTTAGATTTCTTTCTGTCACATTCTTCAATGGCTTTATCTAAACCTGTGTATTCGGCCCATTCATCAACAAATGCATGCAGATCAGCCGCTTCGGGACTTTTTAATATAGCATCTCTTATGAAGCTTTTCTTGAGTGCTTCTCGTTGATTTTGAGATAGAATATCAATCTCACCAAGTTCAGCATCGAGCGTGGGAAGTTTTTCTTTCAGGAGCTTAGCAGTTGTTTTCCCCTTTAAGTCTTTTAGGCTTTCTTTGAATTTATCTATCTTAGGATCGGCTGTATCCGATTTGACATCTTCAATGATTTTTTTGATTCCCTTGCTCATTATTCGTTGTTTGATTTTATTTTTTTAAGAATATCTTCCTTAACATCATTCAGAGTCTTCATGATTTTTTCCTTTTCATCTTCTTTCACGACATAAATACCTCGTTCAACCGCATGACAGCGATATGTGAAGGCCTGAATGAGCTTCAGGTATTCCTCCTGCTCTTCATATCCCATCAGGAATAGCGCCAGAATGTAGCGCTTCTTGAGGTCTGTCGAAAGATGAGAATTCCCTTCGACCAGATCAATGATTTGTTGTTCTATGTCAGTCATGATATTTTTTTATTTTGTTGCTTTTTCTAAATGATTATTTTCAATTCCTGTGAGTTCCTGAAGTAGTTCCTCTTCGGCTTTTGGCACCTCTTTCTGTAGATGTTCAGTTATTGTTTTTTTGGCGATTTCTTGTGCCTTTTTACCGCCCTCTTTGATTGCTTGGGCATGTTTTGGATCATATTTCCTTTTGTGTCCGCCCGTTGGCATGTAGTCTCCTTCACCCATTTTCTAGTAAAATTTAGATGATATACACGTCACCGTTTTGTTCTTCGAACTTGGATTTCATCTGAAAAACAGATTCCACTATGTTCTGTATCTGAAAGGTGGCTGATTGGTCCAATTTCCACAGGGATTCGATCTGTCTGATGAGGCTCATCAGGTTTATGGCTGTCAGGTCTGCCTTCTCTTGTTCTTCCTCGCTAAGTTTGTCGTAGATTACCGGGTTGTATATCGTGGCAGGTTTGTGTGTATCAAGCCCTCCACTTTCCAGTTTACTGATTAGCATCTTTAAAAATTCCTCGTGGCCTTCGTTAAAGCCAGTTTCATCTTTAAGTGGCTGGTTTAATTGCTGCTGAGTTTTGTCGTCTACCTGATGGTTTGCGTACTGCTTTAGAATATCTTCCATAGATTCGATTAATTAATCTTAATATTATAGCAAAAAATAGCCCGATTAGCAAGCCTATATGCGGAATTTTCGTTGTGTTAAATTATACCCAATATTTCTTTAGCTTCTTCGTCTGAGACTTGGGGGAAAATGTTGTAAAACTGCCCTACGGCATAAAAGTCAGATGGTCTTTCTAGGCAGATGAACTCATCTACCTCTTTTTCGAGTCTGGCAGCTGAATCTACTGCCGATACGGGAACAGCGAGCACGATTTTTTTGGCTTTTTGGCGTTTAAGATATTTGACGGCGGCTTCAACGGTGTGACCTGTGGCGATACCATCATCGACTATTATGCAGATCTTTCCCGAAAAGTCAGGTGGAGTGGCGGAGCCCCGATAATCTTCGTAGCGTCTTTTGATAACGTGCTTCAGCCTTTCAGCTTCATCTTCGACATAAGAAAGGGGAATTCCGTAGCCGGCGAGCGTGTCTTCATTGCAGCTATATTTGCCGTCCGGATCGACCACACCGATGGCAAATTCTTCATTTCCGGGCGCGCCGATTTTCTTGGTTACAACAATGTCGAGAGGTAATTTAAGTTTATCCCGAAGTACCTCTCCGATTTCCAGGGCGCCTCGTGGGATCGCTAAAATAATGGCGTCCTTATCGCCTTTATACTTTTTCAACGCTTCACTAAGCTTTTCAGCGGCCTGCTTGCGATCTTCGAACGTTTTCACTCTTCAGTTTGGTTAAAAGGTGTCCCATTTTCCCTTTTTTGGTCATCAGGTAGTTCAAATTGATTTCATTCGGTTTTACTTCGATAGAGAGTCTTTTTCGTATTTTTAGGCCATAACCCTCCAGCCCTATCAGTTTTTTGGGGTTATTGGTCAGAAGATCCATTTCTTTTACCCCTAAATCAGCCAAAATTTGAGCACCTATACCATAATCTCTCATGTCCATCTTAAAGCCAAGCTTGTGGTTTGCTTCCACTGTATCAAGGCCCTTTTGCTGTAAGTCATAAGCCTTAATCTTGTTGGCAAGTCCAATACCCCTTCCTTCCTGGCGCATGTAGAGCAAAACCCCACTTCCATTTTCGGTAATCATTTGAAGGGCCTTATCCAGTTGCTCACCACAGTCACAGTGTTTGGAGGCAAAAATATCGCCCGTCATGCATTCGGAATGCACTCGGACTATCGTTACATTTTGATTCCTAATATCTCCTTTAGTAAGGGCTACGTGCTCTTTGAGGTCGACCAGACTTGTGTATACGTGAACATCAAATAGGCCGAATTTGGTTTCAAGTTTACTTTTAGCCTCCTTTCGTACCAAGGTTTCGTGCTTGTTTCGGTATTTAATCAGATCTTGGATGGTGATGATTTTAAATTCATGCTTTTTGGCGAACTTTTCGAGGTCAGAGAGTCTGGCCATGGTGCCGTCTTCGTTCAGGATTTCACAAATGACTCCTGCAGGGCTTAAATTAGCTAATCTCATCAGGTCAGTGGTGGCTTCTGTGTGGCCAGCCCGCACCAAAACACCTCCTCGCTTAGCGATAAGGGGGAACATATGACCGGGTCGAATAAAATCATGAGCCGTGGAACCTGGGTCAGTGATTTTTTTTATAGTCATGGCTCTATCAGAAGCAGAAATGCCTGTTGTTGTGCCTTCTTTCGCATCGACGGAGACCGTAAAATTGCAGTTTCCGTCAGCTTCTTTCACCATTGGGTGAAAGTTTAGGCGGTAGGCCATCTCTTCTTCGACGGGTACGCAAATGAGCCCCCGTCCCTCCTTTGTCATAAAGTTTATTGCTTCCTTATCCGAGAATTCGGCAGCCATCATCAAATCACCCTCATTTTCGCGATCCTCATCGTCGATAACGATAATCATTTTACCCGCTTTCAAATCTTCCAGTGCTTCGGTGATGCTGTTTAACATAGTGAGGCCAGTATACAGACCTCACTTCTAAATTTCCACCTGATAGATAGCCTTTTTGGTTAGCAGATAGAGCTTGTCTTCCTTCTTATCTACGTAAAATCCCTGAACGTCAGGAAGATCTTCAAAGTACACTTGTCCCATGTACCTGGCGCCTGGGCCGACTTCTTTTTCTAGAATAACCACACGGCGGTTTTCTATATCGAGGACGTACAGATTCTTGTGTTCTGGTAATGTTAAAAGTTGAGTCGCTGATGAGATGTCAGTAGCCAAATCTTCAATTTCGAAAGTCTGCTGTTCTCCCTTGAAGATTTTAATAATTTCCCCGTCTTCCTTAAGAATGTAAATGTTGCCGTCAATGGCTAATGAAATTGCCCCATCCAGATTGGCATCCAAATTGTAATCGGTGGCATTGCCGTATTTTGACCTGGCTCTGCTATATTTGTATATCTGATTGTCAGTTGGATTCAAGATGTATAGGTTGCGTCCATAGGCAGCAATATCGACACCTGACTTCCATGTTTCGTCATCGGTTCCAACAAATTGGAATTGACCATCGTAGTACTCGATGATTCTTCCGGCCTGAGTCATAAGGGCAATGACTCCCTGGTCTTCCATGGCTGTTCCGTCAATAACAATCTCGGTCTGGTCGATGGTTTTTGGATCCAGTACCTGATCCAGAATAACCTCATAAAGGGCGTTGTATTCGTAGGCAAAGAAGTTATCATCCAGATTAACAAAGCCCAGTGCTTCAACGCTTTCGCGTTTGGTAGAAAGATCCACGAAAGGCTTGATGTCAGTTATGCGCTTGGTATTGTTGATGCTGTCGCGAGAAGACTGAACTCTATCAAGTAGTGCCAGAGCTTCAGATCTAAAATATTTGCTATCCAAAATAGCTTTTGCATCGACTTCCACTTTTGCCAAAATGGCATTGGCCGTTTCTTTGTCATTGGCATAACCCTTTGTGTTGGCTACACTAAGGTCTTGATGCATAGCTTCAATTCTGATTTTATACTCCTCCCGAATTTGAGAGTCATGTTGACCGTTTAGAAGAAAGCTTACGCTTAGGAAAAGAATGATGATGACAGATCCTATTGCGATCAGAATATTGTTTTTCTCCATGGGCAGTTTTCTGCCTCCAAATTTCAGTTTATCGTGAGCAAAGTTTGCTACGATACCCCAATATTTAGTGATAGTGGCGAGTAATTGATTTTGTCCTCTGCTTTTAGATGTGCTTGCCCCGGCTCGATGTGGAAGTTTTGTGCTTATACAGGTTACTCCAATGCTCAGCTCGTTGTCGGAAAGTACCAGTTCACGAATGGCATCCAGTGCTTCTGTAACCCCTTCCGAGCACATTTGGGCAATTTGGGTATGAGTTGCAAGCCTAAGAAGCCTTGAAGTTGAAAAAAGGATTTTGTCTTCAGGAAGAAGCTCTCCGCTGGCGATATTTACAAAAAGGTCTTCCGCTTTTCCAGAGAGACCTTCACTGACCAAAGATAGCTTTCCTTTGCGTATCAGATAAGCTTCAGCATCTGAGCTTTGGGTTAAATGGAGTTCACTTCCGGAGAAGACTGCAATGATGGCGCTGACACTGCCAACAGATTTAGGCCCTCTTTTCTCTTTGAGGGTCTTGTAGGTTAGATTCACCTCTTTTAGGGCATTTTCAAAACGCTCGTAAACATCTACGTCTAAATGGTCAAAGAAGACCTCATCGAGCGTATCGATCATGTCCTGCATGGTTGATCGTGCATATTTGGTGTCCCCCTCAATCTTAAAAGAGACCCAGATCTGATCCTCGGTACGTGGGCTTTTAAGCGTTTTTAGTTGGACAAAATGACTTGAGTCACGTGCTACAGAAAAAGTATCTGCAAGTATTTTGAATGACATTTTCTTTTGTTTTAGATTACATACTTCAATTTAGCATTGGTGAAGCCTTTTTATCAAGCATTTCCCATCAAATTAAAAATCAGTATAATGAGTATGTATTTCAATAAATGAACCATATGAAAATCAAAATTCACACTCGCGAGGTACATCTTGGCGATAAGCGAGAAAAAGTTATTCGCGATAAGTTTCAGAAACTTAGCAAATTTGCGGATCGTATTGCTGATGAATCTACTGAGATTCGAGTGGACTTGGTTCACGAGGATTCAAAAATGAAGGAGGATGCCTATATTTGCACTCTGACCTTGTTCGTGCCCAAAGACACCCTGCGTGCCGAGACTCGCAGTCATTCCCTTGAAACAGCTATCGATGATGTACTGGAGAAAATTAAGGGGCCAATTGAATACTACAAGGACAAAATGCAACACATTTCTGAAAGGAAATAATGAAGATCTCCAGCATAAAATCATGGGAGAAGCTTTTGCTGTTTTTTGCTTATGCTTCACCTTTTGTTTTTCCCCTCTATCTGGTTCGCTTCAGCGTTTATAGCATTCCCCTCACTATTTTAGAGGCTTTCTGCTATATGTTTTTTGCTGTTTTTTGCTTAGCACTTGTTTTCAGAGTCCGAAAAATCAATTGGAGTAAACCGGCAAGATGGTATTACCTTTTTGCTTTTATTCTGCTTTTGGGTACGACACTTGGAGTAATTACAGCTCCACACTTTATTGCGCTTCCAAGCGGAATTTTAATGGATAGCCAAAAGGCGGCCTTGGGTGTTTGGAAAGGCTGGGTGGTTGCACCTATGCTTTATTTCTTTGCCTTTACACAGATTGTTGATAGTAGTGAAAAGCTGAAGAAGTTGCTTCTGAATTTTGTTTATTCCGGAGCAATAGTATCTGTCCTTGCTTATGTTTGGGGCATAGCTGGTGAGGGCTTTACCTATGATTTTAGACTTTCAGGATTCTTTGAGTCGGCAAACTATCTTTCGCTCTATTTGGGGCCTGCATTGCTTTTGGGAGTCTACTACCTGCTTCATGGTGACATTCTAAATAAGCGTGAGGAACTTTATAATATTGCTTCGGTGACAGCCATGGTACATGCCCTTTTTCTGACCCAATCGTATGCGGCTATTGTCGCTGTTTTTGGTGCTTTTGGACTGTATATTCTGGTACTTTTAGTAAGGTATAAAATCGGTTTAAAGAAATTAGCTTTAACCTTTGTTGGTCTTATTGTTGTATTCGGAGTCATCGCTGGGAGCCAATGGAATTCTCGTAAGTTTCAGCAGTTTTTGGATTTCGAAAACCGGTCTTCCAGTACGGTCAGACTCGAGATTTACGAGGTGTCTGCTGCTCTGATCGGTGATTATCCGTTGACTGGTGTTGGGCCGGGGCTTTTTCAGGGCTACTATCAAACCAAGGGGCCTGATATTCTGGAAAGTGCGCCCATGGAGTGGAATATTCCTCACCCACATAACATTTTTCTCGCTTTCTGGCTGAATGCCGGTATTCTTGGTCTTTTGGCCCTTATGGGAATTTTAGCGATTGCTCACTTTCGTCTGACTTACCCTATTATCGCCCTTTGGGGCATTGTAATTCATGGTTTTTTTGATACGCCATTCTGGAAGAATGATTTAGCAATGATCTTCTGGTTGGTGGTCGGTGCTATTTTAATTTTGCAAACTTATGGAAGTTCTACCCCTAAAAAGCGAACGCCTCCAATCAGGAAGCGAGCTGGTATCCGCCGTAGTACAAGCGCTCGGGCAAGGAAGCTTGAAGCTTAAGTCCGGTGATATTCTTGTGATTGCCTCTAAAGTTCTGGCTTACAGCCAAGGGCTTTTGAAGCCGGTGGAATCAGATGAGGCCTTTCGGCAACTAATAAAATCGGAGGCGGATGAAGTTTTAGAGGAAGGAGATATGGTTTTGACGATGAAAAATAAGGTGTTGATTCCCAATGCCGGAATTGATCGAAGCAACGTGCCCGAGGGGCAGGCGGTTTTGTGGCCGAGTGAACCCTTTGAGTCTTCCGAGAAAATAAGGCAGGAGCTTATGGATAAGTTTGACTTGGATGAGCTGGGAATTGTTATTAGTGACTCTTTTTGCCAGCCACTTCGCAAAGGAACTACTGGTATAGCGATTGGTTGGGCAGGTTTTGAGGGGGTAAAAGATGAGCGTGAATCAAAAGATTTGTATGGTCGCGAGATGGTGTATACACAAATTGCTGTTGCTGATAATTTGGCGTCGGCTGCTAATTTGCTGACGGGAGAGTCAGATGCCTCCATTCCCTTTGTTGTCGTTCGCGATTTTAATGCTCAGTTTACTGATGCAGTTTATTCAGTGGAAGATTATTATATGAAACCGTCAGATTGTATTTTTAGGGGTATTTATAACTCACGGATGACTTCCGAATAGCTTTTTTGTATGACCTATCAAGATGTAATAAAGTATTTGGAGAACCTTGGGAAATTTGGTGATAAGCCGGGGTTACATCGTATGGCAAGCATGCTGGAAGCTTTGGATAATCCTCATAGAAGTCTGAAATGTGTTCATATAACGGGGACGGACGGCAAAGGATCCACCTCGGCTATGGTGAATTCTATTTTGCAGTCTGCAGGTTATAAGGTTGGCCTGTTTACTTCTCCACACTTACAGAAGTATACGGAGAGAATTAAGGTTGGGGGCATTGATATATCGGATGAAGATTTTGTGCAGGTGTTTCGGCAAGTGAAGGGTGTTTTAGATAATGATGCGAGCATTAAACCTGCGCTTTTTGAAGTGATTACCGTTATGGCTTTTTTATATTTTTCTCAGCAGAAAGTTGATATCGCTGTGGTCGAAGTGGGTCTTGGTGGCAGGGTTGATTCCACGAATGTGATTGATGGATTGGTGTGCGCAATCACCAATATTAATTTGGAGCATACGGAGGTTTTTGGTGACACGCGAGAGGCTATTGCTTTGGAAAAGGCTGGCATAATTAAGCCGAATTCTACGGTTGTCACCAGTGAGCAAGATGATTCGATTCGTAATATCATTAAGAACGAGGCTGACAAGAAGGGGGCAAGTTTTGAATTTATATCTCACGAAGACATCCAGTTGAACGTACAGACATTAGAGGGGCAGGTTTTTAGTGTCGGTGGTTTTAAGAATTTGGAATTATCCCTTTTGGGTGCGCATCAGCTTTTGAATGCTTCACTGGCAATTAGTTGTGTGCAGGCTTTGAGTAAACATGGTTTTGATATTGTTGATGGCCATATTCGTGATGGTCTAAGGCAGGTTAGATGGCCTCTTAGGTTAGAAATCGTGCATCAAAATCCCACAATTTTGATTGATGTTGCTCACAACCCTTACGGTGTTGGGGTAGTAAAACGCACTATCGATGAGCTATTTCCACGAGAAGGTAGAGTGCTAGTAATGGGTTGCTCTTTTGATAAGCCATATGAAGAAATGGCTAGAGATCTTTCGGATTTAGCTAGTGTAATTATTGTGACTAAAGCTAAATATCATGCTGTGGATCCGAAAAAACTTGTTGAATCTATTGAAGCTGGTGGCAAAAGGATTTATGAGACTGCTTCGGTTAAAGAGGCGATGGCTTTGGCAAAAAAATTTGCGGTTAAAGAATCTCTGATTATGGTGCTGGGTGGTTTATATCTGGGGGCTGAGGCAAAGAAGTTCGCAGATGTTGTCTTCTGATTTATTAGACAACCTTGATTGAAATAGTGCTTTTCACTTCATTTCCTTCTGTTCTAATTTTATGATGATAATGAAATACCACTAGTTTGGTATAGTATTATAGTGATAAGGTCATTTATTATAAACTCTTTGTGATGCCGTACAAAATTGCCATACTTTCTTCCACCAATGGGACTAACTTGCAGTCTTTTATCGATGCTCGCGACCGTGGTGAGCTGGAAGGAATTGAAATCAGCTGTCTAATTACAGATAAAGCCATGTGCGGAGCTGGTAAAAAAGCTCGATCCGCTGGAATAAAGGTCTATTTTATAGACTCTAAGCCTGTTAGTCGTGAAACTTACGATCAATCTGTGGCTGATACACTGGCTTACTTCGATGTGGATTTGGTGGTTCTTGGGGGGTATATGAAGATACTGGGTGCGCCTGTGGTTGATAAATATAGGGGTAGGATTTTGAATGTACATCCCAGTTTATTGCCTAAGTTTGCCGGTGGAATGAATTTAGATGTCCATCAGGCAGTTTTGGATGCTGGTGAAACAGAATCAGGCATGACTATTCATCAAGTTACCGAGGTGCTGGACGGTGGTGAAATTATTTTACAGAAAAAGGTAGCCGTAGAGGAAGGCGATACAGCGGAATCTTTAAAAGATAAAGTACAAGCTCTTGAAAAGGAATGGTATCCCAAGGTTGTTAAGATTCTGGCAGATGGTAAGGACCCTAAAGAGCTAATGGATTAAAACAAATTATGAAAGATTGGAAAGATTATAAGTATCGGAGTCTTTGGCAACATCCTTCTTGGGATACTTTTCATCAGTCCAATGGTAGCCGGACATGGCGTTTTGAAAATTCTGGTGCACAGGCGATTGTTATCAAGCACTCACTTCCTTTTAATCTGTGTTGGCTGGAAGTTCCACGTGGACCTTTGTTTGAAGATGAAGAATCCCTGCAGAAGATTTTGGAGGATATTCGGCATACGGTTGAGCAGGAAAAGGCTGTTTTTGTTCGCATGTCATCTTATGAAAAACTTCCTCTCAATCTTCCCGATACTGAATTTGATAGCCATCCGCAAACTAGTTTGATAATCGATCTGAGTCAGAGCGAGGAAGAAATTCTGGCACATATGAAGCCCAAAGGGCGTTATAACATTAAGGTGGCCGATAAGCATGATGTGAAGGTGGAAGTAAGCGGCGACGTTGATACTTTTTATCATTTGCTTAAAAAAACAGGGGAGCGGGATGACTTTGGAATCCATAACATCGAGTACTATCAGAATTTACTGGGGGCGATGGGGCAAAATGCTCAGCTTTTGGTGGCGCGTTATGAAGATCGCGTGGTAGCGGGTGGGATTTTTGTGTATCTGGATGAGTGGGGAATTTATTATTACGGCGCTTCCGATCATCATTACCGAAAAGTCATGGCGCCTTATTTATTGCAGTGGGAGGCTATTAAAGAAGCCAAAAAAAGAGGGTGTAAGTATTACGATTTTCTTGGGATTGCTCCTGAAGGTGCTGTAAATCATCGCTGGGCAGGTGTTACTCAGTTCAAAATGAAGTTTGGTGGTGAGGTGCTTAATTATCCAAAAGCCAAGGATTTGGTTTTGCGTCCTTTTTGGTATTTGTTATACAAATTGGCAAAGAAAAAATAGGATCTTAGATCAGGAAAGCAGAAACAACTCCAGCGATTACACCGTAAATGACAAGTGGTATGATGGTTTTTTTGAGGATCTTACCTTCTACACCGGTTAGGCCGAGCACGGAACAGACGGCGACGATGTTGTTTATGCAAATCATATTTCCCATGGCGCCTCCAACGGATTGAACAGCTAGTATGGTGGTCAAATTCAGGTTTAGGCTGGTAGCGATGCTTTGCTGAATGCCGCCAAATGTCAGATTGGAGACGGTGTTAGAGCCGGAGAAAAAAGAACCTAGGCCACCCAAATAGGCGGCGAAATACTGCCAGTATGAACCGGTTATGTCGGCCAGGGATTGTCCGATAATCATCGTTAGCGCTTGTTCACCATCGACTAGCAGGAGCTTTACGAAAACCAGTGCGGCCAATAAAGCGATGATGGGTTTTTTCATTCTCTGCCATGTTTCTGACCAGCTTTTGTGCACCACCGTGCCCTTACTTTTGTAAATAAGGAAGGCGATGAAACTGATTACGAAGAAAGGGATGATGGATGGTACATATAATAGAGCGTGGGAAAAATTGGTACCGGTTCCCAATATGTTTTTGAACTGCAAAACCAGTGATGGGCTGAGTAGAAAATCTGTAATAGGCTGAACACTTATACTGAGTGAGTGGGCCGAGGAAGTTAATAGTCCTTTTAATTTAAATTCAGGAATACGTGTTGCTAGAAGTAATAAAACGGTACCCCATAGCGGGAAAGTGGCTTTTGTAATTTGTCCGAAACTGAATCTTCCGGTTTCAACTTCCTTTACTCTTTTTAGTCCGATTCCCATTTTAGCGATCCAGATGGTCAGGACTAGTCCGATGAAGCCACCGATAATAGAAGGGAACTCATAACTGCTTTGCGCCAGTATAACGTAGGGAATAACGCAGGCCAAAATGCTCAGATATATAAAAATCAGGTTCCTTTTGATTTCTTTTGAGCTCACTACAAAACGTAAGGCGATAATTGGAATAACCAGTGCGGCGACAGAATGAATGATGGCGGACTTGGCTCCGATTTCGATTAGCTGGGGGTCGGTGAGGCCGAGTTGTCCCAGGCCAAACCAGACTGGCGTGCCTACAGCACCAAAAGTAACCGGTATGGAGTTCATGATAAGCGTGAATATTGCCGCGCTTAGAGCAGGAAAACCTAGGCCGACTAGCAAGGGGGCAGCAAGGGCGGCTGGTGTTCCAAAGCCCGAAGCTCCTTCGATTAAAAAGGCAAAGGCCCAGCCAATGATCATAAGCTGAGCGACTTTGTTCTCTGTAATACCATTCAGCCACTGCCTGATTACCTTCATTCCGCCTGTGTTCTCCATGGTGCGGAACAGAAAGATGGCACCCCATATAACCAAAATTGGTGTCCAGGCTGTGAGCAGGCCATCGATCATGGTGGCGTTCATCAGCTTGAAGTCCGAACCGAAGTAGAGGATTTTGAGCAGGTATAGCAAAATGGCCACCAGCGGAAGCGCCAGGTGGGACGGCATCGACTTCTTTTTTGTCATCAGGAAGATGAGCAGTGCGATGGGGGAAATGGCGATGATAGTGGTCATTTTTGTTTTTTGTTTCTTGGCATCATTATAACATTAATAATAGAAGAATCCTTTTATATCATTTATGACATTTTAGCTTGATTACTTTACGTTATTTAGGTATTATGTCAACTCTCTAAATAAAGTTATGAGCAATCCCTCTAATTGTGAAGGCAATGAACGCTTAGGATCAAACCCTCAAATAAATAGAAGTCGTCTTCTATTGCTTTTTTGTGGGATTACCAGTTGTGCTAGCCCACAGATAGATACGTCTATTTCTACACCGAAAGAGGTTGTTCAAAGTGCTTCAGTAGCCGTTACTGTTTCTCAAAGAGCGGTTGAGCGTGTTTTCCAGCTCGAGCCCACCATTGAAGTGGCACCAGAAGTGAGAGAAGAGAAGCGCAATTGCCGTCCAGATATGGTAGATGTTAAAGGTGAGTATTGTGTGGATCGTTACGAAGGCCATTTGGTTGATACGGATGAAGGTAAACTTTTCTCACCTTATTACACGCCTAATCCTCAAGCGGGAAAAAAACAACATAATCGATGGTTCTATAAACAAGGTAAGACGAATATGAAAATTGATCTGTTAACTAAATTGCCTCCTGTAGAAGAATGGCAGTTTACTGATGACTATGGGCTACTGGCTAAATCAGAACCAGGAGAGCTTCCTAGTGGATACATCACGAAAACTCAAGCTGTTGAAGCTTGTGACAACGCAGGTAAGCGACTATGTACGACTGATGAATGGATAACCGCCTGCCAAGGAGAGGATAAGACAGTTCATCCTTATGGTAATAGATTCAAATATGGTGAGTGTAATATTCACAATCCTTATCACCCATCATTGGTACTTACCGGTAATGCCGGTACTAATCATGATGATCCACGTTTGAATACTCTCAGCTATAAAGGTGTACCCCTATTAAAACCTACTGGTTCAAAGCCAGCTTGTATCTCAAAATGGGGTGATGATGGTATCTATGATATGGAAGGAAATTTGAGTGAATGGATCGCTTCCAGTGGTAGAGGATTTAGAGGTGGTGCTTATTTCCGTTCAGGGGAACTAGGTTGCAACATGTCACACGGTAGCCACAGCGTAGAGTATTATGATTATAGTATAGGTATACGTTGTTGCTCAGATACTGAGCCAAAGGTACAAGATACAAATACATGCGAAGTCAGGAAATCGGTACGTTATTGTAGGTGATCACAAATGATGCTTTACGGTCGTAGTCGGTTGATGAGTCTTGGGAATGGAATGGTTTCGCGGATGTGACGAGTGCCAGTGAGCCAGCCGGTGATTCTTTCTAATCCGTAACCAAAACCGCTGTGTGGCACACTGCCATATTTGCGGAGGTCTAGGTACCAATCAAAAACTTTGGGGTCCAGTTTATGTTCTTCGATGCGTTTTAATATGATGTCCAAATCATCTTCACGTTGGGAACCACCAATGATTTCTCCGTAGCCTTCCGGGGCAAGTAAATCACAGCAGAGGGAAAGGTCTTCATTTTCCGGATCACGCTTCATATAAAAAGCTTTTACTTCGGCTGGGTATTTTTCCACAAAAATCGGTTGATCGTATTTTTCCGTCAGTTTGGTTTCGTCATCCGCCCCCAAATCATGTTTAGGTTCGATGTCTGATCCCATTTCACGAAGCTCGGCGACTACTTCGGCGTGAGTTTTGCGAATAAAAGGCGCTTTGATGTTTTTTAACGGTTCAATGTCGCGTTCTAAAATCTCAAGTTCTTTCATATTCTTCTCCAATACGCGTTTTATGATGTGCATGATCAGTCCCTCCTGAATTTCCATATTCATTTTATGGTCGCAATAGGCCATTTCGGCATCCATCATCCAGAACTCAGTCAGATGACGGCGTGTTTTACTTTTTTCCGCACGAAAGACCGGGCCAAAATCGAACACACGTCCATGGGACATAACGGCAGCCTCTAAATACAGTTGACCGGACTGGCTTAGATAAGCCGTATCTTCGTCGAAATAATTGATTTCAAAAAGTTCCGTTGTTCCTTCACAGGCATTTGGCGTTAAAATAGGGGAGTCGATCTTTATAAAATCATTATCAGCAAAATATTCGTAAGTAGCATTTATAATCGTGTTACGAACACGTTGAATGGCCCATTGCTTTCTGGAGCGGAGCCAAAGGTGGCGATTGTCTAACAAAAAGTCAGGCCCGTGTTCTTTTTTACTTATCGGATATTCCTCGGTAGGAATATGAAGTGGCTCAATCTTTTTGACGATCATTTCAAAGGTATCTTCCTTTTTTGGATGCTTGCTGATGACGCCGGTTACTTTCAGTGAAGATTCCATGGTGAGCTTTTCAGCCTGATCCATGGCCTCTTTTCCGCTTTCATCTTCGGTTACAATGCCCTGCATAAAGCCGGTACCATCCCGAAGTTGCATAAAGTAAATCTTCCCACTTCCACGTCGGTTGTACATCCAGCCTTCCATAGTTACCTCCTTATCAACAAAATCCTGGGCATCTTTTATCTTAAAACTCATAGTATCTCTTGGTTAAACAGAGATATTATAAGCAAGATAGCTCAAGGGGGAAAGTTTACTTTGCCAGCGTGAAGCCTGCACTCTTTGCATCCTTCTCTGTGCAGAAGCGTCTTTCGCCGGATTCATCACCAGTAGTGCGTTGCTCATAGCCCGTTGTTTCTGGTAGGTAATACAGTTCTTCACCTGTACTTTTTACCTCTCCCTTTACCTCTCCACTTGTCTTACATATCTGTGCCTGAGCCAGATTGGAAGCAATTAACAAGATTACAAGCATTCCAGCCAGGATTACCCAGAATTTTTTGGCAATCAGAAGATCTTTGTATTTTTGAGGAGTCATTTTTCTACCGAATTCCGAGTCGATGTAATTAAGGGGTTGAATGTCTTTAATTTCGGCAGGACCCTCTTTTTTGTATTCATAAAAATAGACCTCGGCTTCTGTCATCAGCACTCCGTAAAGAGCACTGACTGCTTGAGCATCTTTGTGAAATGCTGCGATGTCTTCGGTTGTTATCTGCGGACTGGCATTAACTGTTTTTAGTCCAATGACAATCAATACTTCCCGTTTTGTCAGGTCATCCAGAATTTGAATATCCACCCGCTTTGCTTCGGGCATTGCTTTTATTGAAGTCCGTTTTTTGGTTATTACAAAATTGGTCCGAATCTTGTCTTTCAAAGCTTCTTTGAATTCTTCGGGAGTAGCAAATCTTGTTGCTCCGATCATTTCGGCTATTTTTTGCCTATTGAGATTATCGTCTAGCATTTTTATGTTTATTTATCTTAATATTATAACATAAAAACTATGTGTTAGCAATCTCTACTCTGTTGTCACACCATCAAAGTCTGCTTCATTTGCCTCGGCTTCTTCTTTTGTAGCGCGGATAATGCCGTCTTTGTGATGAGCCGGAGAATAAATCGTGTACATCTTTAGCTCCTCGGTTTCGGAGGTGTTTATTACGTTGTGCTGTGCTCCAGATGGTACGATGATAGATACACCGTCTTCCAGCTTGTATTCGTTGTCGTCGATAATGCACTTACCTTCTCCTGATTCAAACCTAAAGAACTGATCATTCTCATCGTGTACTTCCATGCCGATTTCTTCACCGGGTTTCAGGCTCATCAAAACTAGCTGGCAGTGTTTGGCGGAATAAAGCACTTTTCGAAAGTTGGTATTTTCGAGAGTCTCCTTTTCGATGTTGGCAAAAAATCCTTTCATGATGTTTGGTATTAAAAAACTATGCCCCCATTATACATGACATGAGGGCATAGAGTGAGTTTGAACGTAATGAAGAAAAGAAACGAATTATTTCTTCTTTTTAACTGCCTTTTTAGCTGGTTTCTTGGTGGCAGCTTTCTTGGCTGGAGCTTTTTTAGCAGCTTTCTTAACTGACTTCTTAACAACTACTTCCTCCTTTTTGTCCTTTTTAGCCTCTGAATGAACAACAGGTGCAAGTATCTTTAGAATCTTGTCGAGTTTGGCGTTGAGCTTTTCCATTTCGGCTTTTAGCTCATTATTGTTCTTCTTTGGCTTATCATCGTAGCGAGGTTTTGTGTACTCTCTGTTTGGCCTACTCTCACCACGTCCACTGGTTTCGAAACAGTTACTACAGTAGACAGGCTTTTCGCCTGTAGGCTTGAAAGGTACTTCACAGCGATTGCCGCATTCAGCGCAAGTAGCTGGGTGCATCTGAGGACGACCTCGATCACCTCCAAAACCACCTCTGCCACCACCTCCACCTCCAAAACCACCTCTGCCACCACCTCCGCCTCCAAAACCGCCTCTTCCACCACCTCCACCTCCGTAGCCTCCACCTCTTCCTCCTCCACCACCACCTCCGTAGCCGCGTCCACCTCCTCCGCCTCTGCTGTCTGATTGATTATAATTACCCATAGTTGTTTATTAGTTAGCTAGAGGAGTTTATGTCATATATTGGAAAGTAGCAAGGCATAATTAAGCCTAGTATGGGATGTTTTAACTTGATTTATTATTTACCTTTGCTACAATTTACTCATCACGATGGTGAGCTACCTGAGGTGTCGGTGCCGAAAGGAATGCTCACCTCTTTTTTTTGTAGCTACTTTTCTCGCAATCTTTTTGATTTCTACAGCCTTTTTGATTGGAGCTTTCTTCTTCTGAATAGATTTTTTACTTAAAGATCTTCCGTACTGTAGTTTGCGTTTGTAGTCACTGATGTAAAAGAAGTCTTTGGCGAATTTGCGTAACAATGAGGAATAATGTTTTTTGCTTGGTATACCGATTTTAAAAAGCTTGTTGTGTTTTTTCAGATACTCAATCAGACAATGAAAATCGCCGTCACCTGATACCACGATAGCCTTGTTGAAATTCTTATATTCAATCATGGCCTGCAAAACCAGTTCGGCATCGCAGTTGCCTTTGACGATTCCGTTCTTCTCGAGGGTGGGTTTGTGAATAATTTCGTAACCGGCATCTTTGAGTGAGCTATACATCGTTTCGTTTTCAGCCACGTGACCAATAAACAGATAAGCTTTGTTGACCTTATACTTATCTTTTAAAAAGATGCGAAATTTTTTAAAGTCCAGCTTCCAGCCAAGGTCCCTAGTGGCCAGGTTTAAGTTTTGACTGTCGATGAAGGCGTAGTTGTTCATTTTTGTTTCGTAAAGTATTCTGGACTGCCTTCATAGTATACCAATGATATACTGCCTTACGAATCAAAATATTATGTTAGCGATTTCCGGGCTCACAAAATTCTATGGCAATCAAACTCTTTTCCAAGACGTAGATCTGAACATTGGGCCGAAAGAAAAAATCGGACTCATTGGCCGAAACGGAACCGGCAAGAGTACTTTTCTGAAGATTCTGCTTGGTGAAGAAACGGCTCAAGAGGGAAGCATCGAGATGCCAGGCGGTTACCGGGTAAAGTCTTTGGAGCAGAATCTGAAGTTCACCGAAAAGACTATTCTGGCACAGGTTTGTAAGGCGCTGTCGCCAAGTGCGGTGAATGAGCACTGGAAGGCGAAGGCAATTTTGATGGGACTTGGGTTTGATACTTATGACTTTGAACGACCACCTTTGGAATTTTCGAGTGGTTTTCAGGTTCGGGTGCGTCTGGCAGAAGCGCTGGTGTCCGAATCCGATTTACTGCTTTTAGATGAGCCGACTAACTACCTGGATATTCTTTCACTCAGGTGGTTGGAACGATTTTTGAAGAGCTGGAAGGGGGCTTTTATTCTGGTTACGCACGATCAGAATTTTATGAATCTCGTTGTTTCACATACGGTAGCCATTCATAGGGGGCACATGCGGAAGATGGTCGGCGGTCCTATAAAGATTTTGGAGCACATTAAAAAAGATGAGGATATCTACGAAAAAACCCGCAAAAACCAAGAGAAGAAACGTGTGAAAGAAGATGAATTCATCCGCAAATTCCGAGCGGGTGCCCGCAGTGCCGGCCTCGTACAGTCTCGCATTAAGTCTCTGGACAAACAGGGGGTCAAAGAGAAGCTCGACCACATTGCCACAATAAAATTCCACTTTCGAGCCATTCCCTGTAAGAGTGATTCGGTGGTGCAGGCTACAGACATCAATTTTGGATATGAGCAGGACAAGCCACTCATCCAAAACTTTTCGCTCACGACTTTCCCCGGTGATCGCATCGCCATAATCGGGCGGAACGGAAAAGGGAAGTCTACACTGCTTCGCCTTCTGCACCAGACGCTGAAACCTGATAGCGGTAAAGTACGTATGCCTCCCACTCTGGCTGTAAGTTATTTTGGAGTGGATTCCATTCTGCAACTCAGCCCCGAAAAAACCATTATCGAGGAGCTCATTGCCATGCCGGGGGTCTCGGAACAGGAGGTTCGGAACCTTTGCGGGGCGCTGCTTTTTAAAGGTGACGATGTCAAAAAGCACATCCGCACGATTTCGGGCGGAGAAAAAAGCAGGGTGTGCCTGGGTAAGGCACTTCTTTCACCATCTCAGTTGCTCATGCTCGATGAGCCCACCAACCATCTGGATATGGAATCGGTGCAGGCGCTTACAAAGGCGCTTGAGGAATATAAGGGGACAGTAATCTTTGTAACTCATAACGAGGCTATGCTCTCACGTCTGGCCACCAGGCTGGTGCTTTTTGATAACAATGAAGTACGTCTTCTGGATTATGGTTACGATAAGTTTTTGGACAAAGGCGGTTGGTCGGAAGAAGACGAATCGGCATTCAAGGCTTCGAAGGGGGACTCGGATCAGAAGAAGCAATATCTGGAAGAAAAAGAAGCCCGTAAGCAGGACCGTCTGGCAAGAAAAGAGCTGAAAAATCTGGAAAAAGAGATAGAGAAGCTGGAAAAGAAGAAGTTGGAAGTAGCGGAGGCCCTTCAGAAAGCCTGTGAAAAAAAGGATGTAGAGGCCATCAGGGAACGTGGTATTGAATTAAAAAGGACTGAAGATATTATCAATGCTAAATATGATGAGTTGGAGGAGAAGTTGGATGTAATGTAGAATGCGAAGCGTGGCATTTATCTAATAAAGAATGGAAAATTTAGAAAAGTCAAAAATATTCTATCGTGGCTATTTTGAGGGGTATAAAATGGCTCAAAGCCTAAAAGCTTTTGATTTAGCCATAAAATTTCATACAGGACAAAGAAAAGGTGGTTCTCCGGAGGTTACTCATCAATTTGAAATTGTTAATCTTCTTATACAGCTTTTACACGGCCATTGTGAAATAGGGGATATGGATGACATTATTGCCGCCGGTTTTATGCATGATGTTGTTGAAGATTATCCCGATCAGTATTCCATTGATGATCTTGATAGGGATTTTGATGAAAAGGTATGCAGCATCGTAAAGGCGGTTACGAAGAAGCTGGATTATGATAAACACAGTGAGTCTGACCATAAGACTTATTATGGAAATATACTTAAAATTCCCGAGGCCGTAATAGTAAAATGCGGAGATCGTATTCAGAATATTCAGTCCATTGGCGGACTCAAGCTTGAGCGCCAAAAAGAGTACGTTAAGGAAGTGGAGGAGTATTTCTTTCCCATGATCAAAAAAGCCCGCAGGCTTTATCCTGCATTTTTTAATCTTTACGCGGCGTTGGGTGAAATACTAAAAAGGCAGATTAAATTCGTTGAAAGAATTCATGAGCTCGAGGATGAAATTCGTGAACTGAAGAAGTAGTCAGCCTACTCTTCGTAATTCTCTATAATCCTCTGTAGCATCTCTTGCTTCACTTCTTCACCCAGTTCGTCTTTGATGGATTCAAAGGCTTCTTTGGACAGAAAAAGTGTTGATAGATCGTCTGATACCACTCTGACGGTGGCTGTTCTTGGGGCATGTGCCACCAGGGCCATTTCTCCAAAAAAATCATTGTTTTCCAGGCTGGTGACTACTTTTTCTCCTATCTCTACTTCCACTTCTCCAAAAATTATCACATACATTCCGTCTGCTTCACCCTCTTGATTGATAACTACATCACCTTTTTTAAATTCCTTCGTCTTAAATGCCTTTAAAACGACATTCATTTTCTCATCGTCAAGATGAGAGAAGAAGGGAATTTGTTTGAAAAGTTTTGGGTCCATCATGATTTACCAAGTGCATTTTTGTAAGTTTGGCTGTATCTCTGCAATGCTTTCTCTGTTACATCTTCTCCCATTTCATCTTTTACTTCTTCGTAGGCTACTTTAGAAAGAAAATACGTGGACAGATTATCAGACACCACTCTGATGGTGGCGGACCGTTTTTCATGGAGCATTATGCCCATTTCACCAAAGCAATCACCATCTTCCAGTGTGGCAATGACCTCGTAATCTCTCTCTACATCAACTTTTCCGGACTTTATGATATACATTCCATCGGCTTTGTCTTTCTGACTAAAAATAATATCATCTTTTTTGAAATCTCTATTCTCGCAGACTTCTAATAGTATTTCGTCCATACCGTTTTTTAATTAGTTGAATAACACAACACGAATTATACACGAAAATATTGTTATCGCGCCTTAGGCGAGAAAACCTACATAAGATAAATATGCTCCACCAATAGTCCAAAGTCCTCCAGCGAACATCATTAATTTCTTTGAAAGTATCGCTTTGATCCAAGAGTCAAAAGCTTTTGGCATAAGGGCAAGCATTGCTCCTTTAACCAAGAAAGCCAAGCTAACTGCACTGACTAGAATCTCTGGGAATGTTCCCCATAAGAAGTGTTTTGTGACAAGTACTACACCAATGGCGATCATGCCCATACTCATAGCTACCAGGCTAAAGCCTACCTTGCTAAAGTCCTTGAAGGCTTTCATGTAGAAACCCTGATTGATAAGTATGCCCAGGCCGACAAGGCCAAGCACAGGCCCAAAGATTTGAGCCAAAAATAATGTCATTTCGTTCATAATGATATGAATTATTAAATAAATTTATATTAGTGTATATAGGGCATGACCAAGAAAGACCAATAGGCCTAGTGGTTTCATGGTTTTCTTTTGACTATTTTTATCCCTCTTATTCCAAGAGCTAATGAAGCTAGAATTATTAGCTTTATCAGATAGTGACTTTGAATATCCAAAAAATCACTGGTCATGGGGGTTATGTTTCCCACAAGCAGATGAGCCAGTATGCCTATTGGCAAGGTGAGGTACAGCCAATTGTATCTTGGTATATCAAGCCTGAGTTTTCGAAAGAGCTTCGATAACAGAGGGCCTAATAGATACATTCCCAGAAAAGCAGCTAGAAGATCAAAAATAGCATAGTCACCAAGGCGAAATTGTCTAAGATATTCAATGGGAATCATACAATCACGTAAGTATTCTATTGCGTCTTTATGAAGGCATTTAATTTACTTTTGCACGCAGTGTCCTTAAGGCATGTGTAAACTTCTGTGAGGCTGGAGTCCTTATAGTTGTAGCCGAACTTCTTATGACCTTTATAACCACCTCCACCGAGTAGGCCAGCTAGAAGAGTACCCAAAACCCCAATAACGAGCAAAGTAATGCTCAGCTTCTTGAGTTTATCCTTATGAACATTCTTAATTACCCAGACTATTATAAATAGTAGTCCTAGTACAAGAGCAATGGCTGATATTTTGTGAAGCCCAAAGGCAAATAAATCAGCAGGTGAATGTGAGAATTTATCCATTTTGTAATTGGTTAGCTTTGTGTGAATTCTATCCTAAGTTGCCGGGGTAATCAAACAAGCCTTATTCGCCGCATTCCGATAAGCACAAGAGTTACAGGTATTGACAAGGTGGCATAATGATGTAATATAAGTTGCCCTTAGTCCTAAACTTCTCATTTTATGTCAAAACGCTCTCCCTCTCTTTCGAATCATGAAGGTGAACGAACTGCTTTTTCTAATGCTTCTAAAATCGCACTTATGTCGCGTTTGGCTGTGTTTGCCTCATCGCTAGCCATATTGCCGGCTTGTAATAATAACCAGTTGTTGCCCCCCGAGGTTGCTTCACCGCCTGCTGTGTTTGTGCCACCAATGGTTCCGGAAGGGCCACAGCAGCCAGAGGTCTACATGAAGCCTCAGCCCAAGATAGCTGCTGGTTGTCCAGATAAGAATGCGGTTGGTCCCGATGCCGAGAAACAAGAAACTGATGAGCTATTTGGAAGCGCAAAGAAGCCCAGTCTGGCGCTTTCGGTTTTTTATAAGGATCCTTTAAACGCTAAGCTTTATGCATTTTCGCATGAATTTGCGGCTAATGGCGCGCAAGCGCTTTATTTAGGTCTTTTGGAAGGCAGGCCTTGTTATGGTGGAACAGACTACTTATCTTACTCAAGCAGACTGCCAGCATTTCAGAAAATGCGTGCTTATTACTTTGCTAATGCTATGTCTGATCCAGCCCTTTTATCTGTTATTGACGCCAAAATAGCTGAACACGGCGGTAAAAAGTCAAGGACACCTTAAGCTTAAGCTTTATTCACCAAGTGCCTTATTTGCTGCCTCCCGATAGGCACAAGAGTCACACGTTGTATTCTTACTCAGTTATCCTCTCAGTAACTCTTCTTGCGACTGGTGTCAAAAGTAGTGCCGTTGGAAAACCTATTGGAAAACTTATAATGAATGCCTTCATCCAGAGTTGAAGGAAATTCTCAGTCAGTCCCATGTTTATCAGGGTGATGATCAGAGACATGAAGACGCTCATGAATAGGCCCAGCAATGCGCCCATTAGTATTCCGGAATATTTCTTTGGTAGTTTTTTCATAGTGTCTTATTGTTCGCATTATCCACCAGTTCTTTCACCTTTGCCTCCAGTATTTCCATATTCTTGATGAGTTGAGGGTCTGTAGTACCTGATAGCACATGGCTTTTAAGCGTAATGAGTTTGTTAGTTAGCCATGCTGCCATCATAAACAGAAGGGTGAAGGGGAACCAGAAGGCTGCCCAGTCCATGGCCCTGAGTGGGGGATTCATGGCTTTGTAGACCAAATCAACCGAAGTATCTTTGACGGACCCCGCCATACTCTTTATCTTATCCATTACTCCTTCCTCTTCATCGCTCTCAGCTTCCTGTACTTCCATCACCACTTGTCCTGTCGGTGTGTAGCCGGTGAGGTTTCGGTAGCTTTTCTGAACAGTATGTCCTCCCAGATACCCGGCAAGGCTGGCAATCAATGTGATGGCCAGTATTTTAATAAGCGTTCCTTGGATGAAATTCCGTAGGCCTCCGATTTTTTTGAGATTGGGGTATTCCATTTTAATTTTTTGTTAACGATATCTGTGTGCTAAGGTCATGCATATTCGCTTAAAAACAAACTTGGGTATAAAAAGGATGGCGGTGGCTATTAAAAATATTCCACCCAATTTTATGAGAGCTGGCAAAGCTGTTAGCAATGATTCTATGAACTTGGAATAATCAAAATTGGGCATATTATTGGGGTTATTTACAGTACTTCTTAAAATCAGGAAAGTTTTCTTTGATTTGCTTATAAATCCACTGGGTTTCCGAATGTTTTTTGTCGCAGTGGTTCTTGCCGTAAACGATCAGAATATCAATTTTGCTTTCTCTATTGTTGAGGATGAAAATGACACGGTTGCCGGCTGCTTTTGGTGAGACGTTGGTGCCGGCGATGCGAAAATCGAATTTAAATATGCCTACGTTATCTTCTTGCGAATAGCTCAGAAAATCAATGCTGGATTTTTTTTGGAGTTCATAAATACGCTCCAGTGCAAATTGAATGGTTCTTTTTGTATGAATCCATTTCCATTTGTATTTTTTTGAAAACATTTTGCAGAAATGGTTTTCCGCGTAGTGTGAGAAATCAACCCGAAATAATTGGTTTTTAATAAACATCTTCGGGTGCCTCGTTGTTAATAAGTTCGTAGGGTATTACTTCGCGTTCACGACAAATTGACCAGGGGGTTTGATTATGCGTAAATTCCACAATTTCCTGTGTTTTGGCATTTTGCCACTTTTTACAGACTGTTTTAATAAGCGCCAGTTCTTTCTTATTAAAAACAGTATCATCGGGCTGTTCAGTCAGGGAAATCATAAAGGATTTATCTTTCTTTTCAACACTAATTGCTTCATTGGAATCGATAATGTCAAAAAATTCAATTGCCACGGGCCCTTGCTCAAGTTTTCGGTATTCAAAACCTGATATCGGTTTCAGGTACTTATAATAGCTGGCAAAGTCGCACAGGTAAACCAGTTTAGCCAGCTTAGTCTTGGTTATCTTACCATCCTTATCGGATCCATATTTAACACAGGCCAGAATGAGATTAAGAAAACGCTGAAAGGCCTTTTTGCTGAACTCCCGCATGTCTACCTTTTGGGCAATCTTCATTTCATCGTCCATAATAATTTCCACGGGAATATCAAAGAACTTTGAAAGCTTCAACAGTTGAGGCAGTGTGATATCTGCCTTTCCCTTTTCGATAGCTATGAGCGTTGGCCGGGAGATGCCAAGTGCTTGAGCCAGTTGTTCCTGTGAAACACCCGTTGATTTACGTAGTTTTGTCAGTAGTTCTTTCATGGTGTATATTGTCAAAATTATTCACAAATTATGCCTATTGTATATTAATAGACTAAATTTGTAAAACTATTTTACACCTGCAGCCTTATTCGCCGCATTCCGATAAGCACAAGAGTCACAATCCTTTATACGCCAATCAGTCCACCAGCCAAAATCGGAAGAAATCCAAACCATAGTATTTGGATGAACATTACGATTGCATATTTTATAAACGCTCTTGCACTCAGATTCTGCTTTTTGATTAGCCAAATTATAATCAAGCTAGCTATAAAAGGGATTCCTGGTAACAGGATGGTTGCATATAGTTCAACGAGTGAGCTCGGAGCCCCCAGATATTTGCCCTGAGCAAAGAATGGTAGCTTATTAAAAAATAGTGGAATATCCCATATTAAGAACGTTAATGGGATGGCGATGGACATTGGCAGAAGATATAATATCTTTTTTGAGTCGGCATATACGTAAGAGTTGATTAGAAAGAAGACAGATATAAGTGATAAATTCAACAACGCAATTATTTTCAGATCTTGTATGAAGAAAGGAAGCCATCTAAATAAATCCATTTGCGAAAAAGCAAGTATTGCTCCGATTGGAATAAATGGTAAAAAGAAGAGCAAGTATTTATAGAGTCCACTTTTCCAAAATCCTAGGTAGTTAATTAAAATGCTGAATGCAAGTATTACAAGCACAATGAGTGTGCCTAGTATTCCACCTGAATTACCAAATATCCCTTTTATTTCGTATTGGCAAGCTTCACGAGAGTAGCCATGAGGGTCTTTTGGGTTAAAAGTTGGTAGTTCATCGCATAGCGTTACATCTTGTCGATCTTTTGCGGCGACAATAAAACACAAGTTTCTTAGATATTGACCCTCTATCTGAGCACACAAAGTGGGATCATCACTTCTATTGGCAACCTCCCTGATACAACTATCTTTGAATTTGCCGGCAAGATGCGCACAGGCTTGGGGCTCACTAGTATTGTCACTGGCAAATGAAATAGGAGCCAGAACCAGATTGGCAAGTAGTATAGCTAAGAATATTTTTTTCATAATGCTCAGTTATTTGATTGCATTATCGCATGCCTCCCGATAAGCACAAGATTCACAATCGGGAGTAGACTTGGGTATTATATTACTTTCAGCTTATCTTCAAATAATACTTCAATGTATTTACCATATTACTATTTTGCTGAACTTCGGGTTTTTGAATCTCGCTCTTATATAGCCAGTCTAAATATCCTCTATCTGATGCAGCGACTTCTGCAAACGATTTATCTTTATGTTTTCCAAAGGTAATTTTATCTAAAAGAACCGGCGTCTTTGTAAGTGTCAGCATTTTTTCTATCGCTGATTTGTCTTTTTCGAGTCTGAATTCCTGTTTCACAAGCACAATCAACCTTTCAAATAGCTTCTCGAGCACCAGCACATCGCCCAGGGCATCATGCGCCACACCTTCAACATTTAGATCCAGTGAATATCTTAAGTATTGCAGTTTATGGCTTTCACTTTTAACAACGTGCTGACAAACAAGCAAAGTATCAATATATCTTCCTGTTACCACGCCCTCGGTTTTTAGTATGCCCATATCAAAAGGTGCATTGTGAGCCACCAAAATATTATCTTTCAATAGTACTTCCAATTTTGACTTTTGTTCACTACCTGCAAAAGTTGGCTTATCCGCTACCATTGCCGCCGTTATGTGATGCACTGCCATTGCTCCAATGCTAATTGGCACAGTAGGTTTAAAAAGCTCATTTACCACTTCATTAGTTTCAGTGTTTTTATAAGCCAACTGCACGATTCGTGCATTTTCTCCGAGGTCGGTTGTTTCTAGGTCTAGGTAGATTGGCATGGGGGTGTGAGGGTTAGGTTATTCAAATTTTAGTTTGGGCAGAGAATTCACAATCGGGGTCTCTCTTGGGTATTTTATCGCTATCCAGACATTTCTTGATCTTCTTAAGGGTTGGTTCCCGAATTCCAACTTGTCCTTAAAGGCAGGTTTATCGGTGTCGCTGTTGGGTGTAGACGAAATAAGCGGTGTTATTTACCTTAAAACCATTCTGTCTGAGGAGCCATTGATAGATTTCACTCATTGTTTTATGAATCGAATCTGCAGATTGAATTTTATGTATTTTTCACCATTCTTACTAAAAACTTTGCCAAAACCATGTCTGCTCGTGCTGGGCGTGTCCAATGCCACGTTCTTATATAGATATTCTTGAAATTCATCTCGATTATAGAGATTGTAGCAGACAATTTCACCATCGTCTTTGACTATTATGTAACCTCCATGTGCCCTTGTAATACCATCCCACTTTGTGCCAGCAGTCATACCAAGTGCATATGCTACTAAAAAACTCTTTAGCTTAAACTCCAAGTCCGCTTTGTTTAAATCGAATTTTTTTTCTAAGGTGCCACTTTCGGCAATTTTACTTACCAGTTCCGATAGCTTTTTACCTTTCCCCTGGAAGTAAGCCTTGAGTATTTCAGCTAGTATCTCTGGAAATACAGAGTCAATCTTCCTTAGATTACTTCTGAAGTTTTCATTATCTAGGTTCTCAAACAATAGCTCACCTCCTCTTTTTTCAATTTCCTTTACTCTGTCGCGTATTTTTGAGCTACTTGAAATTGAATTGATTGCTCTTGTGGCAATTGTCCCTCCCCTGATTCTATAACAGAAATTTGTCGCACCAGAAGAATTGACCAAAGTCGATGGTTCTCCAAGCGTTGATTTGATGCTGAAGCCTAATTCGGGACTAATGGGGGCTATTGGATCATGAATCTTGATTATGATGTCCTTTTTCTGTGCGCTGGATGCTTTGATTTTTGAGCAGTGCAGTTTTGCCATAGCTTGTTGCCCCATTTTGATTGAAAAAGTAGTAGTCTGGCTGTCCTGCATCGCTTCGAAAATCTGCTTGACTCGCTTTTTAATCATAGCTGAGCTTGCAGTACCAATTTTCTTGTTGCTGGAATTGAGAATATTAATTTTTTTCCCATTTTTGGAAAGTACATAGATTTTTTCACCCACCCCTGTTTCTTCTCGAATTATTTTCAGGACGTAGTAAAAATTGTCTGGCATCTTTTCCAGATTTTTATTAGCGGAGTATAGCACTCCATCAGTTAGTATTTTTGTGAAGGCGTAGAATTCGCTCCAATCTCCAATGTTTCCCTTAATCATTTGCTCAATATTAAATACTAGGCGGACATTTCTGCTGGTTGCAGCTTGCTCACATTAATATTTTTTACTTTCAATTTTTTGTATGCTGGCTCTAGGCTTTTTATTATTTCTTGGCAAACAGCTTGAATTGCATCTATGGCTACACTATTACCAAGTTGCTTCATTGTTTCAGTGTCTGACACTGGAAATGTGAAGCTTTTTGGGAAGCCTTGCATTGTCTTTGCCTGCTCTGGCATCAGCACTTTTATACTTCCATCCACCATGTAAGCATCCCAATTTCTGCGATCATTAATTCCGGATCTTCTGCCGCCGCAACGTATTGTGAAGCCAATATCCCTATTGCATTTAGCATTCCATATGTCTGACATAGTGAGTTTTAGCGGACGATGTTCCGGGTATTTGAAATCGATTGATCTATCCTTAAATCCCACCATAAATAAGCGTGGTCGTAGTTGTGGAAGACCATAATCAGATGCCTTTACTATTTTTGGGAAGAATGAGTAGCCTAGTTCTTCTTTCAGAACTCTCTTGATTGTCGCAAAGGTTTCACCGTTATTATGAGAAAGAAGACCCCTTACGTTCTCTAGAAAGAAAGCTTCAGGTTTTTTCACTTTCATAATATTCACAAGGTTGAAGAATAATGTGCCGCGGGTGTCCTCAAATCCTCGCTTAAATCCTGCATTGCTGAAAGGCTGGCATGGAAATCCGGCAGTCAAAATATGAAAGTCAGGAATTGTATCTTCCTTTCCCGCAATTTCATTGATATCACCAATAAAGTTACCTGATTTGAATAAATTTGGGCTTATTGATTTAAAATTATGCTTGTAAGTTTTTCGTGCGTGCTTGTCCCATTCTGCAGCAAAAACACATTTAGCACCCAAATTGTGTAGCGCCAAATGGAACCCCCCGATGCCTGCAAATAGATCAATGAACTTGAGCATAATTTGTTTTTGTTAGACTGGGCACAGAATAGTGAACATTTGTTCACTAGTCAATGTATTTTTTCAGTCTTTTGAAGCACGCTTCCATATTACATTTAATTTCATGTTCCCAAAAGCGCAAAGGTTCAATTCCCATTTCCTTCAACTTGATATCATTGTCTAAATCCCGTTCAACATTACTTCTTAGCTTGGTATTCCAGAACTTTTTATTTGTTTTTGGCGCCTTGAAACAATCGGGACACTGGTGCCAAAAGCAACCATCAATGAAAACGGCTACTTTTTTAGGGCCGAAGTATAAATCTGGTTTACCCGGCAGTTTTACATGTAGGCGATAACCGCGTAGTCCCTGTCGCCATAGGTATTGTCGGAAGACAAGTTCAAGCTTTGTGTTTCTTCCCTTTACTTGTGACATACAGTTGCTCCTCTGTTTTTTTGTCATTATATCCATTCCAATCGGCTTCATTTTTCTAGATTTCAGCATTGTCCAGCCTGCGAAAAAGGTGTGAAAGAAGGCTGAGTGCATCCAAGCAATCTTTTTCTGTATAGAGTCTAGATTCACTCAGGTCATCTTCTTCTTCGTGGATAATTGGATTCCTGAAAGCCTTAAAAATCGCTTGGCTTAAAAGGAGCTGGCCCATGCGTATGCTTTTTTTCGTGTTGTCCGTGAATTCATCCCCAGATATCTTCTTAAACTTTCCAATCACGTCTAATCTTAGATCCGATAGGCCAAATGCATAATTTATTACACCTTCTTCGTCTAAACGATGTTCGTTGACTTTGTATCTCAATTTCTTTATGTACAACTTAACGCCTTTGATGACGGCTTCATAATATGATTCCTTCTGATAGCATTCATATGTTTCCTCTGCTAATTCAGTGTGTAAATGTCTGTGTTGAAATTCGGGGTATTCTGAATTGGTTGCGGTCATAACTTCAACTGCCGCAGCGGTATCAATATCAGATTCGGCAAATGAATCTATGGCTTTGTCGAAATCTGCCCTTTCCTCCTCAGACCTTATTGTCTCCTCTTTTGCCTTTATTCCAGGATTCGATCTTATAGCTGCTTTTTTTGCTTCAGCCCAGCGTATTCTCCAATTCCTTTCCAGTTTTTTCATTGTATTTTCAAGCCATTTTTCGAAATCATTAAGAGCTGGATTTCCCCAGTTTAAGGTCTTCCTATCTGTTGAAATAACATCATCAGGTAGGTCATCAATAAAATCAACTTCAAGGTAGCCTGCCAAATATGAATAAAAGTAGCTGGAACTGTCGACAGGAAAAAGTGCTGGCAAATTAACAAGTTTTTTTCGTGAAAGTAAGGCAACCCCTCTCAATTTTTTTGATATAGGTTTCTTTGTCGTGAACAGCTTACCTTTTATTGTTTGGCTATAAGGGTATTCGGCATGTGGAAATTCCCAAGAAAATTGCATATCCCATTGTTGATATCGCGTTTCATTTGTTATTTCTTCATATTCATCATTGTTATATTTTATATAAACCTTAAATTCTTCATCGAACAGGAAGTAATTAGCTATACTGTTCTTTAGCCCCTGAAAATCAAATGCTTCTTCACGTTTTACCTTTTTTAGCTCTACGATTGTTCCATTTTCTTCTTCGGTATCTTGCATTTCATGCTCAGGAAAATATTCTTTTGATCCCTTTATTTTTTCGTGATTCATTTCAAAAATCACTTTTTTGCCATCTTGAATTGTTGTGATTGTGGCATGGTCAGTGATTCCAAAGAATGATAATTTTCCAATTCCTTTCTTCCCCATTACAGGCCGATTGTAAATTGGGTCATGCGTTTCATTCTCCTCCCGCCTCTTACGACCAACAACTAAATATTTGGCATTAATTTGCTTAAGGCTCATCCCACTACCATTATCTTTGATCGATATTGCTTTGTTTTTCGGGTCTTTATCGTTAAGGTCAATATATATTTTGCTTGCACCGGCATCATAGCCATTTGCAATCAATTCCGAAATGATAGGGGGTAAAGTTGAATACAGTTTTGCACCCAAATCATCAATTGTATTCGGGTCAAATCTCAACTGTAGTATTTCTGGTTCATCCATGGGTTTGGGCTAGTGTTACTATGCCTACGGGCTTGCCGCAGTTGTATGGCTTTTGATGCAACAGAAGCACAATATCAAAAAACCCCCACTATCGCTAGCAGGGCCTTTCAGTTTATTCACTTATTACATCATCCCCCTTACCACCCATTCCAGCAGGCATAGCAGGCATTCCACCTTCACCGTCCTTTGATGGAATATCGGTAATGGCAGTTTCAGTGGTCAGGAACATAGCGGCTACAGACGCAGTGTTGGTCAAAACAGAGCGAGCGAATCATATATACCGCTGTTGGAAGGCGTAAGCTTAATTATCATTCAATCCATGCGCCTTAGTTCCCAGCTTCTCTTTATATAAATTTTCAATCTTAATAATCTCTTTTTGAGTGATGTTACTTGGTAAAGTTTGTAGTATGGAATAATGAAAATTGTTCTGGTAATTTTTGGTTTTGCAAAGTCCAATCAATTTTTTATTTCCGCCGTGGATAGTTTGCGCATATTCCTGCCACCTTTGCCATATACCACCTTTACCGTTTGCAGAGCCGATATATTGATTTCCCTTTTTATTATCGAGAATTAAATATATTCCATTTACAGATGACATGTGATTTTTCCAGTCTTCATTTGCCTCAGGGTTTTCAGTTAATCTTTTAAGTTCATTGAAATCTAAGACAAAGTTTAATAGCCCTGGAAAATCTCCCAAGTATCCTTTGGGTAGAATTTGTATTACTTCTTTTGGTTGCTTGTCATACCACTGATGCCATGCGATAGCATTACTGCCCCAATCAATAACTGCTCGGTTTGATAAATATTCAAATTCAGTAAGTTCCTCTAATTCATAATAGTATTTTCCACCCCTTTTTACTGAGCCATTTACCTTAAAGACCCCAAAGAGAATTGACCTTCTCCTTTCTTTTCCTATGAATGAAATAATGTAATCACATTCATGAAAAACGGGTTTGCTTTGCTGTTTTTGGTAACTCAATAGCCCATCCCTGTCTTTTATTAATTCTCGATATTCAGCTCTGTTATCTTTGTGTCTAACAAGCTTTACTCTAGAGTTTTTGAATATATCGGTCTTAAGATTTAAAATTTCTTGGATTGTGAGCATTTTCTAATTAAGTTTATGTATTCTAACGTTTGCAAGTTTCTTCCATTACCGCCTTTAATTTTTTACTAAAAAGCTTCTTTATTCATATTTAAGATTTCATAAATTTTAATTTAATGATTTTTTTAATCTCATCTGAATGCTTCTGGTGTACCTTCATGAGCATCATTATTTCTTTATGATTTTCCCAATGTATTTTCCATTTTTTCTTACCTACGATTGATTCAAAATCTAAGGGGATCACCTTCTTCCATTTTTCAAACTTTTTCAAATTTTTAATTTTGTTTTCCAAACCTTCTATACCCCTACTCTTAGGCGATAATTTTGCAGGTCCTACTATCCAGTCTTTCCAATTCTTATTACCTTTTGACTGGTTACACTTACCGCAAGATGGTACAAGGTTATGTATTTCTGAAATGTAGCCGGTTGGCTTTTTATCAACAATAAGAGGTCTAAGGTGATCCCATTCAGAAGCTTTATCACTGCAATATGAACATCTTAAATCGGTAGGGTCTAAGTCTAGTATGTCTAATGCTTTTTTAATCTCTTCTGCTGAAGGCTTTAGGCACGGGATGATGCCATTTACAAATGCATTTGTAATACTTGATGTCCGCCCCATTATTGACATTGGCGTTGGCATTCTAAAGATCTTTTTGCTCATATCAGTATGATTATTTCATATCTAAACTACTTTAAAGGTTAAGGTAATACAACAACCAATGCAGTCCTAATCTAAGAGTGAAATAATGCCGCTATGTACGCTAACGTACGCGGCATATATGAAGTTGGAGGCGTTATAATGTGCGCGTGAGCGCCTAAGCGCCTAACAATTTGGATGAGCGAGCGCTTAAGATAGAATTAGCTCTTTGGAGTAAGTGGTTTTGTTAAGATTTTCCCTATTGTTTCAAGTACAGGTAAAACCTTTAAGACAAATCCAATTACCCATATAGCTACTCCATATTTCCAGTTAAGCAGTATTAGTACAATAAGAAATAACCAACCTAGCCAAACAAATATCCCTGTCCACTTTGGTGGCGTGGGCGTATTTTGTGAAATCATGCCGCTCTTCTTCCATTGTATTAATCTGGCATCATATGTTGCCACAGATTCAAATATGACGTATAGAATCGTGGTAATTATTACAATTGGAGAGCTTATTGTTGTGCTGAATAATTCAATCATTTTTACTGCTTATGAAATAATTCTATTTAGCGAGCGAATCCCATATACCGCTGTTGTACGTAGTACTGCCCATTTTTCAATCTAATATCGTTTTTAGAACATTTTAAACAATTTCCCTTCTATAGTGACCACCAATAAGATGATTTATAAAGGCTATCACTGTATTTTAACCACATTGATTTGCCATTGGAATATCTGGTTTCATCACTTAACTTATTCAGTACGGTATCGGTGATATAGGTATAATAAGCTGACGTTCTAATATCGCTCAGCTTAGCCGCCATATTCGCAGCGAAGCCCACCCAAACTAAATCATTGTTATTTATAATACCACTGCGGACTACTATCATTTCTCCAGTATCAATTCCCACACAATGTTCAATTTTAAAACCAGCCTTTATAGTTGGATATTTTGCTTCTATTTTTACTTTGACTACATTTTGAACTGCATAGTTAATTTTTAATGCAGCTTTAACTGCATTAGAATTCTTAGAGCCACCAATAAAAACAGCCATTATTCTATCGCCATCGAAACTTCTTATATACCCACCTTCTTTTCTAATTATTTTTGCACAACATGTTAAGAAACTTTTTATAATCTTTGCCACTATTCTTTTATCAAATCTTATTACAAGGTCAGTTGATCGGGCTAAGTCAGCGTATAACATTGTGGCATCGAGCTTTACCGCACCGCCATTCAATGCAACATCAGCTGCTTCTGGTACAACTTGACCATTTCTAGTCGACCAAGCTTGATTCAAAATTTGATTGACCGCTATTTTGAGAGCTACTTCAAAATCACTCATAAATTAAATAAAATTAAGACAGCTATCCAGGGGGTAATTGCAATTGAGAGAAATATATAAGAATATTTAATGTGGTCAAATTTTTCTTTAAGAATTTCTGAATTTCTCCATGTTTGACCCAATATATCTTTAATGTGGTTACTAGTTGTTTGTTTTGAAAACTTTTCGATATATTTATTTTCAGTTAGCTTGGCAACTTCCTTAAAGTAAATTAGTGAATCATGACCACCTTTAAGTTGAGGAGATGAGCTTTTATATAGGCAAAACAGACTGATTCCATTCAAAATAATTGGAACAAAGATTATCAACATCCAATTCTTAAAATCCAATAATGCTGAAAATTTAGGTGTTATGATGGCCAGCATCGCAGTATTTAATCCCAGGATAATTGAAGCTTTTGTTTCTGCACGTGGGAAAAATGACAATACTCGAGCTAATTGCTGTTGAGATATTTGTAATAGTTCAGCTTGTTTCATATTATTTCAATTGTTAAAAATGTTCTAAAAATTTAGAAAATAATATTCGCTATAAAATAGTAACTTTGTGCTATCGCAAAAATATAAGAAGATATTGCTACAAATTGAAACACTTCGAGCAGTCTAACCCCTTCCTCTTCTTTCTCCTCTTCGAGAGCTGTATTATTTTCAAGGGCTTTGGCTATTTTATGATGCCTATTGGCTCGCTTAATCATATCCAATGAAAGAATGAAGTTTCTTAATGATGCAGCAATTAATGCTATAATTAGACTTATAATTGTTATTTTAATATTTGGAATGAGATCAGAGGGAATATTTTCTGAAATATGCTGAGAGGTTAAAAATGGTATAAGCAAGGTTAAGGTTGCGCCTGATAAAATTGCCCAATGAAAAAAGAACTTCACACCTAATTCTCTAGATGAATTTGTATCTTCCATTGCAGTTTTTCTTATTATTTTTGTGAATTCGTTCTTTTCCATAATCTAATTTTTAGAATGTTAGCTAACTAGTTTCAAACGGAAGTTAATTACCGATAAGTACCCAATTTGGGGGTGTAAACGGTAATAAATTGCGGTTTGAAAGGGTGGCGGGTGGGACAAATGTTAGTTACATATTAACAAAAAAGCCCCACTATCTCTAGTAGGGATGTTTCAATTGATTCACTTATTACATCATCCCTCCCATTCCTCCCATCCCCGGCATACCACCCATTCCAGCAGGCATAACACCACGATAATTACTCACTTTCCTGCATATAGTTAACAACAATTGATATGATACCCTTTACTGTCTCATTGCATGATTTAAATTGAATTTCATCCAATACCTCATTGCCATATTTTCTTATAAGGTCACTAATTAAGGCATGTATGAATGATTGTGTTGCTCCTTCAACATTTTCAAAGTCTAATACA
>SDBT01000485.1_pt1 | contig 62852 bp, 49 predicted proteins | sample 2277101 | NCBI WGS metagenome assembly SDBT01 (sample SAMN10404973, study PRJNA504765) | marine sediment metagenome | isolation source: marine sediment core GS10_PC15, 103 cmbsf | place: Arctic Ocean: Southern Knipovich Ridge | collected 2010 | reverse complement strand
GAAGATTCGCAATTTACTTGAACATGGGCTAAACGAACAGGCCATGGTTCTATTGGATGCTGTAAGCCAGTTACCTGACAACTACGCAGAATTGTGCCTGGAATGAAGTGAGAAATGTTAGTTTATAATAGGCAATTTGGGATTCTTTTTCAAGAACCAAAAACTTCAAACACTTTCTTCAGATTTTAAGGAGAATGAAACATGCAAGATTCACAAAAACCATTTCCTTTAGTCCTATCACATTGGTCAATTTGCATCTTAAATTCACTCGGATTTATTCTAAACTGTTTATAAAATGCTCTTCTAAATGAAACATTATTTGAAAATCCTGATAAAGTTGCCACCCTATACATTTTATCCTCTTTTGCCAGCATTTTTAGAGCATTAACCTATTTGATTCTATTAATTTACCCGGACTCATACCAAATATATCATAAAAAACTCCCCATGAGTAGGAATTATTCATTTTTAAATATGTAAGTAATTTGTCCACAGTGAATGTATGAGATCTAAATTGAAATTTTACTTCATGCTCAATTTTGCTTTTTAATTCTTCCCTGAGATACATAAAATTATTTTTCTCCATGATTTGATATGCTATATGATGGACTGAATGCAATTATCCAATAAATAACTTTCAAATATCATGCCATGTTTAATTAATTTACTCAAGTAATTGATATTGTTGCAGTTAAGATTTTTCAATATTCTACCAGCTTGTTTAAAATGTGAATAAAACTTCACAAGATGTGAACAATACTTCACATTTTGGTACTTTTTTGCTATTTTTCGGCAGAAAATTGGATTCATATGTTTTCAAAAGTGTACATCTTGATTAATCATAACGATCATATTTGCAATATAAACAATACTTATATTAGTATTAATGGTTTTTATGCAATAAAACTTATATAATTATTTATTGAAATATGTGAACAAAACTTCACATTTGATTAAATAGAAACATCATTTATAGCAATTGGTGAAGTCTTGAAAAAACAGATCATCCACTTTGGCCAGGATATTGATCGCAAAGAATTCTATAACTTGATCATAAAGATAACTGACATTAATTCTGAAGAATTATCTGTCGAGCTTAGGGATGATCTTCTTTTTAATGATTTCATGATCCACTACATGGATGAGTATACGATTGAGGCCTGTTTCAAGCATCGCCATCTGGAGGTTCTTCATAAGTGGCAGAAATTAATGTCGGATAGGAGTTGGAACCCTAATTTAAAATCACCCGAATAAATTTTGAGATGTAATATCTCACCAGTGCCGCAATCGACAATGCCAATACATGACCACTGGTTTTGAAAGGCTTCTTGTTTTTTTTATTGCCATTCTATTGCCGTTGTATGGCGTGCAAAACTGTGCATGCTGTGTGCATCTTTATTGATGCCAATGGATTTGGGCTAAAATTACTCTAAAGCTATTTAGTGTTGTTTTTATTGGAGTTATGAGGTGGTAGTGGGCTTAGGAAGCCACCGCTCTATCCAGCTGAGCTACTGGGGCAAAAAAGCAATTTTAAATTCTAAATTGTCAATGCTCGTAGCCTGTCCCAAAGTGATTAAAATCATTGATTTCATGCAACTTAATCAATTTAACCTTAAGATTTATTAGCAAATCAGGTTAACAATCAAATATTATTGTCTAAAGTTTGGTTGAGGATAATCAATAAAAAAGGGCTGTTCTCAGAGAAAACAGCCCCTTTGCAATATAAAAATCTCTAATTTATTTTCCAAAGTGAATGGTGGCACCAAGTGTAACTTTGAAATCAGATATACTATATTCAACATTATATTCTGATCCATTTTTATCGTCGGAATCTCCTATGTATGAACCAAAGATATATTCAAGGGATCCATCAATAATAAAACTTCCCATTACAAGACCCAGGCCTCCCGTTACAGCACTGTAAGAAATCTGATCACCGTCCTTGCCGTTTACGTAATCATATTCGGTTGCAGGGGTTGGAAGTGTATAAAAACCTAAACGAACGGGCAGAATCGCTTTTCCGGATTGGATCAGATATTCAAGGCCAACATGGATTGAATTGGCGTCCTCCAGAGCCCAATCATCTTCATCCCTTTTTTCTCCATCCTGGAAATATTCCGAACCTGACCAGGAACGGCTACGGAAATCTGCAGCAAGTGACAGGTTGTCCGTAGCTCTGAAAAGGATACCCAAAGCCCAGAAAAAGGGTACATTTAAATCATAAACCGTATCATCTCGGCCCTCTTCACCTTTTACTGTTTCAGTTAATGTGTAGGGCAAATAAAGATTAGCTCCGATAGATACTTTAGGGCTCGGCTTTACAAGAACACCTATATCGATTGAGGTTCCTGAAAAATCGGAAGATGCCTCGCTTTCGTTATCCTGATAGTCATTTTCCTTATTTTCCCAACTACCGCCCAGAATATTCAAGACAGCACCCACCGAAAGCATATCATTAATTTGTACTGCTATGGTAGGCGAAATGGCTGTAACGCCACCGGTTTCTTCATCTGTGGAAGTAAATTCTTCACTATCACCTACAATTGTTGCTTTCCATTCTAAGGTTTTGTTAAAATCGTAAATAGTTCGATAAGCCACACCGCCAACGATGCTCATATCGCCGGCCTGAAATGGAACCACGAAACTTGCAAAATTCAGGCGAATACTTGACGATAGGCTTCCACTAATGTCATAATTAGTATAATCGGTGCTTATGGATCCAAAACCAAATTGACCAATGACGCTGGCTTCCATGCTGTATAATTGTGTCAATCCGGCTGAGTTCCAGGATATGGCAGTCGCATCATCAGCAACACCCGTGAAGGCATATCCCATACCTGCCGCCCGTGCACCATTACCGGTCAGAGCGAATTGTTCCTGTCCAAAAACAGTTTGTGTCAATAAAACGATTAATAGCAGGGTAAATACCGTTAGAAATCTCCTCATCTTTTCCTCCCAAATTAGGTTAATCCCAGTTAATTTACTTAGTAATAAATTTATCGCCAATTGATATCATACTGCCCGTAAAGGTAAGTTGTTTTACAACACTGTATTTTTCAAATGCGTCTGTAACGAGCACCTCGCCAAGCACTGTCGTTTCATTTTCCAGAATTTCACCTGTAATAGGGTGTTTGATCGGGGCACCTTCTTTATAAACAACACATTTCATTCCTTTTTTAAGGCCGCCATTACGACCAACATCCAGAATCAAGAGATTGCCATCAATTTTAATTACATATCCTTCTACCAATGGCAGCGACTCGGTAATTTTTCTGGCCAGATTCTCAACGGCATTTTTGACACTTTGCGCATCAGCACTGCTAGTATAGGCATCATGGGCAGCAATGATAGCTGCTGATTCTGTATCGATAACCCGTGCATCAATGCTAAGAGCACCTGAGGCTGAGGCCGCGACGCTGCCTATGATGATCGCATCTACACCGATTCCTTTACCGATTTCCGCGGCGGTATTTGCATCCAGAATACCGCTCTGGCCTAAGGACTGCTCAGCCAAAATTCTGTCCAATGCCGCTCTCTCCATCACTTTGAAGCGATCCTGGTTCCATAAAACAGTGATCATCTTATCAAGGATAATTTCACCTAAATCGCGGCTGGCTCCCTTATTTTCAAAAGGGAATATGGCAACACCCATGCGCTCGCCAACCAATTTTATAGTTTGCTTTCCTACAATCATATCCGGTTCTTGTTTAGCACCACCAGCTGCGCCCATTGTTACGCCTGCAGCCCCAACCGTCGCGGTACCCGCTGCTGCACCACCTTGTTGATCAATAACAGGAACTTCTCTATTGCCGGGTGGTACACCTCCCCCTATTATGCGCATATACTCCCTGGCCCGGTCTGAGGGTTCCTGTGACATGGATATTTTTAATTCTTTACCAGCCTCCGTGGTTTCACCTAAATTATAGAGACAGATTCCTAACTCCCTGTGAGGAAAGTATTCAATAAAATGCATACCATAGGTGCGGACATTTTCATTATCCGTGTCATTGTCTTCTATGGCCTTACGGAAAAACTTTTCTGCCGTCTTGTAATTATCCTCGATCATGGCCTCCTTACCCTTTTCATAGGAACGAAACCATTCCCCACCGGCTTGAAGGTTGGCAGAAAATGTAGTAATCAAGGCAAAAAACGGCAAAAATATGATCCACTTTGATCTCATCATTCTACTCCAATGTAAGTTTGTTGTATCTCGCAGCGCCGCAACGCTAATCAAAATTAAAGAAAGCAGATAAGCAGAAAGCAGTATTAATAAATTTAGAACAATATGTGTAATTCCTCCCTCCAAAGGAGTGCTTTTGGGAAAAGGAGTCCTGGGGTAGATATTTTCTTTCCTGCTTTCGGCATTCTGCTTACTGCTTTCTTCTTTTTTATTAATTCATGTAAATTCGTGGATAAATTTTCTCTGCGTCTCAGCAAGAAATAAATTGATTAGGTTAATTAAAATCAATTATTGATGTAATCGTGTATCCCTCTAATAACTTTCTTCCTTTAAGGAAACTAAGTTCTATCATAAATAGAACGGTCTCAACGGTTCCTCCTGATTTTTCTATCAGACTACAGGCAGCTTTGGCAGTGCCACCGGTGGCAAGGAGATCATCAATTAAAAGAATCTTTTGCCCGGGATTGATAGCATCCTTGTGTATCTCAATTTTATCTGTACCGTATTCCAGGGCATACTCTTCTGAGATTACCTCTGCAGGTAATTTTCCCGGTTTTCGAATGGGGATGAAACCTACGCCCATTTTATAAGCTAAAACAGCGCCAAAGATAAAACCCCGGGATTCAATTGCCGCAATGATATCAATTGACATCCCCTCAACTGATTGATATAAAATATCAATAGACAGGCCAAAAAGACCGGCATCCTGAAGAAGCGTTGTGATGTCTTTGAAGATGATACCCTCTTTTGGATAGTCGGGCACATCCCGTATCACGTTTTTAATTTGTATAATTTGATCGTTTTCCATTTTCGATGCAGTTAATATTCGACGGAAAAGTCATTATATTTAGCTTGATATTCATCAAATTTTAAATCCACACTCTCAACCGATGAAAAGCGGGGACCCTGTTTCAATATCTCCTTAAACCGCTCAATCACTTCCTTCTCCCCTTCAATACGAAGTTCAACACTACCGCCAGAGTGATTTCTTACATAGCCGGTTAATCCAAGATATTCAGCATTCCTGAGTGCATAGTAGCGATAGCCAACACCCTGCACTCTGCCGGAAACCCTGATGTAAGCTGAGAATTTCATGTTTTCCCGAAGAACACCGCTATCTTTTCCATCGCTTCCTCTGGCCCATTAACCTTACAGATACGATCGGAAACATCCCAGGTATTGATTCCCACCACCGGTTTATTCATTTGCAGGGCAAAGGAGATTTCGGATAATGTACCAAATCCTCCGTTGATGGAGATGATGGCATCCGCGGAGTGAATAATAATCAAGTTTCGACCAATCCCCATACCGGTGGCAATAGCAATATTAACATAGGGATTGGCATCGGCGGGATTTTCACCAGGTAAAATACCAATGGTAGTGCCCTTTTCTGACTTTGCTCCCTTACAAACAGCTTCCATTACGCCACCAAGACCGCCACATATTACATTATAGCCTGAACGGGCGAGCATACTACCAAGTTCTTCAGCAACCTGCCATGTATCCTGATCGCATTCCCGTGCTCCGATGATAGCTATGGTTTTATTATTCATATCTGAACAAATACATGTGTTTTATATCAAACTAAAAAGAAAGAATTGTTAAAATAAATTATATCCATAGAACACAAAATATATCTCTCCTTCAGTCGGAGAAACATTTTTCACGAATTACACAAATCTAAAATTTTATTATGTCATCCTGTGAGGATCTTCCTTCTTGTCGGATCTAACCTGAATGTTGGAAGATTCCTACTGAATGACACTAAATTTTTGCTATATTAACAAAGTTTTTGGCTACAATAGCATAGCGTAATTCAAGCCTGATCCGGCTTCGACGGATAATTCGTGGATAAAAATATCATTATAATTCAGTCAGATCATGGATAAATACGCTGAATCAATCGTGGAAACGGTATTGTCTCGCGCAGGTGATTAAGACCACAGATCCAGGCCACAGTGCGTTCGATTCCCATTCCAAATCCCGCATGGGGTACAGAGCCATATTTTCTAAGATCAAGATACCAGCGAAAAGCATCTTCCGGTAATTTGTGCTCCTTTATACGCTCCAGAAGCAGATCATAATCATCCTCCCGTTGTGATCCGCCAATGATTTCCCCATACCCTTCGGGGGCAAGAACGTCCATCGCCAGGGCTTGATCAGGATTTTCTGAATCTCTCTTCATGTAAAAAGCTTTTATAGCGGCCGGATAGTGATGCACAATCAGCGGTCTGTCATATTTCTCCGATATGATAGTTTCGTCCGCTGCGCCGAAATCATCACCATGTTCAAAATCAATACCTGCCTCGTGGAGGATTTTAACCGCATCATCATAATGCAATCGTGGAAACGGTGTTTTTATCGCTTCCAGTTTTGAAATATCCCGCTCTAATTTCTCCAACTCGGGTCGTCTGTTTTTCAGAACACTCTGAACAAGATGAGTTAAAAAATCTTCAGCAAGACGCATATCATCATTCAAATCAAAAAATGCTACCTCCGGCTCAATCATCCAGAATTCAGTTAAATGTCTCCTCGTTTTAGATTTTTCCGCCCGAAAAGTGGGGCCAAAACAATAAATTTTGCCGAAGGCGAGTGCTCCTGCTTCCCCATACAATTGTCCTGATTGTGTCAAATAGGCATCTCTGCCAAAATATTCTGTAGAAAATAAGGTTGTTGTCCCTTCTGCAGCGTTTGGTGTAAAAATTGGTGTATCAATAAGTACAAAATCACGCTGATCAAAAAATTCTCTTGCTGCGCGTATGATTTCATGCCTGATGCGCATAATCGCATGGGGTCTCGAAGATCTTAACCACAAATGCCTGTGATCCATAAGAAAGTCGACGCCGTGCTCTTTCTTTGTGATCGGATATTCCTCAGCAATCTGAATCACCTCAATATCGCTGACCTGAATTTCATAACCGATGGGCGACCGTTCGTCTTTGGCAACTTTTCCTGTAATCCGGCAGGAACTTTCCTGTTGTAAAGTATCTGCATTAGCAAAGGTTTCCTCCGAAACATCCCCTTTAAAAACCACACACTGGATGGTCTCGGATCCATCTCTGACCAGTAAAAATCTGAGTTTTCCGCTGGAGCGCTTATTATAGATCCAACCCTGGATAATAACTTCTTCATTTTCGTATTTCGCCACGTCTTTTATGTAAATTGTCTTAGCCATAATGCCTGAAAATGCTTCCTTTCTATCGATAATTGTCATATGTGCTCAGTCTAGTGCAAGATATATAGAATGCATGGCAATTTATGTATTAAGCCATCATCATTCAATAGAATGCAGGAAAAAGTGTATCTAACTTTTTATCCACGAATTACACGAATGCTAGCGAATTTCACGAAATAATTCTAACTTATTACATTAAATTAACTTACCCAAATGAAACGCTACCGAATATCATATGTCGAAGGGATCTTCCAGCATGATGCATCAACAGAAACAAACAGGAAGATTTCTATAGAATGACTATTGATCGAACTAGATAAACTTACCTTCTACATGAGAAATATAAATTTGATGAATTGGTAAATAAAATTCGTGAAATTTGTATTAATTCGCGCTAATTCGTGGAAGAAAAGACCTTAGATTCGTTTTGCTGCAAAACAGATATCATTCATAAGATTGGTAAATTCCCCTGTTGCATGTGGAAAACGGTGTTGTTCATCGATGATATGTCGTGTCAGGGTAATGATTTTACCGGACATTTATCCACCTTCTGTATTAAAAATATTTTGCCACAGATTTACACGGATTGACACAGATGACTTTTGATAAGTATAATTAGATTATATCTTCAACTATTGTATAGGTTCTCATAGCGTAAATTGACATTTTTAGAGTCCTGTAATTATTTATTACAACTCACATAATCCCCGACCCTTTGACATTCCGTAGGAATCTTTTTTAGTGTTAATATTGATCTGAACATGTGGGAAGTCCCTTATCGACGGTGTGACAAATTCTAATTTCTTACCCTTCACAATGAATAACGTATATTTGTAAAATCATATTACAAATTACACATTGTCTTCTCGATAATATCCGTGTAAATCTGTGTATATCTGTGGCTAAAAACATAAATCAGATCTTTGTCAACCAAATATTACTTCGCCAGCAGTAAGGGCTTTGCTGCGCCACGCATGACCTCAAGGGTGGTACTTCCAAGTATCGCCTCTCTGATCCTGGAATGTCCATAGCTACCCATGATCAACAGAGTCGTATCTGGTGCGTTCGCGGTAGCCAAAATGATGATCTTACCGGGATCACCTGTTTCATGTCTGAACTGGGCTTTAACATTGTAGGGCTCTAGGTAGGTGCGTGCTTCGTCGAGAATCTCCTTCCTTTCATTTTCATCATCATGGATTGTGAGCACATCCATCGGTAGTTTGAGATTATCGGCAAGATAGGCGGCCAATCGCAAACCGGCGCTGCTGGATTCACTTCTGTCATAGGCACATGTAATGGAATTAAAAGGTAGAAATGCTTTATCGACAATCATCAGAGGTGAGTGATTTTGATGTGTAACAGGCTCTAAAGTTGCTCCAAGAAGACGATCTCCCCATTTGGCATAATCGCCCCGGGCACCCATGATAACAAGATCTACCTGTCTTGAAATATCGCATATAACCTCTACCGGCGCTCCCTCAATTTTATCCGCCTCGAATTTAACACCACTGTCACTCAATTTTGTACGCAGGGAATTGATCAGGGAATCGGCTCGTTCGGTATGAAATTTGTAAGATTCATCATGAAAAACATTTGAAGGAATAACAGGCATATAACCTTCTCCGCCGGTATTTAACACCCATTCATAAATCCGTATATCAATGACGCTATAAACACGAAGGAAAGCATTCAACCTTTTAGCCAGATCAATCCCATAATAAATGACGGAATCTGTATAGATTGATCCGTCTACTGCTAATAAAATGGATTTTATCATACTTTCTCCTTATTTAACTACCCCCAATCTTCAATTTTGGCATCTCTGGTCATTAAATCTTTCATCGCCTCAACAGGCGGCTTATCCTCGAATAATGACAGGTAAACCTGTTTTGTGATAGGCATCTCAATATTTTCCCGCTTTGATAACTCATACGCTGAGGCCGTTGTTTTAACACCTTCTGCAACCATTACCATTTCATCAAGAACGGCCTGAAGTTTTCTTCCTTTTCCTATTTGCTCACCTACATATCGGTTTCTGGAGTGTTTGCTGGTGCAGGTAACAATCAGGTCTCCCATGCCCGATAAACCGGCAAAGGTATCCGGATTTGCACCTAATTTTACCCCCATCTTATTAATTTCTACTAATCCTCTTGTAATAAGGGCTGCTTTTGTGTTATCACCAAACCCCGCCCCATCGCAAATACCGGCAGCGACCGCGATGATGTTTTTTAGTGCTCCGCCTAATTCCACCCCGATTATATCCAGATTGGCATAAACTCTGAAATACCCCGTCATAAAAAGATCCTGAACCAATGTGGCAGTCCCCCTATCAGCACTGGCGGCTACAATGGCGGTTGGAATCTTTCTACTCACTTCCTCGGCATGTGTCGGCCCAAATAAAACGGCTAATTTATCCTCAGGGATTCCCCCGACCTCGGAAATCACTTCCGAAACCCTTAGCAGACTGTTGTTTTCAATCCCCTTTGCCACATTTACCCAGATAAGATCTTGCCGGTTCTCTAAATCGAATGATTCCATCACCGATCTCACCGCATGGGAGGGCACCGCCACAACGACAACTTCAGCCTTGTCAATACTGCCTTTTAAATTATTTGTAAAGATAATACTTTCAGGAATAGGAACTCCGGGTAAGAATTTCTTATTTTCTCCCGATGTTCTTATCAAGTCAATATCATTTTTATCAAAGGACCAGCAGGTTACGGTATGCTTGTTTTCATTCAGGATTAACGCTAATGTTGTCCCCCAGCTACCGGCCCCTAATATGGTTATATTCACGCCTCTTTCCCTTTCTTAAAATTTATCTTATTTTCCGTACCATCCGCTAAACGACGAATGTTTTCCTTATGTGTAACAACGATAAGAATCGCAAGTATAACACCAATCACAATATGTGGTACAGGTACTGGTCGGTCCAATCCGAATTTTTGTAATAATAATATGACAGGCAATAGCACAGCTGCGGTTATGGAACCAAGAGATACATAATGTGTGCGGTAAACAATCCCGATAAAAACCAGCAAACAGATCAGGACAGGGATTGGCTGAAGGCCCAGGAATACGCCCGCAGCAGTTCCAACCCCTTTCCCACCCTTAAAACGGGCAAAAATAGTCCAGATATGTCCACATATTGCCGAAAAACCAGCAAGAATCTGATAAATTGCGAAGGTATTCGGATTTTGGACGTCGGGCATAATCGTAACCACCCAGTAAACTGAAGCGAAACCTTTAAACATATCAATTAAAAGTACGATTAATGCGGTTTTCCATCCCAGTATACGAAACACATTTGTCGCACCGGCATTTCCACTCCCATGTTCCCGAATATCAATTTTTTTTTGCAGTTTTCCGGCAATCAATGCCGTAGGAATCGAGCCAATTAAGTAACTAATGATGAGGACAAGGATAATTTCCAAAATTTTATCCCCTTTTAATAGAAGATGAGTGTTTCCCTATTTTGAGATTTTAAATTTCCTGAGTGATTATAATATAAAAAATATTTATACGAATATCTTATTAAAAATGCCAAAGGCTAAAGGAAAAAGGGAAAAAGATAAGATTTCAATAATATTATAATCCAACCGAAAATGAAAGAATCATTATTAAATCATATAAATCATAATTAGTCATTCGTAATTTGGAAATTGATATTTTTTTACCATTTACCTTTGATGGAGACATCATCGATATAGAAAACGGCTGTAGGTACCGTGTCATCGCCATCTTCCAAGGGTTCGGACGGAATTTCATTGGGTGTGTGCCGGTTGGGAAGATCCCGGTATTGACCTGTCCGGAAAGATAATCTCTCTGCAGACACGACCGCCTCAGCCAGTTGTGCATTTTTTAAAAGAAGTTCATTGTCAACATAGAGACTGAAGTTACCAGAGGAGGATGCATTTAAAACGATTTTTATCTCATACCATTGATTTAGTTTATATGGCTGTAAGGCTATATTATTTTTGCCATCAACGGCTTTAATTTTTCCGTCTTTATCAAAACAAATCCTGACCGGACGGTTACCAAACCGATCTGTCACATCAATTTCCAGTATTTCTGAGTATGACTGCTCCGTATAGCAACGAAAATTAATTTCCGCCCTCTCTGTTTCTTCGAAGACACGTATGGCCCTGGCATAATCGTAGCGATCTTTGTCCTTAAGTTGAAGGCATTTATTATCAGGCCCGGGAAAATCCACCACATTTACCGGTGCCCATTGTGGTGCGTATATATTCCAGTCAACGATATCACCACCTGTAACCATCTTGTCAAAATGATCTTCCACGTTTGATTCAACTTTATATCGTACGGGTAGTGGAATCCGGCTCACCCAGATATCTTCTTTATTCATGCTATAACTAAGCCACATATCATCTCCGGGCGGATTACCATTACCTTCCACGATACCACGTACATAACAAGGGCCGAAATCCTTCCAACGTCCGTAAAATCGTCTTGGAGGAACTTCTCCCTGTACCAGAAGCATGTTATCATAAATGATGCCATCATCTCCACTTATTATGATCAGGGGATAACGATATTCATCCAATTCGATCGGATTATAGCACATGGCATATCGACCGTCATCAGTGCGCTGGCCCCAGACTTTTCCTCCGGCCATCGTTAAAGTAGGTACTTTAACAGGATCTGAGAATGTAACGCCATCATCAAAAGAAAGCGCACAGGCAGATCGTTTATATAGAGCTACGATGTTGCCGTCTTTACGATGATAAAACGAAAGTGCTTCTGCCGCTTTTTTATTAATAAAAAATCCATCCAGGCCCCGGTCTTCGTCCCACCATTGAGCTGTGACAAGTCGATCAGCAAGCAAGGCATCACAAGCATCAACAAAGTCTATATCAGCGGACTTTTTATAAAACGGGTATGACGTATTCGATGCATTCCAGCTGGTATGGCTGCTATAACGGATAAAATAAATTGGGCCATAGGTTCCATCTTCATAGGCCTCCCTCACTACCCTGCCTATGCCACCTTCTTTAAATGGATCTTCTGCATGACCATAAAAAGCAAGGATCAGCAATTTTCCTTTTCGTGTAATATAAAATCCCATCCTTTGATGCATCATATATCCGCTGTAACCTTCAGGCAGTTTAACCCCCTCGGGGGCATCGTAAGGTGGGAAAATAACTGCTGGTTTTGTCCAATTTCTACCGTCTATCGAGGTTGTAATTAATGTTTGACCGGGTGCGATGTGTTCATCTACAGGGTTACTGAGGTACTGTTGATAAAATGTATCATTCCAATAACAGAGGTTGGAAGCGTGGCTATAAGTCCAGCCATTTCCTTCCGCTAAGTCGGGATGGGATCGATTTACGCGAACCGTCTGCCTGCTATCAACGCCAATCGCATAGCGAAGCCTTCCTTCATGCACTCTGGGATCGATGGAAATCCCGCCAATATACCGTACCGGTTCATTAATGCTACCTGTTTGGCTATACCCTGTTTGTATAGATATGAAAAGTATAAAGCAGAAAAAAACGTAAATTGCTTTCATAAAAACTCCCATCCATTCTAATGGTCGTGGTAAAAGTTAACTAATATTTTCCATTTAACTTATTATTTTAATTGGCTATACACGAATTCCCCCTTAATTAGGGGGTCAGGGGGATGTTTCTCTTTCTATCTCCTCAATACAATTCTATTCTAACGCAGAGACGCAAAGAAGGCGCCACCCGCCTCGGGCGGGGGCAGGCAAAGTGCGCAGAGTTTTAAAACGTTTTATATTATTTTGTATTTTTTCTAATACTGCTTTCTGCTTATCTGCTTTCTTTTAAATTGATTCGTAAAAATTCGTGATAATTCGTGGATATTTTCTTTGCTTTCTCAGCGAACTCTGCGTTTATTGGGCAATCTAAGTAAAGCTACAATTGTATATACCGCTGAGTGACACGAAATAAATACACAGGCTATTTTTATTCATCTAATTCACTCAAATACCGTATAAATTCGGGAATGCGACAATACTTATTTAACAATTCGACACCTAAAAGTTGCTCTGGTGACAGAGGTAATACGCTGAGTGGGCTGATCCCAGAGTTTTTTTCACTTAATTCGTCCCTTCTTCCCTGAATTTTATTAAATATAAAGCGTTTAACTATAATATTCTGAGTCAATAATCTATCTTTTATATCTAGTGATTCAGCAAGAGAGAGTTGATCGTCATTCAGAATAACAAAAACACTGCTTTGGTGCTTCAGATTAAATCTATTACTCAGTGATTCATAGTCATTCCGGAGACGGAACAATTGATCCAGAATTTGGTCATGGGTTGATCTTTCTTTTCCTGTCTTAACGGTTTCAATTATATTCTTTTTTTCTAGAATTTGTCGGCGGATATGAATAAGTTTCTCCAGCCAGACAAGGGTTAAACCTGGGAGATTGAAAAAGCGTAGAGCCAGCGCTGTTGGAGGCATATCAAAGATCAGATAGTCAAAAGTACGATATTTTTTCAGCAACGATTGATAGGCGTAAATCAGAGCATATTCTTCCATACCCGGCGAGTATTTTAGTATTTCAAGATGCTTTTCGAGACCCAGAGAGGTCAGATATCGATAGGAACGAGAAACTTGTTGCTCAATTGATTCTAAGTAATTTCTGATCCAATTATCAAGATCGATTTCCTCAAGGTACAAATTTCTATTTATGACAGTACTTGATTTAGCTGTTGAGATTTTAAACGCATCATAGAGATTATGTGCGGGATCCAGGGATATGAGCGCGACTTTATTATCCTGATTTGCCAGTGACAGTGCTGTCAGTGCTGAAATGGTGGTCTTACCCGCTCCTCCCTTACCCATAAAAAAGAACTTTTTATTTCTATCTACCACGTTATCCTATGTCCAGGTTTGAAAAAAGAACGGATACAGGACCTGAGGCCATGTCGACCTTGTTGAGCATTGCGATTAGTTCATCTTCCATATAGGGTAACAGATCCAGCGTTATTTGGGCGGGGGTGGTCGGGATACCAATAAAGGAACCAAAGACGAGAATGGTAAAAATATTTTCAAGCTCAGCCATTTCCCACTCAACCATATCAACAGCCTGGTGGCGGGCTATTTTTTTAAGGAGATTTATCTTTTCTCGTAAAAATCTAATAAAATCGGATTTAGAATAAGTCATTTCTGAATTATCGTCTTTAAAACATCAGTTTTTTTGTTTCACGCAGCGACGCAACGCCGCAACGATTTTATTATTATGACTGTCATCCCGAAGGGATCTTCCCGCTTGACACATTTAAATGAACATGTTGGAAGATTCCTACTGAATGACAATTAAATATTTATCTCAACAATAGAGAAAAAGAAAATAATTCGTGAAATTCGTGGATAGATTCTTTGCGCCTCTGTGAGAATATTTGATTAATAGAATAGGCTAAATCCTCTCTCTACGAAATCTCCGACGTAGCCGATGTTACCTTCTCTTTGCTGAAGAACTTTATGACACCTTCGACGATGATCCAGGAAACAATCACTATAATAGCTGCATTTATTACTTGCAGAAGGAGATTATTCTCACTGCCAAACTGAATCTGGTTCATCAGAGAAGCCCATAAGGTCATAACTGCCATAAACACGGCTGGAATGCCAGGGATTATCCACTTCAACCCTCCCTCACGGCGAAGATACAATGTTGCCAGAATAAGCGCCAAAGCCGCTAATGTCTGATTTACAGCCCCGAATAGAGGCCAGAGAGACAAAGCACCCTTTCCATCTGCTCCTGAGGCAAAGGCTAAGATAGCAGCTGTGACAACAGCAAAACCCGTAGCCATGTGCCTGTTTTTCAACTGCCCTATCTTAAGATCTGAGGCGAGTTCACTAATCACATATCGTTGAATTCTTGTGGCCGTATCAAGCGTAGTACCGGCAAAAGACGCGACAAAGACACCCATGATGACAACAGCAATACCATGGGGGATACCAATGGTCGCGATCATATTGGCAGCACCGATCACAAAAGCGCTTATTTTAGAACCTAAACCGGCTGCGGCACCCCATGATGCATAATGACTGGACCAGGCGTTAATGCCTGTTAAAGTCTCTCCCTGGGTCGTATATCCCATTCCTATACCAGCGGCTACGGAGATGATAACCAATGTTGCCAGAGCACCTTCAACCAGCATAGAGCCGTAACCAACAAATAATGAATCACTTTCACTGCGAACTTGTTTTGCAGAGGTTCCGGAGGCAACCAGGGAATGAAATCCGGAAATTGCACCACAGGCTATCGTAATGAATAAAAACGGCCATACAGGTGGTGCATCCGCCGGTGAAAACTGGACAGCCGGTGCAATCATTTCCATTCCACCAAAAATAGTTGCCACAAATACCCCGAGCGTAAGTAACGACATCGCAATCAAAAGTTGATAGGCATTGATAAAGTCTCGTGGTTGAAGCAGAGTTGTTACCGGCAAAACGGAAGCTATATAGGCATAAATAAACAGAAGAATTGTCCAGAACCCAGTGGCGGGAATTCCTAAAATTGTTGGCAGTGTGACCGGTAGATAAGTGCCCAGAATCATTGTAAGATACATGACAATGACGGCAATAATGGACCAGGTAATGACATGTTTGCCTTTTTTATAGATCATCCGGCCAAGCATGATAGCAATAGGGATTTGCAGCCAGACAGCCAATACCGAGGTTGGAAACATGTTAAATATAATTGCGATAACGAGACCAAAGATTGATATAACAATCCAGAGCGTCAGAAAAACGATCAGGAAGAAGAATACCCGGGTACGGCGATTGATGTATTTTGAAGTAATTTCGGAGATAGACTTCCCTTCATTCCGCATAGACATAATCAGGGCGCTAAAATCATGCACAGCACCCATAATGGCTGAACCCAGGAAAACCCATATGACTGCGGGAATCCAACCCCAGATGATGGCGATGGCTGGTCCTACTATCGGTCCGGTACCTGCAATTGAGGTGAAATGATGGCCAAAGATAATTTCTTTTCTCGTAGGTACATAATCCACGCCATCTTCCCGGGCAATGGACGGGGGAATATTATCATCTGACAATCTAAATATTTTTTGGCCAAGAAATCTACCGTAAAAACGATAAAAGAGGATATACCCGAAAAATGTTACTATTACAATAAATATTGTCAGCATAATTCTCTCACATAAATTTACTAACCTGAATTATCCATGAATTTTTAAAACAACCGAAAACTTTGTTATTTCCGCCTGGCGGATCGCCTTGGGAGATTAGTAAAGATTTAATGTCATCCAGAAGGGATCTTCCAACTTGCTGATATGATTTCGACAAGCAGGAAGATTCCTACGGAATGAAGGTCTCCTTTCTTTTTTGAGATGTCAAATTACAAATACGGTAAACGTATTTCTACACCATGAAAGAAAGTGAGACCTTTTTCTCAATTTACCGACAGAATAGAAAATACCATTTGTTTGTCCGAAGGATCCCTTTGGGGCAGCATCGCCACGATATGAATAGGTCAGGTTAAACAATTTCGCCAATAAAGTAAGATTTATAACCATTTTGGTTTAAAAAGTCATAAAATCCCTGCGCATATTCTTTCGGGACGATCATCACAAGGCCAATGCCCAGATTAAATGCACTGCGCATATCCTCTTCCGGTACATTTCCCCAGTCTTTAATCAATGAAAATATAGGTGGCACTTCCCAGGAAGACCAATCAATGGATAAATCTAAAGTATCGCTTATGATTCTCTTTGTATTTCCGGCAATGCCTCCGCCGGTTATATGTGATATTCCGACAACGGGAAAATTTTGAACGGCAAATTGTATAATGTCCAGATAACATAAATGTACCCTTAGTAATTCCTCGCCGATTGTATAACCTAATTCATCGATATGATCATTGATATCGTGATCCTTTAATAGCACCCTTCTAGCTAATGAATATCCATTGGTATGTAATCCGTTTGAAGCAAGGCCTAACATTATATCAGATTTCTTAATCTGGTTGCCGGTAATTGCCTTGCTCTTGTCAACGACACCGACAATCGTACCGGACAGGTCATATTCTCCGGTTATATACATATCAGGCATCTCAGCCGTTTCTCCACCAATCAGGGCACAATTATTATTTTTACACCCTCTGACAAAGCCGGAGATAACATCTTTAAACACATGAGAGTTTAATTTCTCCGTAGCAAAATAATCCAGAAAAAACAGTGGTTTTGCTCCACCGACAGCAATATCATTCACACAGTGATTAACGAGATCTTCTCCAACCGTATCATGCTTGTCCATCATAAAAGCCACTTTTAATTTTGTTCCGACCCCATCGGTGCTGGAAACCAGGACAGGTTCGTTGTATTCGTCCTTATTAAATAAAAACATTCCGCCAAAACTACCCAGATCTGTCAAGACATTCTTGCTATGGGTAGTACGAACCATGGATTTTATTTCCTGAACGGCTCTTTCCCCTTCTTCAATGTCCACACCGGCATTTTTATAGGTCTCTACAGGCACTTCTCCTCCTTGATTGAATAATATTGCATAAGGTAAAAAGGCAAAAGGTAAAAGGCAAAAGGGAAATGGAGGAAATTTATGAATGTCATTCCACAGGAATCTTCCTCCAAGTAAAAACAGCTCTCTTGAACTATTTTGAAATTGACTTGAATCTATTCTGTACTAATAATTTGTATATTTATAATTTGCAAAGGCATAGAGAATGTTCAAAACAAGTAGGAAGATCCCTTCGGGATGACAAGAAACATTAAGCCTAATGCGGCAGATGTTCCTTGAACCTATAATACAAATAGGCGCCAATAAGCGCTCCAATAAGAGTAAAAATCGCCGGATAGGCTCCTGCACCAATTTGAGCAAAAATCGGCCCTGGGCAGGCACCGGTAATCGCCCAGCCAAAACCAAAAATCAGGCCTCCAATTATAAAACCTTTATGATAAGATTTACCTGTAAAGTTCAATTCCTGATTGTCGAGTGATTTTAGTTTGGACTTCTTGAGTATGAGTACGGATAAAGCACCCACAATCACTGCTGATCCGATAATCAGATACATATAGGCTTCATTAAATAGAAACATCTCCCGTATCCGAAACCAGCTGATCACTTCAGATTTGGTCAAAAGTATGCCAAAAAGTGTTCCAAAAACAATGTATATTAAGTTCTTCATATGTTTTCTCCACGAATTTCACAAATTTATTCGAATTTCACGAATTATTCCAAAAGAAAGCAGGGTAGCAGAATGCAGAAAGCAGGAATTTAAGATAAGTATGTATTTTTATTTTTTTTCATAAAATTCTCTGCGTGCTTTGCGCCATCTTTGTTCGCCCCCGCCAAATATAGGCGGGCGGCGTCTCTGCGTTAAAAAATTCTGACACTAATAATTAAAAAACATTAACTGCCAGGAATGTATAAATGACGCCACCGGCAAAAAAGGCAATAGTCGCTTTTAAACTGGCCAAATTAAGCAATGAGAGCCCCGTGATGGCGTGTCCGGAAGTACAGCCATCCCCATACCTGGTTCCGAAACCAATTAACACTCCTCCAATTAACAATTGAACATAACCGGACCAGCTGTAATAATGATCAGGGAGGAACGAAACAGACTCATTTGACAAAAAGTTAACAGAAATAAAACCACCAATAAAAATGCCTATAACAAAATAAAACTTCCAGCCTTGCTTCTTAAAATCATAGTTTATAAAACCACGCTTGTCAGATGGTAAAAGCGTAGCGCAGATATGTTGGAAGGATGAAGAAAGACCAAATAATTTGTTCCCGGTAACTAGCATTAATGGTACAAATAAACCAATCAAAGGCCCGGCGATGTACCAGTTCCAGCTATTTGATATATATTCCATTGAACCTCCTTATATTTAAATTATGCGGATTTTCCCAATGCCTGTAAAACATCTGTCTTGATATCATCAATATCTTCCAGCCCAACGGAGATTCGCAGCAGACCTGGAAAAATACCGACCCTGTTCCTCTCTTTCTCTGTCAATTTCGAGTGTGTTGTAGATGCCGGATGGGTAACAATCGTTCGCGTATCTCCTAAATTAGCCGTCAGGGAGGCAAGTTGGAGGTAATTCATAAATTTTGCGGCTCTTTCATAACCATCTTTAATAATAAATGTTATGATACCACCACCCTGTTTCATTTGCTTTTTTGCTAATTTATACTGGGGATGAGAGGATAAGAATGGATATCTTACCGATTCCAGCGCCGGATGGCCTTCTAAAGATTTCGCGAGAATATGTGCATTTTTGCAATGACATTCCATGCGCACAGATAATGTTTCCATGCTTTTTGAGAGAACCCAGGCATTAAACGGTGATAAAGATGGACCCGTCTGACGGGCAAAAAAACGGATTTCGGCAATAGTCTCCTTTTTACCAACAACCAAACCTCCCATCACACGACCCTGCCCATCCAGAAACTTAGTCGCTGAATGAGTGATTAAATCGGCACCATAATCAGCCGGATTTTGTAATAACGGCGTGCAGAAGGTGTTATCTACATTTAAAATAAATTTATACTTTTGCTTTAATTTTCCTGCCATTTCAAGGTCAGCAATATCCAATCCTGGATTGGAGGGTGTTTCAATAAAGAACATTTTTGTATTTTCCCGAATGGCTTCTTCCCATTTGTCCGGTCTTTCGGGATCTACAAATGAATGTGAGATGTTCCAATTGGGCAGGATTTTAGTCAATATCTGGTGCGTTGATCCGAAAAGAGAGCGTGAGCAGAGTATGTGGTCACCTGAACGTAATAATGCACCAAATGAAGCGAAGACCGCTGCCATGCCTGACGCAAAAGCAAAACCATCCTCAGTGTTTTCTAAAACAACTAACTTACTGATAAGTTCAGAAACATTTGGATTTGTGAATCGTGAATAAATATTTCCCTCAATTTCATCCGCAAATAGAGCTCTGGCCTGTTCCGCATCTTCAAAAGTAAAGCTGGAAGTAAGATAAACCGGCGTGCTGTGCTCCCTGTTATGCGACCGGTCAATTTGCTCATGTATAGCTTTTGTCTTTTTGTCTTTCATTGATTTTTTCTACCTCTTCTTTTTAACGCAGAGGACGCTGAGTGTTTATATAAAAAATTAAAGGCTAAAAAATATTCTATATCTAAATTAATAATTTTTCCATGCGTAGAGACGTCCCGGCGGGACGTCTCTACAAAAAATTATTACAGATCCACTTTTTACCTTTTACCATTTTACCTTATGGGAGTACTATATGCTCCCTGAAACAAAAAAAAGGTCTTTCAAAATAACAATGAAAGACCTTTAAATAATATACCAGGTATTATATGCCTTTCAAATATAAACCATCATACATATCCTCTTTGACATACAATAGGTAAATTCATTCATGATATTATTTTTCGTTTTGTAGTTCATTGTCGTGTTTAGTTCGAAGCAAACTTAACGTTTTACAACGCAGGGTACAAATTTTTTATTTTCGCAAACACATATCACCCCCACCGGGGTTCAGGTTTTCTGGTGTTTATCGATTTACTATAGACATATCACCGCTACGCGGTTATTCATTAGGGATTGTTCTTACAAATCTGGTATCCCAAATAAATGTCAAATTACAAAATCCAAATGTCAAATGAATGCCTGGTTCCAAATACCGAAACAAGCGTCCTGGGCCGAGTACCCAGTCTTTATCCCATATCACTTATCTCGCATCCCGTATCTCGTATTAAGTTTAACTTATAGCGTCTTACTTCTCTCTTAGAAAACATACCTAATATTCACCCCAAACCGGTCAAACGCAAAATCTGTATTATCTATAATTAACAAAGAGGGTCGCCAGTCCAGGCCCAAAGCAAGAGGTGCACCGGCGAAGTGATATTCGATACCAAGTTCACCAGAAACGCCTAGTTGAAAATCACTCCATAGCCATGTAAATGCGCCTGCACCGATATAATAGTTGAAGGCTTCCTGTCCTAGCTGCCCATACATGAAGTCATAGAGGGCTTCAACACCAACACCATTACCAAAAGATACATCCGCATGCACCCGGCTGTTTTTCCAGCTAAAAACACCATCAATAGCCACGGTATTACCAACTGTATCGCCAAATCGGACGCCTAATTCCTGTGCCTGTACCAATCCCGAAAGTATTGTTATGCATAATACGATTAAAAACATTTTTTTCATTTCTATTTATCCTCTCCATTAGAAATCGACATATTGTTACCGTGAATTCGGTAAGTGTCTTTACCAGCATATTCGTCATGCCGCCAGCCTCAGGCGGCAGGATAACTTTTCCTTTTTTACTTTTCCCTCATACATCTTTACTTTATAAAGATACTCTGGCCCTCTGTAGCAAAACTTTTTATACTCAAAATGTAAGGAGAACTTGCGAATTTATTGGAACAAACAAACAAATTCAAGGTCCCATCCGCTTAAATTGCATTACATGTTATTTTTTTTACCGGATTTTGCCGGATAATATAGTGAAAAGGCATTATGATCGTTGCGGCGACGCGTCGCTGTGTGAACTTATGCCTGCTCATTTCCTAATTGTGTGAGGTAGCGCTCTCTCACCTCGCCAAAGAATTTTACATTCGGCTCAGCCTGATAATCAGGATAGGTCCAGGGATTGGGACGATATTGACCCTTCTGGTAATGCATGTGAACATCGCCAAATATTCCCTGCCCCAGGTAAACTCTATGACTATAATTTTTAGTTGTTGCCAGCACTAATTTGGCCTGAGTGATATAACCGGGATCCAGGTTGAGCTGGCGTCTATCGTTAACAAGATACTCAGTTTCGATTAAATTAGTTATTATCTTAATTGCCGGCAGTTCAGCAGGGTCAATTAAACTGGTAAAAACAACAAAATTCTTTCTTAAATCTTCCCCCATCTCGTCTGTATAATATCCCGTAAACGATGAAAACTTATAGGGTGGCGACTTTTGCTCTATGGAGGAAAATTTGTTTTCTAATACAGGATACAATATATCAGGTTTGAAAGACGAATGGCAGGTAAGGGCAATAAAAAGTTTTACCGGCAGGTGGTTTTGGATTTCTCCCATGATGTTCTGGTATCTTGGTTCTGGGTCCTGGGCACAAGGTACTTGGTTCTTGGCGATAAGCTAAAGAGAATTAAACGCAGAGGAGGCGCAAAGTACGCAAAGATTAAATAAATTTTTAAAAATTCTTTCCGCTATCTTTATTAATTTATAAAGGCTTTATCATAAAAGTGTGCGCTACACGTCATACATCGCTTCAATTTTCTCTTTAAATTTCTCTATTACGATTTTTCTTTTTACTTTTAATGAAGGTGTAAGTTCTCCTGTTTCAATCGTAAAGGGGGCATCAGCAAGAACGAATTCTTTTATAGTTTCATAACTCGCCAAACCTTCATTAACACTCTCAATATCTTTTCTGATTAACTCTTTTACACCCGGTAATTCAGGCAGATCAGCCGGACTGTCATAAGCAAGATCTTGCTCTTGTGCCCACTTTTCTAACGCTTCAAAGGCCGGCACAATGACAGCGGAACAAAATCTTCTCTGATCTCCTATAATGACTGCCTGTTCAATAAACTTACGGGTTACCAGTAGGTTCTCAATGGGTTGTGGGGCGATATTTTTTCCCCCTGAGGTAACAAGAATGTTTTTCTTGCGATCTGTGATCGTGAGGCAACCATCATCGTCAATAAATCCTATATCACCGGTGTAAAACCATCCGTCGGCATCGATTGCTTCTTTGGTTTCTTCTTCTTTTTTAAAATACCCTTTCATGATATGTGGACCACGCGTAATAATTTCCCCATCATCAGCGATCTTCACTTCTACACCGGGTATAACCGGGCCGACAGTACCGAATTTAAATAGATCAGCTTTATTCACTGCAATAACCGGGGATGTTTCGGTTAATCCATAACCTTCATATATAATTAAACCAGCTGCTCCGAAAAATTCAGCAATCTCTTTGGCTAATGGTGCACCACCGGATACAAAGAAACGCATTTTACCGCCTACACGATCAGCCAGTTTACTAAATACAAGTTTATAAGCAAGATTACGTTTAAATTTTAAGGCACCGCCAATGGACTCTTTATTGATTATTTTATTAATATATTCACGTCCTATCCCGAGGGCCCAGTAGAAGATTTTTCTCTTGACCGGGGAACCAATCTCTACATTTTCTAAAATTCTTGCATAGATCTTTTCATACAGGCGTGGCACACTGACCATGATCGTCGGTTTTACTTCGCCCATATTCTCCGCCACTGTGTCGATATTTACGGCATATGCAATAGTCGAACCCCTGAAAATTGGCAGATAATGACCGGCCATGCGCTCAAACACATGTGAAAGGGGTAAAAATGACAGAAAAATATCATTCTCGTCCACATGCAGATGCGTTAATGAATTTTCCACATTGCTCAAAAAATTACCATGAGTTAACATTGCACCTTTCGGCTCCCCCGTTGTGCCGGAAGTATAAATAATCGTTGCCAGATCATCGGTTGCTACTTTTTTTACTTCTTTTTCCACAAAGCCGGAATTTTTTATTAAGAACTCTTTCCCCTGCTCTATTAGCTGTTCCATAGTAAGATATTGATCGTTTTTTTCTGCAGCATCAAATAAAACGATCGTTTTTAATTCTGGACATTTGCTTCGTATAGCCTCAACTTTGGCATATTGCTCCGAATCCGAGCAAAAGATAGTGATTGATTCAGAATTGAAAAGAAGATATTCGATTTGTTTGGTCAATAGAGAAGGATAGATCGGCACTGTGACGGCACCTAAAGATAGAAGAGCAAAATCTGTAAGGGCCCATTCATATCTGTTTGGCGAAAGCAGGGCCACTTTGTCTCCTGCTGAGACTCCCATAGAGGCCAGACCAGCTGCCACACTTTCAACTATTTCCTTTGCCTGATTAAAGTTAATCGAATGGTATTCGTTTTCAGTTTTATACATATAAGCTGTGCGATCACCTAATCTCTCAGCCGTACTGAAAAACATTTCAGCCAGGTTTTTATAGCTCATAGAACCTCCAATATCTGATCATAGAAAGGTGGGTTAATAAAATATGTTATTCAATATAGGCATGTCTTGGTAATGAGTCAATGGAATTTGGAAAAATTCGCGTATAGTGTGGAGCGTAGAGAGTAGAGAGAAAAGAGGAGAGAGCTGATAGAGATTACATTCGTTCGTTTATAATATTATTGTAAATCGATCCAAATGTATAGCGTAATCCAAAACCAAATCTAAAGTCGTAGGTCGTAGCCAATTGGCGTCTTCGGAGCAAAACCTCGTCGATGGTGGCATCTCCTTTTGGCAAATAGATCTGGTCATGGATACTCTCAAGCCTGGTGTCAAAAACAATCCCCCACGCACTGGAAAGACGGATGTCAACTTCTAAATCTATTTGTACGCTGTAGAAATCTTTATATTCAGGATACTGTCGTCCTTCTACTTCAAGATCTATTTCTCCCCAGGGTTGAGACAATTCTAACTCCATATCTAAAGCCTGAAATAAAAGGTTTTGCCGGAATTTGCTATAAACGGTGAGTTGCATATATTCAAATTGACTGTATCCTATTCTATACCCAAATGAGAATTTGCGTCTCTCGGCTTCATGCCATGGGAAGATATTATACTCGATCCCAGGGGCAATTCTCATCCCCAATCGAATATTTCTATAGGAACTTGAGTAAATTTCACCTGCTATTCCGGCTGACCATCTCTCAGTTAAACTTCTTACAACTTTCGATTCTATCTTCCACCATTTCCATGTGCTGATTAGATTCTCTTCACCCTGACTAAATTTTTCTTCTCTATAATTCAAAAAAAAACTATTGTTAATTTTCCAATCTTCTGTAACTCTGTCCGCACTTGCAGACGATCTTATTGAGTAGCCCTTCACGCTTTCCTCTGCGCTTGTGACGCCACCCAGTGATAATTCAAAGATCCAATAATCCCATGAATCACTTAGCAACTCCGGTGCAGATTTCACTTCAAGGTCATTATAATGAATCTCTATCTGTTCCGCAACGGATGTTTGCGACACATAGGGCATTAAACCCATTTTTATAATTCGGGTAAGCCCTTCCCTCCTCACGATGTCCGTTTCAGATTGCTCTGAAAAGTAAAAAAGTTTTTGATCCTGATTAGCATACTTTTCTTTTCCTATAAAAGAAATTTGATATCTTCTTCCTCCACTGCCGGTGGTCTGCCGGGTAATAAATATATGGACCTGAGCCAGATTTGGATCCCGGACATAGGTTACAAATGAGATTTCTCTTCTAAAAAAACGCTCCGTGTTATCACTTTTAGAATAATCGATGTACACTCTTAATCCATTTTCCTGCAATACCCCGGTATCTTGATATTTACTTTCTTCCCCGGCCGATATAATCACAGGATATATTATGAACAATAATAACAAACAAATCCGCAATGTATTTTTTCTCTTCATTGGTTTAGATGTCTCCATAACGCTGGTTTCTCATTTTTTTTGACCATTGGGCGCTCTGACTAATTCATCGCCGGCTATATCTTCCCAGGAATACAAATGGAAAGTTTTGTCATCAGACATGGCAATAAATAATCCGGATGGAAAATTTGCATTAACCGGTACATTGGTCACTTCACTACCATCACTATCGATAGTAGAAGCCTGGATCACTTTCACCAGGGAATGATTATGAGGATCACCCGGTTCGCCTTCGCGTTTGTAAATATTAAACTTCCCAACTTCCTGATCAGAGACTATTAAATATCCGGTTCCATCATTTACACAGTAGATCGAAATACCCTCACGATCCATAGTGAAATTGTCTTTCCCGAATAATGCCAGTTCAATATTTGCATCCTGTACATCAGGATCGGCATGATATTTTCTGATTCCAACATTTTCATCAGCACAATAAATATACCCCAACTCATCATCGACAGCGATAGCTTCGATCTCTTTCACACCACTCCAAATGCCGAATTCACGAACTTTTGTTGCTTTTACCACGCCATTGCCATCATCTTCTAATTTATACTGCCATAAATATGTTCCATCTGTCGGCCCTTCTTTTCTTCCAACGATTGCATATATGACACCATCGGAGGGACGTTTGTAAAGGGCAATACCCATTGGAGCGCGAAGTTCCTCACCTTCAAACACTTCTATTCCGCCATTATCGATCGATACCATATCCGGGAGCCTGAAAATGCGAATTTTATTTACATATCTTTCTGTGGTGACAGCTACATCAATCGCTTTGCCATTTAAAATCAGACCATACTCAATGTCAACATTATTTGGACGTTTAAGACCGTGTACCGTTTTTTGTTCATCAATCTTTCCATCCAGACCAAAAACAAACAAAGCACCATCTTCTTTCTTGTCAGTGCCAATGATCAAACTTCGAGAAGGATCTGTTGGATGTATCCAAATTGCCGGATCATCAGCATCATGTTTGACTTGTTCGGTAACCACTACCGGTGTGAGTTTATTGGTCAGATCAGAACCCTGTTGCTGGCAGCCAAACACCAAAACTCCGGTAAATAACACAATTAATTTCTTCATCGCTGTTTCCCCTTCTTATTTTATATTTTTATTTAATTATCATTAACCTATTTTAATAATTTCTATGCTAAATATAAAACATCAATATTAAGATAAGATTAAAACAAAATTAATATTTTTTAATGTTTAGCGTAGGTAAGATTCGTGGGATTGCTGGTGATTTATGCTTTTGCTGTCAAAAACTTTGTTATTTTATCCTGGTTAATTCATTAATATTAGATTTATCAAATAGCAACATTAAGTTTCCCCCCTACTAAGTCGGACAGGCTTAAAAAAGGGGATTAAGGGGATGTAAAGAATTGACATATTTTAAAAGATTACCTTTAGAACATCCCCCTACCCCTCCTTTCCCGCACTCGCGGGACTCAGGACAGGCTCTTTGCTAAGAGGGAATTAAATTGTTGATTATATGTTACTTATACTCTTAGACATTGATTTTTTATAAAAAGATCAGGATAGTTAATTATTCATTGGTAAATCGATCGAAAATGTGCTGCCTTGTTCAGGCTCACTAACCACGCTTATTTTTCCAGCGTGCATATCACAGATCCATTTAGCTATCGCTAAACCAAGACCACTGCCCCCCGTTTCTCTGGATCGCGATGAATCAACCCGATAAAATCGATCGAAAATTTTTGATTGATATTCCTTTGCAATACCGATACCCTGGTCTCTAACCGAAAATCGAGCTACTTTCTCTTTTACAAATAATAATAGTCCTACCTCAGAATCTTCATCCGAATATTTAATCGCATTATAAGTCAGATTAGTCAATGCACGAATAAGTAACTCCTCGTCGCCATGATATTCAATAATATCAACATTATCTATATTGAGTTTGATATTCTTTTTGCTTGCCAAAGCCTGACAACGGCTCACTGTGGCCATCAATACATCATCAAGACGAATAGCCTGTTTATTCACGCTTAACCGTCCTGAATCCGTTTTGGCAAGTAGGTAAAGATCGTCAACTATTCTGGCCATACGGTCGATTTCTAACACGGAGTTATTCAATATGTTTCTTGCTTCTGTGCCATTATCCAAAGTTTTTAATGCCGTTTCGATATCGGACATGATGATGCTCAAAGGGGTGCGTAATTCGTGGGAGGCATCAGCAATAAATGTTTTTTGCATCTGGAATGATCGCCCCAATCGATCTAATAATTCATTAAATGTCTGTACCAGCCAGGTAAGCTCGTTTTCAAGATTTTGCAGCGGCAGCCGTTTATCAAGATTTTTAGAAGTAATTTCATTAACTGAACGAATGATTTCATCGACGGGTCGTAAAGCCCGACGTATCAAGAAGTATCCACCAGTCCAAACGATAGTTATTAGCAGTAATGCACCCAAAGTAAAAAAGAGAGCAAGATAACTAAGATTTTGACTGATATAGTGAGTTGGGACAGCAAGGTCCATTTTATATAAATATGTGGGCATGAGATCATAAATGAGCGTATATTGTCTGTAGTTGCGACCCTGATCATCAAAGATATTATAGAAGTATTCTTTTGGCAATATTTCCCTGGGCATTACGATAATTTCTGTATCATACTCATGATAGGGTATGTATATGTCTGATTTTGTAATATCTTGCGTCGACCAAAGGATTCGATCCTCCTCATAGATATAAATATATACCCAGGCATTCAAATCCTGTATCATTTTTATTAATCTATCTTTATCTTCTAAATATAATGAGTCGGCCTGTCGATCTATTGCTTCGGCAATTTCATATATAGCTACTGCTGTTTGTTGAGATTTATATTTATCCTGCAGATATTCACTAGAATTCAGCACGAGTCCAACAAAATAGTTTTTTGTGATTCGTACCCCCGAGTAACCCACCCCTTTCAATAAAACATTATCTGAAGTTTTATATTCGAATTGGCGATAGCCCCAATGTTTATTTTGCGGTTCCTTGAAATTTATATTGTACTTTTTGATCTCAGACGATTGATAAATTAATTGTCCTGAGATGAGGTTACTGATTTGCACAAAACCAATATCTTGCAAGTGATTATCAATCGATTCATCAATTATTTCCTGCTCGACGCCTGATTTGAATTGCTCAAGAAGACCCGGTGTCCATTTTATTGGACCAAAATCATCTAAATCATACCCATGATCAGGCAATATTGCTAAAAAAGCCGGATCAAATTCATCATCATCTAAATCATCTCTAAGTTCCATCAGCTCTTCTAACATTTCCTCACCAAGCTGAGATACGCCATAATTAAATTTATCCCAGGTTTGATTTGAAATGTGAAGAAAAATAACCGATGTAAACCCAATAACGACTATCGTGAAAAACCCGATATACCATTTTGTTAACCAACTCCTGTATCCTGCCTTTTTAGAATATGATTCCATTATTTTATTCCAGCTTTAATCATTCGTCCTTAATCATGTAACCCGCACCCCGAATGGTTTGAATGATTCTATCCTCTCCTTCTGTTTCAATCTTTTTCCTTAAGAAATTAATAATGACATCGATAACATTACTGCCTGCATCAAAATGTATATCCCAAACATGTTCTGAAATCATTGTTCTTGTAATCACTTTGTTTTTATTCAAGATTAAATATTCAAGTAAGGCAAATTCTTTATTAGTCAGCTGAATTTCCCGCCCGGCACGACGGACTTTCCTGGCAGATATATCCAACTCCAGATTGTGAATTTTAATAACTGGCTGGCTAATTTTATGAGAACGGCGTAATAGAGCTTTCACCCTTGCGGCCAATTCAGCAATTACAAATGGTTTGGTTAAATAGTCATCTGCCCCTTTATCTAATCCTCTGATCCTATCGGAAACCTCACTAAGTGCTGAAAGCATTAAAATTGGAATATCCATTCCGGCGTTACGCAGGGACTCACATACTTCCCAACCATTTTTTTTGGGTAAGAGAATATCAAGGATAATTAAATCATATTCGTTAGTCAATGCCAGATATTCAGCATTTTCACCATCATGAGCGACATCTACAGAATATTTCTGCTCCTCCATGCCATTTTTTATAAATTCTGCCAGGCGTTTTTCGTCTTCTACAACCAAAATTCGCATTTACAAAACCTTTTTTTTTAAATAAATCATAGCGTAACTCAAGGCTGCAAAAAAATAGTATTTTCTATTCTGTCGGTAGGAATCTTCCTGCTTGTCGAAATCATATCAGCAAGTTGGAAGATCCCTTCTGGATGACATCAAATCTTTGCTAATCTCCAGAGGCGATTCGCTGAGGCGAAAATAACAAAGTTTTTGGCTATAAAAGTATAAATCAGTACCATAAAGCATCAAATTACAAATTTTCAGAAGAAAAATTAAATTCTGAAGAATATTTTTCGTTTATATAGCCAATAGCATAAATACCATTCAATTCCCAGCACAATCAAGGCATTGGATAATTTAATAATTCCTGAAGACACACCAAGCATTGAGAAAAAACCATCTGTGTAAATCATCATATACCCGTTAAGCCATTGACTGCCAATAGTGCCGCTAAACATGTAGATAAAAATTGAATTTATGCCAACGATAGTAAAAAATATCGTCCACATCTTAAAGCCTTTAAGATCGATCAGCCAGTAGAAGAAGGCCATTGCCAGCAATGCCCAACCTCCGGAAACGATCACAAAAGAACTTGTAGAAATGCGTTTAATAATCGGTGTAACTCCGGCGTAGTCCATACTATACCCCAAAGTAATTCCGATCAGCCCAGCAATAGCAATAATCTTTATTTTTTGCATCTCAGATCTATTACCTATGAGAATCTTACCGACGATAACACCCCAGATTGTATGCGCAGCAGTTGGTACACAATTTACCGCTACCCATCCTTCGGGATTTATTTTACCCATCAATACCCTATCCATCCATGAGCCAAAATTGTGCCCCATGACAAATGGTTGGTCAAACCCTGCGACCGGGAATGAACGATAGGCCAGTTCTGCAAATATCAACAGCCCGATAGAGATTACCAATTGATTCAGGAGAGATAAGCGAAAAAATAAAAAGGCGATCAGAATTGTGAACGAAAGCTGTACTAATACATTCCATAACTCCCATATCAATTCCTTTCTCCACCCACAGGCTAGAATGACACCAAATGCGAACAGAATCATACATCGCCGTAAGATGTGTTTAAATGTTTGATTCCAGGTATCACCTCGATCCCACCGCTTTTGCAATGAATATACCATGGCCACACCAACAATAAACATAAAAAAGGGTTGAATAAGATCCCAGAAGTAAAGGCCATTCCATTCATGGTGATAAAAATTTTTAATCAGACCATTAAAAATTGAATCGTGTGAAATCATTTCGCTAAGCGCATCGTAAAACTTCCTGCCCTCAGCGATGAGAAAAAACATGGTAAGACCCCGAAAAAGATCAAGAGATAAGAGTCTTTTATCAAAAAAACCGGTCTGTTCAGAATTTTTCATGCTTCCTGTCCCATATTAGATAAGATGAATATTAAGATTCTCGGTTATTCTCATTGGTTTTCTTATATTATCTAGCCTGATTTTTTAAAAACCACTAAGACCACAGAGAATAAATTGTCACTCGGAATTAGGAATTTGGAATTCGTAATTTGATTTGTGGTATCTTCATGGGGAGATCCATCGTTATCAATTCCAAGTTCCTAATTCCAAATAAATTCTCAGTACCCTCAGTAGTGAATAATTTAAGCTGGTAAATAATTTTTACTTATTTATTTCTGAAGATTTAAACTTTACCTCAGGAACGGGTCGTTTTTTCGTATAGTTTATCGCCAGAAGCAGGATTGCGTTTTCAGGAATTTGTTTATTAGAATAATTTTTGAATGATTTGCTGCCGTTAATCGTAATATGTTTGATTGTTTTTCCCATTCTGGGATTTTTCCACTCATAAGCAAAAAATGCTCTTGAATCATTGGGATTCTGCGAACATTCCAGAAAATCAGCCTTATAGGCATAGACATTTTGCGGAGCACCGGTCTTCCCTTCTACCCATTTATCCCGATCACGCCCACATACATTGATATCGAGAATGTTAACACCGTAACGAATGGGAATGGTGATTTTTAAACCATCTTCATAGACAACCTCATACCAGCCCAGCAAATCGGCAGTATCATTAAAATTATAAATTTTGCGATATGCTTTTTCATTACCAGCTTCCCGGGCACAAGCATGCAAAAATATCAGACTGCTGACATCCTTATTTACCTTAATATCAGATACTTTATCAGGAAGATTCCCTTTGGGGTCTTCTCCTGTTCCAATCACGATTGCTATATTATCTGTAGTCAGCTCCGGATCGGAAAGAACAAATTTTTTAGCCCCAACTTGTTCTGATTTAAGATTATTGAGGCTAATTCCGAGAATATTTTTTCTATTAGAGGTATTAAAATGAGTTGAAATGTCAATCGAGACGATATCATTATTATCTTCAGACGGTAAATTTTCACCACTGAGATAACGCCGAACTTCGGGCATTAAGTAACGTGTTGTAGTGACCATTTCGGATTGACTTAGAGAACGCTGGGACCAAAGCAGGTTACCACAACCAAGAAAATCAAATAATAGATCTTTTCCAAAGTTAAACTCGGTAGTTCCTGCCCATGAGGAAGGTGCGCCACCTAAGACACTTGACCATTTACTGCGTTTATCCCAGCCGCTTATATTTGGTCGAAAATTACCATATACTTGTTTGAAACCGAATTTTTCCAAAGCAAGGTCATTGTTTTTATCACCCCAGAACCAGTTAAAAATTAGAATATCCTTGGAGATGGACTGTATGACTTGTTCTGGAGTAATAGCACCAGGAATTTTATATTCATAGCCACTGGAAGTTTTACGATCCCTGAAGCCCTTTTCACGAACAGATTCTAACAAATGATCTCCCCACATACCAACTTTAATCCCCTTATCTTGCAAATAATTATAAATCTTCTGAATATCCTGGACGAATAACTCACGATAATCCTTGCCTTTGCACAGCGGACAAATCTCAACCGGCATGCGCCACTCGTCTTTTCCCAGGTGAATCATTTTGGGTTGAATAACCTCTATATATTCATCAAAGACGTCAAATACGAGTTTATAACTCTCAGGATTAGATGGACAATATGTATCCGGCCATTCAGCACTTTTTATTTCAGCCAATTCACGGTGTCTATTTAAAATATAATATGAATGCATTAACGAAGGAATCTCCGGAATTACCTCTATATGAAATTTTCGGATATAATTCACCAAATCAGCAACTTCTTCCTTCTCCAGAATTTGCCCATCTGCGGCATCATGATGGGATGAATTCTGATATTGATTTCCCGGTCCTTCCGGGCGACCTCGTCTTGAATAATTCATTTCTCTGGCAAATTCGACTGACCCGACGTTTATTTCAGGATGTTTATCAAGACGCATCGCACCATTTACTTCCAAAATAAGTTTATTGAATTTATAAAGTGCCATAAAATCCCTTATAAAACGCTTGAAAAATGTGAGATTCTCGCGACCCGGGATATAAAGCCGAATACCGCGGAATGGCATCAGCGGATAATCAATTACTTTAACTTTGGGAATCGTTATTTTACCGGTGCGCTTTGTGATAAGCTGTCGCAAGGATTCAAAGCCATAGAGAGATCCCGCTTCTGAAGTAGAGGCAACGACTGCGCCATTATCAACAATATTTAATATATATCCCTCATCTCCAAGAGTTTTTAGCTCATCCATCATCTGATTCCTGGAGCAATATTTATTCACTAAAATGTTAGAGATGGAACCCATCAGAATAAATTTTTTGTTAGATGGAATATTATCACTCTGTATTATATGTACCGGCACAAGATAAAGGTTTGCTAATTCTGCGACTAGTAATCTTGCTAAAAACCAATCATTATCACTGGCATTTTCTGGTATTAGAATTTCCGTCGTTTCGTCGAGGTTGAAGTCGCCTTCCGAATATTTTACCTCATTTGGAATAGGAAATATTTTGGGGATATCATTTGCCAAAGCGAAATGAGAAGCGAAGAAGATTGTTACTAATGATATGAATAATCCAAATCCCTTTGTTGAGATTTGAAAATTACAGATAAAATTTTTTTGTCGCATTTTTGTCTCCTTCAACCCGCGATAATAGACGAGAAGATCATCATTTTAGTGTTTTAAGTAATCCATTGGATGCTTGTTCGAATTTGTTGTTATAAATATCTTATCCCACATGACGCCCGCCATTGCCGCTCGTATTCTTAATGGATAAGAGCCCTCAGGTATTTGTGTAAACGAAACCTTCTGCCAACTGGCATTACTGAATTTATTATCAGATGTACCATTGATCTTTTTTTCATTACTTAAATTATTAAATGCGACATATACCTCGTTTTTATCTCTGTTATTTCCGGAAACACTGACCCAGATATGATAAGTGCCGGAGGAGTGCGTACTAATCTGATATTCAGTGTATGCCCAGAGATCCTGATCATCCCGGGAACGTATCACCTCGGTGCTGGCGCCATTGTATGGCAAAACCTCTGCTGAACCAACAAGATATCTATAATCTTCCGCTTCTAAAAACAAATCAGTAGCCGTTCCGACAGCCGCAGATTGCTCTTTAAAGTCTTTTGCATACCATACCTTCAATTTGTCGCTCAGTTGATACTCGCTGTTATAACCTTTTAACATCAGTTCATAGGTACCTTGTTGTGAGAATGTTGCCGTCGTTACAGCACTTGCTGCATCGGCAAATGTGACCTTGCCCGGACCAGAAATCTTGCTCCATTGCAACGTGAGCGAATTTCCCTGAGAAATACTTATATCAGCCAGTGATGCATTTAAATTTACCTGATTGGCCGGCTTGAGTATAACCAGATCCCTTCCGGCATCGATCACAGGCAGTTTCCGGGCAGCCCATTTAATGCCGTTGAACTCCTTTGCCCCCAGATCTGGTTTGCTGCCGATATAATCTGAAGTCGGCGCCTTAAAAGTTGTTTTTCCCCAGCGGAAATGGTCAATACCGGCATTGATACAAGGGCTACCTTCGCGTAACTCAAAATTATCATTGAGAAGAGGATCCTTGTCTTCCAAAATATTACTATCAATCTTTACATCAGGATCATAATGCGTTGGATTATTATAAAACAAACAATAATCAACTATTGAATTATCATTGTCATCATTAACATATACACCTCTTTCGATCCCCTTTGTCAAAAGATTAACAAAAATATTGTTAAGAATGATTAATCCAGGCGATATGGTCAGACCGTAATTGCATTTTACAAAGGTATTATTAAATACAAAGGCTTTCTCTACCATCAAAGAACCCTTGTAAACTTCCGATGTATTATCTTTTTCCTGATACATACAACTGACCCCGGCTCCCATGCAATTCCTGAATATATTATTATGAATAAAGAATTCCCGATATGAATCGTCTTGATAGTCTATCAATTGTATGCCACTTTCTCCCGATCCAATCACTTCATTATATCTGAATATATGAGTCGTTAAAGGCGCAACCTTATCATGCAGGCGAACTTCTATACCATCCTGATGGGCATTAACGATCAAATTATACTCGATGGTCCAGGATGTTGAGTTGTCACAGTCTATGGCATCATCTCCGGCATTCTCAAAATAACAATGAGCGATATATCCCCCCCCACCGGTAATACTGAGCTGATCTTTCCCACCAATAAATTGACAATGCGTAACCGAGGCATAAGGAGCAGTAATATGCAGGGTGTGTTCTCCATTTCCGATAAATCTAATGCCGACGACACTGGAGTTTTCTGCCGATAATTCAAACCATTCCCCCATATCATCTGTACCTGCATTGATCTTGGTGGATTCAATGTCTGTTTGATTGTTACTCAAAATAAAATGTGAGGCTATTAGTACTGCTTTGTTCACCTTTAATAGTTCCGGTTGGGTATACGTGCCAGGGGCAACCAAGATAGTATCCCCATCAGCGGCATCTTCAATGGCTTCCGAAAGTGTAGATTTCATTCCCGGAACGGAAATAATATTAGCTTGCGCAAATAAGGCAAAGCTAAAGATAAATAATATGATTCTTCCTCTTTTCATCCATTTCTCCTTTAGATTTATAAGGTAGTGGTATCCCGATAAAATCGGGACAATTAAAATATAATCAAATACAGCATAGTTGTTCAATAATACAACTCTTATCTAACGCAGAGACGCTGAGAACGCCGAGTTTCGCAGAGTTTTGTTTATTATTCATTTTGATTGTTAACAACCCGATGTGCTTCTATGGCACCTCCATTTACTTTCTCAGATATTTCATTTTCATGCATAATAGTTAATAATATTCTTTGCGGTCTCTGCGAGCTCGGCGTTTATAAAATATTCTATTTTTACTTCAAATTTATTTTTTCATTTATTCATTATTAATACTGCTCTCGGCTTTCTGATTCCCTGCATTCTTCTTATATAAATTTGTAAAAATTCGTGTAATTCGTGGACAAAATCGTTTAATTTAATGATCTGATAAATATATAGATATCTTTTCCAACAACTGTTTACTTTCATTAACCTGCTCAGTGATTGATTCAGACTGGGCAGCCTCATAAGAATATTCACTCAACAATTGATTCAATTCAGATAATTTTTCAGTTGCCTCATTTGTCTTCAGATTGGAAAGATTTTCCTTAACAATTCGTATTTTCTCATAGTCCTGGATACCTTCTCTCAACCTTTCAAATCGTATAGAACTTCTTGAACCCGGATAGATAAGAAAACTTTCTCCTGCATTCCATTTTGTATATCGCGTGTCATACAATGGCTGCTCAACCCAACTATTGAAAGCCCAGCGCAGAAAGCCGGAGAATTCATCAGCGGCAGCCATCCAACCCATCCACGTGGATTCTGCTGGATCAGAATGTGGATAATTATTCGGTTGCGACTCAACACAGCAAGGATAGAATGTCGAAATTAATCCCTTTTTTGTCCTTTCTTTGATAATTTCGGGCTGTGTATACCTTCCCAGCGACACACTGAAACTGAATATTTCATGGTGTAATTGTTCCTGCCAGTCTTCAGAGGCTAGATTAATTTTTAATTTGGGGCTAGCGTCATGAATGAGAGCGATGATTTCTTTCATCAACTCATAGGGCCGTTCATCCATAGCAATGGACGTCTTGTCGAGCCATCCCTTTTTTTCGAGATGATTGGTAAAATCCTTCAGAAAAGGCTGCCAATGCTGTGAATATTCACGCGTGCCTGGTTCGGCATAGACATATTCATAATTTCCGGAAGCAGAATCGTAATAACGGAAATTGTTGTTGCGGAATGCGATCATAGAATAGCAACTAATGCGTTTATTGATTCCGCATTCCATGCACAATTCAATCCACCTATCGAAGATGGAATAATCAAACTTCCAGTTACCATCGCTGGTTTTAATCCATTTGATCATTGTGCCGTATGGATCATAGGTCTGTGCATTCCAGGGGTGTTGAATGATCGAAGTCGTAATATATTTTTGCCCTGCATTTGCTAACATTTTTAGCAAGGGCTTCAATAATAAGATATGCTCATCGGACCATGCCTGAACGTCGTGATATCGAGCCACAGCCCAGGGATTCTGCCATAAATCCAGTTCGAATTCCCATTCAGAAGGGGGTGGTAATTCCAGAGGCAGGACCTCTAGCTGAATCATCAGGGATACATCTTTTTCGCCTTTAGCTTTAATGGTGATGTTTCCCTGGTACATTCCTGGGGATGCGTCAGGTGGAATATCGATAGTTACCCAAACCGGCCGGGTAGTGTTGGCCGGTATATCAAAAGATTCGAGATTATCAAGAACGTCCGCTACCAGTATTGGCGGTTTTTTCTGCGTATTGGCGCTGCATCCATAAAAATAATCATCGGACAAAACATACCTGACGAAACGGGTCTGAATATTGGCTGAGGCTATAGCCAGATTCTTATCATTTTTTAATTCCGGGGGAATTACCCTCACCTGCCTTGCACCACGGTTAGTCCACAGCACAATCTGAAGATTTATTCTTTCTCCTTTCCAGACAGTACCTTTCCATATATGTGTTGAACTGTGCAATGGCACATAATCACGTTTATACCGCTCATCAATACTGCCCACAGATGCATGAAGTTCATCGGGCAGATAAGACCAGCGGTCAATATCGACGTGACTAACTGTTTCTGGGTTTTCAGGTTCATAAAGCGGTGCTGCTTTGGTTTTTTGTGCCATTGTGCCCGTTGGAAGAAAGAAAAAGAGTAAAACTATTAAAGCCAAAATGAAAATCTGAAATTGAGTAGGAACATTTTTATTAAGATAAATTTTCATCTTTCTCTCCCAATCTATTTGTGGTAGTGGTATCCCGATAAAATCGGGACATATTATTTCCATTTAACTTATTATTTTAAATGGCCTAAGAAAAACATCCCCCTAACCCCTTTTCCCAAGGGGGAGACAGACCTTTCATATATCAAAAGCTGTATAAAAAGTGATACTGCAACAGCCCCTTTTAAGGGGGAATAGATTTTGCTTCAAAGATAACATAAATGTACATTGCTCAAAAATATCATAATCTGCAACAGTCCCGGAAAAGGGCGATTTATATCATCGGCTGCTTATTTTATTAAGCGGTAAGAAAAATTTTTCGTTTGTACATCCAGTACAAAATTAACCATTCAATAATTAACACGGCTATCGCTTCAAACAATGATCCGAAGATTCCTAAATTTTGCGCTATACCCTCACTAAAAATACTGACGATTCTATCTAGTGGGACCAATGTCCTTCCCATATACACGGCTAATGCATTCATTCCGATGACAACGAAGGGGAATGCCCACCTGCTAGCTCCCCTAATGTCGATTATCCAGTAAAACAAGCCAAATAACAGGCAAGACCAGCCAGCTGAGGCCAGACCATAAGATGAGGTCCACAACTTCATGATCATGGGGATAATTGGGTTTAGTGCCAACCCAGCGATTACACAGGAAAATCCAATGGCTGTGATAGTAAGAAGCTTTTTCTGTGGGGTTTTGTCCGTCATCAGCAGTCGTCCGATCAATAATCCCAGAATCGTTGTGGCAATGGTTGGAATAGTACTTAGGATTGTTCCCCAACCTTCCTCGAGGGTCCTTCCAAGTATAAACTGGTCAACAAAAGTCACAAGATTATGGTTGATTGCATAGGTTCCGGCTTGTATGCCAGGTGCAGGAACAAAAGCCAGCAACAACGCATAACCCACAAGGATACCTGCAGCGGTAATAATCTGAAAACGCCATGATTTTCGCACCAGGAGAAATGCGAAAAAATAGGCGATGGCGATCGGCTGCAAAGCGCTGCTCAATTCGACAAGGAAAGGCTGATTAAGGCTCACTGATTGGCGGATCGAGCCAAGCAAAAAAAGAACGACGACTCTCTTGAGGACACGCAAGATAATCTGCTTATGGGTTTTGCTTTGTATTTGTTTTGCATACGAGAATGGTAAGGACATGCCGACCATCAGCATAAATGACGGCCAAATAAGATCAAAATATCTCAACCCTTGCCATGGTGTATGATCAAGGTGATAGACGAGAGTGTCGATTGCAAAATTATGACCCAGGGCTGCTAATCCTGTCATTATAGAGCCTCCACCGACAATCCAGAACATTGTCCAACCGCGAAAGGCATCCAGTGAAATAAGCCGCTTAACTGGAGGCAGTGTCTCAGATGATACCATCACATCTGACTTCTTCGTGGTTTTTGCCATCGTCATGGATGTTTCCCTATTATAAGTCTGAATCGATACAGACAATGTGTTGTCCTATACCCTTCGGAACAATAATTGTCTGTTTTTCGGGAACAGTATCTTCGAATTTAGATCTCGTAGTGTCTGACAGGTGTATCGTCCACTTGGATTCATGGGAATCGAAATACTGGCAATAGTGGCTGTCATAATCAACAGTCAAACACAGGGATTGGTCGGTTTCTACAGATTTTGCGACGTGGGTGTGTAAATATCCGCAATACTCACTTGCCGTCATGTAGCGTGTATCTTCGCCAAGGTTTGTCAGAAGACGATCTAATGCTTTTGCATCCATTGAAACATCCCGATCGTGAAATATAAGAAAAAACGGTGCATCGATGGTCCAAGGAATGTCACTCCCTGTCAGTTTTTTATCATACTGCCAGCTACTTCGCAGAACAACCGGCTCCATGGATGGTATGACGATATCCATTCCCAGATAACCCGGTGAGTTAAAATGGGACAAGCCAAATCCCATCCCGGCAGCAATCCGGGAGCTGTTATTCGGATAGGAAAGAGACAATGCACTTCCGCCATTGATAACAAATAGAGCTGTTACACCAAAATCTTTTTTGATATATTCCAGCCCTCTCCCCAGTAGGTATTTTTGTGTTATGGCCGGGATTTCTTTTTTTCTAATGGGATCTCCGAATTCATAGTCGAAACCGAGCGTTCCTTCACCATCCATAGGCGCGTCCCAGAATGGCCCCGGCGGAGATTCCAGATCTGGCAGCATGTGCGTATATCCATGACTATGAATTTCGATTACACCTTCACGCAGGGCCTCATCCAGTCCACGCTTTGCGGAGATATAGTCATGTACGGTCTCTCCATCGATCTCATCGATCACTTTTTGCTTCCAGGGGTTAACTATTTTTCGCGCTTTGCGGTCCACATATCCACTTACAATATTCAGATTCAGTACTGCCTTATGTTGTTTCAAAGGTTTAATAATACCCTGACGTATGTCTTCCTCATTGAGTGTTCGATAATGCCAGTACGGCAGATAGGTACGGTCAGAGGTACCAAAATCATCCATAAACAGCAGAATGCTCTTTTTATATTCAGCATATAGGGCATAGCCATTTGCCCACACGAGACAGCGCTTGAACAAATCGCGCATGATTTGAATATTGATTTGAGATTTCTGACGATGCGTACCCAACCAGACAACCCGACCGGCTTCACCGAGCTCACGAACTGTCAGGAAAGGTAAATGGCCTCGTGTTATTATGGCATTTGCCGATGTGAGCGCTACTTTACTGCCATAAGCATAATAATCTATCTCAGATAGGAACTCGCCCTCCCTGTGTTTAATATCTCTTGTAATAAAATGTTCACCAATAAAGGAAAGTCCATAATTCAATCGGTATTCACTGACATATTCGATACCTGCAAGATCCGCGACTTCCGGTGGAAAAACAGCATCACCAAGAACAACCAGGTTTACCCCATGTTCTTTGACCAGAGAAGGTAACAAACGTAGATCCTCTCCTTCAAGGCCAGCAGGATCTGCATCCCAGATGATGGTACTGTACCGAGGAAAACTTTCTCTATCAAACAGATGGTACCTGTCAAAATTCTGCTGGTCAAGCCGCATAATATCGAATGGCAGTCCCCAAGTTTTGAGCAGAGTGACGAGAGTTCGGAACTCATTATTATCTTCTATCAGATAGCTAGCCGGATCATTCCACTGATTGGATACAACAAGGAGAAAACGATACGGTAAATGTGTCCGAGTGCTCGCTTCAAAATTAGAAAAAGAGAAAAACAGAAGTATCACAAGCAAAAAAAAGGTTTTCAATTCGGCAAAAGGCCTTGAATACTTTTTCATATATAGAATCTTCTTTTTATTTAATTGGTGGGTTCAATTATATAAATCTACAAATCATATATTAAACTGAGATTAAAATCACATTAAAATCTTTTAATCTTCGAGTCTGGAGGATAATATCTGCTCTCTCTGCCAATTGCCACACCGCTCATTGTAGGTGTTTTGTAATGGGCATTTAAAAATAATTTCGGAACAAAATAGCGGCCCTCGACATTAACCGGATGCTTTGCATATACCTGGATAATACCGCTGAAGGGCTGTCCCTTTTTTAAGACACCTTTAAAGGATTCCAGTCTGTAATGTTCAGCCGATTCTGCTGCCAGACGAACTTCAAATTCTATATCCTCATTAATAATATTAGATTCAAAACGCAGCTCTTTTCTAGCTGGGTTCGTTATCGAGGGTATGCTATTAAATCGAATAAGCAACTTAGGAGCAAAGGCCATATGCGCATCCATTACATCCTGAGATTTGACTAATTTTAGATACTCAGGATCATATTGACCATTTTTTTTAATAATTTGAAAACTATCAATTTGACTCATGTCGGGTAAAATTGTGGCTGATATAAGCGTATCAGAGTTAATTTTTATATTCATAAGATGATTTACTGAGCGGGTAATGGCGAGATGACCATGCTCCACAGAATCATAAAGACCGGCACCTGCCCCACCGGTCGTAATATATGTTACCGGCCAGGCTGCAGGATCATCAGCAGGTCTCATGGGGTAAAATCGTTCATACATATGTGAATGGCCGGTAAAAACGATATCAACCTTGTGTTTACGGTAGAGTGCTGGCCAATGATCGGATCCCCACCTGGTTCGATGACCACCCAGGTTATAACTGGGTCGATGGAGATAGACAAATTTCCACTTTGCATCACTGGTAGCCATATCATTTTCAAACTAATCCATCATTTCAGGATCATTTTCCCCGCGATAGTCTAAGCTAACAAAATGGGCGGGTCCGTAGTCATAGGAAAACCATAAACAATCCGCAGATATTGTGGGACGCAAAGTAATTTCTAATTCTGAATTTGGACCATACATTATAACAGATACTTCTGCAGAATCACACTCCCACATAATTGTCATCGATGTTTGAGTGGGATTTATGAGATACGGTCCTTTCGTGATAGCAGCGTTTGAAAAATTTGCTATTAGAAAAATTACTGCACTAATATATATAATTACTTCCCTTTTCATACCCGTTTTCCCTTTCGTTTTAAGATTCCTTAATCATTTACCAGTTACAAATTCCCAATTCCTAATTCCAAATATTTTTCTGTGAATTCTCTATTTACATATAGGTACTGTTAATAAATTTCCCAGGGAGCCCAGGACGTACTATTGGCATGCCTGCCAAATTTAAGGGGGGGCTTTCCTGCTTCAAAAGCACCCAGATCAGGCCCCTTACCTGAAAAATCATTATTAAAATTTGGAATAATAATACCGGAATCGATGATTGGACTTGGTATAGTAACTACAGGATCGGTCAATATGTGCTCAACACCTCCAAGTATTACGGGTATCTTTCCCCATTGAACTTTATTAATTGTTGACGTGGGATAAAATTCAAGATAATAAGATTCGATATAACTGGGGACTTCCCTTATACCATGACTCTCCTGTGCAATACCATAGTCCATACCTGTGAAAAGATCATAGTCATAATCACCCGGCATTTCCACGGATTTTGAAGATGCTAACCTTCCCGGGCAATGGAAAATATTGTTGCGGGTAATGGTATTCGGATCCGGATGACCGCTAAATACATTCAAAGCGCCGTTCGGTTGAAGAGCGGTATTATGGAAGATATATTTGCGACCACCACCAAATTCATTACGCATACCGGTTTTAATCATTGAACCACCTAAAAATTTCTGCGATTTTCTTGTGTCTCCGAAGATGTTACGGAAGATATATAAAGGACCCTTTGATGTGGATGCCGTAGCAATATGTTGAAACGTATCATGGGTATAATTTCCCCAGATCCTGACATTCATGTTCGCGCCCTCACTTTCTATGGCATCATCATGGGCGCTTCGAAAAATATTTCCATAAATATCAGAATCACGGTTTGGACTGCCGGCATTACTAAAGTTGGAACTTCCTCCAAAAATATCATTAAAACTATGATCGAAAGTAGATAATAATTCGTTATAACGAATAATGTTATTTCCTGTGGTATTAATTAGCGTGATAGCTTGGGGGCCACTTGGATGTCCAGTATCCCAATCATTCGCACAACCACGCGGTGTTTCAATGAGATTTCGTTGAATGATTAAATTCCCAGCGCCTTTTTCTGCGTAAATACCACTGTCGTAACCGCCTTCATTTCCAAAAGATTTTGGTCCTCCGATCCGACCCCAGAAGGTTATATGACATTCTTCAATAACAACATGGTGCCGGCCCTCTTTAATAAAGACCCCATGTTTTTCCGCATTTTTTAATTCAATGCCACGCAAAATAACATAATCCGCATCAATAACGACGGTAAATTCCTTACTATTTCGCACATCGACCGTTGTATGTGATTTTTCGGATGGTGCGATTAAGTGATAGGCGTCAGGGCTGCCGGATTCATTAATATAAAGGGTTTCTGACGATATCCCGTGGTTGAGATAGGTTTTTTTCCCTATCTTGAACTTTTCATTAAGGGTTTTGCTCTTGAATTCAAGCTGTTTTCCAGCGAGTGTCAAACGTATCTGATAGTCAGTATTTTGTACCAGTCCGATGATACTTCCGCGGTATTCTAAATCTCTCCGATCAAACCATAGTGGCATTGCCTCTTTCCACATATTTGTGCCGGCAGGTCGGTAACTCACCCTGCATTCTCCTAAATTCTCCGTATCAACTTTATAATATATCCCGATACACTCGAAAGTTGTCACAGCATATGGATTGTTTGCCTCTGACCGGGCAAAACAGTTGTGGGTCATAATTATTAAAAAGCTAATAATTATTGTTTTCATGATGTTGACTCCTCAGACTATAGTTCGTCATGTCAAAAAACAACACATTACCCATATCTCTTTATAAACCAAAGATGCCACAGAGATAATTATATAATATTATTGTAGTTATCTAAAAATAGCCTGAATTATTCATAACCACAAAGGCACCAAGACACAAAGTTAGAAAAAATAATAAGTTATAAGAACTAATAATTATAAAGAGATTTAATATCAGTCTTTTATTAAAAATATCTCTATTCAATTTTTCTTAGTGCCTTTGAGCCTTTGTGGTAAATTTTACAAATTCGCCAGGTTAGATTATAAATAATTTTTATATTACTTTTAATGCATCTCTTGATGCGACCCTCAAATTTGAGAAAAGGATGTGGGTCGCAATATAATGTCGGTGATATTTGAAACCGTATCCTTATAGTAAGGATCGGCTTTGAGTTTTATCCATTCCGGGGCTACTCTGAACGTATCCCAGCTTTTTTTACGACTATCCATATTTTCAAAAACCAGCATATACATAAGATTAGGCATTTGAGGCCCAATTAATGTTTCAGCAAAAAGCACCGGTTGTAATCCCGTTTTTCGAAATATTTCGATCTCTCCACCTTCGTTAAACATTTCAATTTTCTTTTTTCCAAATGCCAGGCTATGGCTTTCATATATTCTCAGTTCATAAATTCGGGATTTATTATTTAAAAGTGAGGTTGGTGCTTCTATTTTCGGCATATTTTTAAAGGCAACAAGCAGAGTTTTTTCCATACGAACATAAGCAGAATCTGATAATGGCATACTCAGATAACTTTTTCCTACATTCAGATATTCTTTATCAGCCAGCAGTTTTTCTGAAGTTTTGACAATAGAATCAAGAGATTGATGGGGAATAAATACATATAAAGTAGGATCGTTCGGTCCATGTTTAACATTAAAAACACCAACAGGTTTTATGCCGTTCCTGTTTAAAGCAGGGATCGCGACATCGCGGTAAAAATCACTTACAAGATTTTTTTTGGATCCAACATGCAAATGAAATTTAATCAGTTCTATATATTCTGTTTCATTTTCTGCTGCACTATCATTTTTCTTATCTTGGCCAATGACTGACAACGGGAGTGCACCCAAGGCCCCAACTGAAAATAAAAAATTTCTTCTTTTCATTTCATACTCCTTTTAACTATACTATTGTCTTTTGTTGTATCGTAAAAGCGCACAACCTGCTGTTTTACGATGCCATCCGGTGATACATCACAGATAATATAATGATGTACGTTGCCTTTCGGGCCAAACCGGTCATGCAATCCCGCGCCACCGCCGCCACTGATAATATAGTTGACATCGCCATGTTTTGCTGTCGAATATGCGTGTATATGTCCCAGATAGACCTCGGCGACCTTGTGTTTGGTCATCAGGTCGGTAAAGACTTTTGACTTGTCATCGTCCCATGCGTGATAAGTCCACATCTTGACGGTTGCTGGTGGTTTATGGGCAGCGACGTACTTGCGATTTCCGTTCGGCGTCTTAGTAAGCGTCTTGTCAAGCCACTCAAGAGTTTTTTCAGGGGAACTTGCCTCAGAGGCATTATCAAGAAAAATATATCTGGATTTACCATAGTCGAAGTAATAGTTTAAGGAATTGTCACCAAACAAATAACGATAGGCGTGGGCCATATCATTATCACCGGTTCCATGGTTACCAATGGCGACAAAAAACGGAATCTCTGTTTTCAGCAGAGGTGGTATGTAGTATTCGTGAAACTCTCTGGCATAGCCTCGTGGTACAATGTCACCGGAATTGATAACAAAGGCTGGTTTCGGAATAAGATTGTCGATGTGCTTTACCATATTCGACCAGAGTTCCCAGTTGGACCGGCTGTCTCCCATTACTATATAGCGATAACTGCCGTCTGTGTTTTCAGGGTTCATGCCCAGTTTCTTTATCTGATTGTCAAAGTTGAAGTGTTCCTGGTACGGGCCCAGGAGGTCTTCAATCTCGGCCCTAAATGCCTTTTCATCCATTTTAACCGGCGGATGGATCTCTTCCAGCCCGCCATCGTCAAGCCTGCCTCCGGCCTGAATCTGCCCGTCGGGTCGCGCATAAAACACCATTTCACCAATCTGAATCACGTACCGGGGTCCCACTATCGTCTCAGCCGTCCAGGCTTGGTCCGGTATCAGATCAGGGTAGGCTTCGACAAGCGTCGTCAGCAACTTGTCGGGGATTTCGCTGATCGCGATACTCTTTTTTGTGCCGCGCAGTACAATCCCATCTGCCTCTTCGTCGATATTTGCTGCATCATTCTCGTACTGCATTTCAATCAACCCGCCCTGGAGCGTGATATCAAACTTATACTCCTCGTCGCCCTGTTTGCAGCTGATTTCGTACTCATCGTCATCCAGCTCCCAATCCGTCACTTTCATATGAGGTACAAATATCCTGGCGTATCGTAGTACCGCCTCCGATGGTGGTTTGTGATTTATTTGGGGCGCTTGGTAAAACTCATTTCCCGGGGGTCCGACCTCCACGCGCCATTTGCCAATTTTCCCGGCAATCTCCTCCGTCTTACATCCGAGCACCAATGCGGAAAAACTTACAAGTAATAATAGAAGTGTTTGTTTGAACATTTTATAGTCTCCCATCTTAGATTCAAATTTGTTTAGAAGATGTTGATCTATGTCATTATACCATTTCGGCTAAAGAATTTGTCCCGCGCCAAAGGCGGGCAAACACGAATTACACGAATTTTGACGAATTTCACGAATTATTTTTAAAATTTGATCAATGTAAAGACGCGATTAAGAGGTTGTGTGAAAATTAAAAATCAACCACGGATTCACACGGACTAACACGGATATCATATAAATTTGTTAAACCATGAATAGTATTGTTTAAATATCTATTAATCTATTACTTAAATTCCGTGTACCTCCGTGTATTTCCGTGGTAAAAATTTGTTTTTACACAGCCTCTTAATCGCGTCGCTACTTCTTCTGTGTCATCCTGTATGGATCTTCCCTTTTGTCGGATCTAACCTGCACGATGGAAGATTCCTACGGAATGACAACAAAACTTTTCTAATCTCCCAAGGCGATCCGCTAGGCGGAAATAACAAAGTTATTTGCTGTGAGAGAAAAACATACTACAAAAAACGGCACGGCTTTGATAACCGTGCCGCTTTTCTAATCTAAATCAATCCTTATAACAGACATGATTACAGAATAAACTCAAATCCTGCCCAAAAGGTCATTTGTCTATGAGACTTATTATAAAGATACCAGTCTCTCATCCCGTATGTTGCTTTGTCTTCCGCAGATCTGGTATTATAACGTTGCGTGATCCGGTCCTCGCCCAATAGATTCCTTGCATTGACAAAAAGCCGTACACCCCTGACAATATGCTGACGAAGTGTAAGGTCAAGTCTATTTCGCGGATCAATCCACACTTCATAATATTCATTATCATTTTTACCGTCGTATATCGTTGAGATGTATTGATAGGATAAACGCCCGGAAAATCCGATATCTGAATTTTCATAACTCAGAGCAAAATTTACCACATCTTCTGCCTGTGTGGGTAGCGTCGTTCTTGTACCGTCATATAGGTCTAAATAGGTATCCAATTGATGGGTCCAGTTTGCTAAGAGACCCCATTCAGGTAAACCGATAAAATCAAACTGTCTCTGAAAGGCCAATTCCAGACCAAGAACTTGTCCTGTTCCCACATTTTGAACTTGTTCGACCTCTGTCACTATGTAACCATTATACATACCATCTTCGGGCTCGAAAACGACCTCCTCCATAACATTTTTAATATCTTTGTAGAATAATCCAGCAGACATAAATCCGGCCATTTGTGGAGAGTACCATTCAATGATGAAATCCACATTTGTTGCTTCTGCCGGTAGCAAATCCGGATTGCCGGTGACAAGTTCCAAATCCTCGTCATTATAGTCATTAAATCCAGCCAATAATCTGAAAGACGGCCTGGAAATTCCCTGTGATCCGGAAAGACGCAAATTAATATTCGCCGGTAATTTATATTGAAGATGTAATGAGGGGAACAAATTGTTATAATCGCCTGATTCTTTTTGACCTTGAACTGTCGTCTCATCAGGATTATTTTTATTAAAGGTATCAATTAATCGTGGCTCCGATTCCCAGGAGGTTCCTTCATACCTCACGCCCGGCAAAGCCATAAAATTTTTCCCAAACCAGAATTCAGCCATTATATAACCGGAAAGAATAGCCTCCGTTGCGGTATAATTTTCATCCATACTTGTACTATTATCTGAGATAAAAAGCATGTCTATGGGCGGATCCCACTCGATTAAAAAAGGATCATCGATTGTGGTAGACCAATTTTTAAAGTCACCGGGATCAGCGAGATCATCCGCATCAATCAACTCAACTTGAGAATCCAGTTTTTGCTGGAAACGGTCTTTATATTTGTATTTAAAGCCGGTTTTGGCATAACCGGCGGTGCCGCCAAATTGAAACGGTTTTTGCAGATTTGTAGAAACAATGTATTCGTCTTCGTCAAATGTTTCCACTTCAAAATTCTGGTTATCAAAATAGTAGTTCTTGTCACCACCATTATAGGTATCATATTCAGTAAAAAAATTCGCCTGAACATCGTGCAATTCCTGCCCTGTACCACTGTTGTAAATCAGGCTATAATCAAGATTCCAGTCACTGAATAAATTCTGTCCGCCTAAGGCCACTTGCAGGATATGCTTGGGTTCTAACTTGACATCATTTAGCTTTTCGATTTCTTCATTTGCATAATAATCTCTTAATTCCAGATCATTATCTTTGAGATTATAATAGGAATAATAGATTTTTGCCGTGTATTTGTTACCCAGGGAAGGTTTCCACAGGAGGGCTGTATTGAGACCGCCTCTAAATTCTTCGGTCTCGGTTGGTGCCTGCCTGTAATATCGATTGCCTTTATCGACCGGGTTTCCATTAAGATCCACATAGTCTTTGCCCATTTCCTTATCATCAAAATCCCAGTCCCATCTTTCAGTATATTCAGATAGTGTTCTTTTCTCCCAGGTACCGGTGACGGAATAACCAAATTTTCCATCCATAAAAAGATCACCAATGGTGAGAGCACCTTTGCTCTGACCAAAGCTAGATATCTGATCGATGGGGAAATCGGAGGTCTGATTTTTTGAATAGCCGGTATAAATTTTGAAATTGAAAAGCGTTTTATTAGGGGCATCTTTCATAATAAAATTAATATGACCGGCAATGGCATCTGCATCCAGATCTGCGGTCTGACCTTTGGATACTTCGATCGCCTGAATCATGTCAATTGGGAATGTTTCAATTTGTGAATGCCGGTCTTCAGCAGCGTTTATAGCAGGAATTCTTTCATTATTAACGGTGACTAATGTATAGTCAGCAGGGAGACCGCGCATAATTGCTTCAGATCCATCAACAAATACACCAGGAATTCGTGAAATTGCCGTTTGTGCGTCTTCATCGGGAAAAGAACCAATTAAATCCGATGAAACAACGCTTTTAATATTAGAAGCATTCATCTGCGCATTGAGTGCCGCTTTCTGAGACTGAATAATCCGGTCCGACGTTACCTCAATGGCCTCATCTGATTCGAGAATCGAAGTTTTTAATACGAAAGCTACCTGGGCAACCTCGCCGGATTTAACTTCTAATGTTTTAGTTTGCTCGATGAAACCAATATAATGGGCTTCAATTTCATAAGTACCGGGTGGTACATTTCCAATTAAAAAGAAACCCTGTGCATCGGTAGAAGCACCAAGATTGGCGTCGACAACGACAATATTGGCACCAATAAGTGGTAGTTCAGTGCCTTCTACAACAACCGTTCCCGCAATGCGCGTATTCTGGGCGAAAAGGCTTAAAGGTAATATAAACAGGCTTAAAAGTAATGAGAATAATGTTAAGTGCTTCATTTTAATCTCCTTTTTGATTAGTATATTAAAAATATTCACTCCCCCATTTTACTCATTTGTACTTCATAAAACGTGCTACAACCTCCTTTCTTTTTTATTGTTGCATTTCCCCTTTATTGTATGTTTTACATATTTTTTCCTCCCGGATTGAATGACTTGTTCTCATCCTCATTCTTCCTTTTTTTGAAGAAATTAAGGAATGACTGGATTATTGTTTTATAATCTGAATAACAATGAATTATTTGGGGCATACACCTCCTTACTGTTCATGAGTCCAGGTATTATCGTGTAACATAAAAAATTAATCCTGAATAGTGTTGACATTTGCCACAAGTTCCCAGAACGCTGTAATGAAAACAACACTTGGTTTTGTCAGCCGCCTTTAAGACCTCATCCCCTAATCCCTTCTCCTGCAAGGAGAAGAGGGACTTTCTTTCTCCCTCTCCCCTTTCAGGAGAGGGTCGGGGTGAGGTTCTATTATGACATTAAAGACAAGTACTAATTAAGCACATGGGTATGCATTAACATATACGCCCCACCCCTGGCATCATCACGATAAATTTCGATTTTAACTTTATCGGTACCGGTTTGTATCTTAAAAAAGGTACTTCTGGCAAGATTAGCATTTTCCCAGAAGATCTCTTTGTACTGATTACATAATTGATCATTCTCTGAAAACTGCTTATAAAACGCATATAGTTTCTTAAGCGCAGTCTTATCATCAATCTTTTTATAAGAAACGCCATCTGTTAAACCTGAATAATAGAGAACCTTTTTCGCCTCGTAAGCATTTTCTTTATAATATTGGGCAAATGCTTCCCTTTCACTCTGGTTAGTCTTTTGCTTATTTGCCATCGCTTCTGAAAGTTTTTCAATCAATAAGTCAGGGAAAAAGGCTTCAATGCCTCTTGCATGTCCTACATCTATTTGCCAAATTCCATTGATTTTTGCGATCGAGGTATTATGCGTGTGACCGCAAAAATAGGCGGTTACATGGAACCTACGAAGCATTTGGTGGAAATGATAGCTATTTTTTTGATATTTATTTAATGAGTCATCCTGATGCCTTAGTCGTCCATTATCCATATCAGGTATCGCTATCATCGGCTCATGGCCAAAAACGAAGGTATTTTTTTTGTCATTTGCTGCTAAATCATTTTCCAGCCAGATTAGTAGTTCAGGCACCACATCACCATCGCTGCCATCATCTGAAGTTCCATCATAATACTGATTCAATACGACAAAATGATTATTTCCCCAGTCAAAAGAGTAGGTTGTTTCAATACATCCCGGGGGACCTGAATTAACTATATTTGGAAGAGATTTTCCACCGGAATTATACTTACGAAGAAATTTCATAAAAGTTGGTGATTCTAAATCATGATTGCCAACAACCGGATACCAGGGATAATCTTCGCCTAAAATCTGAGAGATCACTTCCCGTACATCTGATGGTGGATCAATGTCGCCGGGACTGATCATAAAGACACCTTTCCCATATTTTTTGATTGCCTCACATGCCCCAAGGAAATAACTCGAATTTCGATATTCTTCTTTTGCTGTATAGCGCATATCAGCTGCCACCACAAAAGTGACTATATCTTCTCTCTGTTCACATGCGGCGAAAAAAACTGTTAAAATTAATAGTATAAATAGTACTGCTTTATTCTTCATTGTTACCTTTCATATTTTTTTTGATAAAATCTTCCACATCCTCCATTTTTCTATGTACAGGACCTTCTGCCTCCATCTTCAAACTGGTTACCGCGGCCGACCATAAAATCGCCTCTTCAGATGGCGCAGACAGGCGCTTGGCCATATAGGAAGCGATACATGTATCGCCCCTGCCACTACGACCAACCATATTTTCCGGTATAAACGGGGCTTCATAATACTGGCCATTGGCATATACAAGCATTCCATCACGATGTGTGAGTACAATTTCTTTGGGACCATAGTTTGCCAACAGCTGTGCTGCTTTTTTTATATCTTTTTCACCGGTTAATGATTCTGCTTCAACTGCATCGGCTTTTAACACATCAATATGGGCCAGAAACTTTTCCTTTTCGGGCCAGGGTGCATGAATGAGTTTATTGTCCGAGTCAATTATGCGAATAAAGGTTTGTGCATCTGCCACAAGAAAAGCGTCTTTTTTCCGCAGGAATTCAACAACCTCAAATGGCACTTCATCACGAATAGATCCATTGATCAGGAAGGCTTTTGCCTGTAAACCGTCAAATTGATCCTGTGTATAGGTTCCTGCCGTGGCAGTGCATGTGAGGATACGATCATCAACATTGTCCGTGGGGTATTCCAATTTTATATGTGTTGAGGAAGGGGTTATAAATGGAAAGACATCCACTCCGGCTTTTTTTAATCTGTCCACGACTCTAAAATCGTCTTTGGCGAGTCTGGTAACCGCTGCCACTTTAAGTCCTGTCAGGACTGCTGCATGTGCGCCATAGTTAAAGCCACCGCCATCAACATATCTTGTTCCGGCTGCTGATACGATTGTATCTTTTGTATAATTGCCAAAAATAACGATATCATAATTCTTCATACCATTCTCCATAAAATATCAACCTGATCGATTCATACCGCTCCGTTCTACGGGGCAATCAAAAAAAGAAGTCCACGAATTACACGAATTTTGACGAATATCACGAAATATAAAATATATTCTAAAAATTATTTCTTTGCGTCTCTGCAACTTTGCGTGAGATGAATTATCCATGCTAATCACTAATCTTTGCTTTCCATAACAGACTTGCTAATATCAGGGACATTACCGAACCACCAATCCAGAATAGAATTACAGTGGAAAAATCATAATGTCTTACACCATCTATAATAGTGATCCCTTTTTGAATCAAATGTCCACTTATCTGATCCTGAATTCCGGCAGCCATATAACTAAAAATACCGATGAATCCCATCGCAGCGCCTGCTGCTTTTTTAGGGGAGATATCTATCGCGAACAACCCACCTAAAGCAGCTAACAACCCACTAAGTGTAAAACCATAAAGAATAAACGCAGATGTCAATAAGACAGGTTGTCCGGGAGCGGCAAAGAATATAATGAGTAAGGCAATAATCTCAAGTACGCCAAATATAAAGGTTACAGGTGGACGTTTGGCGCTAAATAGTTTATCAGAAATGTATCCGTAGGCCACACAGCCGGCTAATCCAGCTAACGTATTTGCACCAATGATACTTCCTGCTTCAATCAATGTGTAACCTTTAGCTTCCTGAAGATACAAAATTCCCCAGCTATTGATTGCATAACGCGTCACATACATAGTGGCACTGGCCAGACCTAATATCCATATTGTTGGTCTTTTCAGAATCGAAAATTGAGCCTGCGATGTCTTCTGTTCCTTTTGTGACCCGGCATGGTCATTTTTCCAATCAGCTATGGCTGGCAATCCTAAAGTTTGTGGTCTATCCTGCATCCACAGGTAGATGCCAATAGCCACAAAAATACAGAGTACACCTGGTCCCCAAAAGCCGGCTTGCCAGCCAAAATAACTGACTAATGCACCCGAACCGACAAAGGTTAAACCTTCGCCGAGCGCATGACCGGTACTCCAGATACCATAGAAGCGTCCGCGTTCCCTATTACTGAACCATTGTGAAAGCACTATTGCACCTGAAGGGGCACCATATCCCTGGAACCAGCCATTCAAACCCCATAATACAACCCAGACCCAAAATAATTCGGTTCGTCCCATAAGGAGATTAACTAATGCAGACATTAAAACACCTGCAGCAAAGAATCTTTTAATATTCGCATGATCAGCGAGAAATCCATTGGTAAATTTTCCAAATGCATAGGCATAAAAAAGCGCCGAACCAATCATACCCAATTCTTCTGCATTCATTATGCCCCCATCGATAAGGGGCTTTTTGACAACGGATAACGCCAGGCGACAGGTATAGGCTATTCCATATCCAACAGTCACTGCCATCATAATCCTGAATCTATGTCTTTTGTATAGTATATCTACTTTATTAGCATCATCAATGACCGGTTTATTATCACCACTTTTAAAAAAGTGTAATAAATTTTTCATAAGGTTTCCTTAGTTACGGCTGTAAGACGAGTTTCATTGCCTTTTTTGGAATCGTCTTCATCGTTTTTAGATCCAGCCCTAATTTTCCAAAAGCACTCACACCTTCTTCTACCGGTAAAATTTCTGTAAAGAATGGTTTCATATTAATTTTTTCTGCCTGGAAGATTTTAATTGCAGGTAAGCATGTATTTTCTCCAATGTATGAACCCAATATCTTTATTGCCTTGCGTGTTACGATATTGGGAGTAATATTGGCTTGAATACTGCTATCCATCCCAAAGGCTAAAATTTTCCCACCCGGAGCGACATAGTCGATAGCGTTCTCCAATTGGTTGCCAACAGCATCGATTACGATATCCGGTTTGGTGCCTCCGGTAATTTCCAGATATCCTTCATTTACATCTGATTCATTTGGATTTAAAACAGGTATTCCCAGCTGCCTGGCTACACCAATCCGGAAAGGATCAATCTCAGCTGCAACTGCCTGAGAAGCCATATTAATGGCGAGGCCTGAGAATAAATATCCAATCGGTCCAAAGCCAAGAATAAGAACCGAATCCCAGGCTTGCATCTGTATGATTTTCATACCATTTAATACGGTCCCTAATGTTTCGACCTGAGTTCCAATAACATCATCAATTTCGTCGGGTAATTTATAACAAGCGCTTTCGGGAATGATACAGTACTCTGCATACCCACCATCCTGAAAAATTCCTATTGATCTATCTGTCAACCAATCGCACTGACTACTATTTCCCATGCGACAAGCCTCGCATAAACCGCAACGTAAGCTGTTGTCAATGGCAACCCTGTCTCCAACTTTTAGCGTTGTCACCGCACTTCCAATATCCCGAATAGTACCATTGAACTCATGTCCGAGAACTGTGTTTTTACTAAAAGCATGTTTGCCATGCAAAATTTTTATATCGGTACCACAAATACCACAAGCGGCAACTTTTAAAAGAATTTGATTGGGTTGTGTGATTTCGGGAATAGGAATCTGTTCAAAATCAATTACGCCAATATCTTTAAATACCAGGGCTTTCATTGTACCCATCTTCTCCTCCTGAATTCTGTTAACTATAATTAAAATGAGTCATTTTGCAATATCTACATTATCTCTTGTAATTAAATCGATTTTTACAGGAATATATACAGGAATATTTTCCCCATCGATAAGCCGTTTTGCATTTTTAACGGCCTCTTTTCCCATCTCATTTGGATGTTGGGCAATAGATGCATCCATTCTTCCTATTCGAATAGCATCACGGGCATCTCTTATCGCATCAAATCCCACGACAATAATATCACCTGTCTTCCCGGCTGCGGCAATTGCTTCAATCGCTCCAAGAGCCATTATATCATTGCAGGCAAACAATGCCTGAACATCTGGATATGACTGCATAATATTTTGAAATACATTAAAACCCTGGTCTCTCTCCCAATTAGCAGTTTGCGAAGTCAAAATCTCAATTCCAGGTTGAGAATCGACTGCTTTATGAAAACCACTCAATCTGGCATCCCCGGTTTCGTGACCCGGAATACCTTCTAATAGCGCTATTTTACCATTTCCACCAAGTCTGCCAACAATATAGTCACCGGCAATCCGACCGCCTTCAAAATTATCAGATCCGATAAATGACTCTATCCTCCCTCCGGCTTCAGAAAGTGATGTTGAATCTACGCGTGTATCAAGCACAATTACCGGAATTTTTGCCTGATTGGCTTTCACAATCGCTGGAATGATTTCCCTTGAGCCACTGGGTGTCACACAAATAACATCAACCTTTATCTGAATTAAATTCTCAATGATCTGCATTTGTTTTTCAACATCTACTTCTCTCTCTGCAGCCTGAATAATCAGATTTACACCTGATTTTTTTGATTGCATTTCTGCACCATTTTGCATATCAATAAAGAAGGGATTGTTTAATGTTTTCATGACAAGAGCTACCGTGTGGCCATCAGTAATTTTATCTCCACCTCTCTGGCAAGAAAAAAAAGTAAAAAATAATAGAACCCAAACTATAACAATTTTTATATCTTTCATTGTATTTCCCTCATTATATAACATGGTTGTTCTATAATGTAAGCCTTCTTTAACGCTGAGAACGCTAAGTTCCGCAGAGTATATTTTTATTCTTTTAATTAAAAGTTAATAATTTTCTTTGCGTTCTCCGCGAACTCTGCGTTTATAAAATATTCAGCATTTTTTCTCAAATAAATTTTTCATTTTTTCATACTACTTTTGACACTCCACTCCCTATTTAACTTTTTTGTTTTTTTAAGGCCATATCGATCAGTACAGCAATGATGATGACTGAACCTATGACAATTTGCTGGACAAAAGAAGACACACCGAGCAAATTCAACCCATTTCTCAATACACCCATAATAAGTGCACCGATCAATGTTCCAACAATTCTACCCTCCCCACCCATCAGGCTTGTTCCGCCAATTACCGTGGCAGCAATCGCATCAAGTTCGTACATGATTCCCGCAATAGGTTGCGCAGAATTTAAACGTGCGGTTAAGATAATCGCAGCCAGGCCGCTGAGTAAGCCGCAGAGGCCATAAACAACTGTTTTATAGTATTTTACATTTATGCCTGATAGCAAGGTGGCTTCCTCATTGCCTCCGATAGCATAAGTATATCGACCTAGTTTTGACCTGGAAAGCAAAAAATGTGCAATGATATACACAACAGCCATTATGATCACAGGCATGGGTATACTTAATATCTCACCTGTAGCCAGGAAACGAAAATCTTCCGGAAAACCTGAAATAGGTCTTCCCTGTGTATATAACAAAGCCCCCCCGCGTGCAACACTCATCATCCCGAGTGTAGAGATAAAAGGTGGTAATTTTCCATAAGTAATAAGGAGTCCATTGACAATACCAGAGAGTATCCCGACGCTTATACCTATCAAAAGAGCTAAAGGCAGGGGAATTCCAGCGTTCAACGCACTTGCCAGTACAACGCCCGCAAAGGCCATAATGGAACCCACGGAAAGATCAATTCCGCCGGTAATTATTACAAATGTCATTCCAACAGCTATAATGGCATTTATCGAAGTTTGCTGTGTGATATTCAGTATATTTGAGATAGTTAAAAAGTGAGGGGTCAAGATCCAAAGAATAATGCATAATACAATAAGACCGATAAGGGTGCCAAATTGCCTTGCGTTATGAAGTAGAAAATCTTTGTAAGCCATATCAGGCTGCTCCCAATGCACTGTGAAGTATTTTTTCCTGTGTTGCTTCAGATGTGAGATATTCTGCTGAGATTTTTCCTTCATGCATGACTAATATACGGTCACTCATTCCCAGGATCTCAGGCAAATCGGATGAGATCATTATGATGGCCACACCCTTTGCCGTTAGTGAATTCATTAATTGATATATTTCAACTTTTGAACCAACATCGATGCCCCGGGTTGGCTCATCAAATATCAGTATATCTGCTTCGGAACAAAGCCATTTGCTTATTACTATTTTCTGCTGATTTCCACCACTCAAATACAAGGCTTTTTGATTTAAACCCGGTGTTTTTATTCTTAATTCCTTTACATATTTTTTTGCTACACGGTACTCTTTTTCTCTATTAACCATCCCGAATTTCGCAAATCTATCTACACTGGGCAGGCAGATATTATCTTTCAGAGAAAGGTTGAGAACAAGCCCTTGTCTTTTCCTGTCTTCAGTGAGGAAACCAATTTTTTGATTGATTGCTCTTCGGGGAGAATTGATTCTTTTAAATCTACCTCCTATAAATATTTTTCCACAGCGGATATTATCAACACCAAATAAAGCCCGTGCGAGCTCTGTGCGTCCTGATCCCAGCAAACCCGCTATACCTAAGATCTCTCCCTTATGAAGACTGAAATTTATATCGTGTAAAACATGATCAACACTTAGGCCTTCAACCCTAAGGACTTCTTCCCTTTTTTCTACCTCTTGCTTTGGATACTGTTCAGACAGTTCACGATCTACCATCATTCTAATTAATTCGGATTCACTAATATCTGAAATAAAATGGGATGCAACATAGCGCCCATCGCGCAAAACCGATACCCTATCCCCTATTTCAAAAAGCTCTTCTAAGCGGTGTGAAATATAAATAATTGAGACGCCGGTTTGTTTCAGTCTTTTAATTGTAGCGAAAAGTTCCTTAATTTCATGGTCAGTTAACGCAGAGGTTGGTTCATCCATGATCAATATATTTGCGTTTAATGATAAAGCTTTTGCTACTTCGACCATCTGTTGTTGGGCTATACCCAAAGTGTTAACGGGACTTTTGGGATTGATATTTACGCCAAGGTCATCCAATATCTTGCGAGCTGCCAGATTCATTTGTTTTTGGTCAATGACACCAGGCATTAATAAAAATTCGCGACCAAGAAAAATATTTTCTGCGACTGTCAGGTTGGGAATTAAATTTAATTCCTGATAAATAATCCCAATGCCCAGGTCCAAGGCATGTTTTGGGTCCTTGATTTCGATCTCTTTACCTGATAAATATATTTTCCCACTGCTTTTCTGATAGGCGCCGCTTATAATTTTTACAAGTGTGGATTTACCGGCCCCGTTTTCCCCAAGAAGAATGTGTACTTCTCCTTTTAATAGTTCGAAGTCAACATCATCAAGGGCAATGACGCCAGGAAAAACTTTCCCGATACCCTGCATTTTTAAAGCGGGACTATCATTCATATATTTACACACGATTTTTGAAATATCTAATTGATTTGGATAGTTACATAACATTGAGACTGATTTAAATAACTCACCCTAAATCTCTCTCTTGGAAAGAGAGGGACTTATAGCGCACCTTTATAAAAGGCACTTTCCAGCTCTAATTATGGTTCTACTATGACGTTACTGACGAATCTTATTCATGTATTCAATGGTTTTCGATGCTGCTGTGTCAGAATCAGGATTAGGTAAAATTTCAGCAGAAATAAAACCCGCATATCCGATTTTTGAAAGCACTTCCAGTATTTCTTTAAAATCGATGTGTCCTGCACCAGGATACCATCGGTTAGAATCAGCAATATGAAAATGAAACAGGTGGTTTTTACTCAAAATTATACTTCGAAGGATTGACGGTTCTTCTATATTCATATGGAACGTATCAAGAAGAAGGCCGACATTATTCTTATTAATTTTTTCGAGTAGATTTAAGCCTTCAGCGACCGTATTTATCAGGTCAGTTTCGTATCTATTAATCGGTTCAATTGCTAATTTAACAGATTCATCTTCTGAGGCAGATTCTCGCAATGCATCAATTAACCATGATTCCGTTTGCTCTTGATCAATTTGTTTATCTCTCTTTCCACGAACTAAGCCAATAATAACCACCGCCTGGAGCTGTTTGGCCAATACAACCTGTGATTTAATGCGTTCAATTGCTCTTCTCCTGATGTCAGCATCCGTACTTGTGAAGGATAATCCTTCTTCTCCATACGCCTGACCTGTCCCCAGTGCAGGGACTGGCAAATCATTCTCAGCAAGTAGCGTTTGTAATTCTGCAAAATTGAGTAACTTTGGATCACGAACAGCTAATTCAATGCCATCGTAGCCCAGTTTCTTTATCTTTTTTATATTCCCGGCCAACTCACCTTTATAAGCCAATGCGGAGAAAGACGCTGGTTGAGTGGATAGAACAATGCTAAATTTCATACCTTATAAACCCATTTTTCTTATCGCGTATATCGGTCTCCAGCCCTCTGTAAAAGGTTCCTTCATGTAAGGTTCCATCTCTTCTTCTGTCCTCATTGTCGTCTTTTCGATGGGTGGGACTTTTCCTGTTGGAAATGCTTCTAATATTTCATCATGAACGAGAGTCAGGTATGAACAGATGGCAGCAATTGTTCGACGTGCTTTTTTAGCCTCCCCCAAAGTTGGTCGGCCAACAACACCTTCAGGTATCGATCCCATTTCAGTGGGAAAATGTCCCTGTCCTTCAGACCATTTACTGGGCCGGGCAAAAGGATCGACGGCTTTATCAAAATGGCCTTCCGGCAGAAATCCTTCCACATTGGTTTCTTCTGCATAATGCATTTCCACATAATCAGGTTCGAGCAATAGCATTACCGATGTTTCAGCCTCATCGGCATGAACAAAGTTATCATCCCAGTCACCGCCCCTGTCTTTTGTTCTAAAAAACTCACGAACGGCTCGATGCCAGTCTATTGTTCGAAAAATTCCGGGCAAATTCCAGGTTTTTTGCATTTCCTGAATAGCAGCCTCGAGAAGCCATTGATGGCCATGATTGTTTATTAGAATTATTTTACGAAACCCGTCATTCCAAAATCCCACCATTACATCAATAAGGAGACGCTTGAGAACCTCATCTTCAAGGTGTATGGTTCCGGGCATACCGATATGATGATGCGGATGTCCTCCAAAATTGAGTGGTGTCCAGGTTAGATTTACAGGATTCCCTTGTTTTGCTGTATAACGGCGCACCCCTTCCAGAATTTGTGTAACCATAAATGTGTCGAGTGCCGTAACGGTGTGAAGTCCGTGTAATTCGGTGCACCCTATCGGGATAAACAAAATATCATTTTTCTTCCGGTTTTCAACTACCTTATGACGAATGGTGGTTTGAATATACGTTCCGGGTTTTGCCATTTCCGATTTACTCGGTATGTCATAGTCATCTAGTATTTTGGAGATTTCCTCTTCAGGTGCTTCCCAAATTTTCTTTTTTAGACGTCCGACCGAGGTATCTTCAAAAAATAAATCTTCCCGGTTTGTTTTTAACCATTTTTCCATATCTACTCCTTTATATATAAATAGGTAGTGGTATCCCGATAAAATCGGGACAAATATTTTCTATTTAACTTATTATTTTAAATGGCTTTATTTGGATTCCCCCTTAGAAAGGGGGAATTAATACGACGTTCTTTTTATGAATGATGCCATATATTTAGTTTTTCATAGAACTTTTGGCACTATCATAATATTTTAAAAGATTAGTCAAGGTCAGTAATTGTAATTTTTACTTCATCCCTGTCTGTTTGCAACATGACACAATTTTCATCAGCTTCATCCAGAGATATTCTTTTAGTTATCATTGGAGATACATCCATGCCAGTAGCCATCGCATTAATTACATTGGGAAAAGTTCCATGCCCCGAATGTCCCTGGGCCCCGACAACACTGGCCCGTCGAACCTGAAGAACTTCGCCATTTAAGGGGATTCTGTCATCTGCACGGGCAACGACCACAACAGTCGTATTAATACCTCTGCCCTCCCATATTATTTTTTCAACATCTGCCCAAACAATACTGGGCAATCCGGTGGCTTCCAGAATAATTTTAGCTCCAAAACCTTCAGTGATATCCAGAACGGCTTCCGCAACTTTATCTTTGGCAGGATCGATAGTATGTGTAGCTCCCATCGAAAGCGCCATTTCTCTTCTGGTAGAGGAGGGTTCAGATAGAATAACCTTTGAGGCACCTGCTCGCCGTAATACTGCACAGGCCGCCGCACCAACAGGGCCACCACCCAGAATTACGACATTCTCCCCGGCTCGTATACCTCCGCCGCGTTCAATCACAGCATTATATGCAACAGATGTCGGTTCAGCTAAACTACCTAAAAGCCACATTTTCTCTTCACCGTACTTTTCTCGCAGGGATTCAAGACTCCAGAGATACCTGGCATCGACCCTAATATACCGCGCATATGCACCATCAATTGTAAATCCAATTTCCTGAAGACTCTCACAGTGATTTGGGAAACCATCTGCACACGGCCGGCAATTACCACACCAAATCATTTCCTCAGCACAGACCGGTTCACCAACCTCATACCTTTGTCCGGTTCTTTTATTTAGCGCTTTTTCACCGGCTTCGACCACTTTCCCTGAAAACTCATGCCCTAATGTAGCAGGAAACGCCGTCAAACCAGGATAATATATGTATCCATCATCATCGCTTTGTCTCATATGAACATCACTGCCACATATCCCACAAGCCTGTACTTCAATAAGTACTTCTGTCGGTCCGGGTTTTGGTACTTCTTTTTCGATTATTTCTGTCCGGGGATTTCTCCACACTTTACTACCAAGATATGTTAACTTCCCTTCGATATCCTTGGCCCCCAATTTGAAATCCGGTTTAGGATCCCAATCCGCAACTAAATTGACTGTTCTCATCATAAGTTCCCTCTAATCTCTTTAAATACTTATATTCAACTAACCTAGATAATTTAATTTAAGCCTCATAAAACTCACTCTAAAATTTGTCATGCCGCCTGCCTGAGGCGTGTGGGGGCGGCACCTTGTAAGTTCAATAAAAACATTAGTTGTAGAGACGTCCCGGCGGGACGTCTCTACGCATAAACAAGTCTCTACGCATAAAC
>SDBT01000484.1_pt1 | contig 62856 bp, 70 predicted proteins | sample 2277101 | NCBI WGS metagenome assembly SDBT01 (sample SAMN10404973, study PRJNA504765) | marine sediment metagenome | isolation source: marine sediment core GS10_PC15, 103 cmbsf | place: Arctic Ocean: Southern Knipovich Ridge | collected 2010 | reverse complement strand
AAACGCTCTCCATCCCCTCAGCAATACCCCCTAAATACCTTTGAGCAAATAATTCCGTTGCTTTGTCTTGTAAAATCTTTTTTTGGTCTCCTGTGAGTCTTTCATCCTGACCTTTCTGCACTATTCTCTCTTCTTGCATTCTAGCAATATCTGTATCTTGAAGATTAGAGCCTCTTTCCTCTCCACCTGTTAAAGATGTTCCAAGAGACTTATCAATAACTTCTTTGCCAACATTGCCAGCGTTTTTAAGAACCCATTGTCTTACAGAAGGGTCTTCACTTGCAACTTGCTCGTACAATGCTTGAATTAAAACTTCGCCAAAATTTTCTTTTAGGTAGGCGATAGTCTCGTCTGGATTTGTGCTCTGAGGTTGCGTAGCTAATGCTTGAGACACCCCTAAAGGCATCTTGTCACTATTGGCTAAGAAATAATTAAATCTCTGGTCTCTCCTAGTCCCGCCTTTCATCTTCTCTCCAGGCTTACCTAGAGCTATTCTAGCAGCCTCTAAAGCCATCTCCTCAGAAGTATCTCTATCGATGCCTTGATGATAGCCAGACTGCATTATAGAATTAGAGATATACCCTAACGTTCTCTGTATGTCAGTAGAACTCAAAAAAGCCTCTACTAAATCAATATCGAAATCGCTCATACTCTGCCAAGTCTCTTTCTCTTGTTCTTGTTGTACTTGTCCGGTTGGGGATTCTTTCGCTATGTTAGTCGCTTCGAATGCGTTTCCAATAAAACTGTCGGCCATATTGCCTAGTATATTACTAGCTAATGTCTGAAAGTTCATTCTTAGATTTATGTCCTCTATCCACTCAGGTGGCATAGGGGCAATTTGAGGTGCGTTAGCATTTTGGTCTATATATCTCTCCATTGCGGCGGAGATAGTTGGGTCAATCTGTCCTTCAGGAGCGGCTGCTGGTGCTTCGAATTGCTCTAACGAGGTTAAACCACTGCCAAGTTCTTCTTCTTCCATCCAAGCCAACTTCTTTTCAGCATATTTTTTTAGGTTAAAACCTTCGCTTCCGCTACTCTTATCTACTCTTTTTAATATTTTTTTCAAAAATGACATTCTTATGCTCCAGTTATAGGGATAATAAAATATATTTTTATATATTACCCTAAACACCTTCAAAACCTTTATTTAATTAAGACTATACGCCGTGGTACTTCTTCTCGACCATCTTGACAATCTCATGTCTAATAACATCTTCCATCCCTAATTTAACAATACCGACATCTGGAACATTATCTAATCTAGTAACGATATCTACTAGACCATTCGTTCCTCTAATATCTGATTGATTAGGGTCACCTGTCATAACTACTTTAGAATTTTCACCAATACGAGTTAAAAACATCTTCATCTGTTTAGGAGTCGTATTCTGTGCTTCATCTAAAAGAACAAATGCATTCCGAAATGTTATACCCCTCATAAATGCCAATGGGAGAGTCATAATTTTACCGTCTAATATCATTCTTTCAATAGTCATCTTATCCATGTAGTCATTCAAGAAGTCAAAAATAGGCATCATGTAAGGAGAAATCTTCTCGTTCAAATCGCCTGGTAAGAATCCTAAATTCTCTCCATCCGCTTCGATACAAGGACGAGTGAAAATTATCTTACCATGCTGCATTTTAAAAAATGAATCCAACGCACTATAAACCGAAATCAAGGTTTTGCCCGAACCGGGCGGCCCCGATGCGACTGTTATAGTGTTGGTTTTAATAGATTTGAATAGCTCTCTTTGATTTTCAGTCTTAGCCGAAAGAGCTAATTTACCTTTGGTTTGATACCCTTTGCCTGTTGATTTTACTGCTGTTGGTTTTGCTTCTCTGTTCTTTACTGTACCGTTTGCCTTCTGTTTTCTTTTTGCCATGCTAGTTCCTAACGTTAGAATAAAATGGAACAAGTAGTGTTACTTGTTTGTTTTGTTTGCAGGCTACCGCCTCTATTCCCCCTAATATGAAATCGACATGCTCGTCCTCATATTGCTCAAATCTTCCTAATACGTATTCCCAAAAACTAGTGGGAAGATATACGCTCTGATTGTTCATAACCTTATAGCGTATGTCAATTAAGTCATAACCATACTCTTCTTTAATCTCATCTACAGTTTGGTCTAGAATGTTACGATTAAGAACGTCTATGTACCTTTCTTTACTGCACGAGTGTATTAAAAATTCCTGCTCATCTTCTGATAAACTTGTAAATATTATCTCTTTTTGCCTGTCGGAGAAAACCCTAGCATAATACCAGTACTCTAAAAAATCTTTAAAAACCAATGTATTACCTTTTTTATTGGACATGTTCTTTATATTCCCTTCTTTTCTATAATCTCTACAGTAACGGCGTGATGAGTTACAAGAGTTATACAGTTGATACCGTTCTCCTCGAATAGATTCCCTAACTTCTCTTCCATATCTTCGACATCTGCATCTGTAGCTGGTCTTCCAGCGTCACCTACTTTAACATGTACAAATTTATTTTCCAAATCTGGGCATTTTGTTTGCTCTATCAATTCTTCATTCGCTTCTTTTATATCAACGACTTTAATTAGTTCTGATTTGTCTTCTTTTGATTCCATCTTATTTCCTCCTACTAAAGCGTATTAGTGTTAATCGATATTGGTTCAGGAATAACTTTTATATCGCTATTATCTAACGCATAAGTATTTTTTTTATCTAAAGTATTTTTGCAATATTTAATCACAGTATTATTGTCTAGATTTATCCATTGCCTCGTCATTAACATTTCCGGTAGGCATCGAATCATCCCCTCAGATAATGCCCCTCCCGCTGCTATCTCTAATGCAAATTTATCTGTTGCTCGAAACATAAACATAGCTCCATTAAAGGCGTATGTTAAAGCTTGTTCCCTTTCATCTTCAGTAAGACTCATAATATCCTCTCTGTTAAAAATTATTACTATGTATCTATCGACAAAAATAGGCGAATAAAACAAGAAACACAAAAAAAGCCCCCAAATGGAGGCTTTTTGTTTTAATATAATTCTTCGGTTCGGTCAGGTTCCCAAGGCTGTTCTTGGCTAACTTCTCTAATGACTCTTTTCTCTTGTTCTGCTATCTCGACTTTAAGTCCATCGAAAATTCTTTGTTTCGTATCTGGATTAGGGACAGTAATTGATTGATATCTATCTCCCATTAATGTTTTAATGTCTAAAAGTCTAATATCATTAATAGATACTTCTTCCCCATTAACTTCCGCATCATATTCGTAATAAGCTACTATATCCCCTCTACCAAAGCGAGGAAGACCTCTTGTCTCGATGCCTGAACTCATTAATTCACTAGTTACTTCTTGCCAATTAATCTCGGTCTCAAACTCACCAGACTGCTTAGAGTAATCGGCAGGCTGTTTACCTCCGAACTGTTCATCTACCATTTGGTCAGTAACACCTGGTGGCAAATTAAAATCTCTAAACTGTGCTTGTTTCTTTAAAAAATTTAATGTCTGTATAATTTTCATAATAACCTCGTTATTAAAATGTCTTAGTTTTAAATTACTTCGACTTTTGCCAGCAATTTTCCTCTAAATAATAACTTTTTTCTAAATCCCCCAATGACATCAACTGTTCATCAGCGTCATTAGATAGGCTCATTAGGAATAAAGCTACATGAGTTACCTCTGTAATATCAAGAGATATCCTGCGGCCATCTTCGAAAAACCAAGTAGTTACATCTACCTTTTCGTCTAGCATCTCTGTATATCCTTGATTTTGATAGTAAACTCTGTCAATCAATTCTATACAATCGTTAACCTTCTCGTTGTCCTCGTCAAATCCTATTTTGACTTTTAGTCTCTGTATGTTATGTTTTCCCATAAAATATTTCTCCTCTCAAAGAATTTATCACTTATTATACTATAAAATAAATCACTTTGAAATAGAAATTACTCTAGGTCAATAATATCGAATACAGTCAGATTATTTTGAGGAACTGCTTTTGATTGAGTAGTAGATTTCTTCTCAACATCAGGGAAAAATCTCTTAACATTTTCTGGACGGTAAACTTTTTCTATCTCTCTAAAAGCTAACTCTCCTTGCTCATCAACGAAAAACGAGGGGTCGTCGCAATTAGCACGATACCAGATATAGAGAGTCTCCTTCATTCCCGTAAAATTTGAATCACGAACGTCTATTCTATCGATAGGAATATCACTTATATCGAAACCTCTTCCGTTCGGAGATTTCAAATTTGGATGAAGAATAGGCTCTGCAATCATGTTGGCACATTCTCTTATCCTAAAAGCAGCACGCTCCTCCCTCACTGAGGTGTCAGAATCATTAACAAAAGTCCACATACTAAAAAGTCCAGTCTTAAATAGTTCTTCTGAAACCTCTTGATTCTTCCACTTTAATCCATGTAAATATAATTCTACAGTCTTCATATATTTATATCGATTGTTTTTTGGAAAGTGATGCACTTTCTAGTATAATATATATAAACACATCATCAAAATGGAGAAAATAAAATGACTCATAGACCAGAATGGTTCCCACAAATAAGTACAAATGACGCAGGTATTTTAGGAATTGCAGTAAATGTTGTAGGATATATTAGAGGCTCTTACGATTGTATGCCAGATAGCCATGCTTTAGATATCAGAGCATTAAAATGGGTCGTAGAGAACTGGACTAACGATTATGGTGATTGCGTCTGGCGAAAAGAAGGAGATAGAGAATTTGACGAAACAATTCTTAATCTAGTTAAAATAGCCTTAAAGATGGAAAAAGTAGATAAAGAGACAAGAGGTTATTAAACCTATAGTCTTATATTTATTTCTTTTCCCCATAAAACCACTTTAGATTGTTTTGTACTATTATCTTTCGCCCACAGTGGTTGAAGATTTTCTAATCTCCAGCACATTTTAAATTCAACATCATTAATAGATTTAAACTCAAAGAATGCTTTAGGTATAATGTGGTCGATATGCCATTTACCGTGATTACGCCAGGTCATTCCAGGTTTAAACAATGCCTCTAAATGTTCTTTTAAGTCCTGAATAGTGTATCCAACTATATCCTCCCAGTGGCTTCCATTTTTACTAAGGCTTTGTAGCCTTAAAGAACTTCTAATACCATTAGATATATTTCCACTAAGCCTAAATACTGGGTTTTTCCTCCTTTTTCTACTACACTTATTCGAGGATTCTTTTACTTTTTCAGCATTGTCTTTTTTGTATTCTCTTACTTTTAATAGAATATTTTTTTTATTTTTCTCGTAATATTCGCTACTTTGTTTTTTTATTCCTAATTTATTTTCTTTTCTATATATTTTGTGATATTTTTTTCTTTTCTCTCGATTTTTAATATCATACTCTTTTCTTTCTTCTTTATTGTTTTGGTAATACTCTTTTGTCTGTTTTAAGATTTTCTCTTTATTTTTCTTATAACGCTCTTTATTGTATTCCCGTATGTGAATTTCGTTATCTTGCTGATATTTTTTATCGTATGCCTTTATTTCGTTTTGATGGTTTTTTCTGTATTGACGGTTGCTCTCTTTTATTTTTTCTTTATTTCTCTCTTTATATCTTTGCTGATATTCTCTATTTTTAGCTTTCTTCTCTTCTTTAGTCATATTCTCGACCTCCTATTTACATAAAAAAAGAGCAAAATCTTATCCTGAACACCAATAAAGGAAAAAGAAATCACTCTTATATTATATATTTTATTAAAGTACTTCGAATTGGTGTTCAAATACTTTAATAATTATATATTCGATAATTAAAATAATATTCCTTTATTTCTTTCGATATATTACCTTTGACATTAAACAGGTTGAGTTCTGTTGGCAGTCTCTCTCATTAAACTCGTAGTTATCCTGATATTTTAAATTAACCACATCATACGGGCATTGTATAATTCGATTACCAATGAAATAATTACTAAAATGACATTTCTTACAAGCTATGCTCGTAGTACTCTCAAAAACGCCTCTTTTAGAGACATGAATGTCCAGATTACCTTCATATACGTCCAAAAACCTATGCACAAGCTCTTTATACTGTACAACCGGCATAGTTAGGTCAGTATCATCGAAAAACTCTTGACGGTCATTGTCAAGCTCTCTCAGAGAAGATATAAAGAATACTTTACATCCATAGAAATCTTCACATCTTGCAGCGGAATTTAACAACTCATTCAGTCTCGTTGTAGCAGAAACCATGAAATTACCATCAAAATTAAAGCCATCTGGTATCTCTAAGCAAGCTTTACTGCTGTCTTCGTTAAAATATGAATAGATAGACACTCTTAATTTTACACCTTTAAACTCAGATGGTAAATACCCATTAAAAGCTGTACCATTTGTATAAATAGTCGTTTTTAGCCCATATTTCTTGTTTATTTCAAGAATTTCCCTTAATTCAGGATGAAGAAGAGGTTCTCCTCCCAATAAATTAATCTGTTTACCTTCTTTTTGAATAAAATCAATAATAACCCTCTCATATTCATCTAAAGATATATTTTGATTATTATCTCCCATTACTTTTCTAGCAAAACAGCCTGTACATCTCAAATTGCATTTATTAGTAATGAATACTTGAAGAGTATTTCTTGACTCTAAAGGTAGTTCTATATATTTGTTCCAGGGAAATCTCATATTCTTCTCTCTTGATTAGTGTGTCTATATTTTCTATATTAGTTCAGGTGTGTTATATATTCTATATTTTAGTTATATTGTTTATTAACTGTTTTTTATTATTTAATTATTATAACCCAGAGAGCAAAGGGGAGAGGGGTGAAGTGCTCTTTTTTGATTATAGCATAAACAGAATCACTTTCAAATAGAATTTTCGATATAATTAAAAAAGGTATTTTAGTAGAAAAATGGAAGAATTACAGTATGAACTGGTATCAAAGAAAATGTCAAAACCCTATAATCATTCATTCATTTGAAAAGCACTTTTCCCACAAGGGAAAAATGGTCAAATTGGCGTATATGTCAAAAGGACATGAAACGGACTTTAACGACACGATGGATAGCGATGGCTATACCTGCAAGGTAAAGATGACAGAGTCGAAAAGCAGGATTGTATTGACCGCTGTCTTTATGAGCGATGTCCATGCATTCCCTCTTTTCTCAGAAGCTTGGAAGTACCCAAAAGCAGAGTCTAAAAGAGCTATTAAAACATTTAATAGATGTGTTAATGTCGTTGAAGACCTTAAAGCAGAGTATGAGGATGACGACATGCCAGGCCCAACATTACAGGGTATGGCAAGAGAAGCGATGAGATACCTTGATATCGATAGAAAGAATGTCACTCCAAGTCGTTCATTAGAAGCGGCTAAATATCTTGATGGCGAAACCGATTGGAGAAGTTCAATCTATGGTAATAGAATGCCTCATCAACAGGGTCATGAATTATCTCCTCCTACAATCAACATTACGAATACTGGTGCTGGTAGTATTAACATAGGTAATAAGGAGAAATAGTAGTGTGGCTGATATTAGAAGAGATGAGAATAAACGAGAAAAATGGTTAGTTACTAATCATACCAAATTCAACATAGCTGTAGGAGATTTACTTCTTCTACCAGTTCTTAAACCTAATTGTACTTTAGATGTTTTAAGATACTATACTCGCGAAAAAATAAGTCATTCCATAAATCTAAGAAATCTACTCAAATCAGGCAAGTTCTCTTTAAACAAAAAGAAATTAGTTCCGAACCAATTCCCAGGACCAATTGCTATAGCAGATGTAGATGACGCTATTACTCCAGCCGAAGAGAATGAGATTTTACAAATTGAAATTGAAGAGGTAGAACCAGGACAGCCGATTCTCCCAGACACTAAAGGTATTTTAATCTACGGAAAAGATTATAACGACGAAGCTCAACCAATTGGAATTGCTGGCGAAGAGAAAAATGCGGTTTTAACTCAAGACCTAAATACAGAATGCCTACTTGAAGATATATTGATAGAATTAATAAAGGCTAATATCCAAATGTCAATAATGACAGGTAATGAAGTCAAAGACAGAGATATCGGACCAACGATAGAACATTAGAGGTTTTTTAACGAAATGGCAGAAATAGAAAATAAGCATGTATTAGGTTTTGGAAAAGATTATGACGACGAAGCTCAGCCAATAGGGATTCAGGGCGAAGAGAAAAATGAGCTTGTTACTTTATCTTTAACAGAGATAGAGAAGTTTCAGCAAATATTGAAAGAGTTGAAAAAATTCAATATTCAACTGGAATCTATTACAAATGTTAAATTAACGAGAAAAGATGCCATAAGTCATAAAGGCAGATTATAGGAGAATATTAAAATGATTATAGAAGATGGAAAAGGGTCAGGTAAAAAAGCAAGAGTAGATAGCGAGAATAGACTTGTTGTAAATGCCAGGTCTGAATCTATACAGCATTACACTAGCCAAGAAGAGGAAAATGCTTATCAGGTATTAAACGTTATACCTCTTGTAGCAAATGAGACAATTGTTGCACAACATTTTAAAAATAATGACCCAGTTAATGATATGGTTCTAACCTACATACGTCATCAAATTATTAGTCATGACGACTCGGCATCGTTCCCTTTAGATAATTATTTTAGCTTAGCATTCGGAAGAGAATACGTAAGCGGAGGACTAGATATTGAACCTGTAAATGTCTTTAATAGAAGCGGAAATGAAGCAGCCGTAACAGTTCATTGTGGAAACCCAGCCTTATCAGGGACAGCAATAGAAATAGATAGATGGTATACTAAAGAAATAGGAGATATGAATCTATTTAACAAAGAAGGTTCTGTCGTTATCGGTTCTGGAAATACTATAGAATTTAGATATATAGGAACAGGAAATGGATTTTTATATACAAGGGTATCATTTTTAATGATGCCAAAAAATTAATTAGGAGATAATATCGTGTTAATAGAAGATGGCACAGGTTCAGGGCGTACAGCCGCTGTAAATATAGATAATAAATTAGAAGTAGCAGCGGTAGTGGCTACTGCGGAACATTTTGCAAATCACGCTTCCGGACTAGCGTTCAATGCGTGCGTTGAGGCTACCCCAATCGCTACAGACCCATCGTCAGGAGATACTAGAACTTGTATTTTTTATATGAAGAATGGTTCCGAGGTAGATATAACGATAGAAGGAATCGATATTAGATTAGGAGGAACTGGGGAAGAAGATGTTATTGAAGTCGTAGGAAGAGATAATGAAGGCGAGCCAATTGGGGGAACAACTGTTATTCCAGCTAATTTAAATTTAGGAAGCGGAAATACTGCTGAAGGAGTATTCTTAAAAGGTAGTAATATCACAGGGATATCAGGAGGAGAAATACTTCAAAAAATATGGGTCACTTCTAATGGAACAAAATCTTACAACTTCAACCAAGATATAATTCTTCCCAAAAATAGAGTCTTAACAGTTTATAGTCGAAACTCTGTAGCTGAACTTGACGTAACCGTTAGTTTTAACTATCACCCTTCTATCGGAATTAGGTAAAAATATATGGGAATAGAAAATTATATTACTGACCCACAGAATCACAAAAAGGCTCAAGTCGATTGCCCAGAAGGTGAAAAACAGAGTCTTATAGTTTCTACTCGCCCCCTCAAAGAATTTGATATTCTAATCCAATTTTTTTCCAATCCACAATTCGGAATAGATTTAAATATTAATGGCAGCACAGGAGCTGAACCTTCAGGAGGTGTTGATACTAACGACGAACAAGTTTATGATGGAGATGATAATCCCTACTGGATTGGTGATATTTTAGCTGGAACGAAATGGGATTTAACTAGTATTTCTCAAAGTCATGAAGGGCTTCAAAGCGTAGAGTCTACTAACTCCTTAGCAGGAGACTTAATACAATTTACACGTCCTACAGGTAATTTAATACTAACTCCTTATGCTTCTTTGACGATGTGGGTATACGTCTCGGCAGGATGGCTGGCATTAGACTCCGTAAGCGTTTATGGATGGGAGACTTTTGGGGGGCTTCAAATAGGAGCGAAAGCCGAGTTACAGGATTATTTCTCTTCAGTAACAACTGGGGTCTGGCAAAAATTATCTATTCCTTTATCCGATATGGCATTAGCAGGACAAACAATAGACTCTTTCAGAATACAAATAGAGAATAGAGATACATCAGGTCCAACATTTTATATAGACGATATTCAATTGGAAGGAATGCCAGTAGGAGGAGGGGAAGTTGTAGGTCCTACAATTTTCAACGTAAAGCCCCCACTAAATCAATGGTATCACGTAAAAGAAATAACTACTACACTAGCCGCACCTGTATCTATCGCTCCTAATATCCAAGTTGGAGGTACGATGCCATATTTGGACTACTCGACATTGCTTGGATTAGAATTAGAGATAGGAATATTATTCCAAAGAATTGTTAAAAATCAAGTAGCCTTTTCGTTCCCAACACTAGCAACTGGAGACGTTCTGTCTATACCAAATACTTTTATAAATTTGTGGGGAGATGACCAAACTACTTTCCTGCAATATAGAAATATTTTCTATGAACCTATTATTCTTAAAGGTAAAAACGATGATGAAATGAGATTAGTCATTAATGATGACCTTTCTGGATTATTAAGATATAGAGCGTCTATCGGTGGTTATATCGAAAATAGAGATAAACCTCAAACACCTGAAGATTTAACTATTTTAAATAGGTCTTTGAAGTAATTTCACCAATCACCGTTAAGATGACCGCTAATCGTTCCCATTAAGAAATACAAACCAACTACAGGATTATGTAGCCACACAAATAGGACACAAAGTGCGATTGTTAATATTGCATCAGGTAATTTAGGAAGAATTGTTCTATACCATTGAGTAATAGTCTTTTGTTTCTTCCATACAAGGAATAAATCAATTAATAAAACTCCACCTAGAGCGATATAGCACCAAGTAAAGCTCATCATAAGTAATAATATTGTTGCCGCAATTAATAAACCTGTTCCAATTTTTTGTAATTTAAAATCCATGATTAATTATCCTCTTCCATTCTGCTACATTTAACATGATATTATATTTGCGATTTTTTATAAAAATCCTCTAATTTTGCCTTAAATTCTATTAATAACTCCATAATAGGCTCTATTCTAAAGTCAATAATATAAGTGATTCCCGGTATATCTTTAAGAGTCCTCCTATCTATCTCCTGACAGATATCGTTATAAGTTGCAGTTTGGGTTAGATATATCCTCCAACAGTCCACACAATCGATTCTAGGACGTAATATGGCTTTATAACGCTTATGCTGTTTACATCTCATTCTTTTCACCAATATCGCCAAGATATTCTAAACATCCAATAATTTTTAATAAATGAGTTGCTACATCTATTGCTTCCTTACTGACATCATCTGTCTTGTCATAGTTGTAGTTGCCCATATTCCTATCAACTTTCTCTTGCTGCTCTTCAACAAATTTCTCTGCTTCTTTTATTTTTTCGCGATAATTCATATCGATTCTCCATCTAATAATCTCATCCAACCTCTTTCTCCATTTACTTTTGCTTCACCGCACCTCTTAATCGACTCTATACTGTGAAATCTTACACCCTCATAATTATTCTTTTTCATCAATTTATGTTTTTCAATAGGTACCATTGAATCAGCTTCAAAAAATACAATCGGTAAAAAATCGTCCTCATATATACTACAATCTTTAAAAGTAACTATTTTTCCTAATTCTCTAGCTTTATCAACATACTCTTTTATTTTGTCCCATTCGGATTGAGAGAAACTAATACGTCCCTCTATTTCCATAATGTCAAAACTATCATAAGGAACATCTAAAATATATTTCTGAACGTTAATTCTACTATATCCAGTTATAACCCAAATCTCACTGCCTTTTATTACTAAATGCCGAATACTTTCGCAATGTTGTCCTGTACTCATATCTTCTTCTCCAATTAAATGTTTTTTTTCTTTCGCCATCGCTTCATCTTTTTTCAGATTCTTTTTGCTAACTCTTCAAGCTCTTTCTCTTCTTCTTTAGTCATTCTATTTTTCTTCATATTGTAAAGTACCTCACTTATAAAGCCTTCATATCGTGCTTTTCTTAAATCAGATTCATGAAGGGTCATTAACGGTTTATCTTTTTTTATTTGTTTGTCCATATTTATATATCGACTTATTTTAATTTTTCGCGTAAAAAAAGCCCAAATCTAAAAAGAAATGGGCCAATACTTTTTCTATACGAACATCCCCATCAAATTATTATTCCCCTGAGACTTAAAAACACTAAAACCATACTTCTCATAAAACAAAGTTAAATCATCTAAAGATAAACCGTCAACACCCATAGGACAAGCATTTAAATAAATGAAATTAACACCCATCTGACGAGCACCACCAACAGCTTTAGATAACAACTGCCCTCCAACTCCTTGACCCCTAGAAGCAACATTAACCTCAATATGCTCTATCTTAGCAATAGGCTCGTCTTCATCTAAATTCAATGCCTCAAACTCTTCTGGAGTTAAGTCTTCTAAAAATTCATATCGAGGATAAGTTTCTGTAACTACGACTGAGCCATTATCAAGAGCGTAAGTAGTGCGGTCTTCCTCTTCTTCTATTTGAAATTCTTGTGATTGTTTATACCAGTTCATTCCTATTTATTCGACAAAATAAAAGAAATGCCTTTATTTTCGCGTAAAAAAAGCCCAACAAAATTAATTGTTGAGCCAATTCTAGGAGACCCTATCATGGTATTGTTAAACAGATAGAGAATTCAAAAAAGACCATTAATGCTGAGCATAGCCTCGTATATATCTATTCGACAAAATAAGATATTTACCTTTATTTGCCTATCTTGTATCGCATCGATAAACTTAGTCTAAATCAATTATATCAAAAATAGTCGTATTAACCGATGAAGAGTTCTTAACCAGGGCTTTTTTCACGATAGCCTCAGATATCTCACTATCGTACCAGCCCCAAGGACATTCCTTAAATCTATACATGCTAGAACCAGAATGAGGGTCAATTTCGATGTGACTAATCGTAGCAACATAGGGAGGGTCTAATCGGGATGCTACCCTATCTTGTTCTCTACTTAAAAAACTTTCATCAATTTTTACTCTTTGACCAGGTTTAAATCTCATCTCTTCCATTACTTTTCTCCAATAAAATTATTCTTCATCTTAGCAGAAAATGAATCACTAAAAAAGCCCAAACTTTTGAAAGAATGGGCTTTTTGAAATCGATTATCTATTTAGCATAGACCTCTCTCGCTCTATTCGCTTCTCTTTAGCATGTTGCCTTAAAGGTACCGCTACAGACTGTAGTGGTCTGCCTTTAAATTGATGGGTTAATAACATTAATTTTTGAGTATATTCTTGAGGAATACCTGCTTGTGTTGATAATTCACTAGAAGTGATATCTCCCCAAGGCGACTTCTTCTCTTTATAATATCTCACAACCTGACCAAAAAGAGGATGGTCTATAAGGAGAGATAACCCCTGAAAATATGTAGTCATATCATTGCCAAAAACCATATCTGGTACGTCCATATCATCTTCTAAAGGACCTCCCATAACAGGATAAGGAACTTCTCCGTCCTCTCTACTGTACATAGGGAAATTGACTGTATCCGCTTTTGGGTCATCTTTATCATAATATTGTGCTTGTTTATACCAGTTCATTACTATATATTCAAAGAAACGAGAGAATTACCTCTATTTGCCTATCTTGTATCGCATCGAAGGAATGAGATGCGGCTCAATAAGACTTTAAATATTCTATGGCTCGTTCTAATATGTGGGTATCGTCTTTAAAGTTTCCAAGACCTGTATTGCATACTGAACATAGCAGTCCACGTATTTCTCCAGTTTTATGATTATGGTCAACAGATAAACGATGCTTAAAATTATTTTGATGTCTTCTACAAATTGCACAACAGTTCATTTGTGTATCAGCCATTTCATTATATTGTTCTAAAGATATTCCATAAAGACGTTTCAAGGCTCTCTTGGTCATATCTTCATAGCGTCTACCGTTATTAGCATAATCTTGCCTCTGAATAAGATTCATACATTTCTTACATCTACATTTTAATCCGGAAGATTGATTACTATCTTTCCCGAACTTATTTAAACTTCTAAACTCTTTACAATAAGTGCATCTCTTCTTTTTCTCTTCTGTTTTTTCTGTAAACATATCTACATCATCTAAAACTTCTGGCATCCTCTCTCCTCGAATAATTAAAATCACATTATAGCGTTTTCTTAATCACTTTGCAAGAAATCACTTTCTTCGAGCTATGGCAGGGTATGGCGAGGTATGGTAAGATTATTTGCCTATTTTGTATCGCATCGAAGGAATGAGATGCGGGTTAAAATACGAATATAGGTTCCTTTTTCAGAGTGCTTCCATAGGCTGGTTGACTCATAAAATCTTTAACATATTCTATATCATTATCTTTTAGCCAATTCTCAAAATCATCTGCTATCATATATCCTCCAGTATTCGATATATTTATAGCAACTTTATGACTTATTCTCATTGCCTCTTTTATCGAGGCGATTAAATACTTAGAGAACCATTCGCTATAACTAGGATATTGATTAAAACTCTGCGTCTCTTCATCTGAATATATCTCGGCATCGTAATAAGGAGGAGACGTAAAGCAGAAGTCAAAACTCTTGTCAGAGAATTTCTTCATAGATAGTATGCTATCTTGATTAAATATACTAATCTCTTTAAATACTTCCCCGTGGATTCTTAAAACCTGATGGAAATTGTTTAAATTCATATAAGTTTCAAAATTGCTATCTGTTCCTGTATAAGATTTTACCTTGTCGCAAGACGCAGCACCAAATAATCTGCCTCCGTACCCTGCACAGAAATCAAATACTCTACTATCTTCATTACAATATTTATGATAGATAGCTTTCGCTACGCAAGGCATAAAACCGCTAACCTGTTTATTGCCTCGATATTTATATAACGCTTTCTTAATTTTTTCTCGCGAAGGAAAATAACCTTGAATAATTATCTTCCTTATTATGTCTGATAAGAAATGGTTATTGTTAAAGATATTTTTAGGAGAGTCTCCTCCTTTAGCCTTCGCACTCCAAAAATTAGGAAAATGAGACATTAGAAAATTATTACCTAAATTACTAAACGAAACATATTCATTTTTTAGTAGATTAAGGGAGTTATGGTTTAGTACAGAATCTAAATGAGATTTCCAGTTATCCGACTGTTCTATTAAAAATTCGATACCTTTGTTTTGATAAAATAGCACGATATCTTCAATATGCCTATCCTGTTCTGAAATAGTCAATTTAGAAAAATCTGCCCCTAAAGGGCATTGCAATGCATCTCCATTTATAATTCGAGTCTCTTTGCCTTTTCTTCGAGATACATACGAGTCATAATTAATTTTATATTGAAACATAGGAAGGATATGGGGTTTTATTAATTCGATGAAGACATCTATAGAATTTTTAGATATATCAACTCTATACCCAATCCTATCAGATAAAACCCTTTTAGATAGTGATGTATCGATATTATATTTATCTTTGAACCATGATTGAATATTTTTACAGCTTTCTAAAGAGAAAGAGTCGGTGCAAAATTTAAAAGTAGGACGACTATTTATTCCGTGTATTTTGCTTCTATGACCCCAATCTGTAGTCCCATCGTCTTGAAACCAAACAGCAATAGACAAGGGGCTTAAACTGTCCAAAAGCTCAAAAGAGATTTCTTTGATTCCATTCTGATAAAATTTAGATATACAAATCTCTAAATCGGTATTAGCGAAAGTATAAAACGACCATCGACAGCACTCTTTGCCTGAATCTCTAGTAGTATAAGGCTCACCTTTTAGGGAATTAGCAGATGAGATATTTTTTAATTCATTGTATTTCCATAACAAGTATTCTTTCTGTTCGTCTCCGTGGTTAAAGGCTACAGAGGAGGAACTCATTTTTTTTGCGTCTCCCATCATAGAACCATAAATAATATCTTTTTGTCTTTGTGTTAATGGAGATTCCGTTTTTTTTCTTTTTATATACTTTGCCCCAGTTTTTTTCTTTTCAAACAATTGTCTTAAAAAGCCGATATGGTCTTTAGGTATATCGTTTTTTTTGCAAATCTCTTCTAGCGAAAAGCCTTTATCGTACTGCTCTATAAACTCTTCTTTACTAATGGTTATTTTGCCTTGACAGAAAGCACTATAGAATTGAATTAAATGCTTGGACGCTCCACCTCTTTTTATATCTTTGAGACTCTTTCCGTTTTCTAATAACTCTTTAAATTGTCTCAAAGTTATAAATTGCTTGCTTCTTGTCTTGTTCGAACTAATATTTAATTCTACATCGTAATATGGTTCTGCATATTCCCATTTGTATTTTGATTTCATCTTTTGCTGCTTCGCAACATTCATTTTTTGTTTTGTTTCTACTGATAATGTTTGTCCTTTACTTGGCATAATATTGCCTCCTTTAATATAATAGACTTCTTATTATATTATATTCGACATCACTATGCAAAAACCTTTAATTATTCCGTAATATTTATTATTAGGAACAACTAAAGGTTTTTATTAGTAAAGTAGCGTTTTTAGGCTAAAAGCGACCGTTATTTGAATAAATACCTAAACCATCGACTCCTTCCTCCAGGAAGGGTATATTCGGGAACAATAACCATTGCCATTTTTGGATATCTTCCATATTTTTTAACGTCAGTTAATTTGTCCCAATCTTTTTCATAATTTTGTTTAAGAGTTTCTATATTCCCAAATACTTGCTGAGCCCTATCTGCTCCTCCAAATACCTGTTGAGGTTCTTGGAATTGGAGACACATCATTAATTGTCTTAGAGCGTCTTTCGCTGCTCCATAGAGAATAGCTGGTACATGTATAGATGGCACATTTTCCAAAGTATATCCCTGCACAGGTGGAAAACTATTAAAAGCCATAAGAGCATTGTTTAAAAACAAATCTAATTCGTCATCAGTAAACCATCTAAAATCATAGTCCATGTTAATAATATCTTGAGGAAGAAGTTCATTATCGAAAGTTATTCTTCCTTTAAAGTGGTTGATATTAAAACCAGTTGTAAGTATTTTTTTATTACGATAAACTTTAACTCTTGAGCTTAGATTCCATCTAGGATAAGTAAAGTCAAAACTAAATCTACCGCAAGAAGGTTTGGCCTGTTCAAAATAGACAGGTATCTGTTGAGCACATATGATAAGTTTCTCTAATCCTTCTCTAAAAGCAATTAGTCTTTCATTGTAAAGTATATCAGCGGATGATTCATCTGAGCCAGGATGGACGATAAATGTTTGCGTTTCTGTGTAGTCTATATCATTAACGGTGAACATCCAATCAGCGGTATATTCTCCTGTAGGTTGGTCTTCATCTATGATCCATTCGAATACATAATTTCCATCATCTACTTGCATTGGTATATTGTTATCAAAAGATACTACATCTGAGCCTTGATATATTTGTATTGAGATATCTTCTGCATCTACTCCTGTTCCGCAAATTTGTGATATAGCGAGCATAAGGATACCCCAATCTGCTTGTCTGAAGCGTCCTCTTTTGCTTGTTGATATTTGGATATTCGCCATTATTTATTTTCCTCCGTTGAAGAAATTATTTCTGTTACTGTTTCTTTAGGGGCATCTAGTGGTTCTGTACGGTAGTCTTCTCTCTCTTTGATAAGTTCTCGTATCAATATTTTTAATTCAGAAGGTACGCTATCGTCCTCTTCTACTTGAGGAGAGGGAGCGACAATAGGTGGTGTTTTAGAGAAGAAGTTTTTAATAGTTGCTCCGTCTAATCCTAAAAATTTTCCTCCAAAAGCTAAAATGGATAGCCCAAAAGCAATCCAAGTTACATACCTAAGTAATGTTATTTGTCCACCGACTAATGCTTTATGTGTCTTGATATCTTTTGCAACTTTATCTTCAAGCGTTTTAAAATCTTTATTTACGCTTGTTTCGTATTTTTCTTTTCCATCTTTCATAGCTTTGATATCTGTTAGGAGTCCACCAGGATGGTCGCTATTTCCAAGCAGAGCTTTTCTAAGTTCGCAATCGAACTTATCTAGCTTTCCTCCCATAGACTCTTTAGAAGTAAGGATATTTGCTTTGAGGTCTGCAAGTTTATCATTGACTACTTGATGTTCTTTGCCGCATAGTTCTTTTTGGACTAGGTTGTCGTGTTCTTCTGCCATTAGGGTATCCTTTTAAAAATACATATTGTTACATTATATTCAATTTTGGCAGAAAAAGTCCTTGAAAAGATTATTATTTAACAATTAGTTGTAGTTCTGAATAGATTATTTTTGGCATGTCTTTCTTTGGTATTTTCTTATTTTTCTCTATTAGTAGAGAAGCTAGTCCTGCTACGAAAGCAGTTGATATGCTTGAGCCTGAGACTTTGATATATTTATTTTTAAGGTAGGTTGAAGTTACTATTTTATTTTTCATAGCGAAATCTACTTTTTCAAGAATTTTATTATTTGTTTTTTTTGCTCTTGTTAGGCTTCCTACGGAGTAGACTTCTGGGTATCTAGCTGGATAATTGATTTCGCTATTTTCTTCATTTATATGATTTCCTGCTGCCGCGAAAATTAATATTCCCATATTTTTAGCTTTTTTTATAGCATCGTGAAGAACTTTATAATCATATTGTGAGCCTAATGCTAATACTATGATATCAACATTTTTAACGATTCCCCAAAGTATAGCAGATATAATAGCATTATATTCGCTATTTCCGTTTTTATCTGTTACTTTAGCATATGATATTTCTGTATCTGGAGCGATTCCAACTATGGAAGTTTTTTTTCTAGAAGCTATTAATCCAGCCATAATAGTTCCATGCCCTGCCTCGTCAAAAACATTATCTTCTACTCCTACAAAGTCGTGATGTTCTCCTTGAACATGAATGTCTTTGTGTTTGGGTTTTCCAGAATCGATAATAAGCATTTTCGTGCCTTGCCCAGTATATTGAGCGGATACTCCATAATCTTCTGGAGAGTAGATAACCGTTTCCTCAAGTTTGTCTAGAACTTTTTTGCTTTTAAGATTGTCTATGCTGACAAAATTTCCGTCTGTTCGTCTATTCATTTTAAAACGCATAATAGCCTTTCAATATTTTATTTAAAAAATCTTTTTGGTACTTCGTAAATTTCTCCATTTCCGAAAAATTCTATTTTCGTATTAATGGGATTTGTTTTCAGAAAATAAACATATTTCCTTAATGCTAAAGACAAATGTAGTGTCAGCATATCATCTGTTACAATTTTAGAACATTTATTTATTTCATCCATTCTCTTGAAGACATTTTTTTTGTATGGGATATGCCAAAGTTTCATAGAGCCTAATTCTATTTCATCTGTCAAGTAGTTTCTTAAGTTAGCGTTAGCAACGGCTATCCCTGCTCTATTCTTCTTTGACCTACTTCGAGGATAGTATCCGATATCGTACCCCTCTCCCTTCCAGGTCATTCCTGCTAGCTTATAATACATCTGGAAGGCACTCATCCCTTTCATCTGTTTGTCTCCATTTATGACAGATTCGAAAGAGTTGACATCTTCATTAAAACCGAAACCCAGAGTGTTTATTATTTTTACCTTATTACAAATCTTATGAGGTAGGAATGGGTCGAGATTAATAAGCAAATCAAAAGTTTCCTCTAAATTCATTAACTCTTCTAAAGAGATAACTTTTTGAATAGACTGATTGTGCTTAAAGACATTTTTATCATCTTTTGTTTTTACGCACCAAGTTATATCTGTAGACTCTAATCTTCTTTTGAGCCTCTTAAGAACGCTTGATGAAGTTATATTATCTACTGTTGTCCCTAAATTTGTTATAAGTATTTTCATATCACATTGTTCCATTTATAGCCGATTCAAATTCTGCCATTGAAGATGCTCCGTGGCTAGGGCTTCCGGCTCCTCCTCCACCACCTCCGATACCTCTTCTACCAACATCTATTGATATAGCGATATCGTCTCCTCCGATACGTCCGTCCCACGCGTCTATTTTTCCATCCATTAAGATGCTATCTAAAGCAGCGTCTCTTGCTGAGCTTTGGGCTAATTTTCTTCCCATTTCTGCTTTTAGTATTTTTATAAGTTCATTTTTCTTTTGTTCTCCGACTATTTCAATTGTCCCTTTCTTTATTAAGCTTCTAAGAAGAGAGGATGTTTTGATTTTTTCTTTCATGTCGTCGTCAAATGCCCTACAGTCTCCAATCCCCTCGAATCTAACAAGAGCCCTTCTTATGAAGCCTTTTTCTCCAGCAGCGGGTTGATGGTCCATATCAGGTATTATAAGAGTCCCATTAGATGTCGAATGAAGATAAGTTGCTTCTTGAGCATCTTCGGCTAAATCAGGTGGGATAATTCTTTGAGTAGTAGTTAATGGTTTCTGACCGGAGACTCCCCTTACGAGGTCTACAACTTCGGCAGCGTTTGTTTCCATAATATTAGTTACATAATTTATTTTTTGATTTCCGACGATATCTGTTAGTATATGAGCATCATGAAATGGTATCTTTCGAACACCGCTTTCGTCATATATTAATATCTGTCTTGTGTTTACGTCTACGAATACAACCATAATATTTCTCCTATTGGCTTATCATCTTATTATTATATCGGATTATTGCTTGAACCTCCTCCACGAAAAGCGTAGAGAATTCTTACGAACTTAAAACCAATGTTTTAATATTTAGTAAGCTAGCCTCGCCGTCCCGGCGATTCTTTTCTAATATTCTTAATCCTTCATCTAAGATATTTAACGAAGCATTGTAGTCTCTGTCAGTTATTTTGTTTAAAAACTTTAAAATTAGTTATTGCATAAAAAAAGTCCACCCAAAGATGAGTGGACTTTTATTTATTCATTATTTTTTGACGGGGACTAGCTAATATAGTTAGCACCTTTATTCAGTTTATTCCAAATAAGCAGGTTAAGCATAATCGCTCCTCCTTAAAATAAGATTAAACTGATGGGTCAAAGACATTAGTAGCGGTTACGTCAGCAATATTTAATTCAATTTTAGCAACATCGCTCCAAAGACCATTCAAATAACTTCTAGCTTTGATAATTGTATTATCTGAACCAGATTTATTATCAGAAAGAGTAAATGAACCTGTGTACAAATAAGCTTTTGTACGAGAAGGGTCTTTGCCGTTTAATGTGTAATAAATCTCAAAGTTTCCACCAATAGTTTTTCCATTAAAAGGTGTTCCACCTACAAAATCGCCAGAAGTGTCGTATGAAGGAATAGTATTTCCTCCTCCTGATGCATCTGCAATTACGATATCTACGGTTTTACTCATTACTACAACGTCTTGTTGTGTAAAAGTTGTACCATTTTGGACTACCCATGCAGGCCAAACGTCATTTGTTAAAGTTAAGCTTGTCGAGAGGTCATTCCCAAGAATTTGCTCGCCAGTTAGTAAAAATTGAGGAAGTCCTGGTTTCCCCTTGTCGCTAGGAATAGTAACAGCCATTATTATTCTCCTTGTTTAAATCAATAATTAATTATTTTTGTGTATTTACACTCATATCTAATATTTGAATATTTCCGCAAATATCCTTTTTTCTTTTTAAAAATATTATTAAGTTGTTATATTTAGATAGTTACTAGTTCTCTCCTGATTTAAATTACTCTATAAACATATCTTCATTGTCAATAGAGTTTATTTCTGCTAATCTTCTTTTTCCTTTCGCATCTACCTTTCTTAAATAGCCTTTAATACATTCTTCAAACCACTCCTTGTCAGTATATAACTTGTCCTCAGTCCCTTCTACAAGTTCTTCATTAGGTGCTACTGCTAAAAATCTATCTTTACTTCTCTGTATCTTACTATCTGGTATATCTATACTCAATGTTAATATTGCCATGCTATTTATTCCTTATAAATTAAACTAAAGTTCCGTAAAAGTCTGGTGCTTTTTGCTTCGTTCCAATGCCAGTTGACTGGTAGTGAATGTCAGCAAAATGTAAAAATGGATCAACTGATGGAGCCGTGTTTATAGCAACTCGAACCAAAACCAAACCATCTATTTCAAAGTCATCTGTATCTAATAATCCAGCACCGCCGCCTTCGGCTGACAATCGAACTTCGGCAATCATATGCTGGTATGCTGTAGTATTTACTGCTTGTGTTACTTGTGTCGAAACTGGTGCTATAAACGGAGCCTGGTCATGACCTTTCGCGTAAGATGAGTCAAAATCCCACACTGCTGAGCCAGTTGCTGAGCCACTATTAACTGACCAATGAGCATGAATAAATAAATCTGTTCCTAATGCATAATCATGAGGAATATGAAACTCGATCCATACTTCATCTGGACTTGGGCTCACTGAAAACTGGTATTGTTTTATAGTGCCTCTGTAGGTTGTATGAACAGGTGGATTTGTTGGTCCAGATCCGTCAATTCGAATGGTTCCTAGTAAATCTCTCCAGCCATAATCTGGTGTATCAACATCTACCTTTATTCCTAGTCCACTGGCTGAATCAAAAATCAATGACCCAGCTATTTCCAAATCGTCATTTATTCTAACGACTTCTTCATTACCTAAACTTGGATCTGAAAAACCTATAACTAAATCACTACCATCAAAATAAATTGATGCGTTATCGGAATCTCCAAAATAAATTCTCTTATTTAAAGAAATACTTACATCATCACCAAAATCTACTAATCCTGCTCCTGTCTTGATGGCATAGTTATTATCCCTGCAATTTACAACATCTCCAATAAGCAAACCATGACCATCAAATATCTCTCCACCAAGAGTAGAAGCATCAAGACCATTAAACTGGAATGCTGCCCAAGAAAATATATCTCCTGTATGCCCTCCACCAATATTAGTATAAGCATAAAATTGAGAAACTTGAGATACATCTCCACTACTCCAATTGAATGATGCTCTTGCTGCATAATCAGAAATAATGCCTGTACAGTTCTGATTTTTATCTGTTGACCCTATTTGGTATCTTTGATTTACAAAATAACCAGAGTGAGCCGCTACTGAAGTACTTTCTATATTTATGTCATGATTTACAACAACACCACCAGATACGGCACCACCATCATAATCCAGTTCGGCGTTAATATATAATTGTCGATAATCTAACAAACCACCAGTTGTTCCTATCTGAGCATGACCTGTAATATCTACGTCATCAGTAATAGTAACTATTGTTCCTGCTCCAAAAGCAGTAATATCATCAACTGCTAAATTTCCAGTAACAGCTAAGTTGTCATCAACAGTAACTAATGTTCCTCCTCCTGCTACAAGAGCAGTAATAGTATCAACTGCTAAAGTTCCTGTAATGTTAGTATCAGAGTTAAGGTTAATAGTTCCATCAGGAGTACCAATTCCTGCTGTTAAGTCAATAGAACCGCCATTGGTAACATAACCCGTACCACCTGTTAAACTAATTCCTTGACCCTCTGCATCAGCACGACCTGTTATGGTTAGATCAGATGAAATATCGTATCCTACAATAGTATTAACATTTAAAGTTTCTGTTATTTCTACGTCATCTCCAAAATGGCTCAGCCCACTGTTAGTATATATGGCATATTTGGTTGTACCATTTAAAGGAGTCTCTACATATAGACCATAGGAGGTTGTAACAGTCCCAGCACCTGTCCCTCCAGCGGCATACAAAGCCGCCGCACTGTCTATTGTCCCGCTAGTCCCCGCAAAATCTATAGCCCCACATACGCCCCGCACATCGGATATGGCATAGCCGGCAGTATTAACTGACAATATAGAACCGAGGAGTCCACATTGTATGCCCGTAGAATTTGCTGTTAAGTTCTGGATCTGCGTCACTGCACGTGCCGCATAGTTATTAAATGCACCTAAATCCCCTTTAGCTACAGGGTTTTGTAACACGGCTGTGATGTCCTCTGTTTGGCTGTTTGAAATCTCTCTAATGTTCGCTATGATGCCTGTCGATAATGTGGCGTCTGTACCTACCGCTGCATGCCCTAAGACATCTAAATCATCCCCAAAACTAACATCTCCTTTTCCTGTCTTGATTGCATAATTAACAGTTCCATATTCTATGTCATCTAAATACAATCCATACATAATATCAATAGTGCCATTAAAGTTTGCAATTCCAGCGTCTCCTCCAAGTTTTCCCTTATACATAACAAACTCAGCAATGGTTCCAGTATATAATGCCGTTGTATTTAAACTGCCAGTAAATATATGTGCATAATCAGTGACATTTGGACCGTTAGCTGTTCTACAAACAAATTGCTGACTATTAACTATAATATTGCCAATGTCTTTTACACCTACGGTATCAAGAGGATTTAGTCTCACGTTGCAGCCAAGTCCTCTAATCCCAAGTGTAGCATCAGCCGTTCCGTTCCAATCAAAGTTAGAAGCAAAGCAATAACCATAACCACTATCCGTATGGACATGGTCAGCAGTAATTACTTTTAATGCGTTAGGAGCAGATCCACCTACCCCAATACTTCCTGTCACTTCTAAGTCGTCAGTAATAGTAACTAATGTTCCTGCTCCAGCGGCTATAATGTCATTAACTGCTAAAGTGCCAGATAAATTAGCATCTCCTCCAGTTAATATTCCTTCTACAGTTAAGTCATCATTAATTCTAACTTGTTGAGACAGTTCCGCCGCTGATGGGTCACTAAACCCAAGCAATAAATCTGTTCCGTCATAGGTTATAAATGTTTCTTGATTTCCGCCAAAATATAAAACATCTCCATCTCTTCCATCTAGCAAAGCGTATTGGGGATGGTCATCGACAGTTTTGCCTGTAGTCGAAGCATGAGTAATCGTTACACTAGCATCAGTATGGTCATGCAAACTATCTGCATTAGTTGAATTTGTTAAATTATCTAAAGCTGTATCTGTTACGGTTAACCCTATGCCAGCGAGGGCTTGACTTAATTCTGCTCCAGTAGCTGTTGTGTCATGACTTACTATAGTATGTATTTGTGCGTGATGGTCATCAACAGATACGCCAGTTAAATTATCGTGACTATGTTTATGTAAACTATCCGCATTGCTATCATTTGTTAATGTATTGAAATTTGTTTTTTCCGCGGAAGTTAAATGGATATAATTTCCAACATTTAGTCCATTTAAATCATTATGGTCAGGCGTTCCAGATGCACCGTGAATATGTAGTAAATCAGCATTACTACCATTTGTTAAAGTATTTAATTCAGAGCCAGTAGCACTCGTATCTGTATGACTTGCAATTGTATGCAACTCAACATGTATATTAGTATCGAAATTTGTTTTTTCCGAGGAAGTTAAATGAATGTAATCGCCATCATTTAGACCATCTAATTCATTATGAATAGAGACTCCACCTGTTCCTTCATGAGTATGGAGGTCGTCAGCATTAGAGCCATCTGTTAATATTGTTAGATTTTCGTCTGTAACAGTTAAGCCTATTCCATCTAACGCCTGGTTTATTTCTTTAGTAGTTGCAGTTACGTCGGTGACATCAGTCAGTATATGTTCATGGACAGACTCTGCTTTATCATTATGAGTATGTAGATATTCTTCAAAAGTTAATTTTCCACCAGAAACATATCCAGTAATAACTTGAGAAGACTGTGCGATTACTAAGCTAGTGTAAATCAGCAAATCTATTCTTTGTCCCGGTTTGATGACAGGGATAGTTGGGATATCAGTTATTCTAATATCAACATTTGAGATATTGGTTATAAACCATGTTTCTCTTTGTCTAATAATTGGAGTATTTGCCATATTTTTTCTCTACTAAAGGTTTATACTTTAATATTAGCACTTTTAGTAAAAAATCCTTGATATTATTGAAATGAAAAAAGTTTAGGCTCTTTTCTTATTTTCTTACAGGTCTCTCTATGTTCGCTCAGAGAGCCTTAAATATCTCTAATCGACTGACAGGACTTACTATGCGGCATCGGTCTGTAATCGTCTCCTGTGCGTTTTTAGCCATACTGCCTTAATTCGGCAGGATACGCCCCTAATGTGTATTTGTCTTTATGCTTTACAGTAGGAAATTCGTCGCTGGCAATCATGTCTGGAATAATATATCCAAACAGACAAGCACTTTCATAAGCAGGGTCATATAAATGCCCTTCCCTTATTCTTGCTGGGACTTTTTCTCCATCATTTCCGATTAAATAAATTTTTAATTCTCCAGATTGAGAGAAGATTGGGTCCCAATATCTTTTAAAGAAAGTTTCACACTCTTCATCTCCTTCAAAAGGAATTGCGATACCAACATTGATTCCATAGTATCCCATTTCTTTATTTTTTGGAAAAGTTTGACCGCTAACAGTTGCTAAATGAAAAACTGCACTTACATTAATTTTTGTGTAACAATCTTCTTGAGGGTCATATATTTCTATTTTTCTACATTTCATCTTATTCTCCTTGAATAACGTCTATCTATAATATCGTCATTTTTCGCGAAAAAAAAGAGCAAACTCCGAAAAGTCTGCTCTAGGGCCCGAATATCTTAATGATTGAACATTTTTCTATACGAACTCCACCATATAGGTTAAGCCTATAAATCTAAGATTAAAAATAACAGGATAGCTTAATCTCTAGTATTTACATTAAAAGTGTAGTGCTCCGAAGAGCATAGAAGGAAGAAATATAAATTGCCTATTATTTTATTTTTTATGAGAGGATAGCTTGGATTCTAGTATTTATTCGAAAATTAGAAGGAAGAATGCCAAATCGCCTCTCAAATATTTAAAAATATGCCTCTTTTGTTTCCCTACAAGAGCTAAATCTCTCATAAAGCTCGCGTTTTAGTTTTTCTACCGAGGATTCTTTGTTTTTGCCGACTCACCCTCGGGAAAGTCGATTGAGACATATTTTATTTTAAAAAATTGAGGATAGCTTAAACTCTAGCTCGACTCGGCCGGTTAAGACCGATTTTAGTAGTAGTTTGGAAGGAAGAATATAAATTGCCTCAATTTAGTTTTAAAAGGAAATAAATATTAAGGATAGCTAGAACTCTAGTTTCGTAAGTGGTACAGGCCGAAGCCTGTGAGAGATAGAAGGAAGAACACTAATGGCCTTAATATTTATTATTATCAAAGATAGCTTAATCTCTATTTATCGGATTTGAACCGATAACCCAGCCGCGAACGGCAAGGTTATCCATATTAGAAGGAAGAAAATAAATAGCCTTGATAATTTTTATTTAATTTTTAAAGAACAAAATGGTCGTCAAGGATGAATGTCCCTGTTTAACAGGACGAACTCATTTAATCTCGAAACCTTGCTTGTTTGAGTCCATACGGTCAGTGACCTCAACCATTTTATTTATTTTATATACTCTGATACAATTACATCGACATCAAAAGGCGTAGTTCCTTCATTAATTGAGAATACAGTATCAGCATCTTCGATATTATCTACGATTTCGCCTCTTGCCTCAGCGTGAAGCTTAAACAAGTCGTAGAGATTAGGTTTATTCAAGCTAGTCATAGCCTTAGACATTAACTGCAAGCTTGACATATTACCATGAACATTGTTACAGTGGTTGAGATTACTCTTAAGACCTAAGTCTGTCCAAATAACTTTTCTCTCTACCAAATCTATAATCATAGGAATACAGATTTTATTGTCAGCAGTAAGGTCAAGTCTGTTATCAACGGTCTTTGGCTCAAAAATCTCGCCAGACTGAGGCTCTTGCCTCATCATAACGCCAGCGAAACACTCTGGAATCTCAGTAAAAGGCTGTTGAGAATAAGAGTTAACAGACATTACAACGTATCTGATTTTCTTCTCCAAACATTTCTTAATAGAGATATCAACAAACTCTGATGCACCTCTTGGAGCAGAAGTAATATCTCCGCTATGATAGCATCCCAATTCTTTCAAATTAGTGTAGCTAATCTGCTGAACAAACTTATGGTCTTCATTGAGGCATACCGCACTCAAATCAACATCAACCGTATTTCTGTAGTCAGAGCCTCCTTTAATATCTTTCCAATGGATGAAGAAACGAACAGTGTCCCCATCTGCCAAATCGTAAGAACTCCCTCTTGGGATAGTTCTAAGGCTTTCAGAAGCTGAACGCTGTGAGAAAGGTACATTAAAACCAGAAATTCTCTTATCAAGATAAACCTTGCCCAAAGATGCGTATTCAGCGAACTTATCTCTTAAAGCGTTGTCGCAGATAGTCACAATATTCATGCAATGAAGAGGATTAATTCTCTGCAAAGTATTATCGATTGCTTGCAATTTCGCAATATTTCCTTTAGGAAAGAAAGTTCTAACGCTGTTATTATGACTCACAGGTCTTTGAAGGAAATGAGCTTTTACTTGCAAGAGAACAGGTGTAGAAACCTTCTTCGCGATTTCGCCAAATGTTGAAACAACATTAATTGGGTCGTCAGACAAACGAATCAAGTTATCAAGTCTGCGAGCGTACTCGCCTGGACGACTTTTCAACAGAGCTACAGCTTCATCGATTCTAAAATCAGCAATTGCTTGCTCGACCTTTCCACCAAATGTTACATAAGTCTCCTTATTGAAGAGGACGTTAAATGCCTTGCAAGCATTCTCGTATCTATCTTTATTCTCAAATGGATGAAGTCTTTCTCCAAGACGCTTCCATCTTTCAGTATAACGAATCATATCTTCTGTGATGTTCTTGCAATTGTCAAGAAGGCTCAAAAGCATACGTCTTTCTTTTCTTTTGAAGTTTTTGAATTTGCAAGCATCAGCTAAGCTAACATCGCCCTCAGACATCTGAACAGCAATACGAAGTACGTCCGTAGCTGTCTTAACGTTGGTAGAAAGCAATTCGCTAACATCTAACCCTCTATCCATGAATAAGCCAGCCATAAGAGCCACATTTTCACGAAGAGGTATATTATCAGGCATAATAGGAGTGATAAGGTCTCTTTGACCAGTTGGGTCGCCAAGAACTCTTATAAACCAATTAACATCCTCTTTATCAGTCTTTGACAAAGAAGTATTAGAAGATACCAAATTGGTAAAGATAGACTTAAAGTCATCTCTTGAGCCAAGGTTAATAACCTTCAATTTTGTCTTTTCGACGATTTCCGCTCTATCTTCGATATCAGTAATAGGCATAATTCTTACGCCAATCCAAGTACCGAAGTAATGTATCATGGCATTAAAGTAGAGTTCCGCATCCGACATATCCATAACTTGCTGTGGGAAGTTTGGGTACATAGGTTTGTGTTGCACATGAGCACCGACCATAGCTTTCAAGTCAGTTACAGTCTGGTTGTAGAACTCCTCCAATCTCTTTAAAGAGACTGTAGATAGTCTTTCCAATAATTCTTCGGAAAGGGTATATCCGAGGTCTTCGAGGTTTTTCAACATTGTCGCTAATTGAACTATAGATACTTCTCCATGTCCAGCTTTAACGATAACTTTGTTCTTACGTCTTAAATACATTGTGTTCATGTCTAACATAATTTTTTCTCTCTCTAATTTCTTTTCGTTTCTTTTTCTATCTTTAAGAATTTTACCATATATTTAATCACTTTCAACAACAAAGTTGTGCTTTCAAATAAAAAATTAATATTTCAATAATTATTCTTCTTCGTCTTCTTCTATAAAGAACAGTCCTTCACATACCCTATCTACCGCATCTTCAAATATTTGTTCTAATTCTTGTTCTTCTTCAAATTGTAAAATATACTGCTCATCGAATTCGATACCCAAATCGAACTCATTATCTTTTTCCGCTTTTGGGTCTATGATGCTTTTTGATAATTTTTTAAAAGATTCTTTAAATTCCTCTGTAAGGTCTATATCTTCTTCCATTGTTATTCTCCTATTTTAATTAATATCTTTTACCGCGAAAAAAATAATAAATCATCAAAATGACGGATAGCACACGGTACTCTCCATTTGCCTGTCTCTTCTAAATGGCTAAGAATAGCGAATAGCTCTTTGCCGACTCTGTAAAAGAATGCAAGAGAACCATCAGGAAGAGAAGGATAACCTTCTCCTTTTCTCCATTCATCAGATACATCTTGAAAATTATCCCAAAAAGCTTCTAATTTAAGTTGTATCTCATCGGGATGTTGTTCTATATCTTTTCGATAGTTTTTCAAAGTTTTTAAAGATTCTTTTTTATATCTTTTGAACTCTTTTTCATTCATTAGTATAATTCTCCAACTTTAATTAATTAATATCTCATAGCATTGTGAGTATATGGGTATTTTAAACAATACCCCATCATCTCTTTAACATCTACTTCTTTCTTTCTATAATTTACAACATAAAGACAATCATCATCCCATTTCCCTTCTCCTTTTGATGCTAATTGATAATGAATTAAATTATACTTATCATCCTTATTTTTTGTAACAACTATACATAATCTTATTGCTCCCACTCCAAATCCAAATGAGTCACAAAATATTTCTTCATCTTCCCCTTCTGTTTCTTTCCTAAGTTTTTCGATTTCTACCATACATGTTTCCATATTTCTTTCTATTGTGCCATCTGTATCGTAACCTTCTTGTGGGGCCGGTATTTTAAACATTAGTATAATTCTCCAATTCTCTTAATTATGACAGACAAACGACCGTTTTTAGCAGTTCTATAAACAAAGCCATTATTCCAATGTTCCATCCTCACAATAACTATTAACATTTTCTTTATGTCCTCAATGGGAGCATCTTTAATTAAATCTATATTTTTAAAGTAATCTAATCTAGGTTCCCACTTGTGCCATTCAAATTTAGATTCTTCATACCAATCAGAACTATAAATCATATTACAAAAATCAAGAATCAATGCCGACCTCTTCATCTTTATACCTTCTCCTACTATAAAATCTTCTTTCTTAATTTTATCGGGACAATACAATCCATCGAATACCAATAAGTCTTTTAATGTAACTTTTTTCCCGCGGAATTGTTCCGTATATTTTCCTATTCCTCTAGCTCTTTCCGCTAATACCCATTCTGTAATTATTTCTTTTTGCGTCTTTTCCATTAGTATAATTCTCCAACTTTAATTAATTCTTTTGCTTCTTCTATATGTATCGGCAAAAAACGAGGACGACCTTTCTCACTCAACCTGTAACAATCTAATTTACCTATTTTTATCATATGAGCTAATCTATTATAAGATACATCTAACTCTTCTGCTACCTCTTTCATGCGTTTACTCTCAAATCGCCACTCAGGTAAGTCAAATTTATAATCATAACATTTTACCGGACTAACTCTTCCAATGCAATTAAAAAAGGCAGGGATGCCTTTAGCTTTAATTTGAACTCTATTGTCAAAATCTATATGGCACCATATTTTTAATTCATTCAATTTATCTACTAATATTTGGACTCCTTCTCTTTTAAACCCATCTGTAGATAATCGAACTTTCATACTCTGCCAATTATTTTGATTTACTACAGACCCGTCTCCAAGATACCACATCATAACAGAAGTAGGGGTAATTACTACATCATCTGGCACTTGCTTTAGTCTTTTACCGTCTGTTTCAGGATACCAACGAAGAAACTCTTTGTAGTAATCTTCTGAATATTTTGTTCTGCCCTGAAAAAAGAACCCTTGTTTCATGTTTTTGCTATTATATTTAGAAACCGACCCTTCAAAAAATCCTATCAGATATTCGCAAAACTCTTCATATTCTAAACCGCAAGTTGCTCTCGCTTTTTTGCTTTTCATCCTCTTGTCTATTGAAATACAACCGTCTCCCAATAAAAAACCGTCTACGTGTTCTTTTTTCATAATAATCTCCTTATATAATATATTATCGTCATATATAAAGTTCTTCGTTTATGACTGTAATCCTTTATTTACTTTTAATAATTATTTTATCGCGAAAAAAAAGGCAGTCTCCGAAGAGACTACCTTTAAATCTTTACTTAATCTACGATTAAGATGCGTCAGTATCCTGAACGTCAATCTTTGCTACAGCGTAATCGTTGATAACAACGATTCCGACTTCCTCGTAAATCACCCATCCGAGTCTAAGCTTCTTAGGGTCGTCTGCTGGAAGAACAGTAATATCCTGACGGATAGGGAATGCTCCAACACATTCAGGTGAAGCTACGATAAGAACGTCTGTGCTAGGCATTCTTGAGCTTACGTGAATATCTGCAGTCCATAGGTGACCATAAAGACCAGTGGTGATGATTTCTCTCTGAGTTGCCTCGTCGAAGAAGTCTTTACCAAAAGTTCTAATTGATGCATATTGGAATGCGTGGGTTACGATTTTAGCAGCTACAAGGTCATGTTGTTCGATGAACTTGAAAGCTTCGTTAATAGCAAGAACCTGAAGAGTTCCTGTATTGATTACCTGCTGAGCGGCAGGAACAGCTGCAAGAAGAGCATTGAAGATATTAGTATCTTCCTCTTTCTGGATTGCTTCCTTAGCTTTAATCTGTGCTCTGTCTACGATGTAGAATCTACGAGCTTTGATTTCGCTAAGTCTAACTGTTGGGTTAGCTGCAATTTCGAAAGTTGGGACGAGTACTTCTTCGCCTTCTTGGATTTGGTCTGGAACTGCACCTCTACGAGATACAACCCATGCGATTGCTGCAACGTCTCTTTCGTAACGTGCAAGTGCTCCCTGAGGAAGCTCGTCAACCATGAGCAATTTTCTACCAACTGCTTGATATTCCAATGCTCTACGGATAGGTTCAACCATTGCCTGAGCAAGTGCTGTTCTACCTTCGTCAGTCTGTAACGCCTGAGCGATAATCATTTCTTTGTCTTGGTCTGTAAGACCGTTTTTTGCGAAAGCCATAATTCTTTCTCCTTTTAAATAATTACTTTTAAGTCTTATCCTTAAATAACCTTAAAATGTAAATGTTAATATTTTTTTAATTACCTAGATTATATTCTAAGAGTAATTGGTAACCAGTTGTTTCCACTGGTTGATGTTCCTAATTCGATTGAACCATCTGGTGTATCTGTGCCAGGTACTCCACTTGAATAGCCTTGAGCAAGTCCTGTGGTAATAGCTACAACTTCTTTAGCGGTGCTACCAGCGACCCAATGTCCACCTGCATCAGATTCAAGCGATACGCCTGCATCAGTAGCTAGTTCGCCAGTAACGAGGTCATCGCTAATCCAGAATTTTCCACCACCATTATAAACAGTGATTTTGCCAGAAGCCAAAGTTTCGTCATACATATCAGAAATTCTATTACTTGTCCAGCGAGTTCTCGCTGTGTCAGCATCAGATGCACCGATTACTACCTGTGATGAATAAGCAGTTGTCTGTCCTGCTGTTGTTAATGCTGAATCTCCTGCAATACCAATACATACTTCTGAGCCTTGGGCTGCTGGGATAACTGTCCCGTTTTGAACCATTGTTACAAGCATTCCTGCTTGAATAGCTGTTGTTCCAACTGGATACATGTCAGCAACTACGTGTTGTTCTACGATAAGAGCCATAATTTGTCTCTCCTTTTATTTAAAGTTTATTTTTTTGTAAAAATTATTTTCTAACGATACATACGTCTTAACTGAATAGTTTCGTCATTGTCAGCATCTACATTCTGCTGGTCAAGACTAAATAGCGATTGAAGATTTTTTGCCAACTCATCTGTTGAATTAGTGTTAAAAGCTTCTTCTGCTGCCTTAGCTTCTTTTATAGCGAGTTTCTCGCTACTTGCCTCACTTATAATTACGGCTTGAGACATTCCGTCTGATACTGTGTCGAGTCCTTTTTTGCTCGCAAAGATAGCTTTTTCGATATCTTTAATCTGAGCAGGCTTGTAAGATTTCAATTCTTGAATCTTAGCTCCCAGTCCGTCAGCTTCAATCATACTAGCTTGAAGCATCTTACCGGCAACTCTTACAGCCTCGGATTCCGAACCGCTATCAGTCTTAGCGATTACAGTACCTTTATCTTTAGTAGTCTTTTCAGAGTCTAATTCTTCTTGTCCCATCTGTGCATTGCCAGTAGCAACGTCTGGATGGTCTTTAGGAGAATCAGGTCTGTCACCTATTGTTTCACTTTCGTGTCCCATCATTGAGGCATTGCCTTTTCCTTGAGTATTCTCAGGTCCCTTAGCATCGAATTTTTCTTCTTTGCCAATTGTGCTATCGCCTTTGATAGGTTGTATATCTTTGTCATCAGCAACTGGTGCTGGTGCTTCTAACTTTGTAGCTTCAAGAATTCTTTCAGCCAAACGAGATAGACCAGATTTAGCGTTACCAAATCCTGCCATATGCATCAAGTCTTCGTCAGCAGATGCTAACTCTGTTTTACCTTGACCGTCTGCTCCTCCAGTATATCTATTGTCGCCTCCAGAAAGTCCAGCTTCATCTTCGTGACCCATTGTTGCATTGTCGGAAGGAATAACTGGCTGTGGAGAATCTTGAGGATTCAAATCAGCATCTTCTTGTCCCATAAGAGCTTTGTCTCTTGGTACAGAAGGTTTCTGAGCGGAAGGAATAGTTTCATTCTCATGACCCATTTGACTTCCGTTCTCGCCTGCAGTATATGTACCTATATCAGAAGAGTCCTGTGCTTTCTCTTGGCTAATTTCTTTTTCGCCAGCAGTAAGAACAGCTAAAACTCCGGATAAGTCCATTCCGATATTGCCAACTTTTCCTTGTTTTGATTTCATATTAGATGCTTCCTTAAAGTCATATTCGTTTTGAGCCAATGAAGGGTCTACATTTACTGTAACTTTCTTTTCCGAGAAAGGCTCTGAAAGTCCTTTATTTATTTCTTCATCTTCGAAATTAACTCCCATTCCATCAACAGGTTTTGACTCTGTCATGTCCATTGCAGGAGATGAATCTTCGATTCCAAGCTCTTCTGGAGTTATGACTTCATCAACTCCTCCTCCGATGTCGCCTCCGATACCATCTTCGATACCTTCTTCAATTATGTCAGGAGTTCCGTCCATATCAAGGTCGTCGTGATGTCCTTCTTCTGCTGGATTCTCACCCAAAGCAACGTCAAGTTGAGCATCAAGTTGTTCTACAACGTCCATAGGAAGTTCTAGAGTAACTGTGCCTCCTCCAATATCGCCTTCTGCGAATGGGTCAACATCTTCTTCGATACCCTCTTCCATTGGAAGTCCTTCTGGTCCGTCATCTGTTGGCTCATCGTCGAAACCATTTGAAAGCTCGTCTGCTAACAAGTCTTCTGGGGACGCTACAGCGACCTTCAAAGCTTCGCAAACGCTTGCAGCTTGTCTAAGGTTGTAACCATGTCTAACTTGGTCTTCAACGCATTCTTCGTCGCCAGAGCAATCGTTCCAAGTTTCAGCAACTTTAATAGCAATCTTATCTGTATAGATGTCTGCTTTCTTAAGCTGATTACATACGCATTCAGCAAGATTCTTACCTTCGCAAGGACCGCTTAATGCTAAAGCATTTTCGCCGAATCTACGAGCAAGTTTCTCAACGCAACTTTCGCAAGGGAAGTCGTCGCCGTATGTACCGTAAGCTAGTTTGTAATCTTCGATTACAGAACCATCTTTACTAGCTGTTTTAATAGTATTCAAAGAGCCAGATACTTTCAAAGTATTGATAGTATCAACTTTAGCCTTAATATCCAAAGCGTCAAACTGATCTTCTGTAAGAGAAACAGATGATAACGCCTTAACGAATTTCTGTTTTGCTCTATCGCAAGAAGCACATTTTACATTAACGCCTGCAATCTTAGGTGTCCATTCCCATTGAGCCCATACTTGTTTAGCATCGCTAGATGTAGCATAAGCAATTTTATATCTAGTTCCTGTATCAAGACAAACTCTTTCGCCTGATGCAAGTTTCATTGTGTTTGTAGTTCCAGATGCTGGACTTACAGTTCCAAGTTCGATATCGGATTCAGCAAGCTTAGTCAACATTTCAGGAGTGATTTTCATCATAGCAGCAACTGCTGGCATTTCGCCTATGCCTCCGTCCATTGGGTCGTCCATACCAGGAGTTTCTGGCATTTCAAAGCCTTCGCCTTCAAAGCCGTCTTCTTCTAAATCTTCTGAAGAGTCAGGGGTAATACCTGCGAAGTTATCCATTTCAAGACTAACTTTGATAGTACCTGAGCTTCCACAGTTGTTGCATTTCATTTTACCTGAGATAACATCAACGTCTTTGCTTGAACATGCTGGGCAAATTGAACCTGGAGGAAGAGGTTCTTCTCCTCCTTCTTCCATTCCCATACCGTCATCAGCAAGTGGGTCTTCTGTTAGGTTTTCCATAGGTGCAACTTCTGCTGGCATACCAGGAACTGATGCTCCTGCTCCAGGTGCTTGTCCTGCTCCACCTTGTCCACCCATTTCTCCACCCATCATCTGAGCTTCTTTAACGATATCTTTTCTAGCATCTGCCATACAAGGATTAATTTCCTCTTCAACAGACTCTTCGATAGCCTCGCCAATTGGACATTCTTCGCCCGCTGGCTCAACATCGATATCATCAACTGGTCCTTCGATAAGACCTTCGATATCATCTGCTCCGATTTCTTCGCCATCAGCAGAAACATCTATAATCAATTCGCCGTTGTCTCCAACTTGAATCTTAATAACTGCTCCAACTTCCTCAGTCTCGGAATCAAAACCTTCGTCTTCCTCCATAATACCCTGAGCAAACTTTTTAACGCCTTCTACGAAAGCAACTTTATCAGTAGGAGAAACGCCAATATCTTCGATAGTAGCTTGAATTCTATATTTACCATCTTCTGGTCTTTCCATAGCCTGAATAGCTTTGGACATAGCATCGAATTTACTTACAGCTACTTTTGATGCAGATGTTGAAGCTAATTTAGTTTTTACCATAGTATCAACTTTAGCCATAACAGTTTTATTTCTAACTGCGTGAGCAATAGAGTCAAATACGTCTTCTGCTACCATTCCGAATTTACCATTTGCCGAAACTGCAAGAGCTAAAGCATCGATAGCTGAGATTGAAGAGTCTTTAGAAGCAATCTTACTAAAGTAAGCTGATTTGCTTGCTGTAAGTTTTCTGCTCTCTGCCTTATGAGGAAGAGAATTAACAACTGACAAGAACGCTACTTTTGCTCTCATTTCTGGGCTATCAGCGATAACGGAAGCAATTTTAGCGATTTCTTCTGGTGATTTCTGATAATCAGCGATAGCGTCAGCGATAGCCGCTGTTGCAACTTTCATAACAGAAAGAGAATAGTCTTTATTAGCCCATCTCTTGAGACCGTCTGTCATAGAGATTCCTCTAAGCTGGTCTTCTGTGATAGTTTCATAAGAACCAACAAATTTGTGGTTGCTAAGCAACTGTTTGATTTGGTCTTCTGTGATTGTTTCAATGTAGTCGTCCGAAACCTGAGAACTGATAGATTTGCTAAAGTCGGTCCACTGCTTTTCTGTGATAACTTCTGGAGTATCATCATAACGAACGATAGCAGCACTTGTTGTGCCAAGCTGGTCTTCCGTGATGGTCTCATAAGTTCCTTGACGAACTTGTGGGCTATCGCTTGTAGTGTCATTACTTTGCTCTGTACCACCTATTTGTTCAGGACTTTCAGTAGTCCCCTCGTAGGTAGAATCAGTTCTAGGATGTAGGTCGGTATTCTTCTTTGCTAACTGCTTTTCAGTTATAACTTCTCTGTCTTCAGAGCCAGCTGCAACTTTTGTTTCTTTATTAGTAGCCATTTCTACTCCTATATTTTTTAAACCGGTATTATTAATATTTTCCATAACATTATTGATGGCACCTATCAACATAGATACCTTAGTTCTTAATTTATTATTTATTGCCGAAAAATCCTCTATTTTTCTTGAAGAAGTCTTCGGAGTCGTAATTGTGCCTAGTCCACTCATGTCTGCTGAGCCTGAGCCAGACGGTGCTGGAGCAGGTGCTGGTTGAGGTTGTGGCTGAGGTTGAGATGCTACCGGAGCGACATCTCCAGTTGTTGCCGCATCCATTGACGCGTCTCCGACTACAGCAGATGGTAGTCTAGCATAGCCCATTTCATTCAATTCATCGTAAGTGGCTTGTAAATCAGCCATAGCCTTAACAAGTTCGCTTACATAGTCCATAGAGACGTTTTCTTTCTGCTTGAGCATACTCTGAACAACCATTTCTAGTTTACCCATTGAGTCTTTGAGCAGATTAAGTTCTTCAACTCCACCAATTTTGATTAAGTTTTCGACATTGTTCTCATCGAGACTAGTTGCTCTCTTAACTAAAGCGTTTATAGAGGCAGACATTGAAGCAACTTTCTTCTGCAACTCTGGTACATGTAGAATACAGCTTACGCCACAATCGTGACAAGCTGGATTAACAACAAAGCTATTTTCAATGAATTTAAGTCCATAGTTATGTTCGTAAATAGCTTGTTTATCATGTGATAAAGAGACCGATGCATCTTTTGTTGATTTGCAGAGAGGGCATTCCTCATCTGTATCAATTGGACTTTTGTGATATTTGCAATCCATATCGCCAGAATATTTCTTATTTTTCCTACTAGCAACGTGTTCGCAATATTCATCTGATGTTTGAGCCTTATTATGGCATACGGAACAGATAGAGTATTCTACTGAACATCCCATAGATGTACCAGTAATATAGCCTTCTTCAATTCCTCTTGCCAATTTAGGATAAGCAATCTTATCTACTCGCCCAATTATAAAAATACCACCAGCTTCTTTGTCGTACCAAGAGTGAACGCATTCGCCTCTTGACTTCTCGACATCGTCGTTTTGGTGGTTAGTGAACAGTGGTACTCCAACAAATGTAGGAGCTGCTGTTTTAAGTTCCGCGGTAGAGAAAGCATCGCCATTATCATTGACCTCATCTTCTTTAATTGCAAATACTTTTACATAAAGATGGTCAGGATGTTCATTTGTAGCTGTCTTTAAATCGAACCCATTCAAATCTTCGCTTTCTTTTGCATATTTAGCAGAAGCAGTTTTGATTTGTTTTGGAAGATTGAACATCTCCCAACCTTTAGGGGTGTTTAAAGCAGTTACTTCGCACTTATGTGAAAAAGTTGCTGTCTTTAATATCGCCATAATTTGTTTTCCTTATCTTTTAAAAGGTTTAACCATTTCTGGTTCTTTTTTCTTTTTGTCTTTTTTGCTAGCAAAAGCTGGTTCTCTCTTTTTGCTCTTGTTAAACAATTGGTCCCACTTGTCGCCCATTGCATCGTCTTCTTTCTTTTTTGCATCTCCTGAGAACTCTTCATTTAGTCTTTGGCTGAAATCCCCTTCTGCATCCCATTGTAATCGATTGTTTCTAGGCTGTTTCAAAGGTTTAGTTTTTTTCTTTTTCTCTAAAAGCTCATTAAAAGAGGCTGTTCTGATAATTTTCATTAGACAGGGCTCCCGCATTTTGAGCAATAACTTGCTTTAGCAGATAACTTGTTACCACAGGCCGTACAGAAGCTACCACTAGCTTGTTTCCTCTGCTCAGCTACTTTGATTGGCTTTTCAGCCTTACCAAAGGTATAGTCAGTATTATTTTTTTCACCACATTTTAACATCATTGCAAAATCTCCTAATAATATTAGATACTATCTTATTTAGAAATAACTCTAAAAATCCTTTGTTTTAATTACTTTTTACCCCTTAACGTGTCTAGGAATGTCAATATTTACTAAGTGACCTAAGTTATATGCTGGCACGCCTTTAGGAAAAGGTATTCCCCATTTATCCGAAGCATGACTAAATGCGGCAACGGCTGTTGAGAAGTATTCTCCAGATGGAGCATATACTGCTGCTGTCGGGTCGTCAGGTAGTTTTTTAACTCCCGCGAAATATCTTTTCTTTAAATCTTTTGTAACGGCAGGTCCGCAAACTACAAAATAATCAGAGTTAGTCGTATAGTCATGTCCCTCGAACCTCATATAAGCTTGAGGTCCAATCTCTTTGTCAAACTTCTTTTTAAGACCAATGGATTTTTCGTGATATTTCTCTTTCCAATTGATTCCTCTGTCTTTAATCCTCTTACGTCCAGCTTCTTTAAAGATTTCGTCTGAGGAAGAAGTTGTTTCTATAAAATCGAAAGCCTTAATTCCACCTTTTAAAGTAGGTTTACACTGAAAAGCCCTATGGGTATGAGAGACAAACCAGTCTTTACCATCCACATTCGATTTCCATACTCCTAAGTCGCCATTTTCCCAGACCGCACCCCTATCTTTAATCTCTTTGATTTCTTCATCTAACAGTGACACCTTGTTTTCTTTAAGCGTGTCCATATTTGGTCCTTTTTGACCGTGTTTTTGAAGATTAAATTTTTCCATTATATTGTTATCCTAAATTATTGACTTGGTCCATGACCATGTGCCGAAGTACGAAACATGTTGTCTTGAACTGTGCCTATTAATATGAGTTGTCCCATTTTATTAGGCATCTCAATTATATTGATTCCTACGTTGCCCTTATTGGCAACCATATAATCATAAACTGGGTTTCTGCCCATTCCTTCTATAGAAGCATATTTCATAACAGACTCTGAATCGTTAGCTGCTTTTTTAGACTTCGTTGCTTCTATCATATTCTTAGCAATAACCTGTTGAACAGCATCTGTCTGCTCGTCAACAGCGTCATCTCTAAATCTTAAAATTCTCCAACCAATGTTGGCTAACTTCTGGTCTCTAACCATATCTCTTTGTTGGAAGTCTTCTCTTTGATGCCAAATAGCTCCATCTGTTTCTACTCCAACTCCTATCTGAGGATAAGCGAAGTCGAGAACAAATGGTCTTTGCTCGCCAGGTACTTTGACTTGGTATTGAGCAAATATCTCATGAGGAGAAGGAATCTGTTGAAGTATCTTTAACATTTTTTGTTCTAATTTGGTAAACGAGATTGCTTGTGGTTGAGCTTGTTCCTGCTCTTCCTCTGCTCCTCCTCCTCCACCTCGTTTAGTTATCTTAGGCAAATTGCCAGCAGCCGCTCCCATAGGTGCCGCTCCTCCCATAGGTGCCGCTCCTCCAGGCATTCCTCCACCCATGTCGCCTCCAGGCATTCCACCGCCCATATCTCCTCCAGGCATACCTCCACCCATGTCGCCACCAGGCATTCCTCCACCCATATCGCCACCGCCCATACCCATCGTGCCCATGTTTCCACCGCCACCTGGGATTTGACCTTGAGGTCCAGCCATGACTTGTTCTTCTCTAATCTTTTCAATCTCAGCATCGTAATCTAAGTCAAGTTCTTCGCAAATAGTTTGCATTGAAACTCCACCCTTATCATACCATTGCATGAGAGTTTGAATCTTATTAGTTTTGTCTCTCAACTGCAAATCATTCCAAACAAGTTTAGGATACATATAAACAGTTTCGCCTAAAAGTTCTGATTCTGGCTCATCAATAAAACCTTGCATCATAGCGATTGGAAGGAAAATATGCTTTTCAACCCAAGATTTAAGTTTGTTACGCCAGTTATCTAGTCTTCTAATAAGAACTTCGACCCCAACCTGAGCAGAACTATATCCACCCATTTCTCCATTAAGGAGAGCCTGGTTAAGCATTAATCCATCAAGGATTTCTTTTCCAATGTATTCCATCTCTTGAGTGATATTGTGTATTTTTCCCGTTGCTCCGTACCATTCATAGTCAAAAGCATGGTGAGTTACAATTGTAAGGTTAGGGTCATTAGCAACTGCACCTAGCTGTCCTACAACATCCTGGATATCCTCTTCTGTTGCTGGTCTTTTCTCATCTCCAACTTTAACTACTCGAACAGGAAGAATTAATCTTTCCGCGATAATCCAGTTAGCCGTCATAATCTTTGTTTTATAAGCCAACATAGTAAATAGTCTTTGAAGCATTGATACACCATAAGTTCCATAAGGACTTGCATTATGTCTGATATGGCTAATGGACCTATCTGATAGAGGAATGTCTTGCCCTGTTGATACAAGGTCAATTAATTCTTGAGGTAGACTTTCGTAAAGGTCTCTTGGCTCTTTTCTTGAAACTAGCATTTTTAATTCTTCATCTGGTTTCAAAAAGAATTTAGGGTCATTTGCGATGCTATTGGTTTTTACATCCATATAGTCAGGATTCAAAATTTTAATAGATTTAAAAGTACCATCTGGGTGATTACAAGGCTTGCCATCTTTAGTGATACCACCACCTTTACAATGAGGACAAGATATCTCTAAGAAAGGAAATACATCTCCTAGCAAAAAATATTCATGACTAACCTCATTAAGTCTTTCAGCTAATTCTAATTTTTCAACGATTTGCTCGTAGTATCTTAATATCTTTTTCTTTTTACATTCAAGTTTAAAACCATTCATAGAGAAGTTGGCATAGAAGTCTACGCCTGCCGCGACTTTTGGCTCATTCATATAATAAAAACGAGACCATTGATAAATTTCTCTACGCTTACTAGCTATCTGCCAGTTCTGAGGAGTATGTAGTGGAGAGAAGAACATGGGTTGTGCCCAGACGGCGTTTGCCGCTGAGCCTGCAAATTGAGCGTTCTTCGTAATTGGAACTTTTACATATTTCGACGAGGCATAATTACTACTACTTATATTAGCCGCTGAGTCACCCGTTTTTAGAGTTGACTCCATACTGTATCCGCCCGAAGCGGCTATTTTTCTTCTTCTAGTTGAAGGAGAGCTATCTATTTTCATTTTTATAGGTACGTTGTTTACATTTACTTTTGCCATCTTTGTCTTCCTTTATTAACCGTCTATTGCGAGGTCTAAACAAGATTTACTAACCTCTTCAATGTGTTTATCGACATTTTTTCTTCTTTTTCTCTTATGTATTTCACTTGGGTCTACGCATTGTAGAATTTCATCTGACTCAAAAGGAACTTTGTCTGGGTCAACATCTTTTTCTTTGGGGTCATCTACAATGGCTTTTTTTTGTACGCTCGCCGCTCTATTAAGGGGAACTCCCTTGAAGAATTGCATTGGATTTGAATGGGGGTCGTTGCTGTGAGGGTTAAATTGCTTACCCTTTGGCTGAACCTTACGTTCATGAGCTTGACCTACTGCTTGTTGATTGTCTCCGCAGTTAGGGCACGAAAAATCCTTTTCCCCTAGACAGCCACCGCATTGGAGGCAGTTTCTTTTGGCTTGAGTGCCTTTGTCTTTAGGGTCAAGGAATAGTTCTTTTATTTCAAATGGGTCTTTTTGTTTTTTAGGAGCTGCGTCAAACGCTAACTTTTTTTTTTAGAAGAAGCTTCTTTCCAATTGAAAGGCTCGGTTCTATTTATGTCAGGTCCGCCATCTATATCGCCAGCAGCTCTTGCCGCTTGAAGACGAGATTCGGTATTGCCGTACTCAGGAAGAATAGGCTTTCTTAGCTCTCCAGGTTTCAACTGGTAATTATTTGTTACAGGGATATTGTGGTCAACTTCAAATCTCTTGTTGATATATCCACCAACCCAGTTGCCTTCTTTATCTCTATAAGGACGAGAATACTTGTCCATAACAGAGCCTCTCCAAATAGCTTCATAATCGATATCTGTGACATCATCAAAAGTTAAGCCAAAGCCTTTATTTCTTTCTATGATACTCCAGTCGGAAACGTTTTGTCTGTAGAATGGGTCAAATTTCTTCTGACCTGGTCCGTACATTACTACATCTTCTACTGTTTTGTGTTGTGCAGTTTTTGTCAAATTAAATGCTTTAGCTTGTTTTGCAACATGCTCTTCCGCAAGTTTTTTTATAATGGCATTCGTTTCAGCGATAGCTGTTGGGATACCGAATTCCGTATCCTCTGGAATAGCCTTAACGCTATCATCAAGTAGGTCGTAAATCTCTCCAGCGATTTGGTCAATTTCGTCTATTCTACCGGGGTCGTCAACAATCGTACTAAAACTTTTTGCAAGATTGTCTACAAATTCCATATTTTCAGAGGAAGTACTTGTTCTGAGATAATTGGACATTTCAGCATAGTCGCTAGATAATTGTATCAAGAAGTCCGTAAAGGCTTTTCTATCAAGTCCGTTTTCAAACGTAGAGTCTTCTTGCATTAAGGCTTGCTCAGTATTGAATTTGTCTTCGCCGAGTTCGCCTGTATCGTTAAAGTTATCAGCCCCAAAAGGAGCAACTGGTGCCGCCATTCCAAGCTGAGCTTGCTTTTTTAAATTAAACGCTTTAATTTCTTTTTTATTTATAGTCATAGCTCCAGTTCCCATATTATTTTGAGTTTGATTTAGAGTACTAACAACCTCATCTGTCTGTTGTTGTTGTTGATTTAATTGTTGGTCATTTATCTGCCTTTCAACAGATGCCATGTCATTCATAGATTGGCTTAACCTAACTTGAGTATCCATTACAATAGCTTTAGACTGCTGTATCTCTAAGTTTGCCTGCATAGGGTCAACTCCTCTAAGTTCAGGAATACCCGTTTCAAGCTCAACTAGAGCATTGCCTAAATTTATTTGGATACTGTTAACATCCATCAGAATCTAATTTCTCCAATAAGCCATTAAAAAATCTATCGCTTACTTCACCGCTAGTTAGCGATTTTCCATTAGTTCTCCAAGAAGAATCAACCTCGGCTCTTTTCTCAGCTACTTTCTCTGAAATCATTTCTCCACCAGTTTTTTCAGGGATTCTTTCGAAGTCGCTTGAATCAAAGATGCTCATATTATTTCGAGAAGGTCTGAAAACAGTACTTTCAGCATTGCCAGTTCCAGTTCTATGAACGGAAGAGGCTTTTGTCTGGTCGGTATTTTGAAGTTTTTCTACCATATCATTCATTCTGTCTTGTTCGGCAGTTCTTCTATTAGTAGCGATTGTTTCTTTTGCTACTTGTATATCAGTCTTTTCGCCGATCTTAGAAGCTTCTCTTTCGTTCTTCCAAGGGTCAAATAAGCTATTAGACATAGGAGTCTTAATTTGTTTCTTAGGACCGCCCATATCGGTAATGCCTCCGGCATTCGCTGATATGATACTACTGCCATTAGAAGTCATAGCGTCGAAACCAGAAAGGTGCCTACTCTTTTGTTCTTCTGACAGTTCTGCTAGATGTTCTTTGCCGCTTCTTCTTTCATTCTCAGCTGCCTTAGATACTTTTTCAGCAACATTAATAGACTCTGCAAGATTGCCTAGTCCAAAAAAGCTTTCAGACATACTTTGAGAGTTAGTTGTTCTCAATGTACCTTCTGACACTTTGTCGCTAATTTTTCTTGTTTCTGTAAATTCAGCAACTTTACCAGGTTCTTCTGGCATAGAAAAAAGATTCAAGCTATTTTGAGTTTTTGTTTTACGAAGCATTATTTTTTCTCCATTATTTTTCTTAATTGTTCCATAAGTATATCGTCTTTTGAAGCAGTTATCATTTCTCTTTGGGAGCGAGCGTTTACGTTAGATTCTTTCAACAAACTCTGTTGAGAGAAAGCACTTACAGTGGTTTCTTTCTTAACGCTTGGTTTTCCGTTACTAGAAGGAGTACCGTAAACTTCATCAAGGTTATCTTTAACCATGCTGTCGTCTCCGTCTTCTTCTTTTTTCGCGGAAGTTAAATTAATAAGCCATTTTCCTTCTGAGCGTTCTGCTCCGTTAAATTTAAGACCAAACTTACCATTGATGTCTTGAACAATTTTGCCCAATTCTTCGGTTTCAACAGTTTTGATATTGCCCATTTCGTCTGGATAGTGTCTGTCAGGTATTTCAACTTTAATGTCTTTTGTTCCGTCAGGAGATACGCTTTCTTTAACAAACTTCTTTTTAAATTCTTCCAAACGCCTGCCAGGATAACCGAATCCTTCGAGAGTTTTAAAGATATAGTCTGTTAAAGTAGGCTGATTGTCATCTGGAACTCCATGAAGCCCTGCTTCAGGAGCCTCTGGGACTTCCTCTGGAACTTCTGGTATTTCAGGCAAATCATTCCCCATACCCTCAGGAGAAATCTCTTCTGGGGCAAGTTGAGGCTCACCGTCATTGTACCCCGGTGCTGTTGGGGTCGAAATGACTTGTGAAACCATTAAGCGTGTTTTGCCAGCGGGTGTAATCGCCATAATAAACTCCGTTCTTTAATAGTTATATAATCTTACTTATCAGCTAACAATGCGTCAACAAAAGAATCTGGATAGATATTTTTCCAATATTTACCAAGTCTTGTTTTCTCTGATGCCGTCAAATTAGCAATCTTTGTGAAAGCAACTTTTACAGATGTTTTAGCTGAAGCTTCTTTGTCTTCGCCATCATCATCTTTCTTGTCATCGCTATCGTCAGAATCAGAATCGCCTTTATCGCATTTGCAAAGGAAATTAGGCTTGGAGCATTTAGCACAATTGCCTTTTACGCCAGCTTCTTTAGTCTCAGCTTCGTCTTCATCAGTCTTAGCTTCTTTGTCCTTGCATGTGCAAGGGTCGCAATCGCAATCATCGCATTTATGAGTAGCTACCTTAACTTTAGTATCAGCGTTAGCTTCTACTTTAGGATCATTGGTAAGCTTCTCAGAACCTTCAGCTTTTGGTTGACCACTATCTTTACCTTCTTCATCAGGCTTCTTAGTAGGGGCTTTTCCACCATCGCCGCCTTCATTGTCTGTACCACCGACAACTGAATCTTGATTAGTTGACTCGCCTTCTTGATGAAGAGGTTCAACTTCTAACTGACCGCTACCTTCTGCTTCGTCAGCTTCAGCAACCTTAACGGATGCTGTTTTCACATTAGCATTTTTCTTAGCTACAAACTCTTGACAAATGTCTTCGAAGCTCTTAGTTTTCCCAATGCTGATTTTGTTTGAAATAAACTGCATATTTCTATCTCCTTGTTAAATTTTAATCACTTTTTATAAAGCATTACATTTATTATTAATTCTAATAGGATTACTTAAAATCCTTTATTTTATTTTTATTATACTGTTCGATTTTTTGCTCTCGTAGCTTTTGATTTCAAATCAACAGCTTTTCCATACAACGCAGAGATTTCATCTAATCTAGCTTTTGCCTCTCTGGCTTGCATTACTTGAGACTTTAAACTGTTAAAACTGACTTCATCCAAAGGAGTCCCCTGTGCAATCTGCTGTCTTATAGGCTCTAGGTCTACAGCTTGAGGTTCTTGAGCAACTGGTTGTTCTGTAGGCATTGCTTGTTCAAGAGCAACGTCTTGCTCATCGATATCTCCGTCTCCATCAACATCCATTTTAGCTGGCTCTTCATCTACTACTGCATTAGGGTCGTATTGCCCAATCTGTATCATATTTACATCATTAGCAAAACTCTGCAATTCTTGAACGAGTGCATCTGATTGATAAGCCATTTCATTCTTTTTATAAAAAGCTTGTTCAAATGGAGTTGCCTTTTGGCTAAATTGCATCATCCTCTGTGCGATTTGTTGTGCTCGCTGTTGAGACTGAGGGTCTGACTCTTGAGTCGCCATTTGCCCCATTGCCGTAGCTTCTTTTCTGATATTTTCCATAAACATCTGGAATTCATCTCTCAATTGACTAGCAAATTCATCCATACCAGTTTGGAAAGCTGGGGTATTTTGTGCTGTTTTAATATCTGAGTGACTTCTAATCTGAGCAGTATTGGGACCTGGATTTACGAATTGCTGCCCTTTGTCTTTTGCCCAATTAAACACTTGCCCTGGTGCAGATTTTACCTTATTCATCATATCTGCTCTACCCTGTTGCTTCGCTTGCTGTTGTTGATATCGTTGGGCTTGTTGCTGTTGATAACCAACTTCCTCTTGTCCCGATTGACGAGCTTGCTGTTTAATAGTATTGAACTTATTAGCCATTTGGAGAGCTTGCTGAGTGATACGCTTAATACGATTTACTATATCGCCTGAACGTCCTTTAGCACGGCTCTTGGAAGAAAAAGGATTAAACTTTCTTGCCTTGTTCCCCCAATTCGAAAAATTTCTATCGAACTGTGCCTCCTTAAGAATTTCAATTGACGCATTAGCAAGTTTGTCGCTTAGCTCGTCCTGTCCATTTGCTTTTAGTTGTTCTGCTAATTTAGACAGATTGTCAACATCGGCAAGTAGAGTATCAGAGTATTCGCTTTGTTTCTCGTCAAGTGTTTTATATATAGCCATTCCCTGACTTTCGCCAGATGCTACTTTATTCTCAACAGCTTTAGCGAATTTTTTATTCTCTACTGAAACCCAATCTTTTTGTTCGTCGCTAGCATATTTGAACAAATCAACATCTTCTTGAGCATATTTTTCCCATCCACTTTTATTATTATTGATGGCTTTATTATACTCTTCCCAACATTCTGTCCATACTACTTGAGCAGCTTTTTCAGGAGCAGTTGTTCTTTTCTGCCTGTAACAATTGTCCCAGCATCTTTTCTGTCTAATCCAATAACCTTGAGGACCAACATATTGTGCTGTTTTAATGTTTAGGAGATTTGACATAGTAGATGTTATAACGCTAGCTGTCTTAGATAGACCTTTGCTTTCTAAATCATCTCCAATGCTTTTCAAATTTTGAAAAATATTATTATTCATAGATTCTATTCCTTTTATTTTACCTGATTGGTCTAGCCTTCCAGGACTTTTAATTTTAACTCTGGGCTTAAAATATGAAGGTTCATTAGTCTGCCTCTTCTTCACAAACTCAACATCAGTAACATTTTTCAGCCTAAACGCTCTAATATGTCTTACTGACCTGTCGTAAGTTACCAAAACCTCATGTCCATTCTTAGCTGAAAAGATATGATGAGGCTCAACTATTCTCCATATATTTCTACCTGTCCCAGGAATTCTATCATCAGTTATCTCTCTTTTGAGATACCTCTTCCCCCCTCTTCCTCTCTTTTTTCCGAGAGTTAGATAGGACAGTTTAACAACTCTGTTATTCTCTATAGCCCATTGTAATGCCGACTCGTTGTTTCCGCCAAAATCAGGGACATCGTCAGGAATCTCATCCACAACTTCCCCAGTATCTTCAACAGGCTCTATACCTAGTTCTTGAAGCTCATCTTCCGATGGAACATAACTCCCATCAAAATAGCCTTCTTCGACCTCATCGTCAGTAAGAACGTTTTCGTCTTGCTCAATAAAGTCGTCAACTAAATAACTGTCTATCTCTTCTTCCGAGATAAATGGCAAATCTCCTTGTTCTATAGGAGCATTTAATGCTCTTTGAGTCTCCAATGCGTCGTAGTCAACGACATTGGGGCTTAGAACCTCAGTCGCATCGTCCATCGTATCGTCATCGACCCAGTCCACTAAATCGTTAAGACGAGCGTTCTGAGCAAAAGTCTGCTTATTATACCAGCTATTATTTTTTTTATTATTCATAACAGGTAAGAGTTAAATATTTTTTGGAAAAATCCTTGTTTTATCTCTTATTCTGTTTTTTCTTTTTCAGCAGGAGACTCATCTGCTATAATCTTACCATCAAGATTAATAACATCCGAGGCACTCATCTCGATATCTCCAAATTGTTCTAAAGGTACAGGTTCGAAATCAACGTCAATTTCAATCTGCATCAACTCGTTAAATTCATTATAAAACTCTTGAGTTTTTTCTGGAGGGACAGAAAGCTGTTTAGTCTCCTCATCCTCTTCTCCATATTTCTTAACAAGTTTAATCCTGTTCTCTTCCAGCATTTTCATTTCTTCACTTAGTCTTTTAAGCAATTTGCCTAAACGATAAGCTAATTTAATATTTACATCCTTGTTGAATATTTTAGATAAACTTGATTCTAACGACTTTACTTCTGCGAGTGTGATCTTCACAATTTTTCTCCTATTTAAAAACTACATAATTTTGTGTTCCGTCTTTTACTATTTCTATGGAACTGCCAATTCCAATATTATTCTTATCAAAGAAATCATGGTTAGCCTCTATAGCTATCGAACAATCTGTATCACTTGCTACACATTTCATGGAAAACGGTGATATTTGTTCTATGCTTGTTATTTTATCATTTTTAACGAATGCTATTGATAGTGGTATAAATGTATTGAGTCCCCAAAATTTTAAATTCTGAGGTCTATTAAATTTAAATATCATTCCAGCATCGTCTGCGAGTTTATTTCTAAACATTAACCCCTGCTCTCTCGAAGAAGGGGTATCAGCCATCTCTACTTTTAGTTGTTTATTTGACATTGTTATGTCTCGTAATTAAAACCCTGTCTATTTAGTTGGTAGCTAAAGTCTTCGACCTCTTCGTCGGGAACAAAGCATACCGCTCTTTTTGAATTGCTGATTTCAGCCGTAATGTCGCTGGTATTATAATTTAAATAATTATCAAAGAACTTAATGAATACCTTATCATCAAGAACTCCTTTTGTACTCCTAATCTCTAACTTAGAGATTTTAGGTAACAATCTAAATGTACTTCGAATACCTCTCTGATTTCTTTCAGAAGCCCCCATAGCGACGAGGTATTCGTCTTCTTTATATTCAAATTCTAATTGACCGCCTTCAAAACGTTGTATTTCTTTTTTAATAGGGTCATACCATTGTAAATTGTTTTTTACCAATGTTTTTGAAGGTGACGTTCTGTCTCTATAAATTACAATTATTTCTTTCATTTACTCTTCTTTTTCTTCTTCCAATATATCCCAGAAGCTACTTGCTACTTTTTGTTTTTTCGCAGTCTTAACATTCTTAGTATTATCTAATGCCGTATGATAATCTAGATTTACGCCATTCTCATCGAAAATAGACCTGTCATCTCCAAGTATCATAACCTTAATAACATTAGCACCTTTTTCTGTAACTTCAAAACTATCTCCGACAACCTTTACAAGGTTTTCCTTCTGCATCCTCTGCATATCGTCGTGAGAGAACGTATGAGGTCGCTTATATACTTGTTGGTTAGAACTACTTCCAGTCCTCCAGACCTTAAACAGTGCGTTAGCAGCGAGAGGGTCAACGGAGTCTCCTCCAAAACGAACATTCTGATTTAGTTCAGGCATTATTCTCATTAGAGAATCAAATATTGATTGTGAGTTTTTTTCCATTTTTATTTTTCCTTATTATAATTATTCGGGCTTCCGCCAGAGCAGATGTATTTTATATATTTAAATAACGGTCTAAATTGAGGCTCGATATCTTTAATATTAGTTGCTAAGATTCTTTTAAGTTCTTTATCAGTTCTCATATTGTTAATTCCAAAGTAGATTTCTATGAGGGTAAGGACTCTCTGTATCATTGTCTTCCCAAGCATAAGGCTCATTGCGAATTTCTCGCCAATAGTGTCCTTCACCAACGCCTGGCTTATTGTAGTTTTCAAAACCTTTGCGGTATCTTCTTTGGTATTGTTTGTCTTTCTCTCTACCCTCTTGTTCTTCCTTTTCAAAAGGATAAACTCTTTCTAAGGTAGGTAAGTCGAGATTAGCCCAAGGACCAGAAACTCCAGCCGCCTGCTTCATATCGTATGACGATACTTTTTTACGCCCAAGACAGGCGAAGCCTAATAAACTACAAATGTAATACAAACGATTAATAGTTCTATCAATCCAGTCTATCGATATCTTATAGTCAATAGTTTCACTTAATTGTTCCGCGGAAAAAGAATCAATATCCCTACTCAGCGTCTGCTCAACTACTTTGCTCATATATGACCCTTGAAGCTCTTCAAACATTAATAAGAACTTAGACATGTCTTTTACGGTGTGTATAAAAAGCTTCTTCATACTATTATCGTGAAATTGCTCTTCTATCGGATTTGTCTCTTCTAATACTTCGCAAGCATTGTCCCATAAGGAAGCAATAATCTTTTTATGACTTTTGATAGACCGACTCAGCATACGAATGGTTTTTATGATGCCTTGCTCTGCTCTTTGCCCATCTTCCATTATACATTCGCATCTGGTATCGTCTATTAGATGGATACCATAGTATTCAAGTTCTTTATTTAAAGTTGTCCAGGTATCCATTATTTTCTCTCTTTCGAATCTTCTTCGCTAGTTAAGTCTTCAGCATAGTCTTCTGGATAGATAGTTTTCCAGTAGTCTTTCTCATAAGAGTCTTTCTTTTTCTTCTTTTTAGCTTTTTTAGAAACGATTATTTTCATATTAGTCTAAGTCTAAATTAATACTATTACCTTGTTTTTTAGCATTCTCAATTTTTCTCTGAGCCTGCTACTGGTCGCAGAATGACACTCCCGTCCCGTTAGCGTCGTCTATCATATGAGTCATCTCATTTGAAAGAGGATTTCCCATGCTATCCATAGCTTGAGCGACATCATCTTCCGACTCTTTAGTAAACTTCATTTTTATGACCTTACTTTCCTTTTTTTTTGATGCTTTCTTTTTTGATGCTTTCTTTTTTGATGCTTTCTTCTTTGATGCTTTCTTTTTTGATGCTTTCTTCTTTGATGCTTTCTTCTTTGACGCTTGTTTTTGAGCGAGTTTCTTTTTCATGCTCTCGATTTTATCGCTAATGCTTTTAATCTCTTCGTCTTCTTCTGTATCGTTTACTTCGTCTAAAGCGTCAACCATATCAACATCAGGTTCTTCCTCTGTAATCATCTTTTGTATAGTCTTAGGCACGATTTTTGGCTTTTTCATACTTTGAGACCCAGCGTCCCAGACAAAAGCTTTAGAGCCGTCTTCTCGGGGTTCGGACATCTCTCCGTCCTCGTATTCAGCTTTATCCGCTTCATCAGATTCTTCTATCAACTGAGCAAGCTCATCTTCAGGCCTTATTCTGTTTGGTGTCGATTCTTCTAGAATTTCAATACCAGTCTCAATTTCTGCCTCCTTTTCATCTTGAGGGGTAACTTCTTTTACCTCGTCAAATACTCCTTCGTCTACATCAGTAATGACTTGAATAAGTCCATTTTTAACAGATTTTCTCAAAGCATTCATATCTATTTTGCTAAGGTCTTTTATTGCTGAACCATTTGGTCGAATAGGGAAATTACCAATGATAACTACTCTATCAGTTTTATTAATAATAACTGCCTCGTTAGTTTTATCAATGATTCTCTCTCTCTCCTCTATCTTCTCTTCTGGCGAGCATGGGGTTAAGAGACCTGATTTAATAGCTCTTTGAATATCATCGGCGTACAATCCATCACCTTCGACATGAACTATGATACCCGGTGGGCACGCTCTGTTAAGTGTTTTTAAAATTAATGAACCTTTTACTTTTGCTGAAACCTTAAATTTCATCTTTTTCTCCTCTAATAATGTTAACATACTTATCTATCGTCAAAAAGTAGTCTTTTATTAAAAAAGCCACTACTTTTTATCAATAGTGGCTTTTATGTTTTTATTTTTAATTCTTATACTCTATTTAAACTTCTCATCCTCGTTCTTCTAGCAACTTGGTCGAAAACTCCACCTCTTTGCATATTATGAGGTCCATGAGGCTCGTTCTTTTCTTCTGGCAATTTGTCTACATCATCTACGAACCTCTCATCATTCGCACCTTCTCCTTGCCCTGGGTCTTCTGAAATATCATCGTCGAGTATCGTTCTTCCTCCAGGCAGTACATTGTAACCTTGCTCTCCCTGTTTATCATCCTCATACGAGTCTTCTTTGCTTGTACCTTTAGGATAGCCTTTTCCGTCGCTAGTTTGTCTATCATTAGAGCCTAAGAAAGGCTGTACGATAGCGATATCGGTACTTCTCCTCTCTTTTTCATCTTGGTCCATCAACGGAATATTCCCTCTATAAGCTTTTTTATACCAATTAGACATTTTAAAAAGGCTCCACTTGATTAATTGTAATATCTACCCCAGCATCAGACGAAGGCGTAGCATTTCTTAAAGTTTCATTTAAAACTTCATAAGCGTACTCCCTCTCAACCTCTTTATCTGCATTAGCTGGAACTTGGATGTTCGCTGACATAGTCCCTGTATATCTAGAAGTAGATTGCTCTTTTTCTGTACTGTACCAATTAGGCATAATTATTTTCCTAATATTTAATAGCTTCTTGCGTTTTGATTTTTTTTATTACACGAAGAACATTCGCCTTCGCCATCGAACTGCATATCATAAACTTTACCACAACCAGGACATCTTTTATCTCTTTCTTTAGAGTCGTCTATATCCCATTCAGCCGTCAAAAGTCTTGCTTTTCCGCTATTAATGTCAATAACTTGCTGTGACTCGATATCGGTTAAGTCTCTCTTTGCTTTAGCAGCGGTAGCGTAAATATGAAATAACAACGCATCAGCGTCTTTTAAAGAGGCATAAACCATCTTATCATATTTAGCGTCTGTAGCGTCATCAATCTTGTTAAATCTATCAGAAACGTTTTGTAGTTGACTCTTAGGCACATTTACAGGAACTTTGGTTTCACCAACAGAGACATTCAGGTATTTATCCCAGAAAGCCGTATCGCCATCAGTAGTAGCTTTTTTATAGGCTTCTTCTTTTTTCTGCTCATGTTTAATAGTCTCAAGATTAATAGGCATTACATCGCCTGTTTGGTCTAGTCTTCTATCATTATAAACTTTTGGATTCTCATCTAAAGCTTTCTCAGCAGTAGCATAATTGTCTTTGCCTTGCCTAGAAGCTTCTAATTGAACCTCATATGGGATTGTATTATCTTTGTCTTTTACAGGCAGACTAAGATTGATATTCTTTTCCGCAACATCTCCACCTGGAACCAAAATATTATCTTCTAACATTTTGTCATAACTCTTGAAACCAGATTTTGCTGCTGTTTTGCTTAAATTAAATTTTGTCATTATAGACCCTCTCTTAAGTATTTTTGAGATATTTTCTATTCCGCGAAAAAAAGAAATCTCCTTTATTTTTATCTTCCGTAGTTACGATTCCTATATGCTTGAGACCTTTGGTCCATCATCTTAGCAACTTGACCACCTGAGCCAACGCCCATAACGCCTCCTTGCATATTTCTCCAAACAATATCATTATTAGAGCCACCAGGAGATTGTGCCATTCTTCCTCCAGGTAATCTACTTATCTGCTTCTCTATCGCTGAATAACAGGCTCCAGCAAGGCAGTCAACGATATCGTCAGTCTTAGCACCATCGCCTTCTTGCATAGGCGTTACTTTGAAGCCTTGACCATCAAATTTTCTTCTCAATTCTATCATTTCTGTTTGTAATAGGCTAGTCTCTGCTTGACAAGGTATTAATAGTCTTCCACCATTAATTAAGTTTTCCAACTCTTTATATATCGACATTTTCATAGAACGATTAAAGCGTATCAATTTATTTGGGATACTAGCCTTCCTTAATTTTAAAATACACTCTTGAGATGAGAATTGGTCATAAGTTAATAGCCCTAATCTGAATCTCCTCTTCAAACCAATAAGATAATCTGTTATCTCAAATACATCGAGAGGTTTCCCTTCCGATGGGTGCCAATATTTCACATGGTCAACAATAACCATGAAGTCAGCTTTTTTAGTATCTGGATTCATGAAAAATTCTTTATGAAGAACAACAAGAGCGTAGTTATGGCTCGATGTTGCAGGGTCAAAATGTGCAAAATAAACATGGTTTCCTGGCCTCCCCATCTCAACTAAATTACAATTATGCCCTATGAAACAAGAATTAACTTGGTCTTCTGAGAAGAAGTTCTCCAAACCAATGCCTGAGAATTCTGCTCCGAACTCCATATTGAATTCGCCCTCAGTCATAGCGGCAAACTCTTTCCTTAGCTCTTTCCTCCTCTGGGGAGTCACCTCCCAAGTAGAAAGCCTCATCATTAATCTATTAGCCGTATCAGGAGCATTCTTATAGAACTCGTAGAACTTACCTTCCTTGCCTCTAGGAGAAGAGATGCTAATAAGCTTGCCGTCATAATGAGTTTTATGAACTTGCTTCTGCCCAAACTCGTCAAAAATGAAATCTCCATTTTCGTCTGTGGCATACTCTCTTCTGTTGTATGTGGCAATTGTAGGCATCATCGCCTGATAAATCTTATCCGCGTTTTTATATGTTGCAACTTCATCAAGAAGAAGAACGATACAACCCATACCAAGAAGCGAGTCAGAGTTAGAGTGACCAACGACCAATCCAATTGAACCTTTCTTCTGAGGAAGTTTCTTTTCTTTTCGCTCAATGTTCTCTATCTTATCCGCTGGGGTTAACAAGTAAATAGAGTTTGCCGTAAAGCCATCTGAATGAAATTTGTCTTTAAAGTATTTACTTTTGAGAAGTTTAGCTCTCATTTCAGCAAACGCAAGTTTAGCTTGTTCTTGTGAGTTAGCAATCGTAATGATATTAATTGTGTTAGCATCTCCAAGTTCGTACATCTTATATGGGTCGCCGCCTTCGCATTCAAGAAGCTTCATTGCTTCATATAATGCTATAATAGACGTTACGAAGTCTTTCCCCGAACGTCTGCCCCATACTAAAACTAAGTCTTTAAAAACTTCACCGTTATGATATTTACCCAGAACATCCCCCTTGTTAGGACCGTTACAACCTAGCCTCTCTAGCAAATTTAATTCTGCTTCATTTAATTCTAGGTTCTTATTCCCTTGAGAGCCTCTATAGAAACATTTTAAAGCTATCTGCTGTATTGGATACAAATCCAATCCTAATCCTAACCATTCAGGGTCGTTTACGAATGTCATAATATCTGGAATTTTTCTTTTTATATTACTTGTAATTCCCACCCGCATTGTACTAAGTATATTAGCAATATCTTTTTTTGTGTCTTCTTTTTTTTTCGCCATAAATTTTTTATCTCCGATTTAATAATTTTGTAAGTCTTCTATATTCGGTTAAATTATGAAATATCCTCTATATATTGAGGGGAAACGGGGTATCCAGCTGCTTCTGAGAAATCTGCAAAAATCTGAGAAACAGTTATTCCACTTAAATTATAGAACTCATCAAGTGAGCCATATTCATGAACAGTTATTTTTTGCAACTCACCTACGAAAGATATAGACTTTTCATTGTAATAATATATATCTGTTTCTGTGTCGCTCTTGCCAGTTTCGTACCCTGTTGCTAGCCAAGTTTTTAAACTTTTAGAATTTGACAAAGATGAAGAATCTATTGTTGCGAGAATAGTATCATATAAGCCTAATACATCTAAATCTCTTTGAGAGCTAATTGTTATGATATCTTCCGCTTCTTCATAAAAAACTACAAATTCTTCGAAAGTTATTTCAAACCAGTGACTACCTTCTTCAGTATATTTAACACTAAATTTCTTTCCATTATTTGTATATCTAGTTATTGTTTCTCCTGGCTCTCCTGAGAAAGTATGAGAATCTCCGTCTCTATCCCAAACAAATTTCCCATCATTATCAACCCTTAGCTGAATAAACTCATCAGAGAGTCTTATTTCTTGTAGTTTTTCTGGATTTGGGGTACCTTCCTCCCAGTCGAAATATATATTTGTTTTTTTACTATCCATAACAATAGCAGTTTCCACTTGTTCGGGAGAGACAATGGGTACAGCCTCTGCGGGAGGAGGTGTCCCGTTTTCTATAGCATCTACGGCATACTCTATCCCTAATGGCAATTCCACAGATTGTGGAAGTTTGAATTCTAAAGATGTATTACCATCTGTTGATATTAATACTTCTCCACTATAAAACAGATTTTGCATAGTCAAATTTATTTTCCGATTAAGCCCCTCTACGTCTGCATAAATACTTTGACGGTATTTTTGAGGAGCTTCGAATTTTGCTACAGTTTTATAATTATCACCCAAAAAATCCCAAAAAGGTTTTGGTAGGGATAACCTTTTAGTGTATTCTCCTTCCGGTATAAGAGAATGATCGCTAAAATTCAGCATAGCTAAGTACAGGGTCTCTTCAGCTTCTACATAATCAAACTGGTAGGCATAAGAGTTGAAAATGTCACTATCTTTTTCGGTAAGCCAATAAGAGGTTATAAAGAGAACGTAACTTTCCTTATTGTATACCTCGCTCCATATACTAGCATCGAAATTTGGTCCATAAAAGTCGCTAAAATTGGTAATACCTGACATGTCTCTTACTGAATTTTTTAAAGAAAATCCGAGAGAACCCACCAGCGAAGAGGTTATAAACTTTTGATATCCGTTCAACTCTGGACGAGAAGCGTTATTTATTATAGCTCCTATACTGTTAAGTGCTTCAGTAAGATATGTTATATGCTTATTGTTCTCAGGAGGAGCAATATGCTGGAATATATATAAGTCTTGATTATTCTTGGTGGTATCGACAGCGAATAAATGACATCCTTCGGCAGTACTTCCAAACCAAACGATATTAAAATCATCATATTCTTTAATCTCAAAATCAAATTCAGTCTCATCTTCATATGACAAATATGTATGAAGGTTATCTGGGTATTTATGAATAAAATGATAATTGTCACCATATTTATCCCAGATAAAATCATCATTTTCATCAATAGAAACAACATAATCAGTTGACCCTATAGCTACAGTGGACTCCCCCCCAGTTCCAACTAAAATAAATTTATCAAAATCAGTTGCAATTTCACTATCTAAATGATGCAAAATCCTAAAATCTGTAAAATCTCCAGGGTAATTCATATCTGTGTAGACCCCATTAGGATACGGGTCTTCCTCTTCATCGGGAAGGTCCCTGTCGATAAGTTCGGGGTTAGGAGAACTTCTATCATCTTTAGATAGACTAAATAGCCTACTAAGATTTTCATCAAGCCACCCTGGTGCTGCCAGGTGCCCATTGTAAGGTCCCTCCATTTCGCAAAATCCCCCTACGTCATAAAACATATTAGCATATATAGTTTTAACAGGATATGTAAAATAAGGTGGGCCTTCTATTGGCACAGGTAGTCCTGTAGCTCCTTCGGGATATAATACAGGTTCGTATAGCTCATCAGAGAATCCATACTCATCAGGGAATCCATCAAAAGGTGCTAACTCTCCAAAAGTTTTAATTAGGCTTGTTGACCCAAGGCCGTATGCAAAAGCTATAAATACAGGAATATGTTTTAGTCTTGTGCAAATTCCTCTCATAATAATGTCGATAGCATCAGAAGTTAAATAAGCATTGGGTAATCTTGAATATACCCCTTCTGTATAGATAGGTTCCAGTACGGTGCCGGTATGGGGCCAAAACATCCCTCCATCCAGTTCTGTTATCGATGCAAAGAGATGCCTGCCTGCCAACGCAATGCCCCATAGAGACATTCCCCCTCCGGAAAAAGCAGAAAGGTGTATCTTATTTGGGTCGATATTTACACCTGGATTAGAAATAAGAGATTCTATCAATTTCACAACTGCGACTGACCCCCACTGATGTTCCCCAAAATAAGATTCCATATCCGAGAATATCTGATGCTCACTTATTAAAGGAGGAGTGTCGCCTATGTTGGAAGGTTCAGTCTCGAATTCATAATTTGTAGGGGTGTATCGATGATATGGAGTATTTACAGAGGCTAGATAATGAGGAAAATCCCAACCTTCGCGGTAAAGGTCAAAAGGAGCCTGTATAACAATAGATATACATTGACCCTCATCAGCGTGCTTGTAGGTATAGTTAAGCTTGCCTCCTAATATAATAGCTGGGAATTTGAACATACGCTCATGACCAGCATCTAAGCCCTGAGTATCATCTCCACCTAAAGATACGAATAAAGGATAATCCTGTGGATTGTCGCTATCGTAATCTTTAGGAAACATTATTCTATAAGGAAAACGGGCTCCCATATATTCAAAACCAATACGGTTGTCTTCTCTTATGTCATCAGGGGGAGGGGATACTAAATCTTGTTCAAAAATCTCATGACCTTGAACAGTCTCTACTCCATACCAATAACTATGTTGAAGACCTGTCACTACTAAACTATCTAAATCTATTTTTGGAACTCTTACTGTTAACCATAAATAACGAATTAAGTTTTGACCTCCTGCTGATTTATTAGTGCTACTAACATTAGGAAGAGTTTCATAAAAAGTTGGAAGAGTCCCAGTAACAACAGGGCTGGAACCACTTGATTTACTAAAAGTTGAACCAACATCAAGATTAGAGGCACAAGTATAATCTATAACCGCTCTACTCCAAGATAATTCATCATCAACAGCAGCTATAATAACAGGAGAAGTAAAAAGAGTATAATCTCCATCCTCCCACATAGTCCATCCATACATATTAAAGAAATCGCCAGAAGGTTCTAACTCATCCGCGTAAGTAATATTTGGGTCTTCCCCTGAAGGGTCACCTGTCGAGATATCCTGTGTGTCAGGAATTATATCCCCATATATAATTGTTTTTTCGTTATAAGGTATTTGTAGTGCCATTTTTATATTCCAATATTTTTATTGTACAGTAAAACCGTATTTTGTACTTAAATCTAACCATGATTGAGGAGACCCTCCTGGGTCAGTCCATACACAATCATTTTCTATAAACAACTGCAACGTTGGTTGGTATTTGCCATCGTCTGTTCCTGAAACGCTTTCTACTCCCAAAACATTATTTATAATGTAATTATTTAAAGAAACAACTACAGCATTATACTGAGGGTCTCTATTAGCAGAATCATTTATAATTGTATAAGTATTTATCGCAGGATTAAGAGTTGTTAAGACAAATAAAATCTCATCAATACTATCTTCGATAAAACCTGTGTCTACTTGGATATCAATAATAGTCTGTATGTTGCCGCTCAAACCTGTACTTAAATAATCATCAGTTTCACTCAGAGGCTCAACCGCGTTAGTGAAAGTATCTTTTGAAGACGCAGTTGCTTCGGCTATCAAAACATAAAATTTTTGAACAGAATTAACATCAGATAATTCCAGAGGAGGAGATAAACTTAATATTTCTAAAATTGATATACTCATAATCTATGTCCAAATAATATCGTTATACGATGTCCAAGGAAAAAGAGTTCCTTCAACAGTATCATATTGTCTAATTCTAAAGTAATACGTTTGCCCTCTTACCAAATACTCATCGAGGCTTATCAAATCATCTTTCCTACTTTGATATCTTACTTTCCTTCCTATATAACTACTAGGTACCCCTCCTGCAGGCATAGTTGTGTAATTCTCCAGCGAAAGCTCGTAAGTCCATCCGTCAAGAGAAAAACTATCTAAAGAAAATATAGGAGAACCTGTCATCGCCTCATTGTTATAAATTTCTAACTCAAAATGATAATTTAAAAAACTAAAAGACTCGTCTTGTATTTCATGTTTAAATTCCCACCAACCTTCTTCATAAATATTATCATCAGTTACCTCTTCGCTTTGTGCTTCCAAAAGCAATTCACTAACTTTGTATCCTGTATGAATAAGATATTCTTCTAACGTTTTTATGCTCGTTCCAAAAATACCTGTATATAGTTTTACAGGATAATCGAAAAGAACGGATACGGCACTAGCCATCAACGATTGTCTGTTTTGCAATGAATACATCGTATACATTTCATGAGCAATAGGCAATAAAGATGACTCTACACTTACGACAGAGGAATCTACTATTGCTTTTCTTAAATCGTTTAAATCTTGTTCCTTCTGCCAATACTGTGCTGCAATCCTTGCAGTATCTTTAGATATAACTTCCCACAATTGGTCAGAGTCTAAACTCTCTGTATCCTCTGTAACCGCATTTGGAAAAGACACATAAACCAAAGGGTCTCCAAATAAGGTCATTGTCCAATCGACAGCAGGTAAGCTATATAGATAAGCTTCGCCGACGGTTGAGAGTTTAAATAAAGCATTATAGAACGCAGTAGGGTTCAAGAAACCTTCTATAGTTGGGTCAGACATCGCCGCCGCACAGCAAGAATATCCTGACCTCATAGAAAGGATAGGCCAAGTCTTACTATTTTCATCTCTAATTGTAAACCCACCGTTCCTATCAGCATTATAAAAGAATGCTCTTGGATAACTTGTAAACTGGAAGAAATCATCATCAGCTTGACTTGAGTTCCAAGACCAAACGAAAGAATCGTCTTGAGCAAATGGTATAGTAGCATCGATATAAGGGTCTAAAAACTGTGTAGAAAAAGTATCTAAGTTTAATTTTGGCAAAGAGAAATCTCTAAAATTTTCTAAAGATAATTTATAAGCATCTGCTGATGAGCCTATCTGGTCCGAATAAGGGTCAATATAGAATGCACCTCCTACAAACAATTGCCTTCTTAATTCTTCCGCATTATCAACAAACTCTTTTGCTTGGAGAAGTGTTGGGGCGTCTATCCTCGAACATATTAAAGCAAAATCAGCATCGTCTTGGTCATATCTTTTAAAGACTTGTCTGTTATATAATCTATTAGGAAGCTTCGATTCAAAGTTATGATTGATTCTTGAAATTCTTGAAGTTGCTGAAATAGTATGTTCGCCAGTATACTCATCGATATAAGTATAACCACCAGGGACTTTGTAACCAAGAACTATTCCCCATATATCTCTGTCGCTTAATTCATCAGACGCTAGGGCCGCTTTTAACGGATTCAGAATATTAGTATTAAAATCTTCTTCTGAATCTAAAATCTCATCGGTAATAGATTGGATTCCAACTAATTGCCCATTAACTTCCCAATTAATGCCGCCAATAATCCCACTATTAATCTCAACGCCCGAAGGATTCCTATTAACGATATCCATATCGTGTTTCTCGGCATAGTACTCGGCGAACTCTAAACTATCAGAAACACCGATTATATAAACTATTATGAAATTATTTTTGCTAATTGCCATTTGAAAACGCACCTTTTGTGTTAATGTGTATGTATATATTTCGGCAGATAAGGCAAAAACCCTTTATTTTCGCGAAAAAAAAAGCCCTAAACAAAAACTTAGAGCTTTTTAAAAATAATGTTCAGATACTACTAGACAATAGGGTCTTCTACAGTCTCTTCTTCTACTGCTTGTTCGTCTGCATATTTGTCCATCTTGACTAGTAAGATGTCAAATAACTTCTTGATGAAACCAGAAAAGATGGTTCCTATTGCTACTCCGATAAGAAAATGTAACATAATTGTTACTCCTAAAAAGGGTTAAAATGGTATTCTGTTCGCTAATTATAATATTACTAAAAAGGAAAAAAATACCTTTATCGAATTTCTGATTTTCGCGAAAAAAAAAAGCCCTCTTTGCAATAAAGAAGGCTTTATAAATAATTTTTACTTAGATGGATTTATCAAT
>SDBT01000483.1_pt1 | contig 62928 bp, 98 predicted proteins | sample 2277101 | NCBI WGS metagenome assembly SDBT01 (sample SAMN10404973, study PRJNA504765) | marine sediment metagenome | isolation source: marine sediment core GS10_PC15, 103 cmbsf | place: Arctic Ocean: Southern Knipovich Ridge | collected 2010 | reverse complement strand
AGAGAGAAATAGTGGACCACCTCTGGCACCACGTCCTGAATCATTTTGCAGTGTACGTTTGGCAGCATCCTTCTGAGGCTTGGTCCAACCGTCAGGCTGGAAGAGAACCATACCTGGAGCCTTCATGTTGGTGAGCATTTCAACCATATAGTTTTCACGCTCATCATCTGTCTGAACGTCACGCATAGCACCTTGAAGTGGTCCACATGCACGCCGTATATTGCTGGGGTCAGGAAACCAAACTTTAACCATGTCTTCAGGCTCAATCTCAGTGGTGCCTCCACCACCCGTGTCAAGTACAAACTTGAGCAGCTTTCCATTGGATGATCTATCCTCATTCACCCAACTGGAAGGGAGAGGAATGATCTGCTCAATCAAACCAGCACCATTCTTGATTTCCCACACGTAGCTCTTACCAGTAGTCAGCAAGTGAGAGACATAGTGGGCAATGAAATCACTCCAACTCATCTCAGGGTTGGGCATCTTGATCACTTCAGCAAAATGATGAGGCACTTCCTCAAAGCCATCAGAAGTCTCACGCCCAATCTTGAGTGGGGCTTCAGACAGTGCCGTGTAGATTTTCCTAACAACGGCATACACCACAGCCTGTTTACAGTACACATCCTCCAACTCATCAGTGCCCAGATGTCTGAAGACATCATCACTCTTGGTGAGATCCAACCCACTGGTGAACCCAGAAAAGTCAGTGATATCACCATTGGCTTTTCCGAACATCACAGCAAGACGATTGAGCACACGCGCTTCCATCTCTTGATTGCGTGCTTGCTGCTTGCGCTCCTTGCGCTGTTCCCAGCGTTGCATCATCCAACTGAACATAAGCATGTATCCTTCTGCCTACTTGCTGTTAGCCAGCCAAGGCGTCAATGATCATTTTCACAATGACAACCAGCACACCACCACCTGCAAGACTACCACCTGCAATAACTGCTGTGCGTCCAGCACCACCTGGAGCAGTGCCACTGTGACGGTTGTTGTCTGTGTCGTGTGCTTCAAACTTTCCTTGGAGTGTGTCCACTCTAGTACCTACAGCATTGACGTGCTGATGAGCAGTACCCACTTTGTTTTCCAACTCTGTTTCCGTGGATTTTGCAGACTCACGATCTTCAGTAGCACGCTCTTTGATATGTTTGATGTCACTACCCATCTCAGTCATAGACAGCTGCATGCCCGTGTCCATTTCAGAGATGGTTTTGTTGGTAGCCTCAAGTGCTTCCCCAGTTTGCTCAACAGCTTGATGCGTCTTCTGCTGACCTTCCATCAAACGCTTGAAGTCATCCTCACCCATTGTCCAACCACTGGACTCTGGTGCTTTGTCTTCTTCACCCATGACTGTCTCCACCCTTGATCAGATGCCAGCTGCCTATTATTGGTCAGGGACAACAGGTGGTCTTGGGACACGTACAGGCTCACTGGATGTGAAGATCACCAGCACAGCAGACACATCAACACCACCAGCAGCCTTCACAAAAGTGGTACTCAAGGCTCTCTTGGCTACTGGGGGTGAGAAGCCAACCCCTGCAACTGGAGATGTCTTGATTGCAAGACTAGAAGTCTTGCCCACTTCAATGGTGTCATCATTGTCAATGATTTCCCAACCCATGATCTTGTCATCGTAATCCTGATCACTGCGCAAACTCTGGACAGTCACTGCCTCTGCATTTGGGATGGTTAGTGCTTCCATCTCAAAATCATCAGCAGTTACATCACCTTGTGTACCACGCATTTGTTATCTCCTTAACTCTTCTTCTTCTGGAGGATCAAATTTTGAAGGGCGAATTTCAATTAACATCTTCTTTTCATCAAATGTTAATTGAGAATCGTCCTTGATTTCCAGAATAGCTTGACCATCATCAGCAACACGCAACGTGTGCCTCTCAAGTGTGCCATATGGTTTTCCATCACCATCTGGGTTGTTGAGTTTACGCTTTGTCTCCATCAGTTCACGGTTGCGCTTACGGGCTGAAGTTTCATCATCAAAAGTCAAGAATTGATTCATCAGGAAACTCCATAGTAAGTATCTTCATTAGCTTCAAGAGCAGAGCGTTCACCTGCTGATAACAGAGAGGCTTTCAATATGAACTCATACGTGTACCCAGTGTGATTAAAAGCACCGTCCCACCGTGAACCTACTGTCCATCCTCCTAAATCTTCAGCACTGGTGTCACCAGTTGCATCTTCTCCTCCATCAATTCTCAAAACACTAGAAGCACCATTGAATTGTGTGAGCACATAATGTGTGTTTGTATCCACAATGTCTGCTACACCACTAAATGAAGACGTACCACCATAGGACCATACTTCGCCAGAAGTACCAACCCAACAGGTTCCACGTTTAGCAGTATCTGCTGAATCAAACAGCCTACCACTGTTTTGGGCAGTGGGTTGGGTGACTATTGCCATTTCATATGGCTGTGGTAGATTCACTCCAGTAAATTGTGTGAAATCATCAGCACCATCTGAAAGGAAAGCAGGTTTCCCATTGTGGTCAGCTATGTATTTTAGTTGCTTTGCATCAATGGCTTGGACTACATTTCTCCCATTTCCAGATTGATCATACCAAGTCATCAACAACCCATCTGAGGCACCCAACCACGTTGCAATAGCTGCTGTGTCAATGATCCCAGTTTCAGCAACAGCAGAGAAATCGGATTCAGCATCATCACTACTCCGTCTCAATCGAATTAGTGCGCCACCATATGCCGAATCAAGCAAGCGTAAAGAATATGACGCAGCTACAGTCACACTGTCAAGTGGACCAACATACCCATCCATGGGAGGAGTCAATGCCCTAGTCCCTGATAGCGTGATTGCTCTTGTACCTGTTAGCTCTCTACTCATTAGGCCACCAAATTAGAGGAAAGCACTGTACGCCAATTCACTGTGTGCCCTGTGTTGCCAGTCACTTGCACAAGCGCATCATTACCAGATCCAATTATATTGACATCATATTGTGCAACTGATTTGTCAAGGTCTTTGCTCACGCCTTCAACAACCACACCACCTGCAGCTTCACGGTAAACTGTTGCACGAACCATCCCACCTATGCGTGCACCAGCATCTGTCCTGCGTCCAACCACATTCACAGCAATTTCAACAACCGTGTTATCAGCAAGTGGTATTGTGGCAATCGTGGTGGCTACGTTATCAGTAGTCTGCACAGTGTTCACTGTTTTGTGATCGTCAAACCCCACGCTACCTAGATCGGAATGAACTAATGCCAGAAGCGTTTTTACTTGAGCCACAGATAGATCAGTGGCATCACCAGTCCCAGCACCAGCTGCTCTACCTTTAACTGTACTCTGTGCCATGTGTGCAAGCTTGGCATTGGTAACTGCTTCATCTCCAAGCTCTGATGTACCCACAGTACTCAGTCCAGCAAGAGTTCCAGAGTCAGTAACATCTGCAAGGACGTGTGTGTGTGCTGTTGGGTTACGATCATCCGTCATACGTGCATCATCACTGCTGACGTATGGATTCCCTCCACTTGGTGTTCCTGTCCCAACCAATGCAGCTTTCTGTCCTGCTGTGGGATCATTGATATTATCATGGTGATCTGTTGCTGTTTGGCCAGTGGTGGAAGCGTGAGTGTGCGTGTGCGCTTGTGGTGGTCTTGCATCACCTGCATCATCAAGCGTGGCATCACTCACCTTGGTGTTGAGATTTGCCAGTGTGTCTGCCGTGTGCTCTGCCCCACCAATAGCATGAGCAGCTGCTGGTGGTGCTGGCTCTTTCACAAACGTCAGAGCAGTGGTGCCCACCTCAATTGGATCAGAAGTGGTGAGCACCCACAGACCCTGCTCATCTCCCTCAACCACGTGGACAGCCATGCTGTTGGTAACTTCAGCATCTTCATTGGCATCCTCTGTACGGGCTGCCTCACCTGCCAAGGCTCCCACCTTGTAGAGTCCACGTGCCACTGGATCAGTCTGGTTGGGAAGCAACACACGGTCATCAGCCAACAGGACAACACTTGCAATGGTGTCTCCTGCTTTCATCAGAGCAATGTCAACATTGGCTGGGGCTGCTGTACGTGCTGGATCCTTGGTGTCCTGCTTATGAATATTTTGAGTAACCGTCACCTCAACTGTTCCTTGAGTGACTGGTTTCAGTGTTAGTCCTAAAGCCATGATCCGTCTCCAATCTTTGTGATGTAGCAATTTTTAGTTGCCCAATCTGCTAGGCGATTGCTCCAGAAACCCTGTGTCACACAGTTGAGTGTGAGACAAAGTTTCCAGAGCAATGGTCTACGCTTCTTAGCTGTCACATTGATGGTTGGTGCTGTTGCCATCTGTTTCTCTCTCAGGCGCATCTGAGGGCTAGTGTTTTATTGACCAGCCCTCAGATGTCCGGCCTAATCAAAAGCAGCAGGTGCTACTCTTTTTTTCTTTGCTGGTCAAAGCCATGGCCAATTCGCTTTGAAGCCAGTTGTTCCGTGCCTTTAGTTCGCTGATCAAATTCGCATCTTCTTCTTCTTTGTTACACATACTGAATCACCTCCTCTCTCTGCCGTTAAACGGCTGTCAGTTCCTTATTGTTGTCTCCAATTCTGTCCACGCAATTGGCCACTCAAATTGATTTTGTGTGGAGAGATGCAAGGCTCTCCAAGACCATCACAGTGGTCAGTGTTACAAGGACAGTTCACAGTCCCATCCTGATTGATCCTTGCCATTGGAGTGACTTTAGGTCTTGGGCTGTTTCCACTGGTTGCCATTGGACCTGAATGCACAGGCTCATCAGTTGAAGTATGTACCAGCACACAGACCATGATGAACATGCAGGCAGCACCCGCAATGAACGCAACAGATAGGAGAAACCAACTCATCTTTCAATCCCCATCACACCACGTCTCTTCACTTGCTTGTAGACAGCCACAAGTAAACTGTCCACCTCATCATCAAAGTCACAGCCTGGAAACGTGCCAAACTCTTCCAACCAAGTGGCATTCCATTCAGCCTCTTGAATGTAAACCTCACCCAAATCAAACAGAGGCTCAATGTGGCAAGCACGGGCAACCTTGTCACCAGCACCTGACCAAGTTTCCTTCTGCACAACAATGTCAAAAGGATTGAGCAAGTCACGCACAGTGGTGTACGCATCTGTGTAACCGGCAATCGCTTCAATGATCACAGGCACAGACGGTCCATCATTCTTGGCTGTCTCAATAATGGTGGCATTGCGCTTCAGTGCACGCATTCTTCCACGCTTCACATCAGCAACAAACAGCTTGCCATCATGGTAGCAAGCCTTGGTGCCCACAGTGAAGTCAGGGTTATTCTTGGCCACCTGCTTCTCTGTGGATGCCAAGTCCCACCCACGTCTCCACGGCAAGTCTTCAGGCATGTCCCTGATGATCTTGACATTCTCAATGGCCAGCATGGCACCTGTTCTGGGCTTGGGCTTCTGCAATCCTTGAGCAGGCCAAGCGTATTCACCCAAGAAAGCCTTGAGTGCTTTGTACCAAGCTGGGGATAGGCGTTCAGGGAAGAGGTAGCTTCCATCTTCATCAATGGCAGGGCAGGTGATCTCTTCAAACACAGGGAAGTCAGGATCATAGTCATCATGCTTGGGGTTGTTTTTGTTTTTGATCCTGCCCACCATGTCATCCACATGCCAACGATTGGCAGTGATCACCACAGCGTGCTTGGGTGCAAGACGTGTCAGCAGATCAGACTCAAAGGATTCCCACTTGTGGTTACGGACTGTCTTGCTCTCTGCCTCTTCACGATTTTTGTAATAGTCATCAATGTCCAGGATGTCTGCACCACGTCCAGAGACAGTACCACCAAACCCAGTGGCAAACACTGCCCCACCTTCAATGGTCTTCCAGGCACCTATCTGGTCCTGGGTCTTGCTGATGAAGCGTCCCCACAATGGGCCAGCACGCTTGAAGCAAGCACGGCAGTCATTGCTCATCTCAGAAGCAATCTGATAGTTGTAGGAGGCAAGGATGATTTCAGCAGCTGGGTTACGCAACAGTGACCAAGCTGGCCATCTACGTGACACCACATCTGACTTGCCATGTCTGAAGGGGATGTTGAGAATCAGGTAGGTGCACTTGCCCTTCTCCAGATCCTTCACCACTTTGTCCAAGCGATTGATCATCAACCGTGTGTGCTTACCATAGAGATAGTTTGGCTTTGGTGACCACATCCGAAAGAAGGAGGCAAAGGATTTGTATGCAGCACGCTTGGCCAACTCTTGCAGAGCAGCTTGCCTACAGATTGGCTCTTGTGTTTCAGGGTTGAGTACTTCTGCAACCATCAGTCTTTAGCCCTGCGTGGCAACGAAGAGTCTCTTGGTGCGCCTGATCCACCAAATCCAAACCGTGAACAAAAAGAACGTCCAGCCCTACCAAGTGGATGATGCTCCCAATACAGTTCACAATCATTGTTCACAAGGTGCGGCAGACCGTGGTTGTCGCATGTCTCACACGTGAACCGTTTCAACGCTTCTTGTGCAGCAGCAGATGGAGCCACATGCCTACGTCCAAAGGGGAGATCCATCCTCTTCCTGGGGCGTGTGTCAGGCTCATCAGCCTCTTCAGGAGCAACCGCAATGTGTGTCATGTCAATGGCTTCACCACCATCAAAGTCTTCAAGGAAGGTGTGCTGATACCCAGCATCAATCAGCTTAGCCTTGATCTCTTCATAGGCTGCCTTGGACAGTTCCAGCTTGACCATGGTGTAAGTAGTGCGTGTACGTGTACGTGAACCACCCATCAGCATCTGTCCCTTCCATAGTCCTGATCATCAACAAACTCTTCAGGGTAGTTGGCAAAACGCAACTCTTCAGAGTGCTCAATGGTTGTCACACCTTGGACATGCATTGGATGATGAGTCAGACCCATTACCTGCAAGCGTTCATAAAAGTCATTGTCTTCAAAGCCATATCCAACAATGCCTTCATCATAGCCGTGCACACGCTGCCAATCAGTGGCCCTAACAATGCAGCTGCCCCACATCTGCACGTCACCATCATCTGTCTTCTGTGTGTGCAGAAAGCCTTGCTCAGACACCCATCCTTCAAGTAAACACGCATTGGTTGAGAGGAAATCAGGAGGCAGCAGAATGTCAGCATCAACAAACACCAACCACTCTGGGTCCAGGTGATCAATCGCATACTGAGCACCTGCATTCCTTGCAGCTGAGAGATGGAAGTATTGCTTACCGTCAACCCGTGTGCAGTAGAGATTGTCTGTGACTGGCTGTGATCTGATCACAGCATGCAAGTCATCCTTGGAATCCCAATCAACCACAACCACTTCAGAATCTTTACAGAAGGACACTGGCTCAACATAGTCCTGATCAAGCATCAAGGGGAGAGACACACCCAAGTGCTCTGCTCTACCCATGCAGGTTGTGATCATTGCAAACTTCATACAGCTACCTTTGCGCCCACCCATACCCACTGCCAGAGAGGAGAAGAGGGGCAGCACCCATCACGCAACTTAGTTGTCAGTCAGCAGAGTGCCTCACACCTGCTCATCAACAGGCAGTGCCTCTGGATCTGGCTGTGCCTTGCCACGTGCCCTCAATATCTTGTCATCCTTGGCTGGCTCTGATGTTGGCTCAACAGTCTTCTGAGTGCCCACCTCAACACAGGCTTCATCAAGAAGAGCCTCAACATCCCTCACATTGTGCGGCTTCTGATTCAGATTCCCTTCATGCAGCACTACTGGATGTCTCTTGCCTATGGCTTCCACAATCTTTGTGGCCAATTCCTTGTTAGTCACTGGGAGTCTCCTCTGGTTGGACTGGACCCATGAAATCTTGCTGGGAGTCAGGTGCCTGCTCCTCTACAGGATTCTTCTCACCTTCAATCACACCCACTGCAGCAAGCAGCAATTCTTCTGACATGCCTTGCAACTCACCAGAGCCAACAGCTGCAATGAGACGATCAGGCACCTTGCCTTCAATCCGGTCAAGACACTCCTTGAGCATCTTGTGATCACCACGCTCAATGGCAGAATCAATGAGCGTGTCAATGAGCATCTCAGCCCGTGTGCGCTTCTCACCTTCAGGAACTTCTTGCAGCTTCTCACGGAGGATGGCAGTGAGGCTGAGTGCCCCTTTGGGTCTGCCTTTTGGGTTGAGTACTGTTCCAGGTTTGATGCGTCCCTTCTCATCCCGTCCACCAGCATCATTGGCTGCACGTTTGCCTGTCTTCTTGCGCTTAGATTTCTTGGCTGACTTTTTTTTGGTGGCACGGTCCTTGCTTGAATCCCCAACAATCCCCGATTTATTCCCACCAACATCTTCAAGCAACCTCTTGCGTGCTTTCTTTTTACGTTTTCCCTCACCATGTTTGGCAATGGGTGTACGTCCAGGCTTGGCAGGCTTTCCAGGTGGATGCTTTTTCTTTTTTGTTCTAGAGATGTCACGGATCTTTGCCATGCACGCAGATTATGCAGCATGCACTGAATTCAAAGCAATATAAATCACTGGGGCTGTGTTGGGGGTACTGAGCTAACTCATTGCATTTTCAATGAGTTAGCAGGTTCATTCTATAGCAGAAAACTGACTACGCATACGTATTGGATTTCACAGGATGCTCATCACAACCTGCTTTGATTGGCCCTACACCAACCCACTCTGTCACCAACCCGTAAGTGTCTCCCTTGATTTTCTGTGCCACGTCCCGTGCAATTGAAGTGGCAGGCTCTCCACACACGGCACAGAAAACCTTAGGTAGTTCAGGAACTTCATCAGGCACATCATCCAAGTTAGGCTTGGGGATAGTCATGATCATCCATCTCCATATCTGTGGGGTTGATTAATCGCTTCCGTGCAACTCCAGGCATGATGGACTTCTCCCAAGCATCAGGCTTCAACCAATGGTCCTTGGTGTCAACAGCAGTGATCATGCCCACAACATGTTGACCCGTTTCAACTGACGCACTACGCAGTAGTACGTCATCAGTAGGGCCACCAAACTCAATGAACACCACACCTTCAGGATCTCCACTTGCCTGATCCATTGCCTTGAGCAACTTCATCAACTGCTTACGAGTGAGGCAGACCCTACCTTGGTTGGCTTTCCTTTTAGCAAGCAGCAATGACTCTTTCCAAGGGACAAACGGTGCCCTTGCTTTCTTGCTCACTACTTCATGTTGCTGATCCAAGTTCACCACAGTCAACCCAACAGCGTGCTCATCATCACGAGTGAGTGCAGCATACCCAAGACCAGCCGACTTACTTCCCTTGGGCAAAGCCTTCCTCACAGTGGCAGCATCTGTTGGATCAATGCCAAACGCTTTCTCAGGCAGCACTTCATCAGAGAGTGTGGGCATACTTTGAGCATCACCAACTCCAACAGGACCAACAGCCATGATCACAGCACCATTGGAAGCAGCAGTGCAGCCATCCTCTCCAACGTGCAACTGATTCAGCCGTGCATCATCTTTAGAAGTTGCAGCCACTTCAGCTGCTGTCAGGTTTGCTTTACTGAGTATCATCAGCTTGCTCCTGCACATACACATGGAACATCAGTCCTGCTCTTGTTTGACAGCTACCCACATACTTGGCTGTGAAATTTTCCGACATTGTTTCACCAGTGGCAATCACAAAGAATTTCAAATGTATGGTCTTTCTATCAGGAACAACTTCAGCCCATACACAAGGTAGCTCTCCCTGTGCATCAACGTAAAGTAGTTGAAACACTTCAGGGATTTCAACCTGTATTGTTGCTTCTTTGTATGTCAGTGGAAATTTCCACACTACTGTTTTACTCATGCTTCTCAAACTCCTTCTCAATCAACCACGTGGCACTCAACTTATTCAGCTTCCAGTGCTCATCTTGCCCAACAGTATCCATGTAGGCACCAACAAAACCTTCTTCTTGCATCTCACGTAGAAGCTCATAGGTGACACCCTCTACTAAGCCAACCTTTGAACTCAACTGATTTGATGGCAGACCATAACCATCATTCACAGAAGCAATACAAAGTTCACGGCAAATCTTCACCTTGAGAAGGACAGGGTACATCTTATCCTCTTCAAGAGAGGCACCAAGGATCTGCATCACATCTGCAACATGCTCACCACCATCAGGCATGCTTCTACAATCAATGTCCTTGAGCAACAGGTAGGCATCAGTCATCGCTGCTCTGAATTTGCTGCACTGTTCAGGATGTTCCATCAGCTTGCTTCTCCTCTAGCTTACGCTTCCAACCAAGGTAGTCAGCCTGAAACTCTTTCCATCTTGGATGATGCATCCCAACAATCCCACCAACATAAGAGAGTTGGTTTACAAAGTGAGCCTTCTCGTAATAGCCAATGGACGTGTCTGCTGCTATCCATTTTTCAAGTGTGTCTTCACGCACAGCAAACAGCTTGCGTAGCAACCAAGTGAACATCAGCTGTCTCTCCTTCCTCTTGGGAAATGGTGCCTAAGTGTCCCAGTGTCCTTTGGTGGCTTGGATCCAGGGGGCACAAACTGCTTGAACTTCTTCACCTTCTTTAGATTGAAAGTCAACCGCACCACATTACAAGTGTAGTGCTCCCCAAAGAAACAAAGAATGGACACACCTTTGGGAGTGTGATCAACATGCTTGCCACAGTGTGGACAGAGTTTCCAGTTAGGAGCCACCATCAGTCTTCTCCGTAGGCAGTTCCAATTTATTTTTCTGGGGTTGGTTAGACGGGTCAAACCTTGACCACTTCCAACGTTTCCTTGCTTCTTGTGCCAGATCAGTGCAGTAGCTTCCCATTGTTCCAGGTGTCATCTTATCCAGAGCATCAATGTACACACCACGCTCTATCAGAAGTGGCTTGATCCATCTGATCAGTTCATGTCTAAATGCAATACAATCAATAGGCTCAATATCATAATCAGTGGCCAATTTAGCCAGAAACTCTTCAACAGAATTTGATGCTCCACTCTCCTGCTCTTCCTCATAGGCTTTCACACAATCAGGACAGTCCAACCAATCATGTTCATACCCACCGTATTGAGAGCAAGCCCAAGAAGGTCTTTCATCAGCTGTCTTCATCACGTTTCCTCTCATAGGCTGTCATGCCTTTGGCAGTCAGCGCAAACCTAGTAGGCACAGACCCTTTCACTCTCTGAATGAACCCAACATGCCTGAGCATGGTCAACGTGGCTGTCAAGTCATAATTATTCATATCAGTCAGTCTTCTGATCTTGTGCATGCTGATTGAATTCAGAGACACAGTTGACTTGAATGCTGAGTACAGGGCACACATGATCTTAAGTTGGTCCTTGGTCATGATGTCTGCACCCACCTTCTGCCTTTGGCTGTGAGCCTGTACGTCCCTCCTTCTCCACTCTCTTCATCTTGCACTTCAAGCACATGCTTCTGCTCAATGAGTACTCTCAGAGCCTTCACAATCGTGTGCATGTCCAGGTTGGTCCAGTTGGCAATGTACTCAGGATTGACTGAGTCCACGTCATCTTCAAACGTGGTGCCGTAATTGATTGCCCTCACCACGTGAAAGCAATGTTCATTAACTTCTTCCATGGCTCAACTCTCCTCTCTGGTCATGGCAAATCGCACACGCTGCACTTGGCACATCTCCATTGATCTGTCTTCACCACCCTTACCCTTGACAATGTGAAACCAAGTCTTCACTTTGCATGTAGGTTTGTTACCAGCAGCGCAGTGAGGGCATTCCAACACAGCAGCTTCCTTCAGTGCTTCCAGACGGTGCACCCGTCTGTAGATATCTAAATGATGCGCCATGAAGGGCTGCATGGGATGATCTTTGACCAAGTTGCAAATATGTAAGAGGATCTCTTGTGCTGTACGCTTCTCATTCAGTCTGTGAGCACCTTCCTGCTTGCAAGCATCACAGAGCAACACAGGCTCTCTGATGGCAGTGATGCACCGTTGGCAGCCTTCAAACTCACAGGCTTCACAGCAGATTGCCTCATTGGTTCCAGGCACAATGGGAGCCGTGCAATACTTGCAGGCATCAGGTCTTTGAGTCATCAGGTTGCTCCTCAAGCAATAGCTTCTTTGAATCTTCCAGAACATACACGTATGCTTTCACACCCCCCTTGCCTTTGGTCACTCCTTCAACCACAAGGACACCCATTTGCCCAAGATCAAAGATCTTGCGTGAGATCTCAACTTTAGTAAAATTATCTTCATGATCTTCAGGATAGCCCAAGCATGATGCCACTTGAATCTCAGTCACACCGTTTGGGAAACGTGTGCTCAGTTCCACCACAGCCCGATACACATCACTATGCTTCATTATCTTACTCCAAGAATACTTTTCCCAAGTTTGGTCAGTTGGTATCTAGCCGTGCCACCATCATTGAAACCATTCACCTCATTGATCTGAACAACCATCTCATCTTCAACCAGCATGATAAGCATCATGGAGATTTCCAATGATTCATGTTGGTCTGGAAAGACCCCTTCCCTGATGACCCGTTCACACGCACCCAATGCAATAGAAGAAACTCTGGACCCTGTATGCACTCTTTTGAGCACCATAAGTTTTAGTTGGCTCTCAGTCATCACGTTTCTTCAACTCCTCCATCCCCAACTCAGTCAGTCTGATCAACCCGTCTTCTTCCACAGTCCATTCAAACTGTTGGAAGTAAACCAAGGCACATTCAGACAATGCCTTGTCAGCTGCCTCCTCACGACAACCTTGTACAATCTCATCCTTGGGCACACCCTCTGGTTTCTTCCTACACAGTCTGGCAATCACCTTCAACGCAAGACTCTTGGTTTTTTCAAAGTCAAACATTGTGACTTCTCCTAAACCCCCTAGACCATCAAAATCCTAGATCACTTCCCAATGCCCCAAACAGCATTCACAGCATGGGCACCATTCTCTTGGCTGTCCCACCACTCCACAAAGCGTTCCAGGTGCCATTGCTTCACGCTCTTGACACGGTAAACAAACTCAGGTCTGAAGTGACCCAACAGAATTGGTCTGCAGCACAACGCATCAGGCAGCAATCCAAGAGGGCAGGACTCAACATTCTTCCCCCACTTGGGATGATTCTTGAACACAAGCACATCCCTTGTGTACTTGGTCAATCCTGTTCCAGGAATCCAGGGACGCTCCACAGAGTGACGGATGTACATCAGAAGATCTCTGCATGCATCTGGTGAACGTGATGTCACACGTGGCTTGGGATCAGGCACAGTGCCTGGATTCAGGACCAATGCTGATCCATACTTTTCATAGGCATCTGTCTGATTGATTTGCCCTGCAACCCACCTAGTGTCTTCTGTCTGATTCATAAGGCATCCCCTGTTTTCAGTTCGTAAATCATGTAATAAAAAGTGAGTGATGCAACCACCAACTCTTTCAAGTCAATCTGAAAATTGCTTGATGCAGCAATGCGCTCCATAGCTGCTAAACTATCAGTGCTGATCTGATCAGCGACAAAACAACGCAAGAAGTGTTTTATCTGTGGGTGCTTAGAGATTATCCCCAAAGCTTCTCCACAGTGATCCTCTAGTATTTGTTTGCGATCAGCATCTAGTGCCATAGTCTTCTAAACCTCTTGACAGGGACAACCACATACCCCAACTTTCTCATCACAAGTAAACCAGCTTCCCAATCCTGTCTGCTGACACCTGATCTCATCATGGAGTGTCTGTTGCTTCTGTGCTTGCGTGAGACAACCAGCACCATGCCACTGGACTGAAAGCAATCATCAAGCACGTCAGCCATCACACTCTCAAACTTCTTTGGACCACCCACACGGACAGGAGCAACCCTGCTGTAGTCTTTTCCTTTGACCACCTGCATGTCAAACCGTATGCCGATCACAAACGGTCCAAGGTGCTCATCAGTCCCACGTATCAGATGCTTCTCTCTCATTTGGTCACCTTCTTCTTAGCACTTGAATAATAAATCTCTGGATGCCAGTGCTCACACTTAGGGCACATCCTCCCAAGGGTTACCCTCCAACCCATCCACCCACATGTGGAGCAGAGTACTCGTATCCTTATCCTGCCATCCTTGGTGTACTTGGTTTTCATTTGATCACCGTGAGTTCAGTTTTCCTGATCAGCTGTGGTGGGTGTGATAACCCAACTTGCTGATTATGCACATTCTCTGGATATGTAAGAAAGCGCACCCGACACATAACAGGGCAGACCTTCTCCACACGGCAGATGCGCATGATCAACTTGAAACCAAGCTCATCAGCAGGAGCCACCAATTGATGATAGGTTACCCAGTCACCTTGCTTCATCAGGTTTCTCCTCAAACTTTTTGCAGCAATCAAGAGCAGCAACCCCTACTCCATTCTGACCATCAGGTGATTGCAACTCAATTGGATGCATACACAAACCTCTGATCTCGTAGCCACCTTCACTGATTGGTTTGCTTGGTTGATTCTTATAATACTTGCAAGTGAGACACATCTTAATTGATGGACGCTTTTCAAAATCTTCACAAGTGTCCGTGCCCTTCACTATGAATGGCTCATCACACCTGTCAGGATCATCTTTACCACAAGTGCCACGGTGCCCTGTGTGAATGCTTTTCCCTGTTGTATATAGTACGTGCTTGCAGTTAGCACAGCACGGTTGATCAATTGGAATTGGAATATATTCTCTTTGAGCAATGGTTGGATATACGGGTATGACTGTCATGGAAGCCACACGCTTCTCAAGCTTTTCATAATCAAACTCAATTGGATCAGGCATCTCAAGATTTTCAACCAAAGCACCTTGCCCACAGTCACACTTAGTGCAACCACTACACCAACACTTCCCACAACTGTTGCAGCGTTGAGTTGCCACACCTTCACAGTGACTGCAATATAGAAACATGCTCATACTTGCTCCTCATGGTTAACACACACAGATGTAGCATCCACAATTGAATCCACAGTGTAGTGAGCATCAATATGTGTGCATTCCCCAACGGGTTTTCTAACCTCATTCCGTCTGAACCATTTGCAATTACCACAATTGCCATCAGAGGCAACCATTCCTGATTCAACCATCTGCTCTCTACTCATTGCAGGAGAATCACAAGCACAACACTTCCCCCCATCCCACCAATGACAACAGTGGGTCTTGTCTTCACGGTTGGGGCATTGTTCAGGATCTTTACGACACTTGACACACAACACACCCTCACATGTGTCTTTGCAGCAGTCATCACAGAAGATCTTCTCACACGATTCACATGGAGTCTGATCCTCAGTGTTTGTAATGAAGCATCCACAGTTGGTGCAGTGTTTTTGGTCAGCCATTACTCAACCTCCAGCAGGCATTCTCTTAGCCGTGCAATGGCCTGCTCCAACCCTTCATGATTGAAGAGCAGACCAATGTGCTCACACCTGTCAGGAGCATCCTTGCACTCTTCACAGAGCATCAAGGTGTTGCCTCCATACAGAGCCAACTCAGGATAAATCTTCACATCAAACAGACGCACCACCCGCAAAGGATCATACTCACCACAGCCTTGGCACCTCTCCTCAGCTTCAGCTTCAACAGACTCTTCAAACTCTTTCCACGTGGTGGTGCCTGCTAAATCATTCCAGATGTACGCAAGGTAGGCTTGCACTTCAGGTCTGCGCAGAGCCTCAATGTCAAACTCTTCTTCAAGCACACCACGCATCAACGTGTGAGTCAGACGCTTCACACGCTTGGCAGCCTTGCCTGTCTTCTTGGCTCTGTACTTGGGATGGTATCGGGATTGATAATGCTTCTCATAGAGAGTACGTGCATCAGCACGCTCAACCCCTTCAGCAATGTCATTCTTCCATTTCATGCAGGGCTTACACCAAGGGCAAACAGCATAAAGAAGCTTCTCATTGGGTGTGAAATCGGCTGAAACCTTGTTTTCCAGACATCTCAAACAGGTCACCCCATTTGCTACTCTGCCAGCTGCCCTACCTCTACGCTTCTTCTTCACCGTAATTCCTCTCTCTCCAAACCCAAAACCACCAACCCTATATAGAGGGTAGCTATTTACTTTATCTCTTTATAAAGAGTATAAGTAAACACCTACCCTGTATATATAGTTGGTGTTTTTGTAAAAGTCAAGCCCAAAAACCCCAGCATAATCTTCCAATCCTCCAAAATGAACTAAACTCCAGAGTACAGCCAGTTAAGTTATGCTAACACACAACTTAACCACCTGCAAACTTACGTATTCTCGCAACTATTTCTCTGGTCAAAGCCATAGTTTGACTGCTTTTTTCATGCTGGGAAATCAGAATATCCTTTCTTTTGGACAGGTTTTCTGCCTTGGTTGCCCTTCCTTTCAGCCAATCTTCACTTGGTCCACTACGGTCCATGCCTGCCAATGTGATCTCTCTGGCTGAGCGTGCTTTCAATCGAACCCGTTGCATCTTCTCTGGGATGGTGAGTAGCAGCCAGTGGCAAATGGTCCAAGCGTGTTGGTTGCAGCAGTTGATAAACTTTTCATTGAACAGTCTGTCACCTTCAAAGAGCAGCGTGTGAAAGTTCCACTCTCTGCAGCTGGCCAAGTGGTCCACCAGTTTCTCAGCATCAGGTTGTACACCCATGCTCAGTCTATCTGTGCCTGGATACTCTTGACCTTTGGCATACTTGCCCAACACAATCACCTTCATCTCTGGCAACACAAAACCTTTCACCAGACCAAACTCCAGCGATGTGCTACCACACTGATTCATTTGACTAATGATGCTTTTCATCAGCAGGCTCTTCCCTGAGGCTGGCACTCCCCCAATCCCTATGATCTGCATTCTTGCTTCTCCTTAGAATCTCACAACGTCAACCACCAAGCCCTTCTCACGGGCCAACTTGATTGAGTGTGCTGTGCCTTTGCTCTTCCCATCCCAAAATGCAATCAAGTGTTCTGCATCATCTACAATCAACTGGTTGCGTTTGAACCCAGCACTCCTACCATGAGTGTCCCAATCAGGTTTATGAATGGCCTTGGCCAATCCATGATCATCAGCAAACTCTTCAGCAAAGGTGTCAGCACCTTGCGCACCACCTGAAATCAAGATGAATGGGGCAAGAGGAATCAAATGTTTATACAACAATACAGCATCAGCAAAGCTTCTGCTACCCACAACGGCAATCTTCTTCAGACGTAGTGCATCTCTAATTTTCATCAGCAACTTCCCAAGATGATTCAAGCCCCAACCTTTGGACTCACCCCAGAAGGTATCACCCCATGTGTTGCCTTCAATCAAGACAGCATCCCCTGTCCTGAGAAGCATTCTTTGCATTGGCTCTTTGGAAAATTTGGAACACAGTATCTGCTCCATCACTTCAAGTTTTACTTCATCCCAATCTTCACGCATAAGCAAGCACCGTCCTATCTGCTTTGCTTTTGCTGGGGTCAGCTGCCAATTCTGAAACCTCCTTCTATGAGAAGGGTTCAATGCCTTGGCTGCTTGGTAGGCATGCTCAGCAGTGGGGTAGATTTTCCCATCATAGGCAGTGCTGGTCCAATAGAAGTTGGATAAGAATAAAAACTGTCCACGGAATTTCTTGATCACTGCTGACATTTTCTTTCCTCTCTGCTCTGCATCAGCCAACTCTGCAAGCACGTCACCATGACAATCAAGAGGCTTGCACCAACATCCAAGTGTCTTGCCTCTCAACTCATGAAGAGCATCCATCAACTGGGGCTGGGTCTTGATCCATGCACGATACCTACGGACTGCCTCACTTCTTGATGCAACTATGTGAGCAGCCTTGGTCCCTGTCTTGTGAGTGAAAGGGTTGCCCCACTTTGAAGGACGACCAATATACACATCATGGTCATTCTTCTTGCAGTGGACTACCTTGGTCACAGACTTACTTCACCACGGACAATGAGCATTCTCTGCGCATCACCCTCTGAGAAAGATTCATTTCATGCACAAACCCATTATGGAAGTTGTACACCAGAGTCTTCCCAGACTGAACCCATTTAGGCTGCTCAGGAATATTGTCAGCATCCTCTAGCTCATCACTTCGATTCTTGACCACACGGAAGATAGATTGTCCCTCTTCCAATTGAAAGCATTCACCATGGTCCAACTCTCTCAAGTCCACCTTGACAGTTGGACATCCTGGGGTAATTACTAGACTCATTTTCTTCTCCTCTCAATGTGAAATCTTATGGTAAATCCCTGGACCATTGCAGGGACCATCAACACGCTCAGCTGCTGTGATAAACTTTTCCTTGGCTCTTGGAATCTCCTTCACAATTGCTCCAACCAGATTGGCCAATGTGCCCAGACGTAACTCAGAGAAAATCCCTGGAAGGGGTGGTGACCCATCCTCATCCATCTCCATATCCCTAATGGATTCAAGCAACCACTCAGAGAGCATCACCCCAGCCATGGGTACTACACCAAGTCCTTTAGTACACACACCTCCAAGCTGTGGCAACTCTTCCCACCAATCCCATTTATCATGTTGATGAATAATTTGAGAGCAAGCAAGATCAACATCCCACACATCTTTGTAAAATTTTCGCACATTGGTTGAACAGTAACAGTCCCATTCAAGAAAGACATACCTACGTGCTTCCATACTTCTCACCTGCTCAAACCAATTGAACAGCATGGCATCACCATTGCGCCATTTTGATTCTGGGGTGTTGCCAATCTCCCAACGTCCAGGATGGTTGGCAAGATCCACTGTCTGAGGTAGCTTGCCTTGCCATCCGTGAGTGATTGGAATCACTATGGTGTTGGGATTGTGTCTCTGTATCAATTGGAAATGCCTGTTGGTCACAGAGCAATTCTGATGATACAAAAACAGAATGCAAACGTCATGAGCCATAGTTATTCATCTACCAGCTGCTTGGCCTTGTCAACACCAACTGAGCCACAAAGAGCCATCCAGATCTTGTCACGATCAAGGATGATTGGAGCAGCATGCTTCTCAGCTGCTTCACGGACTGTGCGAGTGACCCACCTGTGATAATGTTCATTTTGCGAGTTGGCATTAGACTTCTTGATGATGTTAGTTGCCACCTTTGCAAATGGATCATCAGTTTTTCTCTTGGCCATCAGATTCCTCCACATCCTGGACACAGTTCATCAGGGTTCCGGCAACTCTGACAGAAAATTTGCTTGCAACCACTGCAAGTAATCGCTATTGGTCTGCATGTCTGCTTGCATGTGTAACAGATACTGTCAAGAGCATCACTGATCTCTTGTTGCTTCTCCTCTTGCAAAGCAATGCGCTTCTTCTCACATCCAGGACAATCCTCATCTTCTTGCAGACAATCCTCACAGTAAACTTCCATGCATTCATGACAGCAACGGCTGACCACAGCACTTGCACAACCATGACACTTCACTGTGTAATCCATCCACGCTTCAATAGTGATGACAACTTTGCGCACACTATGTAAGATCTCTTCCTCTGGATTGAAGTCAATCCCTGTGCGAGTCACCTTCAGCACAGTGTCAATCTCTTTGAAGGTGAGTCCAATAGTCTGAACCTTCTCAAGGTCAAGCCTGACTTCTGTTAGATCACTGCTCATTTATTTTTCCTCTCTTCACGCCGTTTGTGATATCTTTTCAATGCAATTGCTCTTTTCCTGCATTCAGGGCACGGATGACTGAACGTCCTAGCAGCAGCAACAAACCATTGATTGCATTCTTCACAGATAGCACGCTTGGTTGGTCTGGGACCACGGTTCATCCTACACAATCCTTTTTCAACAGAGGAGCAATCTTGATTGCAAAGCGTGCCCACTTCAACCACGTCTCACGTTTACATTCTACGTATCTCAACTGCACCCATTTGTAGCCCTTAGGTGTCTTCCTTCTTTTGTAAAGCATGTAGTGCACTTTAACAGAATCAATCCTGAGGATAATCTTAGCTGTCTTGACTCTACGCCAACAGTCATACTCATTGAATCTATTCATAGCAGGAGGCAACCTGAAGTTGCTATGTTTGCTGTTCATGATTCTATGATCTGTCCAGCTTTGTCTTCTACCCATCAGAGAAATCCCTTGACCATTGGAATGGGTGAATCAATCGCCATGGTCCTTTAGGTATTGGACCCTTGTGATAGCAGTACATCTCCTCAGTCCAGTCCACCTGTTCAATGCCCAATTCAGTTGCTGCCCATCCAATGGTCCAATCAAAGGATGACAGACCAAAGCACTCAGCACGTCTCTTCAGAATTTCTGTGTAGTTTTCAGGCAAGCCTTCATAAGGTGGTCGCAATCTCTTGTCAACCAACAATGCTGACTCACAGAGAATCTGGGCTGCCTTACGAGTGAAGCCCATACAACCACCTTGGATAGACCAAGCCCTTTTGAAATGCTGCCTTCTTCCAAAAATGCAACGGTCATTTTCTGGAACAGGGGGCAGATCATCAAGCACTGCTGTGTCTGGATCTATCTTGATCAAGTGGCTGTCATTGCTGTGGAGTAGAAAGATATCCAACATTGTCTGGGGCAAGGCTCCACCCATTGCAGCTTCAAATGAATTGAACCCTGCCCCCATCACAATGACTGTCTGCTTCCGTGCAGCATTGATGAAGTCCTGATCTGTGTTCTCACCATCTATATAAACCAGCACCGTGGAGTTGTGGTACACACGTCTCAGCTGCTTGACTGCTTGCAGAGCCTGCTCATGGTCTTGCGGAATAGTAGCCATAAAAAACATGATGGACATAACTACCTCTCCCTTGGACCAAAGCTGGCACTGTTGTTCATCACCCAGATGTCAAACCAGTAGCCCATATAGAAACGATAACCACAACGGAAGCTTCCCCACAGGTTACGTGGGGTCCACACCTTTCTGAACTCATCACAGTGGACCAGTGCACTCTCCCACGTATTGTCATCATGGGATCCACGGCACATCTTCCAGCGTGGGTGGTTCACCCCTTGATAGAGTGTCCAGATCTGTCCATTGTATACGACCTGATCACTAAGATTGATTCTCCACACCCACTTGAAACTGAGCCAAACAATGTAGAGCCACCATTTAACTGCTCTGTACATCTGGTTTCTCCTCTCTCATCTCTGGGGGTAGTGGGTGTTCAAGCTGTGTGAAGCAATCTCTTCTCACAGCAGGTGACAGCTGGTCCAAGACTGTTGGTTGATCAGTAGCCCACATCCCGTTGGTGGTGTCAGCGTAGTGCTGAAGGATGGCATTGCGCTCTTTGAGTTTGTCATTCTCCGTGAGCACCTTGGCAACTTCAGCGTGCAGCAGCTTAGTGTCACCCTGATCAATCCCATCAAGGATCTTCCTCCAATCGCCAATTGCATCTCTGACTGTCTTACGATCATTCAGGCAACCTTCACATCCACACACGCAGGGAAGGATGCAGGATCCAGACTCAACCAAGTGCATCACTGTCATCAATGCTGCATACCTCTGGTCAAGATGCTCTGCTTCTTCAGTTCCTTGTTGTAGATCTTTGATCTGATTCTGGAGTGCTTTGATTCCCTCCTTCACACGTGTCCTGAGCAACATACGATCTTCAACGTCACACCCAACACCCAAGTCATCCAGGATACGGTGCAGATCATCAAATAGTTTTGCATCAAGTTCCATCACAGGCTCCTCACCCAGTCAAGACCCCACGTCACAAAGTAAGCAACCAAGGCAGCAATGATCATCAGCATTAAGACCTTGGCAGTGGCAGACATACCGTTTGTTGTCTTACCTTCCCCACTCCAACCATCAGCAGTGGGTGTGCCTCCAGGCTTCTCATTCAAAGGGACTGCTTCTCTAGAGTCACGATAGTCACGGGCAGCTTCACCAATATCCACAAAGGCATCTCCTGCTTTCACTGCAGCCTCACCAACTTTCTGAGTGGACTCTGTGAACTGCTTGACTGATTCAGATGCTCTCCGTGTCACGTCCATAGGAACAGCAGGGATTGGATTCCCATCATTGTTTAGCAGCCCAGCTTTTCTGAGCTTAGCAATATTCGCTGCTTCAAAGGCTGTTCTTGGTATTTCTCCCTCCACTATTCTTCTAGGTGGTCTTAGTTGTGGTGGGCGTGGCTTGGGTTTGGGTGTTGCGTAGTACCAACTACCATCTTTTGTTTGAGTGTAGTTCACACTGTCATGGAGGTGGCAACGCTTCTTTCCTGTTCTGGCAGCATGATCAACACAACATGCTCTTCCAGGCAGAGCACCAGCAGCAATGATAGCAGTGTGTGGACGCATCCACGGTTTGCAATCATCACACGTGAACTGGTATGCACGCTGGAATGCCCCACCACAATTTTTGTTCATGCAGGTGAAGGTTTTAATCTCACCCTCTGGCCCTTCCTTCTCCCAGTCTTTGCTGCCACACTGGGGACAGGCCAGATACTCTTCAAGTTGCATCAAGCGTTTGGGTGCCATGTCATCTCCTACTGATCCAAATGGAATGGGCATGATTTCATTCCTCTTCCAATTGTTCCAACACCCAATCCTTCAGGATGAAGATGTACCTGCGTTGACCAGCATGCTCATCAGACCACTTGCGCTTGATCAGTCCCAACCCTTCCAGTGCCTGCAGCATGTACTTGACTGCGCTGGTCCCAATTGTCAGATCACTGGCCAAGTCAACTGTAGTTGGCCACTTGCCAGATCTTTTACGTGCTACACGCACAGCTTCAAAAACCTTGAGCAGGTTGCCCTTCATTGGTGGAATCCATTGTTTCCTAATCATTTTCTTTTCTTCTTGCTCAGCTTCTTCTTGGCACTCTTCTTCTTTCCAGTGTGCGCTGGTGTGCTGACCAAAGATGGTTTAGATGGATTTCTCTTCCTGAAGATCACAATAGCAGAAGGAAATGGTGCATTTTCTACTGATCCTCCAAACCTTAACCGTCCTTCTATCAGTCTTATTTCAGATGAGCGCATGACAAAATTGTGCCACCATCTGGTATCTGTTCTTGCTGGAATCAAACACACAACAGTTGCACCAGTTCTTGCTGACTGATACGCCTTGCGTACCCACTTATTGATCTCAGTTCCATAAGGAGGATTCATCCAACATACCCCAGTCCACTTTTTGGAAAGGCCATCTTGTCTCTTTGTAAAATGTCTCTTACATTTTGTATTTTTATTTGAGGCACACACATCAAGAGTAAAGCGAAATTCTTTAGCAAGACGATTGAAGAAGTCTTGTGGAGTTTCCCATTCATCTGTCTCTGCTATGTAAAGAGCAGAATTATTTTTTTCATCACCACCAATGATCAGGGTAGGTGTCCACTTGATCTCAGTAGGACGAAAAGAAGACAGACGCTCAATCTCATCTTTATCCATGACACGCTTGGTACGTTCAAAGATTTGAGCCAACTTCTTCTCATTCCAGTTGGCACGCTCACCAACCTTGTTGTGAGCAAGAGCAAACATCTCAGCATGATGCTTGTCTCTGAATTTCAAACGGCGCACAGGCACCTTGGTCAGCTTCAATTTCTTGGCTGCCTTATACCTTGAGTCACCTGCTCTGATGGTGCCCCATTGATCCACGGTGATGGCATCCCCACTCCAGCCGTAGGTCATCATGGTCAACATCAACTCCTCCACAGCCTCTTCATTATCTCTGGGATTGTCCTTCCAAGGCTTGATGCTGTTGATGGGCACCCACTCAGCAAAGGTTCCACCAGCCTTGGCATGGGCAGCCAAGGTTTTCTTCTTGTGTGAGCGTTTGGATGTCTTCTTGGATGCTTTCTTGGATGACTTCTTGGCAAAGCGTGCAGCCTTAAACTTCTCAGGGGCACGCTTCTTCTTGGTCACCTTCTTCTTGGCCTTCTTAGCCATGACTGCTCTCCTCTCACGCTGCTGGCTGCACGCAATGGCAACCTGTGGAGAATCCTAGAGCCATTTCCCAGAGCCTTCCTGTGGCTCCTATGGCCCAGCAATGGGGTCTTCCCCATCTAGTATACTTATTCCCATCAGGCAATCAGAGTCCTGTGTGCCTGCTTCCGTTTCTTGCCCGTTTCCTTCAGGTACAGATCCAGTGGGTCCATTAACTTCTTGACAGCAGGGGCAATCCTCCACTCAGGAAACTTGCCCTCTGTCACCAACTTCACCAGCTTCAGCATCTCCAAATCCTGGAGCACTGCCAGCACTGTCTCCACAGGGAAGCGTGCAAACTTTGCCAGCTTTCGTGTGGGCAATGACCCATAGTCACTGTTGAGGTACAGCTGTTTGATGATCTCTTCCACACGTTCAGGTGCTGTGCCTCTTGCCACTTCAACCACAATGCGATAGCAAGACTCATCAACTACTTTCTTCCGTCTGTAGACAGCCACTCCCATAGCCAACTTGGCAAGCTGTTTGGCCAAGCGCGTCCCCACTTCCTTCACTGGCTTTGAGAGTACCTGTCCTGTGTACCTGTCACGTTGAACAACACCACGGAGCACAGAGAGCCACTGAGCAAGCCCCTTGATCTTGGCCTTGTACTCTGCAGGAAGATCAGGGGGAACAGTGGCACTCACTTCTAGATCCAAAACCTGAGCAGCCACTGCCATCAATTCCTCTCTCATCCTTGACTCACCAGCAATGTTGTCCAGAGCACGATCAATGGCAATGTCACCTTTGGTCACAGTGTCTTGAGTGGGCATTCTATATTTCAAAAATCTCTCACCAAGCACACTACTCATGTGAGCATAAGCTTCAATGGCTGGGGTCACGCCTGCCAAGATTCCAAAGTAACTTTCATATCTACGGTGAACTCCATTGCCAAAATATTTCTCAGTAACTCCATCATAGGCATCACGCAACACACCAAAAATGTCATCACGTTGCAGTGGGTTCATGTTGAGAATGGTGGTGAAGTCCTTGACCACAAGTACCTTGCCATCCAACTTGGGAATCAAACTTGGATCACCTGCCCCAGCAAAATTAGCACCAGACACCAAGGTGTGTGGTGTGAGACTTGTGGTGGTTGTGATCAGAGCAGCCATTGTTAAACTCATTAGCAACTCTGTCTTACCACCTCCAGGTGCGTCTACAAAAAAGAGCCAAAGAGGATCCCCATCAAAGCGATTGGCAAAGACAGATCCAAACAGCACAGCAAGCACATCTGGATCAGGCAGGTGTAACCATTCCCTGTATCCTTTGATGGTCAATAACTCAGACAACCCATCACCTGTTGGACGGTCATCTGACTCAGACTCTTGCAATGCTCCTGGGGGTTGGGGCTTGAGCATCTTCTTGATTGCTGTGAAAAGATTCTTTCCTTTGGCTTTGTACAGATCCCTGATGTCATAACCTTTCTCAAAGCGTTCAGGCCAATGTACAAATTGAAGAGACTTGGCAATACCCTGCAACATGTTACTGACACGCACAGCACCCTTCACACCACCATCATCATTGTCAAAGAGCACAAACACTTCACGGTCTTGCATGAGATCCACGGCTGACTTGGGGAAAGATCCTGCACCCACAACAGCCAGCACAGTATCTTTCACTTCAAGTTGCTGGAAGCATTCCCAGAGAGCCATCGCATCCCACTCACCTTCACACAACCACACCTTCTTGCTTCCGTTGTCTTTGCCAAGCAGCCCGATCTTGCTCCCTGTTGTGTTGAGTCCACGGTTCATCCCAGTGAGATATCTGCGCAAATCTGTGAACTTTCCTGTACCTTCCACAGGAACAGTGTAACTCTTCCCATCCCAACCAACTCCCCAAGCACGCAGAGTCCTACGTTGCATCCCTCTGTGCTCTGACAACTTCAAGGCAACCTTGCCCTTGAATCTGTCTTGGTTAGCTTCTGCCTTCTTCTTGAGGAAGGAGATCAAGCCACCCGCACCACATCCCTTCTTACAATCCCAAGCCCCTGTGGTCTTGTTGACATACAGGTGCTTCTCTTTTCCACAGAAGGGACACGTGCCCACAGCTTGATCACTGGCAGTGCTGGCTGAGAAGGTCACGCCGTGCTGCACGTAACCCTCTGTTGCATCTTTACTCTTGGGCATCAGATCTCAATTCCCTGTTTGTAGCTTCAAGGTAGGCAGCCAGCATCATCAACTCATGTTTGGACAGCTTGATTGATTCAGGATCAGCACGCTTGATGATCCCTGCTAGTCTGCAGATCTTGTTGCAGAGTGTACGTCTGCTGATTCTTTCCCTTGGCCTTCCCATTAAGTGATCCTCTTCCTACGTGCCACAGTTGCTTTGCACAGACACTTGCTCCATTCAAATCTCACCCACTGCTTCTTGTTTGTGCCTGTCCATTCAACTTCAACAATGGTGCGTGTGGAGATGTGCAAGATGGCACCTGAGAAATGGTGAGCATTGAAAGCTAACTCATGACCCTTCTCATTGAAGCGCACAACATCACCCACTCTGAGTCCTTCCAAAGACTCAGAGTAAGTGGGTGTGCCCTTCTTGATGAGTGTCTTCCGTGCCATCTTGCGCATGATATTAACGCTCTCTGCCTGCAATCTCGTACAGAGATTTCATAGCAGTTTCAATCTCATCAGTGGTGTAACCCAGCACCTCCATGTGATCCACGGTCTGATCCCAAAGACCTGAGAAGGGTCCACCTCCTTCCAAGCAATCAACCAAACTGATCAGCACATTGGCTGTGTCTTCATCCATTGTCCTTCTCCTTCTAGTAAATGGTTCTTGTTGAAGTTACTGCCCCTTAAACTGGGGGCAACTCTTCCCAATCAACCTTTTTCTTGTCACATTTGGGACAAGCACGTGTAGGAGTCTTGGCACCTTTGAAGGTAATCACCTCAGCACAGCTGGAACACTTGAATCTACGTTCCTTGTGATCATCTTCATCCTTCTTCTGAGGATTGTTGGTGATCTCCATGAACGCATTGATCAAAGCAAGGCAGCGCATACGTCCACTGGACTGAATCAAATCCAACTCAGTGGTTGTACGCTCCAGCTTCTCTTCCAACTCAGCCTTCAACATCTGCACAAACATTGCAGCATGGTCTTCACTTTGGTCAGAGAAATCCTGCACCAGTGACAGACACAATTCAAAACTCTTGGTTGGCTGGAAGAATTCCAAATCACTACCACGTCCTTCCACCCAGTAGGGTTTCTTGATGTAGCGTCTCACATCATGGCCATCTACCACAATGATCTCAGGAGAATCAGCAGCAAAATTTGGAGCACGCTCCTCCACTTTCCACTTCTTGATTCTCTGAGCAAGTTCCAGATCAATCTCCCAGAGTTTCTGGGTTTGGGGCTTCTTGTCACTCATCTCCATCTCCATCTCCTTATTTGGTGCAGTTGTCTGCACGGTTTACTGTTCACGCTGCAATAGGGTATTTGCGTTTGTCCACCCAACTCCAGGTAGTCACCTCTGCTTCCACTTCCATGGGCACACTGAACTGAGGGAAGTCCACCATCAGTGCACGGATATTTGTCATGTGATAATCCAAATCTCTAATCAGCTTGCGTGGATACTCCATGACAATCTCATCATGGATTGGCAGAATCAGTCCAGCCTCTCCACCTGTTTCACGTTCCAAGTAATTGTGCACTCTGATCTGTGCACGCTTCAAGATTCCAGCTGCTGTTCCTTGGATTTTGTAATTGATACCCATGTACGCTTTATTTCTGGGGACACGGAGCATGCGGCCAAAAGCTGTCAAGACAAATCCAAACTCACGTACTTCTTCAGCTATCGTTTTATTTAATGAACACAGTCCAGGAAAAGTGGCTTGGTAAAGATCATACCGTTGTCTTCCAGCACTGCCACGCAATCCCAGCACCTGCATCATCTTGACAAGAGCAGCACCATAAGGGATGGCAAAGTTAGCATTCTTGGCTGCATCTCTAAGAAGTTTTCTAGCTTTCTTAATTGCCTTGGCAAAGCGATTACCATAAAAAACAATTGCAGCAGCATCATGAACATCTCCACCTTCATTCAAAATGCGTATCATTGTGGGATCTTGTGAATAGTGAATCAGAAGCCTCATCTCAATCCCTGAGTAGTCAATATGCAGATTGATGTATCCAGGCTTGGGCCTGAATGCTTCACGTGCTGGTATTGGAAAGGGATTAAGTAGTGCTTCAGCCTTCTGTACATTCTGGAGGTTGGGGTGCCTGATTGCTTCTCTGGTTGTCACTGCTTGGCAAGTGTGGATGTCAGGACGTATGACCCCATCATGATCAGCCAGTTCAAGATAACTGCTTAACGTAGTGACACCCTTTGTCTCTGATCGTAGACGTAAGATCAACTCAAGGACAGGATGGGGTCTTGTTTCTCTAAACTCACCAAGCACGTGCTTATCTACACTGGGCAGTTTCGCTTTGTCTGTGCGCTTGATGACCGGATATCCAAGGTCTGTGTAGAGAATGCGTCTGATCTCAGTATCAGAGTTGGTGTTGAACCGTCTGCCAACCACAGCAAACAAGTCTTCACGTCCTTGCTCAACTTTATCTTCCAATGCCAAGATCAACTTGGTGCACCGTTTCTTGTCTACCATGACACCACGCTGCTCCATGCGCATGGTGGGTACGATCAGATCAATCTCTGTCTGGTAGCATTCCAAGAATTCTGGATTGGCTTGGATCTTGGGCAGCATGAACATGGCCAACAGAATAGTACGCTCTGCGTCATTTCCAGCATACTGCTCCAAGTCCCATTCAGGCACCAGAGCATACCCTTTCTCCATTCCCTTGGCATGATGCTTCACTGCCTTCTCATCGTCAGTGGGGAACTCAGCCAACTCCCAAGCAAGATCCTTCAACCTGTGTCCATGGTGATCATTCTGAAGGACGTGAGACATCTTGTGAGTGCAGTGTATGGTGTGCTCATCCAGCTTCCTGCCAAGATGTTTCTCTGTCATGTGCAGATCAAACTTGGCATTATGCATGACCTTGGCCGTGCTGGTATCAGACCAAAACTCACGCAGCTTGCGAGTACCAACAAGCTGTCTGAGTCTTGGACCATCCACACGTTGGAATCCCACATTGCCTTGCTCATCACAGGTGCTATAGCAAAACATGCTATCACCGTGAAAGGGGTACAGCCCCGTGGTTTCAGTATCGTATGCAACCATCTTCATGAGAGCATCCATGCCACCAGCAAACCAATCCCAATTCCAACAATCATCCCACAACTACACCCAGTGTCTTCATCACTGGTGACTTCATGGCCCCAACGGATAACTCTATCTTTAAACAGCATGCTACACCTCCTGGGGATGAGGAGTGCAGGACAGCCCACACTCCCCACCGTGCCAGCAGCAGGGTCAGTTACTTCTTTTTCTTTGAAGCCTTCTTCTTTGAAGCCTTCTTCTTGGTGGTCTTCTTGACCGTTTTCTTGGTGGCCTTCTTGGAAGTTTTCTTGGCAGTCTTCTTGGTTGCCTTCTTGCTGCTCTTGGGCTTGGCCTTCTCAAACTTGGCATCAATCCCTTCCAGCAACTCAACTTCTTCCTTGATCAGATCACCCTTGGCCCACTCATACTTCTTGATGGCTGCAGTGAGATCTTCCACAGAAGAATCATCTGAGATGCCTGCCACGCTTTGTGCTTGACAGAAGGCAAGCAACTCTGCACGCTGCTCTTCCTCTTCTTCATCAACAGCAGGCTCTTCTGCTTCTTCTTCCTCTTCCAGCTTCAGATCTGTATACGGAACAGACTGCTCATCACCGTCATCAAAGGTGACTTCTGCAGAGTCTTCATCCAGGCTGGTGATCTCACCTGCATACTCTTCCCCGTCAATCGTGGCAACCACACGGGTGCCTTCTTCAAAGACAGAGGCTTCTTCTTCCTCCTCCTGAGTCTCCTCCTCTTCTTCTGGCTCCAGGTCATCCAGAGCAACGGTTTCTTCATCACCGTTGTCAAAGGTCACGTCAGCTGACCCATCGTCAACAGACGTGATGACACCTGCATACGGTTCACCATCAAACTGGACCACCACACGGTGATCCACATCCCAGTCACTGCTGGATTCAATCTCATCCAAGGCTGACTCACCCTCCAGCAGTTTCTTGATGCGCACATTGGTGTAGCCTTCATCAGACACGACAACCTGACCAGTGTACTTGGGATGGTTCTCAACCATCTCTTCCACTGTTGTGGGCACCTCCGTGAACTTGGCAGGGGCTTCCATACCCATCTGCTCAATCCACATCTTGCAGAAGAAGGGAGAGCGTTCACCTTCCAGTGTCATGAAGTCCACAACTGTCTCACCAGCAAACTCACCTTCAGTAATCAGGTGCTTGCGCATGAACATCCAATTGCCACTGTTTTCACTTTGGCGCAATTCAGCTGATTGCAACTGAAGGGAATAGATCCCTGCAGGCACATCAGTAAAGCCAGATTCCTCCAGCCCTGCTTCCCAGTTCTCTTGCATCTTTGCAAACTTTTTCTCAAAAGCTGTCTTCTTTTTTGCCACGGTAGATCTCCTCTTCTGTGGTCTTTGGGTTACAATCAATCAGCTGGCAAGTCTACGCCTTCCAGCTTTCTTCTTTGTTTTCTTCTTACTCAGTTTACTCACTTTCTTCTTGCTGCTTTTCTTCCTGCCTCCTTTCCTGCCTGCCTTCACATCTCTGATGAACTCTTTGGCTGCTTTGCTAGTCTTCCTACTGACCATCAAGTGGTCAGGATTCAAACCAACATCCTCTCCATTGAAGGCAGCCTGGATAATGTCAAAGCCTTCCTCATCATCCATTGGAATGAAAATAGGCAAGGGCTGATCTCCACACTTACGGTGCCCAGCCCACACAGTTTCATCACCTTCTGTGATCATCACCCTCAGAGTGTGACCATCTTTACCACGCATGTAATCACAGTAGAAGAAGAGATCAACCAGAGCCTCAACTACCTTGCGTGCTTGGTTGCTCATGCTGGGGTAAATGCGCGTGTATTTGTCCCCACTTTTCTCTTTAACTTCTTCCTCTTTCACATGGGAAGTGAAGATTAATCCACGCCCTGTCTGCAGGATACGATGAATCAAATCTGTGAATTCATTCCTGACTTCTTTCCAACTCTTACCAAAGTCAGCCTCACCACTGGAGTCTGTTCCAGGATGAGGAATGCCCAGCTTGACACACACGTAGTCAAGACACATCTCATAGGCACGGTCAACTGTGTCAATCACAACGGTTTTAAATTCCTTGGTTTTTTCCAAGAGATCCACAGCCTGAAGCATGGTGGCCCAGTCTTTACACCCACCGTTCTCATGATTGAATTCATAGATACTCAAGCCCTTTGTTCCAGGCTCTGTGGCTAAGAATAGAGCCTTGGGGAAAGTGGCACACACACTGGTCTTGCCTACTTTCTCACGCCCGTAAAAAAGAAACGTATAGTCAAGAACATCAGTCACAACAGCCTTGCGTTCTGTTGGCAGAGACAACTTGGACGCTGCTGATTTTGTCTTGCCCTTCTTCTTGGTCTTCTTGACAGACTTCTTGGCAGCTTTTTTCTTGCTCTTCTTCTTGCTTACCTTGGCCATGAATTTTCTCCTCAGATGTTTTGCTCTATAAGTTCACGATGGGGCACACGGGTTTGTGAAAATCCAACAGGCTTTCCTGAAGAACAGAAAGGGATATACTCACAATTCCATCTGCCAACACAATCACCTTCATTCCTGTAGCAGGGCAACTTGCCTTCCACAAATGCTTTGAAGTCTTGCAGCTTCAAAATCAATTCATCTGCAAACCTATCAAGGTCTGCTTGGTCATAGATGATCTCAAAGCGTTTGAAATAGTGATCCCACCCGTTGTCTTCAATGTGCTCATCAATCCGCTGAGCATGGGCTGGCATGCTTTCTTTCTGCCCCAGCTTCAGATTGGGTTTGCGTATCACATTGTAGAGCACACCTCTGATGGGCTTGCCCAACTCCAGCACATTGGCCAAAAGGTAAAACAGATTCTGGAAGTCAAAGGTAAGTGCTTCCATAAGCGTGCCTTCATCAATCCTACTCTTGGTCTTTGTCTCCAGCATCCAAAGTTTCCGGTTGATGCGCGTGATACCATCGCGCATACCACGCAACCTGAAGCCCTTCCACTCCACATCAAACTGCCCTTCAACGTCCACCCACTTTCCCTTCTTGAAGTCTTCTGGATAACACGCAACGTAGTGAGGGAAACACGCTGACCACTGCAGAATGTCCATCTCAACACCCTGCATCTCCTTTGGTCCAGCACTCTTGTTGTGTTTTCTCCAACGTGGATTCAGATGTGTCTCAAGATAAGCAACCGCAGTCCTGCGTGTGATAACATTGGCAGATACAGCCTTGTACAAATGCTCCAATGTCCAATGTACATAGCTACCAAACCTCAGAGAATCCTTGGTGCCAACAGACTCCCAGCCATCCAGCTGGTACTGCATGCGCTGCCTGCAACCAAGGAAAGACATAAGCATGCTCTGGCTAATGCCATCCTCCAACTTGTATGGCTGGGGCTTGGTGTGTCCCTTGCCTTTCTTGCGCGTTGACTTCTTCTTGGAAGTCTTCTTGGTAGCTTTCTTCTTGGTAGCTTTCTTCTTGGTGGTCTTCTTCTTGGCAGTCTTTTTCTTCTTACTCATAATTCAACTCCTCACGATCTGCCAACCACTCAGGAATCTCCACACTGCCTTCTTTCTGGTAGGTCAGGTCTTCCTCTTCAATCAAAGACTTGGCCAACCAGCACAAGATTTTCCCACCCTCTTCTGTGCCCACACCAATTGCTTTCTCTGTTTCAGAGATCTTGAACAGACCAGAGCAGGTGACAGTCTCTTGGCTCATAATTTGAACCCCTTGAAGACTTCAACCAATGCACGTACTGACTTCCTAAATTCAGGGGCACCCTCACCTCCACGTCTCAAGATGAATGCTGGGTGGAAGAGTTTGATTGCTCCAGGGAATCTGCTGGACAGGTGACGGGCTGCCACCTTGCCCAGTAGAATCACTTGAGTTGGATTAACTAGATCAACCGTCTGATCAAGTCTTGGATAGCAAGCATTGGCTTCAGTGTCTGTAGGTTCCCTGTTGTCACCATCCTTCTCATCTGTTGGCCTACAACCCACTACGTTGGTGATGTAATAACTGGGGGGCTGTGGGATTCTTGCCAGCTTAGTTGCCCTCTCAATTGATAGGTCAAGAATCCTTCCAGAGCGTCCAATGAACGGGACACCACGGAGATCTTCCGTCTTGCCTGGAGCCTCACCAATGAAGAGTAGATCAGCAGGCATGCTACCACGTCCAATGACCACAAAGCGTCTGAACTTGCACAGCCCACATGCTGTGCAATCAGTCCAAGACTTCAGTGCAAGAGGAGTCTTGCGTGCAGGTATGCGCTTCTCAGTCACTCAATTTCCTTTCCCAAAACCACACTCCCTCATCATAAACAGCATAGCTTCCGTTTCTTTGTGGAGAAGCTAAGACAGGTGTGAGATCCCCTTGAGCACGTTTGTTGCGTCCACGTGATTCTAGTAAATCAAAGACTCTGTTGTTGTTATCCACAGCACGGTCACCCACTTCAAAACTATCATCCCATGGATCTAAAAATCCCACAGGCTGCTTGCGCATTTTTGTTCGCTTAGTCTTCTTTCTCATCTTTTGTAAACTCTGGGTGCTGGCCTGCCATGTGTCGTGCAAGATCTTGGAAGGTTCGATTACAGCAAGGACAAACACCAGCTGCCACACGCTTCTTTATTTTGGTGGTGACACCTTTCTGAGCAGCCCTTCTGCGCTCAGCAAGTGCTGTGCGTTCACGCTCTCTCAAAACCTGCATACGCTGTCTGTCTGCTTCAGCACGTTCCTGTTGAATCCTACGCTTTAACTTCTCACACTGAGGCTCACCAACTGGCCTATACGTGTGGCCTAATGGACAGTGCAAACTCATCACCCTGGAATGACCATCATTAAATTGTCTCATCTGCTCCTTCCTCAAGCTCTCTGGGACAGCATGAACACATCCACAATAGCACTTGACTCTTACCAAAGTCTCAGTATCTAGAGTTGCCATACTTCATTCCTCACTAAGGTACACAGAGCGTGCCCATACAAGCGTTGAGCATCAGCATCATTGGCACGGTTGATCAGCACTGCACATTTACGGCAGTACCAAGCACGGGTTGAATGATTCCACCACACAATACCTTCTGTCCTACTGCATCTTGTAGTGTTGCATTTACTCTGAGTGTTTTTTGTTGGACACATCACAGAGCATCCTGAGCGTGCAAACCCATGCCTACTGCATCAGAGACATGATTGGGAAACTTCTTGTATTTAATCTTTGCTTTCTTGAAAGCGTAGGCAATGCGTCTCTCAACTGTATCCTTGGGCATCTGACCTTTCCAAGCGTTGACGTTGAGAAGTACTGGGGCACGGTCACAAATGTCTCTGCACAGCCAGCCCATCTCACCCACCAAGTAAACCAGCTTGAGAAGATCACCAGTGGAAGCAGATGCCATTGAGGTTGCACTGGTGTTCCACACCTGAGGCATCTCCAACACAATCCATCTCACCTGCCAACCACGCACCAGCCCAGCAAACTCACAACAGATCTCATGTGCCTTGCCTTCCCACTCTTGACTGTTACCTGTACTTGGACGCAGCACCTGTGTCTTCTCTGGTGCTGTGACTGGCCCTGCAATCTGAAGATCCTTCCAGAAGGCAACACCTGTGGCAGTGATGCCTGGATCCACAAAGAGCACGTGCCCCCATTTTCCTCTACTTCCAGGCAGTACAGACATTAATTCATCCCCACTCTTCTTTGTTCCATCAGCTTGCGCACACGTTTAAGTGTCCAAGTTGCTGCAGTGTCTTTAGCTCTAATCAAATCAAAGCAGTCCACTTCAATAGTGTCCTTGCACATCATGTCAATCACCAGCAATGGGCCAGCTTTCATCACTTCCAAGATTCTATCTTCAGCTTGGATGCGTGTCTCACCACTCATGGGAGTTGAGTAGAATATGACCGTATCTGCACGGCTGAAGTCAGTGCCCATCTTGACAACCTCTGGCTGACAGACAACCACCTGAATCCTGCCCTCTTGGAATTTGCGCTTGATTTTTCTACGGTCAGCAGGCTTCACATCACCCCAGAGAGCGTCACACTTAATCTTCTTCTTGGTTAAGAAGTCACGGAGCATCTTGACTTCTTGAACGTAATCACAAAAGACCACAACTGGCTCTGATTTCAATTCGCTGGTGAGCAAGTAGTGCAACTCTTTGGCCTTGCCATCCCACACAAATTCATCACCAATGAAACCACCACAGATCTTTCTGAGGTAGTGCTGCTGCACAGGCTTGTATGCTGTCCGGTCAATTTCTTGTTGGTCCCATTCAAGAATGAACAGATCTTCACACTGTTTGTAGGCACGCTGCAAAGTGGAAGGCAGTTCCAGCATACGGTGTTCATAGACCTTGGGAACATCCATGCCCACGTCTTCACGACGTTGGACAAAGCATGTCTCTGCAATGTGTCTTCTGATCAGCCCCTGAATTCCAGGCTTGGGAAACCAATTGTATTGATCAGCATTGGTGAAACACTTTGCACGGAACTTCCAGAAGTTTCTGAAGCCAAAGGCAGAGCCACGCAAGAAGGTCAGTTGCTGATGCACTTCTAGATCAGACTCAGGGTTGACACGTCCGGTCATGATCCAACGGTGGGGACACTCTCTGAAATGCTTGATGAAATACTTGGTGACCTTTGTCTTGGCATTCTTGACAAATGTGGATTCATCAAGCACCACAGCATCCCAATCAATTTCAGATATCTCAGGCAGTGCTCTGTGTCCTTCTTTATTGAACAGAGTCCACTTACACTTCTGCTTCAAGATTTTCTTGCGTTGAGCCTTAGTGCCATGCAGGTAGACAATATCTGACTCACCCTCTTTATTCAGTTCAATCTCCCATGAGTCCAATGCTGGGTTGGGGGCTACCACCAGCACGCGCAATCCGTCTCTTGAGTGTCTTGGTTGGTAAAGGTTGATGCGCCTGATGGCCACCAGAGTCTTGCCAAGTCTCATCTCCATGAGCAAAGCTGGGTGCTGCTCACGTAGTGTGTACTTGAAGGCTTCCATTTGGTTGGGTCTGAGTCTACGCAACTTTGTCCCCGTCACCACTGCATGTAGGATCTGCTTTTGCCCCAAGGCACAATCGAGTCTGGCTACTGCTAGGGGGGTCAATTGTAGATGTTTGGTTGCTCATTCCAACTTTATTCACTCTTGCCTGTGTCCATCACTGTAACCCGTTGCAGTGACACGTATTTACAGCACTACTTTTTTCGCTCTTTGGAAAAGCACGTGTCAAAAACACCACCTTATATAATAGGGTAGCTCTTTACTTTGTTTCTTTATAAAGAGTAAAGACAAAGCACACCCCTATATGGGTTGGTGTTTTTACTGATGATCTTCAGGCCAAACATAGTCACTCCTGATCTCTGCTTGAATCAACAGAGCACTCACGTCCACAGCTTCAAGAGTGGACAACCCATCAACGTATGCTCTGGAAACTCTATGGTAACCATCCACAATTAACATCTCACTCTCAGTCCATCTGACCATGACAGGAAAGTTGGTGTCAGCTTCAAGCAATCTTTCCCAATGGTGCTCCTTGGCAGATCCTTCAAGTGGGGTCACTCCACTCCAAGCAGAATCCCTATTGAGAAATGCATTGAATTGTTCAGGGGTCAGAAGGAATCTTGGAAAACCCTTACTCAATTCCCACAGCGTGGGCACATCATAATAGATGTTGACTGCAGTGTCCCTGTAGTAATGAATATAACTACCTCCATCCGTCACATTGTAAGGAGTAGGTCTGTCCAGCATCTCACAAACTCCAACCAAGGTAGGAGTCATTGGGTTCACGCTCTGCCAAATACTCTCCATAGTCACGGGGCAGTGATCGGCACACCTGATCTGGATCTTGGCTGTCAATTCCTTTGCGACAATGCAGGGAGACTTCACGTGCAACCATCTCAGCATCCATGGATGTTGTGGCCACATAGAGAATGAGTTTGGTTGGGAGATGAAGCACTGTGTACTCTCCACTTACTTGACGCAAACCAAACAAGCCTGCAGCCTTCCCCAGCACCTTGATCGGCTCCACACCCAGCACACTTGTCTGGGGTTGGGTGGGCTGCTCTTCCTTCTTGAAGTAATCTCTGTTTTGTAGAGACAAGTCATAGGCTCTTTTGATTGCCCTGCCATCAATCCAAACCTTGGCACGTTTGCGTCCACCCTCAATTCTCAGATGATCAAGCAAACTCTCTGCTTGCTTCCGTGCTTCCTTCATGCCCATGACCAACCCATACTTTTCCACATCTCCCTTGGCTGTTTCACGGTAAGTGATTGTCTTGTACGTGGTGCGTGCCATTGGATTCTCTCCCTGCTCCAGGTGAACACTTTGTGCTAGATGGACAGCCAGCTGGTAAACTCTCTCTTCAATGGAGACTGTCCAGGCTTGCGATAGTAGAAGCCTTCCTTGGTGATCTGCTGCACCTTGGATCCTCTAGGAGCGTACATCAGCACCCACAGTTCAGCAGCCCTCATGGAGTACTGATGGTCATCCACTTCTTTCTTCTCTGCACGCATATCTTGCACTTTTGCCAAAGGGCTGCTAAGTTCTCGTTTGCCTGTGGGTTTGCTTGCCATGTCAATTCTCCTCTTCAAGATCTTTCTTGTACAATCGTGCAAGCCTGTTGGCTGCCATCCATAACACACGTCTCTGCCTTCCATCCTTGAGTATGCGTGCCTGCCAGAACCATTTGAGGCACCCCTTCCAGACCAGTCTTCTCACATCCTTGTGCACTAAGACTAAGACTGAATTGAATCCAAGATGATGCAACTCAACTGCTGAATCTTCATACCACCACAAAAAGTTATCATCACCAAACTGACTGCACTGACCATTGCGCAACACACGCTCAGTGAGTCCAAGTGTATCAACACGCTTGGCCATTAATCTTTCAGTCCCAGATCTTCACGTGCTTCTTGCAAAGAGTTTCCTGCACGGCAAGCTGCCAAGATCTCACGCCTTTCTTCCTCCAGCTTCTCCTGATCAATGCCAAAGAATTTATACAGCAGATCTTCAACACGTAACTCAACCACTCTGATTCTGTAACCTTCAGAGGCTTCATCATTCTGCTCTTCACAGTATTCTTCCAACCACTCCCACCACTTCACAATGATTTCATCTTCCCAGTCCATCTCTCCTGAGTGGTTGAGGTGTTCAAGAAGATCATGGATGTCAATGTCACTGACTTCCACCCACCAGCCATGAGGTAGATTGTCTGAGGCAAGAAGCCTAGACAGACCTTGGATGTGTTCCATGAACTCTTGAATCATCCGGTTGTACCCAGTGTGATTGATGGAAGACAACCTCTCACACTCTGGTACGTCTGGGGATTTGATTTGTGCTGTCTTGCTCACGGGTGCTCTCCTTTACATGTGCTGCAATAACGTCTTCAGTTTCTTGCGCTCACGTGATTCCTTAGCAATTGCACGCTTCCACAGTTGTTTGTTCCTACAGTCATCAATCTCATCCTTGATTAATTCCTGTAGCACACGTGGCTCAAGAGCATCCAACTCCCAAGATGAATACCCATACTTGGCCACATATTTTGGAGCACGTGTGTCTGACATTTTGGCTGCATTGGGTGGAGGATTGTACTCCCTAATTTGGTCCATGTTCAATGCAATCCTACGAACATCCACAGACATAGCAAGAGTGTGTTGTTGGGTGAATGTGTCCAGCCTATCTTGGATGTCACGTGTGATGTCCATTCCAGTTGGATCATGGTCACCCAAATAGATGAGGATAGGTTGCTGACCATCATCCATCATCTCAATGAAGCGTTGAGATGCCAGCCACATAGATGACTGAGATGGATTCCCTTTGCATGCAAAGTGTGGGATAAAATTGGTGTGACACACTTTTGAGATAGCCCCAATCAGAGCTTCTTTCTCAATCCATACTTCAACTCTGTTGGGCTGTGTTTTCCATCTGTCAATCTTGTAGCTGTCAATTGCTGCACGCACGATTGACTCAGGTGATCTCCATGTATTGATCTCACGGACATAGCGTGTTCTATCCACGATGGCATCCCAAGGAAGCAGCCCAGCCAACCGTGCTTCAGAGAGTGTCACTCCCAATTTTTTATATTCATTATGTCTGTTGGGGAGCCAAGCACGACTTACAAATTGGTAGTACAACTGACGTAGAGTTAGGTCCAGCCCATCTGCTGTGTACTCTGCAATGATGTCAGCTGCTTGCTCAATGCGTGCAGAAGTAGCTTCCCCAAAGTTTTTGGACTTGTAGCAAATGTGCACGGTGCTCTCCTAGTTGCTGCTGACGATCAACAGCCGTACACGCTCCACATACTTCTCATCACCGTGGATGCGCACACCTTCCAACCGTCCACCCTTCTTCCGGTAGACAGCCTCCACCTCCACACTACGTGTGGCTGTGCGGTTGTCCTTGCTGGGCAGGGAGCCAAACAGTTTCAGGAATTTGGCTCTGCCCATTTGAATGATTCTAGTTGTCATGGTCACTCTCCTCTCATGTGTGGGTTTAAACTACCAGTCAAGTTGGGTTGGATGGTGTGCAATATAACGGTACAGTGTTTGTATACTTAACTCACTGCCTAGATTAACTTCAACACCATCATCTGCCTTCCCAACAAACTCATCACTGTCCTTATACACAATTCCAGCACCCATAAGTCCTTGAAGAGTCTCAAGCCCCTGTGCTTCAACTTCACCTTCTGGATCTGGAAATATGTACTCACTCAGCATGATTGATCTCCTCTCCTGCGTCCTGCCTCATCAGTGTGCAGTGGACAATCTGCACAGACTCCCTTGCGGGAGTTTCGGCTACAGGCTTCCTTCTTTCCACCACATCAGACCTGAGATAATGCCTTCCACAAAGGTTCCCATTTCCCTAATGTCTTTCTTGCTGTTTGCTGTGAGACGGATGCCAGTAAGTCCACGCTCTTGGCTCTGGCTGATGATTTTGTTGGTGCAACTTGTTGCAAATCTTTTTTGCAACTGCAACACAAGATCCACAGTGTGGTTGCTCTCCACAATGAATGACGGTAGCTCATAGAATGCTGTGCACGTGGCCATGGTCAGTCTCCTTCTCTCTGGCTCTAGTGAACTCCAAACACTCAAGGTAGAAGCACCTGAGTGCTTCAACCCTGAAGGCTGTGAGTCTAGATGAATTCAACGTGAGCACACTTTTCTTTAACACGAGTGTCAACAAGAGCATTTACTGCTCCAAGACCACCAACGTAGTAAGACACTGTTGCAATGTATCGGCGCACATTTGTAATCTTTCCACGATACTTTTTTCCATCGTACCCATGCCAAATTACTTCACTGCCAATTGTTGCTTTTGTAATTCTTTTAGGTGTCTTGGGGGCTTCCTGTGTGTGCTCACCCAGACTGCGGATTGCTCTCAGTGCTGCGTTGTTCATGGCTGTCTCCTTGAGGTTGGTGGCTCTTGTTTCCATGACTGCATTCTACCAAAAACACCACCACTCTCAAGAGCATTTTAGCATTCTAGGATCAGTACTCTGTAAATCATTGCTAGGCAACAAGTTACAGAGCACTTTTTATTGCATAATTATAACCCACATAATGGCCCATAGAAGCCCGTGGCAGCATCTTCAGTTGCAGCCATGTGATCAGTCACGGGTGCTTTAGATCGTGGCAGGAGCTTATGCTACTGGACGGGGGATGCTGAATCCTGGGGTCAGGCTTGGAGGATGCTGTGCAGCTGGTCACGCTCTTCTGGAGTGGAGACAGCCTGCCAGTAAGCATCCAAGGTTGGTCCCCACGTGTTGAGGCTCACTGTGTTGGCAGGCAGTGCAGGAGTGGGATCAACCTCATCCAGTTGCAGGTGTGCCTTGGCTACTGGGGTCAGGTGCTGTACCTTTCGTGAGACGTGGGAAGGAAGTAATGTAATCAGGTCATCATGGTCCACGGCGTTCAAGACTTCACTCAGGTAGAGAGTGGCATCAGTAATTCTTCTGACAGCCAACCAGCTTTCTCTCCAGTCCTGAAAGAGTTGTGCCACACCATCAGGACGGAAAGCAATCAAGCGTGTAGATCCTTCTGCAAAGCGTGCATTGGATCTGCCTTCAAACTTTTCACGATCAATCTTATTGGTCTTGCCCTTCTTCATGTGAACATACGCAACCATGTCCTTCTGTGCTGGGGCAAGGGCAATTGGTTTCATAACTGGTGTGGTGTGTGCAAAGGCTGGAGTGACATCCTTGAAGAAGATGGTGAACGGTTCTACAAATACCCATTCATCTACATCACCACAATGTTGAAGCATATTGAGTGGGGCACTGTAAATGAAATCACTACGATGAGGCAGCACTACCACATCTATATCCAACTGCTCAGCAAGCGCAGACATCATGGATGCTTGGACACTGTCTGTGACAAACCTGATCAGCCCGTTGTAGTGCTTACGTAAGGTGATCAATCCATATAGAGCAATGCGTGTCCTTGCTCTGAAGTCAGATCCCGTTGGGCCAGTGTTCCCAAACATGATTACGCCATTACTCATGGTGTCCCATTTCCTCTCAGTTCAATGAAGGATGCATTTTCCTGATTGTGTCCATTGGTCCCTAGAACAATTGTGTATGACCCATCTTGAAAGCACCCAGTTTCACCTGAGCCACTCCCACCAGTCATATCACCCTCAATGTACAAACCGTAGATCAATTCTTTTCCTGGGTTGCGCCTGGACTCAAGACCATCAAGAGGGTAGCAGCCCATGTGCCCAAAGATTGGCTTTGGATCTCCTGCGTTGTTGTCACGTATCCTGAACAGCACTTCACCAGAGATGTCAGGGTCAGGAGTCTGTGTCACATTAGCAATAGACACAGTGCCATCAAATATGTAGTCAAAGAAATCATCTTGATCAAGCAACGCTTGGATGATATTCCAAGTCACTGTACCCTCATTAAAACTTCCAATGATCGGAATGATACGCAATGTGCCTGTGACAGACATTGACTGCGCTTCTTCCTTTGAGAATTTCATTGACACATCACCGTTGGCCAGAAACCAAGCATCAATGTGTGTCACTGGAAAATCCAACTTCATGACTGCTGCTAATCGTTCACCCGGCAATTGCGCATCAAAGAAAACAACGGCTGAATCTGTTTGGACCGTGTCAGGGGCAGCTTCCTCAACGGTGTTGCGTGCAATGAAGTTTACACGAAAGGGTGAGGCAACCCGACATACCCCCCAGATGCCACCACCACCACCTGCACGGGTGCCAAGATTGGCAAGGACGTGCACGCCGCGATTGTCTCGTACCCAGAGTGGATTGAGAACACCAGACCCATAGAGATCACCAGCTGATGCAGCCACACTGAGTCTACCCATGAAGGGGGTACCCACGTGAGCCATCTTGCCTTTGTCTCCTGGATTGATGTCACCTCCAACAATTGCATGGGTCAGTGCAGTACTGTCAGAGGTTGGAATTACTACAGCATAATCATCACCAGCCAACCCACTTCCTGTGGGGATACAACACCCTCCATAGACTAAACTCACACCACCTGCATTCACACAAGGCAATGAGGCATCATCTCGATTGAAGCGCACCACGGCAAAGTGTTCTTCTTCTCCTTGAAAATCATCAGACTCCCAGAGGAGATCTAGTGGCCCCTGCACATTGGCTACACCAAAAGTGGATCCACCACCATCAGGATCAATGTCCACCTTGTTGAGTACCTTGGTGTCAAACCATCTCTTAATCTTGAGCAGGCAAATTCCAGAGATGAAGACAGGACCAAACTGGCCAGCAGGAATCTTGTCAGATGTGATGGCTACATTGCCTGCATCTTCTGGGAGTGGTGCGCGCATTTTCAAGGCACGGTCATTGATCACAGGGATATCATCTGTCTCAAAACTATCTGTGAGTCCACAGATACTCCAGGCATCAATGTCTGTGTCCGTGTCATTGAGAGCCAAGATGGAATGAGCAGGCTCAACCTGGAGGCTCTGCAATTGAGCAAGAGCAATCCGTTGACCAGCTGAAGACTGCTCAGTGAGAACTCCAGGAGCACCACGCACAGTACCTGCTCTACTGAGTACATCAAGTGCACGCACAACTTCTGCACGGCTGGGTGAGCGTGTGCCAGTCCTGTTGATTGGGTTTTGTGGTGTACTCATGTGATTGGTGCTGTCCCAATTCCTAGTGAACTGAAGTTACCTTCTTCATAGATGGTAGCAAGATGCACAGAGCGTGTAATCTGTTTTTTCACTCCATTGTCATCCTTGCTACCAAACTGTGCCCAAAACCATTGCCAGCCATCTTGACTGATACTAGCCGTGGCTTCATCTCCATTGTCTTTGGTCACAGCAATCTCAAATTCCCGTTGCCGGTTGACAGCAAAGGTAAACTGGATCTCTGTTTGTCCACTCACTAATTTACGTGTGTTGAATCCTCTGAACCGTACTTCACCAGCTGCAAATCCTCTGAAGGGAGCATCATTGACCTTTTGAGCCATACCCAAGAGTGTAGTGCGCAATCCTGTGCTGAAGGTGGTTACATAGTGAGTCTCCTGCATTTCAATTACAGGCTCTTCTACATCAGCACCCTTCAACTCTTTGTCTTTTCCTTCAGGTCCAATACTCAATCCAAACTTCTCTGCTTCTGGTGCAGGTTCACTATCTTGCTCAATTGCCAACTCAGTGTGACGTGTTTCCGCACCAACGGTTAAGACTGATTGGCGATTGATACCAGAGAAATCATTACGCAATTCAGTGTATTCAACTGTGAGATCCAATACACCATTGGCTTCACCACCATCTTCACTTCCACTTCCATCACTTCCTTCAACTGCTACCACCCCCCACTCTCTACTTGCTACGCGGAATGATGGGTCAAGGTCATCAGGATCACCAATCTGGGGGCCAATGTCTCCAGCTGCCACAGGATCATCAGTGCCACGTACAACAAAGACCCGTTGCAGACTCCGTCCAGATGAGTCTTGACGGAGTGCTCTACTGCCCACCCTCTCCTTGATTGCATCATCCCCAGTTAGTGCAGCAGGAATTCTCAACCCACGCATCTGGGGACCAACTGATATAGAGAAGGGTAGAGAAGCTGTTGCACTATGCGTCATCTGAGAAGAGCAAGCAGCAAGACCAGTTGTCTGCACAACAGAGATTCTAGAGAAGCCTACAGTGCCAACAGCCTCATCATCAAAACCATGATCCTCTTCAAAGGTAAGAGAAGTAGCAGGAAGAAGTGACACACGCAACGTGTCATTGGTTCCATCATTTGCACCAAACAGATAGATAATCCAATAATCCCCAGAAGAAAAACTGAGAATCTTAAATGGCTCTACACTAAGTCCAAGACTGCTATCCTTTGCCACTTGTCCGGTTACAGGGTCGATGATCAATTGAATATTGCGTGGTGTTCCCCCTGACATACGCAAGCGTATCATTGGGTAAGATGTTGTGCTGGCTACTTTTTTGACAGTTACTGCCAAGCGGTACACTGAGGTGTCTGCAGGAATATCAATATTAAATTGAGAGATACCATCAACATCCCCCAACCGTCCATCCTCAACAGTGTCTGCCTTCAGCACACCATCTGCTGACAACTCAGCATCATTGACAACTGCTCCTGGCTCATCCTCAACCCATGAACCTGAGTCAAGTGGGCCATTCGGCTGATCAATAATGTTGTCCCCGTCAAGGACACCAATATTGAAATCAGGTGTGCATGTTCCAGCAAATGTGCTCATGGTTACGGGGTTCCATCAATGGAAGTCAGGCTGTAGGTCACCTCAATCACATCCGTGGCAACAACCACACGGTCACCTTCATCAAAGAGTGCAGTGCAGAAGAGGATACCAGTTGCCCCACCTTTGGTGTTAACAGACGTGAGGAAAGCACCCTTGATTGTCACACTTGCATTCATTGTAAAAACAGCCACAGAACTGGAAGCCTTTACACCCCCAGCTGCTGCAGCCTCTACCCATGCTGGTCTGGTGCCCTCATCATAGTCAGTGTTCTCTCCCCAACCAGCATGACTGGCCATCGTGTCTGCTGGAGCCAATGCACTGAATGCAGCTGCATCAATCAGACTAATCAACCATGGATCAGTCTGCGCTGCAGCACCAAACATGACATCCAGGAGATTATTCAATCCTTGAGTCACCACACCATTCTTCAGATGTTCTTTCCATTTGACTTTGCCATTCTTATCACGGCAAACCATATGGAACTCGCCACCAACTTTCAAAACGTTCATCCGTGTGTCTCCCTATTCCATGCTGGGTTGACGTGCTTCACGTCGGATAGCAGCCAAGTGATTCTCTACGATCTGCATAACACCTAATGTCTTGGTGGCAATCTGATTGCCTTCCACTGTTGTATTGAACAACGCACCACGCGGTTGTGTCTCTCCAAGACGTTCCAATCCACCCATCCTTCCACCTGCTTGTGCAAAGACATTGCGCCCACCCTGAACATCAATTCCAGTTAAGGAAGAAAGGAAGCTGCGTACTTCAGCATCACGTGCATCTACCAATGCTGAGCGCACATTGTCAAGGGCACCAAGTAACTCAGTTTTCACAAACTTTTTCTGCTCACCTTGAGGAAGTTTGAAAGAGGCTTGGCCAATATTAAACAGCAATTTGTCCAGCAGCTTGGTTAGCTCTGCAAAATTCTTGCCACGCAACTGCTGAGTCATTGACTGTTTCATCAACTCAACCATCTGACCCAAGAATGAATTCTGCTTCTCAGTCAGACCCACCAACTTTTGCTGGGGTGTGGCCAAAGGTCCAGTGAGACGATTGACCAAACCTGTGGCAAATCCAACGGCAAGCCCACCTGTTGATGTCGTGGAAGTGGTGGGGGGATTGGCCCTATCTCCAGGGGAAACACCAGCTACTCCTGCAGCACCCCTTGTAGCACGTGCACCTGCATCCTTGGTCATGAGAATATTCTTGATGGCAGCTTTTCTGTTGGCTTCAATCTCCTGCAAGCGTTGCTTTGCTTCATCAGAGAGAGCAGCATGGATGTTGGAGCCAATATCTTTGAAAGCATTACGAGCAGCCTTGATTGTCTCACTAAATGCTTCTTCTATGCCCAACTTATCCAGGACAAGATTAGCAGCAGTGATCAACTCACCAAGGGCAATAATGATGCCTTCAACTACTGGCCTAAATGTATCTGCAACAGCCTTGGCCAACTGTATCACCAAGTCTGTGCTGATTACCACAGCCTTCTGAATGGTGGCTTTCACATTCTCCCACGCAATGGCCAATCCTTTGGTGCCTCCAATCAGATCCATGATCTTGTCTTTGAATATAATAATCCCTCCAATGATTATTCCTGCTGGACTCAGCAGAGCACCAAAAGCTAGAAGAGCAATCTTGGCTCCTACGATGGCAGCACCCACAGCAACCACCCCAACTGTAACCTGTGCAAGGGTCTTGACCAATTTGGGATTGTCACGCACCCAATTTGCAATTACCTTCAGCACCCCAGCCATAGATTTTGCTGTCTCTGTCAACCCTTCCAGAAGAGGAGTCCCAATTGCACGGAGCAGATCCACGCCTGTCTGTTTCAGTTGTCTGAAAGCAAACATCAATGTCTTGGTCTGTCTTCCAAAGGCTTCTTGTGTGGCACCTGCTCTCTCATTCATTTGAGCCAGATCAAATGTGAATCCAGTCAAGTCATTGATGGCAGGCAACACACCACGGAGTGCACGTATGTTGGGAAAGATTTTGGCAATTGTTTCTGTGGGAACACCTTTCAACTTGGTGAACACACCAAGCAATCCTTCAGTCTTAAGTGTGGTAGTGTTCAGTTCAAATCCCAACTTGCGTGCTTCTTCAGCTGCTTCACTAGTGGGAGACAAGAAACCAGAGACAATGGCATTGAGTGCTGTGATAGCTTCAGTGGTCTTGACACCATTACGTGTCATAGTTGCCAAGGCTGCACCCATCTCTTCCAAACTCAAACCACCAGAGGCTGCCGTGCTGGCAACTGAACCAATTGTCTGGGCAAGTTCACCAAAGGTAGTCTTGCCCCGTTTGTTGATGGAGAAAAGCAGATCAGAAATACTGGCAGCTTCACTGGCAGCCAGACCATAAGCGTTGAGCAACGTAGTGACAGCATCAGCTGCTGTTCCCGTGTCAGTCATACCAGCAGCTGCACCCTTTGCTGATGCTTCCAAAACAGCCAAGGCTTGATTGACAGGAACACTGGCAGAGATGATGTCAAAGAGTCCCTTGGAAAGAGTCTCTGTGCTCTCACCCAATTCAGCAGATAACTTCTCAACTCCTCTGGCAAGCTGGGGAAGCTTGGCAAGATCAGATTCAGAAAGAAGTGTGGCAACCTTGGCCATCTGTTCTTCAAATCGTGCAGCAGCAATCACACCTGGAGCAAAGGCTGCAGCAGAGATGGCACCCACTTTCAATAGCTGCTTGCCCACCATCTGCACCTTCTGTCCAAATGCAGCCAGCCTTCCTTGAGATTTTTTCAGTGCACGGTCCAACTTTTTACCGTCACCACTGATCTCAATGAAGGCTTCACCTGCCTTGATTGCTCCTGGACCTGCTACCACCTGGATACCCCTTTGTGCTTTCCTTGAATTCCTGCCAACTCACTTGAGTGAGTGGTGCGCCGCTTGAAGACACGTTGGGTGCTGCCTTCTTTCGTCCAGTTCCTGTCTGTTTGTATGGGTTGTACTCATCAGCATCTCCACCTTGAAAGGCAGCAATGATTGCTGATGTGTACACCCATTTTGCTTGACGCCTTCCTGCAGCTAATCTCATTAGTTGCTTAAATGTGAATGGCCTTGGATCCAAGCCAAGCTCACCACCTACTTTCCAAACTTGACGCCATGTCCAAGGCTTTAAGAGTTTGGGTCTTCTTCACCCTCCTCCTTTTGCTTTACAATTTCATCATCTTCAATCTCTTGATCGGTAAAGTTCACGATCAACTCATTGAAGGCTTCTGTGGTCAACTTCACCATGTCTCTCATGGGAACCATGTCACGGACTTTCTCTGCAGTCAGTTTCTGCTCTTTACGCTCTTCCTCTGTGAAAGAGATAAACAGCAAATACTGATACAGATTGCCTGTCATCCCAAAAATGCCATCAAAGGTCAGCTTGGGATCAATCGTCCCCACAGTGAGAGCAGACAAGCAACGGACACCTGTTGCCCTCTCAAAGTCTTCAATGGCACCAAGATTGGGCAGCAGCTTCCACTCATGCCCTTCACGATCTTTGAACATAGCAAACCTCCTTCTATGATTTGCAGTCCACAAAAATCAGCAGCATGCTTTAGGACGTTAGCCCATCAGCAAAGACTGCTGGTCCATCACCTTCAATGGTGAAGTCCCACGTCATGGCATCCTCAAGAGGCTGCCCCTGATTGAACGTGGTGACAAAACCATTGCCAGTGAACCCTTCCAGATCTTTGTCCAGAAACTCCACAGCAACTGTGGAGCGTGTCAGCAGTGCATTGCGCAACGTGCTGATGCTCTGATTGTTGCTCTTGTGGATGATCGTGCCACTGATGGTCCACTCTTTCAAAGTGGCCACCCGTTCACGCCAACCACCACTGCACCGTGAGGAAGCGTCAGCTGTGCCCAATCCCAGATTGAACGTGGCATCCCTCACCTCACACACTTCATTGCCCCCCGCTTTGAGGGTGCCATCAAACCCAGCCTGCTTACTCATTGTCTCATACCTCCAGGTTAGGGATGAATACCATCCCGTTGACATCAAACTGATAGCCTGGGAATCCATCCCGATCAGCTATTATTCTAGGTGGCTCACACAGCACACCAAAGATTTCTGCACCTTCCACATTCCAGCCTGTCCCTTGCGCATCCTTGTTGAGGATCTTCCAGAGTTCCCATGCCAGACGCAGCACTGATTTCCGGTCACTGTCACCCCAGACAGCAACACGTGCTGTAGTCTTGGCACCATCCTCTCCTCTGGTGCTGAAGTTATCCCCACCCACTTCATGAATTATGACAGCAGGTGTCTCACAGTTTTCTGGAATGGTTGCATCAACATCATCATAGGTAAACACAGCTGGGGTTGGGTTGCCTGCTTGCAATTCATACTTGGCCAGCTTGTCAGCAACCACAGGTGTGCTCACAATCTTTTCTTGAATGGCAAATGCTAACACGCGCAACTCCTTTGGCAGTGGAGGCAAGCCATAGTTGGTCTGCCCATACACACCCCCGTAAAATCCTGGTGGGCCAACAATGATGCATCGTATGCCCACACTACTTTTTCCTCAACGCAATGTATACAGGCGTTGATGTCATGTTCGCTGCAAAGAATGTAGACAACGGCGTTAGCAACGGGAATGTAGCTGGCAACGGCGCAAACGGGAATTGTTGCGCATTGAATCCTCTGAGGAAGAATGAACCAAATCCAATCCCACCTACTTGCTGGTAGTCAACGTCATCGGTGCGTTTTGTCTTGACCTGATTAGCCCCACCAACCACGTTGTGGTACATAATCAAGTGGTGCATCTTCCCACCCGTCAGTACGGTGTCTGGTATCGGCACCAAAATTTCAACAGGCGCAACGCCCACCGGGTTTAACGTTGTCAGATCAAAGTCTACGGCAGCAACGACTATATCTTTAGGCCACAAGCCTGCAACTGTGTCATCATTGTCGTATACAGCCACGCGCAAAATATCGCCTGCCGTGAAATCAACCGCGCCCGGTGCAGGGAAAGACGCTTCAATGCCAAGGTAACAAAGTATCCCATCAAACGTGTCAGTCTTTGGAACCCACAACGGCAACCCTTCCATCTGCGCGTTGCTTGCATTGGTGCTATCAAATCGACTGCGTGCGCTTGTGTAGGTTCGCTTTGGCCACCACTTTGTATCATAGGGACTTGCACCCCCACCACCACCTCCTGCAGCTGCAATCAAATCTAAGATTGCTTGAGCAGCATCTTCCATGGTCTTGGAGTCAGGTACATCAGGATTGAGTGCAAACTTGATAATGAATGCACGCAAGTCCTTAGACAACCCACGCAACATGGAGTTGATTTGATTTACATCAGCACCTTGGATCACTTCCTCTTTAGTGAAAGGAGGAATTTGATTCTCATCACGCACCTCTGATTGTTCAGTGGGCTGATAAGATCCTGGGTGTGGTCCGTCATCCAAGCCCATCAGCGTATCCTCAGTGATGATCTGTAGTTGCCCTTGAGATTCAAGTTACGGAACAGGTCAGGAAACTGTGGAGCAACTTGCCTAGCAGCTGGACGCATGAAGGGTCTTGGTGCCATCTTCCTTGTCCCAAACTCCAGCCACTTTCCATAGGGAGCAGTCATGGTTGGTCCAACCACATACACTCCCTCACGTACTTTTGCCGTTGTGATGCTTGAGCGTAAAATCCCTGTTTGCACAAAAGGTGAGTCACCGGGTTTAGAGCGTGCTGCTCCCTTACCACCACCCTTAGGCATTGACACCTTGGCTGCACGCTCAACCATCAAAGCTGCTTGAGCAATTCTGGGAGTGCTGGCACGTTGCACAGCATCACTGACCCCTTTGACATCCAAGAAGGACTTATTGAGCAGCTTCACTATCATCAGCTTAGCTCTGCCCCCAATGGAATCATAGGCTTCTTGATCCTCTCAACTTCAAACTCACGCCGTGAAGCCATGGGCAAAAAGATCTCACGCACCACACGATACTGAGCACGCTCAATCAACAGAATATTTTCTGCAGTGATTGATTCATTCTTGTCCACGATCACAATGGTCTGCTTCTGGTGGATCCTTACAATCCCATAGAAGAGAGCACCCGTACCAAGGAACGTGTCAAACGTACCTGGATCCCCGGGTACAGGGACGTTGACAGTACGGTGCTTTGTCATTGGGAATTTAATCAGGCTCATAGCCGTTGGCCTTATTCCTTTCCCGTGCATGCTTGTTGTAGGAATCAACCAGCACATTCAACTTGTTGGCGTAACCTGCCAGCACCTTCTCACGTTTAGTGAAGGGCGTGGAGGTAGTCAGCACTGGACGTGGAGGAGGCTGCAACACAGTGAGTTTGCCTTCCACTTGCACAGTCCGTACAAGAAAACAGGAAGGCAATATCAGACAGAGACAGAGCAGGAATCCTGCTAGCTTTCCAGTCTGTGCAAGGCTGTTCCAAGCCTCTGGTGTCTCTGGTGCTGGTGCTTCAGCAACTTCACGATCAATGCTCAGACGCATCTTCTGCTCACTCTCAACGGAGTCAGCACGTGCCTTGGCAGCTGCTGCATTCCACTCAGCAGCCTTGGCCTTCTCTTCAGAGTACCACCCCTTGAAGAATCCAAGGAAAGCATTGATGACAACTTTGATCACCCAATTCAAGACGCACCACCTTCAGCTGCACCCAAGTCACCAGCTACCAAGGGAGCAGTGTCCTGTAAGAAGTGGTTGCGGACATAATCCACACCTTTGTCAATCACCATGTTGCTGACACGATCTTGCAGAAGAGTCTTGGCTGTTTCTTTTCCTGGAAAGGGAGAGACAGCATTGGCAGCACGTTCAATGAGGCTATCCAGGAACTTATCACCAACAGCTGCCACAATATCAATGCCTTGGTTGGCAAAGTATTCCTTGGCTGAAGTTTTCAGTTGAGCACTCCAAGATTTTAATTCAGCCTTGACCGCATTTACGCTGTTGAATTGTCCACCAATGATAGCAACTGCTAGTAGTGGGAATCTCTTCTCAGCGATCGCTGCAGCATTGCCCCAGAGAAATTCCTGCAGACGGTTGACCAAAACCCCACGGCTGGCCACATCTGCAGAACCTGCTTCAGCCATGTTCTTTTCTGCTTCAGCGTGTGCTGCCTTCTCCTTGGCCTTGAGGAAGGGCACCAAGAATTTGGTGATGATCATTCCCAGCATCATCACAACAACACCAACAATCATCTGACCTGTGCTCTGTGGAGCACCCTCTGTGGCTGCTTCAGCAGCCTGAGCAAGAATCATCCAATGCATTTTGTCTCTCCTTCTAGTTAGACCAGCATGGACCCATGAATGAGTGCACGTATCTTGGATCCAATTGGACCCTTCATCAACGCTTGCCAAGTTGTCCCATAACCAGCAGCACTCTGTTGTAGTTTGCCTCCTCTATTGTCAAAGTCATGATGCATTAACTGCAGAATCACTTCCTTGAATCTTGCTGGGGCTGTGGCAAAGCCCCCATTGTAGGTGAGTCTGAACCGTTGTTGGTTATCAGCATGCCTGTCTGCAGTTTCAAAATGTCCACCACTTAGCCAACGTGTTCCCGTGAGTAACTGAATCCCATCATTGACAAGACGGTAGAGATCTGCACTGACAACACTGTTGGATCTGAGATCAAATACCTCAGACACACTCACCACAGGGAATGAGTTTGGGAAGAGTGTGAGCACCCCACCGTCCACCGTGTCAATTCTTTCAATCTCTCCATCCAATTTGAATCCAGTCTTTTCCTCCACAAACTGTTGAGCAGAGTCAATCAAGATCTGAACAATTAGATCTTGATTGTTATACCCAATCTGCAGGAACTGTTTGGCTTCAGCTAGACTAACTGCTGACATCTTCTGCCACCTCCCTGAATTCCACCAACACAGGCACATCAGATTCATTGCCTATGATTTCTGCCATGCCACAACTCACCAACTCATTGGCGTAACCACGTGGCACCACATCTTCATCATTCTTAAAACGCTCAATAGTCTTTGTGCCTCCAGGTTGTTGAAGCCAAGTGTGCACATTGAATTTAATCATGACATGCTGAGCCATCAGACTACTCTCCTCCAGATGGTGGTACGCCAATTCAATGGTTTGGCAAATGGAGCAGGCTGATGTGGAATCTTTCTGCCTGGACCTTGGAAGTGATGCACTCGCCAATCACTTGGGACTTCCCTCATTGCTTTGGCATAGTGTGCACGCTCTGAATTATCCAGGAGCAACAACCCTCCAGGTTTTACCTTGGGCAAAGCATGGAGTAGACAACTGGGGCGTGCTCTGCCATCCACAATAACCAGATCAAAAGAATCATCAGGGCGTGCATCAATGGCTTGTGCATACTCCTTGAAGAAGAGTTGCTTGGCTTTAGAGTAATAGGCAAGAGGCTCATCATAGATCTTGTTACCATAATTCTTTTTACTAGCTGGTACGTGAATCATCTCCACGTTGTTTCTTCCCTTCAGCCTCTCAGTGATTTCCAAGCACCACTGGGGGTCATGCTCAACTGTGTGGATTCCTGCACAATGGGCTGACCAGAAGTAGGTTGAAGAGCCACTGCCCCACTCCCACACCTGCCAATCTTCCTTCACTCTGCCATAGAGCCACAGGATGGCTTCATAGGTGAGCCAAGGAAGCGCGTCTGGATGTTTGTCCTTAAATGCGGACATCTGCTGTCACTCCAAACTTAGCTAGTACCTTTGCCTTCTCATCTTCATCAACAATCATTCTCTTGACCTTGTTGATGGTATGTCTGTTTTTCCACGCTGTGGTGGTGTTGGTTCCGTGCACTGCCTGCACAAAATTCCACGGGGGCAAGATCACTTTCTTAGGAATCTTGCGCAGCTGATGATGGAACACCTGGAGTCCATGCCCATGTCTGAACTCATTCCAATTTCTCTCACTCTGTAGAGAGTAGTTGTCATACACCATGGCATGGAATGCTGGGGGGCAGCCATCGTCAGCCCAGTACTCACCCATGCGTCCACTGGTGTAATCGTAAATGTAGCCCACTTCAAAAAACATCACACGTCCAGGATGGTTCTTGTGTTTTTGTGAGAACAGTTTGAAGGCATCCTTGCTAAACATGTCATCAGAGTCATGATGGATGAGTACCAGCAGATCACATTTGTCCTTGTAGAAATTTCTGATTGCTTGTGGCCCATCGTGAGTCATGGTGCAACCTAAGATCTTCAGAGAGGCACGGAGATCTCTACTCAGTTTCTCTGTGCCTTTCCTGAACAGTCCCCACACATCAAACTTCTTGAACGTCTGTGCATTCAAACTAGGGAACACAAACCTCTCAAGAATCTTCTGACGTTGGGGCCACCATCTTGGATTCTCAATGGTGCGTGCTCTGCGCTTGGGATCATCTTTGTAGAGCATCCCTGCAGCGTTATCAAAGTGGAGCACAGCAGCGTAGCAGATCTTCATGCTGTCTCCTTCCTGATGTACCAGATGGATCCAGCACCTTCCTTGAATCCAGGTAGTGAGGCTCTGAGTGCAGCCTTGACTCCAGGGTGGGAGATGTCATGGCCAGCCAAGATGCCTCCAGGCTTCACCTTAGGCCACCACAATCCAATGTCCTGAGTCACTGCCTTCTCTGTGTGTTCACCATCAACAAAGACCACATCAAGAAAAGCATCCTTGAACTTATCAGACATCTTCAGAGAGGTACTTGGATAGTGGGTCACCAGCAGATCTGTCCTGAAGCTTTCAATAAGATCCACAGCCAACTCAAGATGTGCCTTCACCCAATCCATGGGGAAGCCCAACTCATCCTGCACCTTAGAGCCAGCATTACCACAGTGAGGATCAATGCTGTAAAGATTGCAGCCCTCTGGTAGACCAAGCGCAGTGGACACCAATGAGCGTCCCTTCCAGCTGCCTACCTCAACCCAAGTGGCTCCTTGTACTTGCTGCTGAGCCAAACGGAAGAGCCAAGCTAACTCACGGTCACGCATCCACCCTTGAATATTTTTAGAGATTGCAACTGCATCCTCTTCAGTCATTTTGATGGTCAACATACTTCCTCCTTGCGCATTACAGCCATACGCTTCTTGGGACCATTGATGACCCGTACTCTCCAACCTTTGCTCTCAGCATAAGGAATCACATCAGTGCCTTTGCCCTGTGGGCCATACCGTGGCTCATTCTCACAGTCATCCACAGCAACAATGGTGTGCTTGTGCATGTGTTGTTCAGCAGCTTGGAATTCTCCTAAGATAACAGGGGGATACCAAGCAGAGTCCAGGTAGAGGAAGTCAATTGATTCTTTACGTTGAGTGATCCATTCTTTAGAATCTCCCAACTTCCACTCCACAAACTGCTCAAGATCATTCTCCCTCAGGATGTCTATTGATAGAGAAATATGCACTCTGTTCATGTCGATGCTGACAAGATTTCCCTTCCCTTTCCAGACATCCCTGATCATTCGCGCAAAGAAGAGAGTGGAGAAACCTGGACGCATACGGATTGTACCTGTCTCCACAATGCGTACATCATCAGCAGGCACCAACTGCAGTGCTGCTTTCAGTATTTTCTCTCTCCATTTCAGTTGGTTCACCTGCAACGGGTTAAGTTTGACAGTCATGAGGTGGCTCCTAGCAAAGCCACTGACTTGAATCCACGCTGCACAATCTCAGGCAATTCCCAATCAACCTTCTCAACAATCCCATCACCACAGTCACCAGCTTTGCCATCCCAGTCAGTCCAGCAGTCTCTTCTCCCACGTCTGCCAGCATCATCTCCATCACGCTTCAGATAGAATTCATGCTTGGCAGTCATCACAACTGGGGGAAGGGCATGACCCAAGTGGTAGATGATTGATTCTGGACTTCCTGAAGCAATGTCCTTATCACGCAGATGTAGAGGATTATCATCATGGTCCAGAGGTAATGCATGATGTCTACGGAAAGCGTAAGAAGCACGCCACCAAGACCATCTGTAGTGGGGACACGTGGACCCCTGAGGATCTAACTTGTACCCCCATCTGATTCCTGACTGCTTGCCTGTGTCGTGGATCCAGTGGCTGGAGTCATGCCAAAAGTTAAGCCAACGGGGACATCCAAACGGGTGCTGCTTCTCAATCCATTCATCCAGGCCAACCCAAATCTCATCACCGTCAAGCAACAGCATATAATTGCCTTCAGCCTGCTGACAGCACCAGTCACGCATCTCCAGTTTGCCCTTCTTCCAGATACTCTTCTCTTGGAAGATAATCTTGTTGTCAACATCATGCTCTGCTATCCAGGCCAGCAGCCTCTCTCTACTTCCATCGTCAATGATGGGAGCATTGGGCACAGGTCCAAATGCAATGGCAATCTTGTCCACGTGGGAATACACAGACTCCAAAGATTCAGGAATGAATCCCCAGTAAGCAACCATGTGAGCAGTGATCACTGATTTCTTGAATGCAAACAGAGGGACACTATCAACAATCTTCTTGACCCCATCCATCCCATGCTTCTCAATGATGGGAGCAGGATTGGCAGGCTGTTTGTCCTGGGTCACCAACTCAGCCAGCTTCTTCTTGAAGGCAGCCTTGTCCCCACTCTTCACATAGTGCATTCCATCTGGCTCACCATACTCCTCACGGAGCACAGGAAGGTCATAGACCATCACAGGAGTGCCTACACTCAACGCTTCAGCTGGCACCATTCCGTAGCCTTCAAACAGGCTGGGAGCCAGCACAAGCTGCGCATGGCGCATGTAGAGAAACTTGGTGGCATCATCCTGACCCTTGAGGAGACAGATCTTGTGCAGAGCAGTATTAGGGGGTGGATTGTCCACCCTGCCAAAGGTCACCAGATCAAAGGGAGTCTTGAGTGCCCAGATAGCATCTATGGCCACCCGTCCACCTTTGTAGGCAGGACTGCGTGCAGACCACACTGCAAAAGGACGATTAGTAATCAACTTCCCTTCCAGCATGGCAGTGATCTTGTGGGTGTTGACAGCAGGAGGAATCACCCAACACTGCTGCTTCTCTCCATCGCCTTTGGCCAACCACTCCTGCAGAAATTTGCGTGAGAGATTTGAGTTGGCCAACAGAAAATCAGCTGCCTGAAAAATGTTCTTAGGCACGTTTAATCTCTGAGCATAGTCAGGACAATATTCCTGAACCCAGTTGGGTGTCTCAAAGTTCATGCACACCAACGGAGCAATGCTGTGTCTCTCTCTCCACAACAATGCATTCTTCCCAAGGTCAGTCTTACTGTCTGTCAGGATCATGTCCAAATCTGGGGGGATGCGTCCCTGTCCTTCCAAAACAATGTGCAGATTTTCTGTCTCTGGATAGTCAACCTTCCAACGTGGAATCTTGTTGGTGATCAGATACACGTGCCAACCTAGCTCAGCCAGAATGACTGCCAGTTGATACATGTGTATGCGTCCACCAGAATACCAGTCACTGGTGTACATCCAGATGCCAATACGTTTGACCTTGGCACACTTGGCTGCAGGCTTGCCCACCAGAGTCTTACCGGAAGACTCACATGATGGTGCAATGAATCCTTTCCCCAATAGTTTCTTGGTCAAGTCTGCTTGCAGAACGTCTATTACCTGTCCTGTAGTACGCTCAACTTCTTTCCCAAGTTGATCCTTCATGATGAAGGGTTTTAATACTCTGTGATGTGCCATCTGGGTTGCTCCTTCTTTGCTTCCAGTTAGCTAGTGAAAAAATATGCCGTGTTGCAAGAGTTTATTAGGGACTGTGCACGGCGCACATAGCCCAGAAGGAGACACACGGTGCTGCCTAAAGGGTCAGCGTTGTGTGCATTCATGAAGGTCGTGGAAGACTCTTGCTTGCTTCTACCTATCATGACCTGTCTTCTTTGTTATCTGCAGGCTGCCTCACGGCAGTCTTAGTTCAAGTGACTGGTGCTTAGCTTTCTTGGCCAACCAGTTTGGCAAACGCACGTGGGGCCATTGGACGACCACCCACGTAAGCCAGCAGACGGAAGAAGACCAAGGCACGTTCAAAGGCATCACCTGCCTCTGTGGAGCGTGCAATGGTCACTTCCTCTTCCAGTGCAGTCCAGTACCACTGGTAGTTGCCCAGCACCGTGTCACCATTCGCACCCAAAGACGGGTTCAGGTACGTTGAGGTGTACGGTTTGCCCAGAAGCATGTCCTGGGGCAACTCAGCCGTGCTGGCACGGAAGAGAGGCTTACCGTCATTGTCCTTCTTGCCTGCCAACCGTTGCTCAACCGTGTCAGCAATCGTGAAGCGTGAGCCTGCACGGAATTGCTGCTTGATGGCAAAGCACATGGCGTTCAGGTCATCAAAGTCCACATCACCCGGTGTGCCACGATTGACTTCCTTCACACCTGCCGTGTTGAGGATTCCCAACGGCTGACCCGTGCCTGAGCCACGCAAGATCACACGGTCCAACTCTTGCCGTGCTGCCTCACGGAAGATGAACATCAGGGCAGCTTCCAGGCCAACCTGATTACGGCGCAAAATCGTCTGAGACGCCTTTGCAATTCCGCTTAGTTCATGCGTGAGAATCTGCTTGTCAATGAAGTTGGCATTGGTGGCTGGTTTGGTGCTGCCTTCTTCCGTCCACTCAAACGCCACACCCGCAAACTCATCATCATCCGTCTGATTCAACTGAGGAATCAGAGCACGCCCATTGGCAGCTGGGACAATGCGTGTCCGGTCCATGATGTTCCACTGGGGGATGGGGGTGGTGAACAGTTCAGGAACAAACCCATCATCCCTCAGCTTGCCTCCACCAAGGTCAGTGGGCAATCCTGCTGCATCAGCATCAAACAGGATCTCAGTGGACTTGGCATAGGTACGGGACTTGCCATAGGTGTGCGCATACGCTGCACCAAACATGGCCACCTTGAACAGGTCAGGGACCACCACATACTGGGAATGGCCTTCCTGTGCCTTGGCAGATGCTCCCTGAGCACGCTTGGGAGCAAGAGCCTTGGCTACATTGCCCTCATGAGCAAACGCCTTGCCTTCAAGAGTCTGCCCACACATGTAGTCCAAGAAAATATTCTTGTACTCACGTGCTTCCCGTTGGTGGTCAATGGGAATGGCTGCCTGCTGGCCCTTACCCTTGGGGTCTTGGTTTCCATCGTCATTGGCAGCGATAAGCGGAATCTCACGTGCCTTGCGCAACTCTGCCAGCTTGCTCTTGCGATCAAGGAAGGATTTTGCCTCAGCAATTTCCACCTCAACCTCATCAGCCTGCTTCTTCAAATCGTCAAAGGTGGTATTCCACTCACCAATTGACTTCCCACGCGCTTCATCGTCAAGAGCGTCATCACCCTTGACTTCCCCAATTTTGGTCTGACAATTTTCCATGTCAGTGAGGATGGCTGAATACCTTTCCTCAAGTTTCTTCAAGTCCACGGCTGATCTCCTTTGTGTTTGCCGTTTTTGTTTAGAGAGCAGGTGTCAGACTTTCAAGCCTAACTTCATCATACGCAACCTACGCTCACGGATCTCTGCTCCCATGTCGTGCAATGCGGCCTTTGAGGTGACAACGGCAGAGTGATCTAACTCCGTGTCATCGGCCCCTCCAGTGCTCTGCGGCGATTTCGGCAACAGCAACCCACTGATCTTGTTATGCAAAGCACTTAGTGCTTTGGCAACAGCATCAGCATTCTCTTGTGTTTGAAAGTGCTCTTCAATCAGAGCCTTGGCTTGTGGCTCAGTGATGTCATCAGGCACATCCAGTTGATCCAGTTCCTGGATGGTGATCTCAACCATGCTGGTGAGTGGCATGCCATCACCACTCTTGGCTCCTGTGATCACAGCCAACGGATTGACAGGCTTCACAGTGAGTGTAACTTCCACTGCTTTGGATTCCAGGTGCTCAACCAAGGTGTGATTGTCCACCTCAATAAACTTCCACTCCACAGGAACAAACCCAATGGAGGTAGTCTTGATGTGCTTAGCAACAACCTTGGCACGCAGTGCTTGACTCATGCCATCAGGAGAAAACTCAGCCTTGAAAAACAGGCCAAAATCCAACTCTTCCATGGAGAGCACACTGCCAATGACTTCACTCACATCACCACCAAAGGCAAAGTGCCTGGACATCAAAGGAACATTACCAGTGGGCACACCTTCCATGACAGACTTGGCAAAGGCTCCCTTACGGAAAATCTCACGCTCAAGATCTGTCACATCATAGACAGCTGCAAAACCTTCCACGCTACCTGGATCTTCATCAGCATCCAAGCCCAGATCAGCAGCTTTGCCTTCCAGCATATTGACTGGGTTACCATCTTTGTCACGTGGGGCACGTGAGAAGAGCTTTGCCTGTGCACAGAATTTACCACGCCGCACACCCTTCACAATCAGAGGGTGCTTGCGTAGCCCCAACAACCCACCTGCTTCAGTTGTACTCACAGCAACATCCTCCATTGGTTTGGCACTTTGTGCCTTTCCTTTGTTTTTAAAAGTCCAAGAAGTGGCATCAGTAGTCCACTCCCTCAAGTATCTCTTCTGTTTCTTCACTCTCAACAATGGTCACACCAATCAACTCACTCAGTCTGTTAGCTTGGGTCATTCCTGGGTTGGGATCATGCGCAGGTGTCTCTTCAATGAATCCGTTGAGCGTGTCCACCAGATCAGGGTCACCACCCATCCATTGGCCCACACTCGTATCCCAGATGTACTGCTCCCCTCTTGTCTCAATGATTATTGCCATGGCGCAAAGTTTCCTCTGAGCATGTCAACAATAAAATCAAAGTGCTCTGGGTCTGCCGTGGCAAACTTCACAGGATCAGTGAGCAGTGCTTCAATCCCCATGGAGAGCACTTCAGAATGTCCCTTGGTCCCACCACCTGTCACCTTCCCAATGTAAGGATTAAACCACTGATCAACACGTGTCATCTCATTACTTTTGTAGTTGAGATCAGTGATATCTTTTAGACGTACCAGAGCCTCACCCTCTGTACGCTTGGTGTAGAATTTTTGAACTGCAGTGGCAATCTCATCACTTCTATATTCTAGGATATGACCCAACTCATGCATCTGTGTGCGTCTGGTTGTGGACGTTCCAATATCAATGCCTATGGTGTCAAGCTCATCAATTATAAAAGCTCTGGCACGGGTACGGCGTGCAGTGACATTTACCTGCACAGAAATAGAAGTTAGATCAGGCACAACAGACTGATCAACCAAAGCACTCAACCGATTCATCACACCATCAACTTCTTGTTGCTTTTTTCTGATGCTTGATTTCTTTGATTGTTTACCTATTCTCTTGAACTGCACAGGATTGTCAGACTTGATCTGCTTGCTAACGTCTTCAATAGCATCAAAGCGTAACTGATCGGCTGTACGATTCAGTGCACTTCTGCGCTCAGACAATGCGTGCACTTGAGGCACCAAATCACGTGAAGGGATATCTGTACGCTTCCACGCTGCTGCAATCTCTTCATCAATGATGATCAATTCAGCAGTGATAGCATCTAACTCAGCCTTACTTGTCTGATGCTGTTGCAGCATGGCTTCTCTGATAGCTGATGCAGCCCTGTTGGCCTTCTGCTCTGCAGCTGTAGCTGCTTGTTGGGGTGTGGTGCTTGGAATCACCTTGGGGTCTGCAATGGGCTTCACAGGGACAGCAACACTGGTTAGCACAGGTAGCAAAACACAACGGCAATTGGGATGCAGTGGAGGATGCTCTACAACAAACTTGAAGGGGAGACTGCGCTGAATAGCATCAGCACCCTCACCAATTTCTACCTCCATCGTCTCACCAGCATTCCAGAAGGCACTGCCTGTCCTGACCTTGGCACCCTGCATGGAAGCGCAGAAAGGACATAGCTTGTCATCAAAGGTCACCTGCCACTCAAGCACCTGCACACCAAGCTGTGTGTAGTTTTGCAGAGCACCCTCATTGTAGGACCAGATGGTGCCTGTCCTTGCCAGCATCTCTGCTCTGACCTTGTTGCTGGTGGCACCTTGTTTCAGTAGCTCTGCTGCAATCTTCTGTGCACTTAGTCCATCACGGCTGGCTTGATTGAACACACTCACTAACTTGGTGCGTGACGTATTAGCAATGGATGTGCTGATCTGTTTTGAGTATTCCTGGATACGTGTGAAGTCTTTCTGCACCAGAAGACTGGTTGGATCCTGTATGCCTCTTCTACGTCCAGCATCAAACAGAATCAAGGGACTGTCAGGATCATCTTGCTTGCCACGGAACTCAGCACCAGAGCGTGCTTGCGCTCCAAACCTGAATGGATCTTGGAAGCCTAGCTCTTCTCTTGCCAGAAGCATGCCAGCATCAACCATCACTGCTGTCCATTCAATCTGCAGTGCAGTCATTTCAGCAGTCCAACGTTCAAGCATTGCAATAGGTACAATGTTTGAGCGTCCAACTGCTGCCAGTCCTGCTGCTTCAGCAGTCCACTTGTTGAGCATGGCAAGCTGTGCTGCACGGTAGACCATCAAGAAGGTGTCTGCTCTGGCAGAGCGTAGGATTGCCTCACCATCAGCCAATGGATTCCCATCAGCCTTACGTGCCCAAGGCTTCATGACAGCCGTTGGCAGATAGTTACGTTGTTGCGTTGCAAGCAGCATCAGGTATGCACAATCCTCAACTCAGCCATTCTGTTTCCAACAAGAGCACGATGGGGGAGGCTCAGTAGGTTCCGTCTCTTTTTCGGGGGACTATGCTGCGCTTTACCTTGCGAGTTTTCTTCTTCTTCCTCTTCTTGGGCATCTGGCTGAATGTTGTTCCCGCTTTCTTCTGTTCCATCTTCTTCCTCCTCAGAGCCACCACCAATAGAAGTGTCACCTTCATCTTCAAGAGTAGGTACAGGGGAGATGATTGGCCCATCACTGAAGGCTGGTACTTCCACAAAACCCAGACGCATCAAGTAGACATCACCCTTGTCAGCTGCAAGCAACTCATATCCATTGACACCTCTGAACTCATTACGAGTGATCAAGCCAGAAGTGAACTCATCACGCATACGCTCTGATTGATCATTTCTATTTTCCTGCAACTCAGGAATGTTGCTGGTGTCAAACCTCATCACCAGATCTTCAGACTCACCCTCATTGAACAGGAAGCCACGGGTGAATCCATCTTCAAGCATGATCCACAGAGGAGGTAGGGTGCCTTGGTAGAAGGTGCGCGTGGCTGTTTCCATGTTGGAGAAGGTGCCGTGCTCAAGTCCAGAGCGTAGTCCAATGATCATAGGAGGCACACCAAACGTAGAACAGATGCGTGTCTCACTGAGACTGGTCAATCCAGGCCAGTCCAAATCCTTCAGGGGTGCTTCCATTTTAAACGTGGCATTATCACCAGAGAGAAATAGTGGACCACCTCTGGCACCACGTCCTGAATCATTTTGCAGTGTACGTTTGGCAGCATCCTTCTGAGGCTTGGTCCAACCGTCAGGCTGGAAGAGAACCATACCTGGAGCCTT